>ERZ1027063.46-NODE-46-length-62907-cov-8.259355_pt1 | contig 62907 bp, 57 predicted proteins | sample MGYA00519423_ERZ1027063 | MGnify/ENA primary metagenome ERZ1027063 (study PRJEB26926, sample SAMN06164493) | human gut metagenome | biome: ENVO:00009003; feature: ENVO:2100002; material: ENVO:00002003 | host: Homo sapiens | place: USA | collected 2012 ...
GAGATGAGCGCTAGTCTCGTGGGCTCGGAGATGTGTATAAGAGACAGCCCGCAGACCGGGCGATCATCAACCGTTCGGGACTCAACAACAAGGGGTTATACAAGGCCATCGCCCAGCTCCGCCACCGACACGACCGGCTTATCATCGGAGGCAACATCGGCAAAAACACACTGACACAACCTTCGCAGGTCGCGGCCGACTACCTCAAAATGTTCCGTAACCTCTACCAGTACGTCGATTATTTTTCGATCAACGCCTGCTGTGACAACTGTGCGGACGGCAGCGTATCGCACAACAAAGCCCACCTGATGAATATTCTGCAGCCGCTCTTCGATTTTCGCCGCGGCCAGAACCAATACCGGCCGATCCTGCTGAAAATATCGCCCGACCTGCCGGACCCGCTTATCGACGAGGTGACCGACCTGATGCTCTCTACGCCGCTGGACGGCATCGTGGCCGTGAACGGCACTTTCTCGCGCAAAGGTCTCGAAACCGATGAGGAGACGCTCGACGAAATCGGCAGCGGCCGATTGAGCGGAGCTCCCCTTACGCAGCGGGCCATCGAGGTAGTGCGCCGCATCCACCGACGTTCGCACGGAGCCTATCCGATCATCGGCGTCGGAGGCCTGATGAATGCCCGGGATGTGAAAGCCATGCTCGCTGCCGGCGCGAGCCTCGTCCAGCTATACACGGGATATATCTACGAAGGGCCCTCCCTGGTCAAGGAGATCTGCCGGGCCCTGATCGACGACGCAGCGTCCGAAGCCTCCGCTTCGCCCGCGCCGGGAAAATAATTCAATCTTACCACCATGAAAGCATCTATTCTTACGATCGGCGACGAAATCCTGATCGGACAGATCGTGGATACCAATTCGGCGTCGATCGCCCGTCACCTGAACAATGCGGGCATCGTCGTCTGGGAGCGCACATCGGTCGGCGACCAGCGCGAGCAGATCACCGAGGCCGTAAAACGGGCCATGAACCAGAGCGACGTAGTCATCCTGACCGGCGGCCTCGGCCCCACCAAGGACGACATCACGAAAAAGACCCTCGCCGAACTCTTCGGCTCCCGGCTCGTATGCGATCAAACCGTCGCCAACCACGTGCGGCGCATGCTCGAAGCACGCGGAATCGAATACAACCGCCTGAACCGCGATCAGGCGCTCATCCCGGCGTGCTGCACCGTGCTTTTCAACGCCCACGGCACGGCCCCCGGCATGTGGTTCGAACAGAACGGCAAGGTCGTGGTTTCGCTGCCGGGCGTTCCCTTCGAAATGGAGCACCTGATGACCGACGAGGTAATGCCTCGTCTGAAAGCCCGTTTCTCCCTGCGGCAGATCGTACACCGCACGCTGATCACGGCAGGTCTGGCCGAATCGATGCTGGCCGAAAAGATCGCCGACTGGGAAAATGCCCTGCCCCCGTACCTCCACCTGGCATATCTGCCCGCACCCGGCGTGGTGCGGCTGCGCCTGTCGGCCTACGAAGTCGAAGGCGAGAGCGTATCGCACGAAATCGACCGGCAATTCGCCGCCCTGCAACGCATCATTCCCCGCTACGTCCTCGGATTCGAGCGGGCGACCATGCAGGAGATCGTCCACAACCTGCTGACGCAGCGTCGGCAGACTCTCGCCACGGCCGAGAGCTGCACGGGCGGCAGCATCGCGGCCCGCTTCACGGCAATGCCCGGAGCCTCGGCCTATTTCCTGTGCGGAGTGGTGGCTTACAGCAACGAATCCAAAAACAACCTGTTGGGTGTCGATCCCGAAACGATCGCCAGCCGGGGCGCCGTCAGCGAGGAGGTCGCACGGCAGATGGCCGAAGGAGCACGCCGCACCGCCGGAGCCGACTATGCCGTTGCAACCACCGGCATCGCAGGTCCTGCGGGCGGTACGGAACAGAAACCCGTCGGCACGGTCTGGATGGCCGTAGCCGGCCCGCACCGTACCGTGACCCTGCTCAAACAATGCGGCACCGACCGGGGACAAATCATCGACCGGGCGAGCGCCTTCGCACTCGCGCTCCTGCGCGACGAAATCGAACGGGACGCCGCCGGAGAGTAGATTTTACACGATCCCCTGCCCACATTATCGACCCTGTTGCCCCGAATTGCGGAAATCCCTTCCGAAAAAGTGATTTCGGGAAAACCCTCCGACTACGGGGCATTCCGACGGATTCCCGCATGAGATGAAATGGCTCCGGAATTTGCACGCCGAAAGCATGACATCCGGATTTTTCGAACCGGCGGCACTCCTATCGACAATATTCGGAATCGGGTTGCACCCTGAAAAAACACCCCGGTTTTTGTTATTTGGCCAAAAGATTGTATATTTGCACTCCCCGAAATGGGATTACAATTAAATTTTAACCAAAATGAAAGTTTGCGAAATTACAGGCAAGGTAGCGGTGATCGGCAACAATGTTTCCCACTCGCACCACAAGACCAAACGCAAGTTCAGCCCCAATCTGAAGAACAAGCGCTTCTGGTCTGAAGAGGAAGGCCGCTGGATCACCCTCAAGGTATCTGCCGCCGGAATCAAAACAATCAACAAGAAGGGCCTCGCAGTAGCGCTCCGCGAAGCTGCCGCACCCAAAAAGGTTTACTAAAACTCAAGTGACAAATGGCAAAGAAAGGCAACAGAGTGCAGGTGATTCTCGAATGCACGGAACAGAAAGCTAGCGGTGTTCCGGGAATGTCCCGCTACATCACGACCAAGAACAAGAAAAACACCCCCGACCGTCTGGAGCGCAAGAAATACAACCCGTTCCTGAAGAAGGTGACCATTCATCGTGAAATCAAATAATTTTAGTGCTATATGGCAAAGAAAGTAGTCGCAACGCTGAAAACCGGTACGGGCAAACAGTTCACCAAATGTATCAAAATGGTGAAATCCGACAAAACCGGTGCATACATCTTCAAAGAGGGCATCATCGCCAACGACCAGGTGAAAGACTTTTTCGCCGAGAAGAAATAAATGCAATGCATTAGGCGAAACGAATGTTTTCGGATCGCGCAAGGCCGGAAAGAATCATCCGCCGGGCCGGATTCGGAAAACGATCAAAGAAATTCGATTCCGCTTAATACAAAGGGCATCCTCAACGGATGCCCTTTGTATTTTCACCGACCCGCAACCCGGCAGAACAGCACTGATCATCGAGGAACCATTCGTACCTTCGTTCCTCTTTCAACTGCTTCACCGCGACAAGATGGGAATAAATTCGCTTTGCACCCGTTGATCCGTATCTTCGACTTTACCTAAATACTCCAATGCGGCAACGCTCATAAAAATTTGGCTCCGCCGGCTGGTTGTACTATCTTTCTTTACAGAAGACAGGAGGCGATTCGGCAATCTTTGCGTGCAAACCCGCACGATTACTCTCATCTTTATATTATCTTTGACGTAGTCGATAGGATGCGCCTCGAAAAACTGGAAACAAGTTCCCGTTTTCTTTCGGCTTTTCGTATCTTTGCAAAAGACAGAATACAGCCCGGACACATCCAAACAACCGACAACCGAAGCGGATGCAGAAGGCACTCGCGGACTCTGCTACGCAAGAAGGAGGAAAACTAAAAGGTAAGTTTGGCTTGGCGCTTACCTTTCACTATCTTTGCAACATTGTCTAATATAACATATTTTATGGGATTCTTCGATCTTTTCAAGAAAAAACAGAATACACAGCCGACGACTCCGGCGGAACGATCTCAACCGACTTCTCCGGAAAACCACCGGCCGGCTGCGGTCGAAAATACGACGAAGCAGGAAAATACCTCTCCCCTGCCGGCTGCCCGAACCGCTGACCGGGAGCAGGCGGAACTCAACTCCGGTCTGGAGAAGACCAAAACAGGCCTCTTCTCGAAACTGGCGCGAGCCGTCGCCGGTCGATCGACCATCGATACACAGGTGCTCGACGATCTGGAGGAGGTGCTCATCACCTCCGACGTAGGCGTGGAAACCACCGTGAAGATCATCGAACGCATCGAAGCCCGCGTCGCACGGGACAAGTATATGAACACCTCGGAGTTACAATCGATCCTGCGCGACGAGATCGCTCAACTGATGGAGGAATCGCACCGCTCGACCGAAAACTTCGGACTCGACGTCGAGGAAGGCGTCCCCTACGTCATCATGGTCGTCGGCGTGAACGGTGCCGGCAAGACCACGACGATCGGCAAACTCGCGGCCCAGCTCACCCGGGCCGGCCTCAACGTCTATATCGGCGCTGCGGATACGTTCCGTGCGGCCGCCATCGACCAGTTGGCCGTATGGGCCGAACGGGCCGGCGCCACGATGATCCGTCAGGAGATGGGCTCCGATCCGGCGTCGGTGGCCTTCGACACCTTGAAATCAGCCGTGGCGAACAAGGCCGACGTCGTGCTGATCGACACGGCGGGCCGCCTGCACAACAAGGTCGGCCTGATGAACGAGCTGACCAAGATCCGCAACGTGATGGGCAAGGTTATCCCCAACGCCCCGCAGGAGGTGATGCTGGTGCTGGACGGTTCGACCGGACAGAACGCCTTCGAACAGGCCCGGCAATTCACCCAGGCCACGCAGGTCACGTCGCTCACCATCACCAAGCTCGACGGTACGGCCAAGGGCGGCGTGGTGATCGGCATCAGCGACCAGTTCCGCATTCCCGTCCGCTACATCGGCATCGGCGAAGGTATCGACCAGCTCAAGATGTTCGACCGCAAGGAGTTCGTGAACGCCCTTTTCGGCAGCGAAGCAAAATAAAATCTCCCGTGAATGAAGAAAATTAACGTCATCACCCTCGGGTGCTCGAAAAACACGGTCGATTCGGAACACCTGATGGCCCAGCTCGCAGCCGCAGGCTATACGGTCACGCACGACAGCGACCGCACCGATGCCAAAGTCGTGGTCATCAACACCTGCGGCTTCATCGGCGACGCCAAGCAGGAGTCGATCGACATGATCCTCCGGGCCGCCGCCGCCAAACAGACGGGTAAAATCGAACGGCTGTTCGTCGTGGGCTGCCTGAGCGAGCGTTATGCGGAGGAGCTGCGTGCCGAGCTGCCCGAGGTCGATGAGTTCTTCGGCGTGAAGGATTGGGACGACATCGTTCGGGCGCTGGAGGCGACTCCCCGGCCAGCGCTTGCGACCGAACGCCGGCTCACCACACCGAAACATTACGCTTACCTGAAAATTTCCGAAGGCTGCAACTGGAAATGCGGTTATTGCGCCATTCCCCTGATTCGGGGGCCCCACGCTTCGGTGCCGATGGAAACCCTGCTGGAAGAGGCCCGGAAGCTGGCCGCAGGCGGTGTGCGCGAACTGATCGTAATCGCACAGGACACGACCTACTACGGCCTGGACCTTTACGGCAAACGACGCCTGGCCGAACTGCTCGAAGCCCTGTGCCGCATCGACGGCATCCGCTGGATCCGGCTCCACTACGCCTACCCCACGGCTTTCCCCGACGAGGTAATCGAAGTGATGGCCCGCGAACCCAAAATCTGCAAATACCTCGACATTCCCTTCCAGCATATCTCCGACGACCAGCTCACGGCCATGCACCGACGCCATACCAAGGCCCAGGCTTACGAGCTGATCGACAAACTGAGGCAGGCCATTCCCGACCTCGCGCTGCGCACGACCCTGCTGGTCGGCTATCCGGGCGAAACCGAAGCCGATTTCGAAGAGCTTCTGGAATTCGTGCGCACGGTACGATTCGAACGGCTGGGCGTATTCCCCTATTCCGAAGAGGAGGGGACCTATTCGGCCCGGAATCTGCCGGACGATGTTCCGGAGGAGGTCAAACAAAGTCGTGTAGAACGAGTAATGGCGCTTCAGAATGAGATCTCGCTCGAAAACAACCGGGCACGTATCGGTCAGTTGGAGCGGGTCATCATCGACTCCCGGCAGGGGGATTTCTACGTAGGACGGTCGCAATACGACTCGCCCGAAGTGGATCAGGAGATCCTGATTCCGGCCGCAGGCCGCAGACTGATCCGCGGTTGCTTCTATCAGGTGCGGATCACCGCAGCGGAAGACTACGACCTCTACGGCGAACTCGAAACGAAATAAAAGACAATCGATCACATCTGTCAATGTAACGTTATCCGACAGCCGCAGTATCGAATCCGACGGTCGCTAACTCACGGTCTCCGGTCGTGTCCGCAATTCACCCCTAATTCCCTTCCCGGGAGGGGAATTGGGCCGCTACGCTTCCCATAACGGGGGACACGAAAGGATATGATCATGAAATAAAATTTTGTCGTTTGACGTTTTTTATATACCTTTGGGAAGGCGGAGAATATTTCCGGTAGCAGATAAATGGCAGAGAAAAAGGTCATAAGCGATTTCGAGGCGCAGATCCGGCAGCTCATTGCCGACCATCGTCGGCTTACGGCCCTTTGCAAGGAAACAGCGGCGGAGCGCGACACCCTGCGTAAAGAAAACCGCGACTTGCAGATGCAGGTAAAAGAACTCGGCAAGGAGCTCGCCCGCACACAACTCGGCCAGGGACTCGCAGGAAATGCCCCCGACCAAAGCAAAGCGATCGCACGCGTCAACCGTTTAATGCGGGAGGTGGACAAGTGCATCACCCTACTCAACAAACCCGACCGAATCGGCGAAGAGCTGTCGGGCAAGTAGGCAAGACATACGATAACGACCGAAGATATTTCATTTAACGGGAAGCAAGCGACATGGCCCAGCAACAGGCAATAAAGCTCAAAATAGCCGGTAAAAGTTACTCGTTTACGCTCAAGCACGAAGCGAACGAGGAACAGTCGCTGGCGGAGAAAGAGGAGCTCTACCGCCTGGCCGAACGCGAGGTGAATGCCTATGTCACCCGGTTCGAAAAGGCCAAATACGAAGGATTCTCGACACAGGACTGCCTGGCGATGGCCGCATTGCAGTTGGCGATTTCGAGCGTTTCGCTGGCCCGCAGCCGAGAAGTGGGCAGCGAAGATCTCCGCAGGCTGGAAGCGCTGCGCGACGAGATCGACGAATACCTGAACCGAATCGAAACCGAAAAGAAATAACAGGGAAGGATACGAGGGGGACCGTATAGAAAAGTCCGCAAGTATCATCGTTCTTTACCATACGTTTAAGAAAAATCTACCCGCATAGATTCCTTAAAGCTTTGCGAAACTGAACAATTTTTACATTGGGGCAACTCACCACTTTCAAAATCAGGCTTCAACCCCTCGGGGTGCAGGCTGCGGCCTGCCGGTAGAAGGTTGCGATTTTCGGGAGCCCCCACACTTGACTGATCTTGCAGATTCGTCAAACAAGTTAAGGAATACTATGCGGTTTTTTTATGCACAAACCCTAATAACTAACAAATAATAACTCTCTAAAACAATGATGACAATCGTACTATCGAGCGTCCTGTCCGCCGTAGTCTGCCTGGGTATTTATATCCTGGTAACCAAATACGTTACCAAGAAGTCCATCAAGGCACTGCGTGAAGCCGCCCGGAAAGAGGCGGAAGCGGAAGGCGAAATGATAAAGAAAGAGAAGATTCTCCAGGCCAAGGAGAAGTTCATCCAGCTCAAGAGCGAGCACGACCGCCAAGTCAATGAACGCAACCAGAAGATCGCCCAAAGCGAACAGCGGGCCAAGCAGATCGAAAACAACCTGCAAAACCAACAGCGCAAACTGGAAGGCAAGGTCAAGGAGAACGCCCGCCTCAAAGAGCAGATGGAAGCGCAGCTTCAGATGCTCGAACACAAGAAGGAGGAGATCGACCGTCTGATGCACGAGCAGAACACGCGCCTCGAGCAGATTTCGGGCCTGAGCTCCGAAGACGCCAAGAGCATCCTGATCGAAAATATGAAAGCGGAAGCCAAAGCCGACGCTGCAGCCTACATCAACGAAACGATCGAGGAGGCCAAAATGACCGCCACGAAGGAGGCCAAGCGAATCATCGTGGCTTCGATCCAGCGTGTAGCGACCGAAACGGCCATCGAAAACGCCGTTACGGTGTTCAACATCGAAAGCGACGAAGTCAAAGGCCGCATCATCGGCCGCGAAGGTCGCAACATCCGGGCGCTGGAAGCTGCCACAGGCATCGAAATCATCGTGGACGACACGCCCGAAGCGATCATCCTGAGCGGGTTCGATCCCGTGCGCCGCGAAATCGCCCGACTGGCCCTGCACCAGCTCGTCACCGACGGACGTATCCACCCGGCCCGTATCGAGGAGGTGGTCGCCAAGGTACAGAAACAGATCGAAGAGGAGATCGTCGAGGTCGGCAAACGTACCGCGATCGACCTGGGTATTCACGGCCTGCATCCGGAGCTGATCCGTATGATCGGCAAGATGAAATACCGCTCCTCCTACGGACAGAACCTGTTGCAGCACGCCCGCGAAACGGCCAACCTGGCCGGTATCATGGCTGCCGAGCTGGGGCTCAACCCCAAAACGGCCCGCCGCGCCGGTCTGTTGCACGACATCGGCAAGGTGCCCGACGACGAACCCGAATTGCCGCACGCAATTATCGGTATGAAACTCGCCGAGAAATACAAGGAGAAGCCCGAGGTTTGCAACGCGATCGGCGCCCACCACGACGAAATCGAGATGTCGTCGCTTATCGCCCCGATCATCCAGGTCTGCGATGCCATTTCGGGAGCCCGTCCGGGAGCCCGTCGTGAGGTGGTCGAGAGCTATATCAAGCGTCTGAAGGAGATGGAGGATATCGCGCTCTCCTACCCCGGCGTAGTAAAGACCTATGCAATTCAGGCAGGCCGCGAGCTGCGTGTAATCGTCGGTGCGGAGAAGCTCTCCGACATGGAGTCCGAAAGCCTGTCGCACGACATCGCCAAGAAGATCCAGGACGAAATGACCTACCCGGGGCAGGTAAAAATCACCGTCATCCGCGAAACCCGATCCGTGGCATACGCAAAATAGGATATTTATCCAGATACCACCATCCGGTTTCTACAACCAAAGTCCCTTTCCCCTACCATGGAAGGGACTTTTTTTACGAAACACATGAATAAAGAGTTGCAAGCCTACGTCGAACAGGCAATCCTCCCCCGTTACGAATATTTCGACCGTGCCCACGGACCCGAACACGCCCGGACGGTCATCGAACAGAGTCTGGCACTGGCCCGGCATTACCAGGTCGATCGGCAGATGGTTTACGCAATTGCGGCCTACCACGACGTGGGACTGGAGAAAGGACGGGAGATGCACCATATCCATTCGGGGGAGATCCTCGCTGCGGATACAAAACTGCGGCAGTGGTTTTCGCCGCAGCAGATCGCCGTCATGCGTGAGGCGGTGGAAGACCACCGCGCCTCGTCAGACCATGAACCCCGCACGATTTACGGACGCATCGTTGCCGAAGCCGACCGTTGTATCGACCCGCCGACCATCGTCCGCCGCACGATACAATACGGGCTGGCGAACTATCCGGAGCTGGACCGCGAGGATCAATATCGCCGCTGTGTCGATCACCTGACACATAAATACGCGGAAGGAGGCTATCTCCGACTCTGGATCCCGGAATCGGACAATGCCCTGCGCCTCGCACGACTGCGCGAGCTGATCCGCAACCGCCAAGAGCTCCGGCGGCTTTTCGACGAAATATTCGACCGGGAGATGGCTACGAACGGCTGAAAAACCGAGCTCCATTTACCGATGCCTTTCCCGGCTTTATAAAATCGGAATTGCTTCTCAGTATAACCCGTTACCGGCTCCGACCGGACGCGCAGATCTGATGTCGGATGCAAAAATCACGGATACGACGAAAAAGGGGCGGCTCTTTTGCAGAGCCGCCCCGAATCATCCGATCGGACGGAAACTATTTTTGCTGAATGAACGGAAGTTTCACGACCTCGGCCTTCATCAGCTTCTCGCGGATCACGATGGCGATCTGCGTGCCGACCTTGGCGAACTCCTTCTTCACGTAACCCATACCGATCCCCTGTTTCAGACAGGGCGACATCGTACCCGAAGTCACCTGGCCGATGATATCGCCCTCAGGAGAGGCGATCTGGTAACCATGACGCGGAATACCGCGATCGATCATCTTGAAACCGACCAGCTTGCGGGTCAAACCGCCGGCCTTCTGCTCTTCCATCAGTTTACGGTCGATGAACTCCTTGCCATCGACGAACTTGGTCAGCCAGTTCAAGCCCGCCTCGATGGGCGAAGTCGTATCGTCGATATCATTACCGTAGAGGCAGAAACCCATCTCCAGACGCAACGTGTCGCGGGCACCGAGGCCGATGTTCTTCAGCCCCTCCTTCGAACCCTCCTGCCAGAGAGCCTTCCAGAGTTTCTCGCCGTCTTCGTTGGCCACATAGATCTCGCAGCCGCCCGCACCGGTGTATCCCGTAATCGAAAGAATCGCATCCACACCGGCAACCTTCAGCTTCTTGAACGTATAGTATTCCATATCCTCAACCGGCTCGGTGCACAACTTCTGCACGATCTTCATCGCATTGGGACCCTGGATCGCCAGTTGGCAGATTTCGTCCGAAGCGTTGTAGAGCTGCTTGCCATGACCGGCCTCCAAGCCGAATTTCTTACCCTCTTCGACGATATGGTTCCAATCCTTGTCGATATTGGCCGCATTGATTACGAGCAGATAAGTTTCGGCATCGATCCGGTAAACCAGCAGGTCGTCCACGATACCTCCCTTGCCGTTGGGCATGGTGGTATATTGCACCTTCCCGTCGTAAAGCGCCGCAACATCGTTGGTCGTGATATGCTGCAGGAACGCTTCGGCCTTGGGACCTTTTACCCAGACCTCGCCCATGTGACTCACGTCGAATACGCCCGCGTTGTTGCGCACGGCCAGGTGCTCTTCGTTGATGCCCGTAAATTCGATCGGCATGTTGTAACCTGCGAACTCGGCCATCTTAGCGCCGTTCGCAATGTGATGTTTGGTAAAAACCGTTGTTTTCATTGTCTGTTATCGATTTAATTATCAGTTATTTGATTATCAGTCTTATTCGCGGCGCTTCACGCCCATCCGGGGACAGCGGTGAAACTCCTTCGTGCGGTCGAACAGGTAGCGGTAGGTCGTATGCATCTTGTGCTTGGTGGCGCATACGTAACTCTCCACCATGCGCATCATCACCGGATTGAAATCACCGATCCACGCAAGTTCCAACGATTTGTAGGGTAACTTCGGCACCGCCTTCTCGAACTCACGAATGATTCCCGCCTCGATGCCCTTGCCGTGGAACTCGGGTGTGACTCCGAAAATCAGGCCGAAAATCCGGTCAGCCTTATGCGCCACCTTGAGCGCCCACATCAGACGCAACTTGTTCCACCAGCCGAACTTGCCGTTGAAGGAACCGATCACCCGATTCAAATCGGGCACCATGATGAAAAAGCCGATGGGTTCGTCGTTATAGTAAGCGAAATAGATCAACCGTTCGTCGATAATCGGACGCAGCGTATTCATAATGCGGAACGCCTGTTCGCGGTCCATCGCCTTCACGCCCGAAAACAGCGCCCACGCCTTGTTATAAACCAGCCGGAAATCCTCGGCCACCTGCTCGAGATTCTTTTTCGAGATATGCTTGAAACAGTAACCCGGACTCTCCTCCAGACGCTTCACACGCTCGTAAACCGAATCGCTCAACTGCCCCACCTCTAACCGACGCAGATAGGTATGCTGGTTGAAGTAGTTCTGGAATCCGTAATTCTCGAACAACTCTTTATAATAAGGCGGATTGTACGTGTTCTCATAGAGGGGCTGAAATTCGTACCCACTGACCAACAGCCCCCACCAGGAATCCCGGGGACCGAAATTGATCGGACCGTCCATCGCCTCCATACCCCGGCTGGAAAGCCACATGCGGGCCGCATCGAAAAGCTGATCGGCCAGCTCCTGATCGTTGATAGCCTCGAAAAAGCCGCACCCTCCCGTCGGCTGCTCCTCCAGGAAAGCATGTTCCCGGTCGTAAAAAGCGGCGATACGTCCCACCACTTCTCCTTTTTTATCGCGTGCGATCCAGCGAATGGCTTCGCCATCGGAGAACATCTCGTTTTTCTTCGGATCGAAAACAGCCTGGATCGAAGGATCGAGGGGACATACCCAGTTACGATTCCCTTTATAGATTATCCGAGGCAGATCGAGGAACTCCCGCTCCGTACGGGCATCGACGACCTCCTGCAAAACATACTTGTCTGAACTCATTGCCTTAAAAATAAGGTTTAATCCCAACAAAGATAACGATATTTTTCCAAAATCCCCGTTCACAGGCCCCAATCCGTGCGAAAACTTTTTCCATATAGTATAACGCAAGAATCCGGGACCGGGAAACTCTCCGATTTCGATTATTCGGACAAACGGAATCGCTTTGTACGAAAAAGTAATCTTTTCGTGCAAAATAAATTACAATCTATAAGAATAAATACTATCTTTGCATCAACATTAAACCACAACTTAATTTCAATATATTATGAATGTTAACAATTTAATGGCAGAATTGGAGCGTAAGCACCCGGGTGAAAACGAATACCTGCAGGCCGTACGCGAAGTACTCGAGTCCATCGAGGAAGTTTACAACCAACATCCTGAGTTCGAGAAAGCCAAGATCGTTGAGCGCCTCGTAGAGCCGGATCGTATCTTCACCTTCCGCGTAACGTGGGTGGACGACAAAGGCGAAGTTCAGACCAACCTGGGCTACCGCGTTCAGTTCAACAGCGCGATCGGTCCCTACAAAGGCGGTTTGCGTTTCCACAAGGCCGTGAACCCTTCGATGCTGAAGTTCCTCGGTTTCGAGCAGACTTTCAAGAACGCCCTGACGACCCTTCCGATGGGTGGTGCAAAGGGTGGTTCGGACTTCGATCCGACCGGCAAGTCGAACGCTGAAATCATGCGTTTCTGCCAGGCTTTCATGCTTGAATTGTGGCACAATATCGGTGTCGATACCGACGTTCCCGCCGGCGACGTAGGCGTAGGCGGTCGTGAGATCGGCTTCCTGAACGGTATGTATCAGAAACTGGCTCGCAAGTACCACACCGGCGTTCTTACCGGCAAGGGCGAAACTTGGGGCGGTTCGATCCTCCGTCCGGAGGCTACCGGTTTCGGCGCACTCTATTTCGTACAGCACATGCTGCACCTGGCCGGCAAGAAACTGGAAGGCGCTAAGATCGCCATCTCGGGCTTCGGTAACGTGGCTTGGGGTGCATCGAAGAAGGCTACCGAACTGGGCGCCAAAGTGATCGCAATCTCCGGTCCCGACGGTGTAGTAACGATCCCCAACGGTATGAACGAGGAGATGATCGACTATATGCTCGAGCTCCGCGCTTCGAACCGCAATATCGTGGCTCCGTTCGCAGAGAAATTCGCAGGTACGACCTTCACTCCGGGCAAGAAGGCTTGGAGCGTGAAGTGCGACATCGCACTCCCCTGCGCATTCCAGAACGAGCTGAACGGCGACGATGCTGCCGAACTGCTGAAGAACGGCACTTGGTGCTGCGCCGAGGTTTCGAACATGGGTTGCACGCCGGAAGCTATCCACGCATTCCAGAAGGCAGGTATCCTGTTCGCACCGGGCAAGGCTGTCAATGCGGGCGGTGTAGCTACTTCGGGTCTCGAAATGACGCAGAACTGCATGCACATCTCCTGGTCGGGCAAAGAGGTGGACGAGAAACTCCACTTCATCATGGCAAGCATCCACGACGCTTGCGTGAAGTTCGGCAAGCAGAAGGACGGTCATATCGACTACGTGAAGGGCGCCAACATCGCAGGCTTCATGAAAGTCGCTCAGGCAATGCTCGAGCAGGGTGTATTGTAATCCTGTTCCTCTCATACGAAAAGAGGTGCGGCCTTCGGTCGCACCTCTTTCATTTTATCCGTTTCGAAGAATCGCGGTTCCGGACCCGCACGAGTTAGAAGGCGATATTCGCCGACAGGCCCAAGGTCAGCGTATTAAGGTACTGACGACTCCTGCAAGCCATCGGAGGTTGCAGATAGTAAGTAGTCTGAAATCGAAGATCGAGGTTGTAATTGGCCCGAAACGTCATAGAGGTACCGACTCCGAAAACGGGTCCTCCATGGCCTCCCAGCGTATATCCGTTCAGGGAAAAGGATTCATAATACTGATACCCGGCCAAGACCTTGCCACCGGTCCGCCAGCGTGCCGTAATCGGATATGAAAAATAGGCCCCGGCACTTGCGGCCCAACTGTCCAGACGGTCCGTCGATTCGGCGATACTCAGTGTAACCGGCACACTCGATACGGCCGTACGTCCTCCGAACCCGACATAAGGATTCATAAACCAGGCTCCCTCGATCCCCAGGTTCACGCCTGCATTGAATTCGGCCACGACCCCCGAAACAGGGCGGTACCGCCCCATCACCACCTCCGTACTTACCTCCATACCGAAGAACGAAGGTCGGCAATAACGGTCGTAAAAAAAATCCTGCTCGAATTCCGTCAAGCCCTTGTCCTTGAAGATCAAATCGGCGAACAGATACCCCAGTTCTACGGAGAGAATGCCGATCCCCGCACCTACCAGCACGTCGCTGAGCCAATGCTTGTTGTTCAACATACGCGAAACACCCGTCACCGTAGCCATCGAATAACCGGCGATACTGTACCAGGGACTGCGGCCCCCGTACTCCTTATGAAGCATCGTAGCCGCCATAAAAGCCGTAGCCGTATGCCCCGACGGGAACGACTTGTTGTTCGATCCGTCGGGACGGGGCATACGGCAAGTATATTTCAGAGAGTTGACCGCTCCGGCCATCAGAGCGACGGAAAAGGCATCCGACACCAGCATCCGGCCCCACGAACTGCGCCCCCGGACTCCTCCGATTTTCAGCCCCAGCATCAACGCTGCGGGAGCGTATTGCAGATAATCGTCATAATGGAGACGGAAAGACGGTACATAATCGTTCCTCAAATGACGAAATCCCCGATCCCGCTCCTGCACGACCAAGCCTGCGACAATAAGGGGAACTCCGATATAGGTTATCCGATAGGCACGCGAAGAGGTTATCCGCTCCATATCCCGGACAAACGGGCTGCGGCGGAGGGGGGGGGTAATCGGACTCAATGTATCGACCTGGGCGAAAGCGCCGATCGACACCCCCAGCAGAAGGCACAGCAACAGCAATTTCTTCATTTACCAAATACAAGATTCCGACCGCATCGGAAAAACCTGTTCTCACCGCTTACCGACAGCCGGGACGGGGACGGATGCGGCGGCGGATACTCCGCACGACATCGCCCAGAATAGCGATCAGAGAGGTATAGCCGATCACTTCGAGCCATTGTACCCACGTGAGCGGCGTAGTCCGGAACACCGGGCCTCCGAATTCCACGATCAATACCTGTCCGACGGCGATCAACAGCAGCACCAGGAAGAACGTACGGCTTCCCCGCAGATCGTGCAGCACCGAATGGCACGCTTCGAAGCCTTTGGCGTTGAACATATTCCAGAACTGCAGAAAGACGAATACAGAGAAGAAAACGGTCAGTTGTTCGAGACTGAGCTCGCCGGTCGTAGCACGCCAGTAGAACAGCATACCGAGCAATACGCCGACGAAAATCGTTCCGCAGGTAAAGATCGTCCGGGCCATGGCCGGTGTAATGATAAACTCGTCTTTGGGACGCGGCGGTTCGTTCATCACCGCCGGATTGGGCGGCAGGGAAGCCATCGCCAGCGCAGCGAAAGTGTCCATGATGATATTGACCCACAGAATCTGCACTACCGTAAGCGGCATCTCGGTCCCGAAAATCGAACCTACGAAAACCACGATGATCGCCGCGAAATTGATCGTCAGTTGAAACAGAACGAAGCGTTGGATGTTGCGGTAGAGCGAGCGGCCCCACATCACGGCAGCAGCGATCGACGCGAACGAATCGTCGAGCAGCGTGATATCGCTGGCATCCTTCGCCACCGACGTACCCGATCCCATCGAAAGTCCCACGTTGGCGAAGTTCAGCGCCGGGGCATCGTTCGTACCGTCGCCCGTTACCGCCACGATTTCGCCCTTGCGCTGCAAAAGACGAACGAGCCGCTGCTTGTCGAGCGGTCGCGCCCGGGACATAATCTTCAGAGCCTGCACCCGTTCGAGTAGCTCCTCGTCACTCATCGCCGCGAACTCCACGCCCGTCATCTCGTTCCGTGAGGAGTCGGTTTCATCGTGCCACAAACCGATGCGGCGTGCGATCTCGCGGGCCGTGGCCGGAGTATCGCCCGTGACGATCTTAATATCGATCCCGGCCTTCATACAACGGGCTACGGCAGCCGGGACATCGTCCCGTACCGGATCGGCGATCGCCGCCACGGCCACGAACAGCAACTGCGGATTCCGCAGCGCGTCTTCGCATCGTTCGGCCGTCGTTTCGGCATACGCCACCGCCAGCGTACGCATCGCACGTCCTTGGAACAGCAGCAACTGTTCGTTCACCTGGGCATCCTTGCCATCCGGCATACACATCGCCCGCACGATTTCGGGAGCACCCTTCACGCAAATCAAACGCTTTCCGGTAGTTTTGCTCTGTATAATCGTCGCCATATATTTGCGTTCGGTGGTGAAGGTCATACGATCGACGATCGGCGCCTCCTCACGCAAAGCCACATAGTCGAATCCCTCTTCCCGCAGGCGGATCAGCAGGGCCCCTTCGGTCGGATTGCCGATGACATTTGCGTCGGCATCGAGAAAAGCGGTCGAATTGACGGCGATGATCTCGGCCAGCAACCGTTCGTCGATGGACGCATAATGGATGATCTCCTCGACCCGCATCCGGTTCTGGGTAAGCGTACCGGTCTTATCGGTACAAATCACCGTAACGGCCCCCATCGTTTCGCAGGCGTGCATCTTGCGCACCAGGTTATTCGTCTTCAACATCCGACGCATCGACAACGCCAGCGAGAGCGTGATACTCATCGGCAGCCCCTCGGGAACAGCCATCACGATCAAAGCCACCGAAACCATAAAAATACGCAGCAGCTCCTTGGAAGTCTGGACCCAATCGCCCGTCGAAAGCTCGCCACCCAGGTATGCCTTGGCGAGCATCGCTACGAAGATCGCAATCGACACTGCAATACCGATCTTACCGATCATCCTCGAAAGACGCGTCAGCTGCTTATACAACGGCGTAGGCTCTTCGCTGGCTATGGACGACTGCTCGGTTACCCGCCCCGCTTCGGTGCGGTCGCCCACAGCCTCGACGATCATCTCGCCGTAACCGTCCACGACGGTCGTACCCCGCAACAGCGCATCGGAAGGATAGGTCGCCTCGGCATCGAAAAAGCGTTCGTCGGTAGTCTTGTCCACCTCGGGCTCGCCCGTCAGCGTCGATTCATTGATCTTGAGCGATACGGCCTTCACCAGCTTACCGTCCGCCGGGACCGTTTCGCCATTCTCGACATACACCAGGTCGCCCACGACCACATCGCGTCGGGGCACCTCGGTCATCTCCCCGTCGCGGACGACCTTGACCGGAATGTCGTCATTCACCAGATTGAGCCGCTTGAACCGCCGCATGGCGTCCAATTCGAAGAAAAAGCCGACACAAGTGGCCAAAACGATGGCGCAGATAATTCCGATGGTTTCCAGGAACTCCCCATCGATAAAAGCCATCGCCAGCGACAGCAGCGCCGCTACCAGCAATACCTGAATAATCGGATCGCGGAACTTCTCGGCAAATAGTTTCCAGGCCGAATCCCCCTTGCGGGGCGTGATGAGATTATCCCCATGCAGACGGCGGCTCTCCTCCACCTGGGCGGAAGTCAAACCTCTGTGTTGATGTTCTTTCATAAAGTCAGTCGGATATATAAATAAGGTTGTGAATGTTATCGAAAAGAATATTGCCGGGTCGAGGCATCCAGCCGGACCGCAATGAACAACATGATGGTAAAAGCCATGAGCGACGAACCACCGTAGCTGACCAACGGCAGGGGAATTCCCATCACCGGCATCAGTCCGATGGTCATCCCCACATTAACGAGCAGATGAAAAAGCAGGAATGCCGCAACGCAGTAACAGTAGATCCGTCCGAAAGGCTCCTCCTGCCGTTCGCCCATACGCATCAACCGGAATATCAACAGGCAAAAGAGCGTCAGCAGAAGCATAGCGCCCAGAAATCCCCACTCCTCACCGATGGTACAGAAAATGAAATCGGTATGTTTCTCCGGCACGAAACCGTATTTGATCTGGGTCCCTTGCAGGAACCCTTTGCCGATCCAGCCGCCCGAACCGATAGCGATCTTGGCCTGATTGACGTTATAATCCGTACCGAGGGGATCGCTGACCAGCCCCAGGAAACTTAAAATACGGTTCTGCTGATGCTCTTTGAGGATGGAATTGAAAATATAATCGGTAGTCGGAACGAAAAGCATTGCCGTCAGAAACAGTCCGATCGTAATGAAAATATTGCGCAGATTGGCGCGGAAGGCATAAATCGCCACAAAGACGAGCGACAGCAGCGTCACCACGAGCAGGCAGCGGTAGAGATCCATCGCTCCGGGAGCCGCCAACAGCATCCCGAAATAGAGAAGCAGCGTGCCCAATGCCAGCGCAGCCAGATAAACCATGCGGGACCGCCACTGTCCGTTCATCATCGCCTCGGAAAGCGTACAAACCAGAATCAGCATCACCAACAGGGTCAGCGGCGTAAAGAGGAACGAAAAAATAAAGAGTACGGCGATCAGGATCACCGGAATACAGAGCCACTTGTTCAAACCTTCGCGGTACAACACGAACAGCAGCGATACGAGCACGATACCCGATCCCGTATCGTTCTGCATGACGATAATCAACAGCGGCAGACAGATCACCAATCCCACCTTGAAAAGATCCCCCGCCCGGTTGATCGAAAACGAGCTGGAGCTCATCACGCGGGCCAGCGCCAACGCCGTAGCGATTTTGGCGAACTCCACCGGCTGAATACGGACCGACCCGATCTCGAACCAGGCCTTCGCGCCGTTCACTTCACGACCGAACAACAGAGCGGCTACCAGGGTCAGCAATCCCAGGACATAGAACAGATAAGCCCACTTGTGATAGATGCTCGCATCGACCAGCAACACGACGACCGCTACGGCGAACGATATTCCCATCCAGACGAGCTGTTTCATATAGAAATGCGAGAAGGAAAAAATGCTCTCCGCCCCCTCTTCGTACGAAGCGGAGAGGATAGCCACGAAGCCGACCAGCACGATCAGCACATAGATCAGCACTGTCCAGCGATCGACGCCCTCGAACAATTTACCGATGCCGTTATTTTCCATAGGCCGGGTAATAAATCGTTTTCTGCTTGACCATCTCCACCAGCCAGGGCCGTGTGACGGTGTCGGTCAAATAGTACTCTTCGAGCAGACTGGCGATGGGCAAAGCGGCCGAAGCCCCGAACCCGCCGTTCTCGACATACACCGAAATAGCGATGCGGGGATTGTCCTTCGGAGCGAACGACAGGAAGGTCGAATGGTCCTTGCCTCGAGGATTCTGCGCCGTACCCGTCTTGCCGCACACGTCCAGACCCGGCAGATAAGCCGTCCGGGAGGTTCCGCCCTCCTTGTGCACGCTCTGCCACATACCCTCCACGATCGGTTCGAAATATTTCGGATCGACTTTCGTATAATGTTTCTCGTAAAACCGCCGGTCCATCGAATCCCGCCCCTCTACCGAACGGACGATGTGCGGGATATAATAGTACCCGCGATTAGCGACGATAGCCGCCAGGTTAGCCATTTGCAGCGGCGTACACTCCAGCTCCCCCTGACCGATCGAGAGCGACAGCACCGTCAGCGCGTTCCACGATTTCCGATAACGCCTGTCGTAAAACTTCCGGTCGGGAACATAGCCGTTTCCCTCGCCCAGAAAATCCGAATCCAGCTTGCGGCCGAAGCCGAAACTCTCGACATACTCCCTCCATACGTCGAACCCCTCCTTGACGCTTCCGTACCGGGGATTTTCGAGAATATCGCGGAATACGTAACAGAAATAGGCGTTGCACGAAGTCGCTATGGCAAAACGCAGGTCCGCAGGCGACGTATGGGCGTGACACCTCATCTTGAGCCGTCCGACCTGATAACCCTCGTGACAGGGATAACGCATGGAAGGAGTCAGCACACCCTCCTGCATCCCGATCAGGCCCTGAACCAGTTTGAAGGTCGAACCGGGCGGATAACGGCCGCTTACGGCACGGTTGAACAGCGGCTGCCGTTTGTTATAGAGCAGCTCCATATAGTGATTGCCCCGCTGCCGTCCCACCAGTTCATCGGGATCGTACGTGGGCGAGGAAACCATCATCAGAATCTCGCCCGTCGAAGGTTCGATCGCCACGGCAGCCCCGACTTTGCCGGCCATCAGCTCCTCGGCGAAGAGCTGCAACCGCGCGTCGATCGTGCAGACGATCGACTTGCCGGGTACGGGCAGCGAATCGAAACGACCGTCCATATACGAACCCTTGATCGCTCCGTGCGTATCCACCTCGGAGATCTTCACCCCCTTCTTACCGCGCAGCTCCGGCTCGTAGGCCGACTCCACGCCGCTGATTCCGACGTATTCGCCCGCCTGATACGAAGGATAACGCCGCAACATTTCGGAATTGACCTCCCCCACATATCCCAGCAGGTTTCCCCCTACTTTACGAGGGTATTGCCGGGCAGTCCGGTAAACGGTATAGAAGCCGGCGAAGTTACACTCGTCGAAACGAAGTTTGTCCTCCTTGGACATATAGTTCATCACCATACGGGGCGCACGCGGACGCACACGGGCATTGGCCAGCTCCCTCACAAGCCCTTCGCGCGAAAGACCCGTAACCTGACAGAAAAGCGTCGTATCGAACCCTTCCCGATCCATCTCGCGATAGATCACCATCAGGTCATAACACTCACGACTCTGCACCAGATATTCGCCGTTACGGTCGAACACCTCGCCACGAGGCGGGTACTGGACCTCATAGCGCAAGGCATTCCCCCGGGCCAGCTCCTCGTACCTGCTGTCGATGAGCTGAATATAAGCCAGCCGTGCGACGATCACGCCGAAAACGATCAGCACGACCACCTGCAACACCCGCATCCGGGCAACCCCTTCCCCACCGTAACTCATAGCCGAACCGTCAATTTGGTGGTGAACAGCCGCGCAAGCAGCCAGATAAAGCCCACCGTAACGGCGCTGCTCACGACCAGGCGGACGAGCGTATGGAACAACTGCGCCCACGAAAGGGCCTCCAACATGAAAAACAGGAAATGATGCACTACGACCATCGCTGCCAGGTAGCGCAGAAATCCGCCCCGCCCCAACCGGATCGAAGAGGGAATACCGCCTTCCCGAATCCCCTCCTTTCCGCAGACAGATTCCAGAAGCGGCCGACGCATCATGGCCACCGGAAGCGTAGCGACCGTATTGATCCCCGCAGCCCCCATCGCCCAGTCCATCGCAACGGACATCGACAGGGCCAGAAAGAGCACCGCAACCGGCGGAGCGTCGATCGGCAGCAGAATGATGAAGCCGATATAGACCAACGGGCAGAGATAGATACTGATCGACAGGTTGTCGAACAGAAAAATCTGTAACAGAGCCAGAATGACGAATAAGACGATATAGGGAACAGTCCGGTACATATTTATCTTCTGTTTTGCCGTTCGGCTTCGGCTTCGAGCTCCTGCACATCCCCGATATCCCGGTTGCGCACCAGGATAACATCCGTCAGTTGCGACACATCCACCGCCAGCCGGATCACCACATCATACGCCATCTGGGTATCGGCCAACGAAAAACTCTCCACATAACCGATCAGCACGTCAGCCGGAAAATACTGCGAAAAACCGGAGGAAACCACCTCTTCCCCCTCCGTAACGCGGGCATATTTGGACAATTCCTTCATGCGGACGTGATAGCGATCGTCGCCCGCCCAGTAGATCGAGCCGAAATAGTCGTCGCCGGCGAGCTTGCCGCTGGCATTGAACGAGGTATTGAGAATCGACACCACCACCGCATGACGGTCGGAACTGGCAGCCACGTAACCGACCATGGCCCCTTCCGGAGAAAGCACGCCCATCCCCTTCTCGACGCCGTCGCGTTCGCCCCGGTCCAGCACGATGAAGTTACGGTTCTTATTGATCGAATTGGAAATCACCCGGGCGACGGTCAGCTCGTAGGGTTTCTCCCCCATATCGTGCAGCAGAGCCGTGCGCGACGAATCGGCCGCCGATCTCCGGTAAAAAGCCAACTCCTCCTCGAGCGCGGCGACACGCCCCAGCAGGCGTTCGTTTTCGCGCCCCAGGGTAAAATAGGAGCGAATGTCGGCGAAGACGCCGTTCACCCCGCCCACCACCTGATTCGAGCGGGTGAGCAACTTGGCCTGCGTATAATTCGAAGAGTGCGCATAATACCCGATGGCGATCGCTTCGAATACGACGAACAAGACCACCACGTAGATTCTGCGCAGGAATTCGATCAGTTTATACACGGCTCACGGGAAAGCTTCCGCAGCTTATTTATTTCATCAGGAACGAGAAACGGTTGATATTCTTCAGTGCGATACCCGTACCGCGCGCGATGGCACGCAAGGGATCCTCGGCCACATGGAACGGAATGCCCGTCTTGGCGTTCAGACGCTTGTCCAGTCCCTTGATAAGCGCACCGCCGCCGGCCAGGTAGATGCCGTTCTTCACGATGTCGGCATACAGCTCCGGCGGCATGGTTTCGAGCACCTTCATCAGCGCCGCATCCAGCTTGACGAGCGACTTCTCCAGTGCATAGGCGATTTCACCGTAGCTGAGCGACACGGTCTGCGGCAGGGCGGTAAGCATATTAGGACCGGTTACCACGTAATCCTCGGGCTCTTCGTCCAGCTCGGTGAGCGCCGCACCGATCGAACACTTGATCGCCTCGGCCGTGCGTTCGCCGATACGGATGTTGTGCTGCTGGCGCACGTAACTCTGAATATCGTTGGTAAAGACATCGCCCGCGACATTGATCGACTCGGAGCAAACGATGCCGCCGAGCGAAATGCAGGCGATCTCGGTAGTACCACCGCCTATGTCGATCACCATGTTGCCCTCCGGCGCCTCGACATCCAGACCGGCGCCCAGCGCCGCAGCCATCGGTTCGTAAATCATATAGACCTCGCGGCCCCCGGCATGTTCGGCGGAATCCCGCACGGCACGGATCTCGACATTGGTCGAGCCGGAAGGAATGCAGATCACCATGCGGATCGAAGGAGCGAAGAGATTGCCCGATGTCTTGACCTTCTTAATCATGCCGCGCAGCATCAGCTCCGTAGCGTTGAAATCGGCGATCACGCCATCTTTCAGCGGGCGGATCGTCTTGATGTTCGGATTGGTCTTCTCATGCATCTGGCGGGCCTGCGTACCGATAGCCACCAGTTTACCGGTGTGTACGTCCAGCGCCACGATGGAAGGCTCGTCCACCACGACCTTCCCGTTGTGAATAATCAAAGTATTGGCCGTACCCAAGTCGATAGCCAGCTCCTGTGTCAGTGAAAAAAGTCCCATAGTACTCTGCTTTCCTCCTCTATATTGTAATCTATTAATTCCTGATAATCAAAATATTGACTTTCTTTCTCAGAAGCCTTCGCCTGCCCGTGAAATCCGTGTCAATACATCAGGAACAAAGGTAATGAAAATGAAAGCAGAATAAAACAAATTCGTTTGTTTTTTCTGCCGAGTGCGTCTTACCTTTTACAAAGGTAGGGAAAAGAAGGATAATTATGTGTCCTTTCCCGTTTTTTATTTACTTTTGTAGAAAAGAAACTTTTATTCCGAAAACTTATGGACCACAAGATAGGCAGCGGCGCCAGATGCGCCATGATCGGATACGGAAGCTGGGCCACGGCGCTCGCCAAGGTATTGACCGAAAACGAACCCTCGATAGGTTGGTACGTCCGCAATCCGAAGGTGCTCGAAAGCCTGCGCGACAAGGGTCGCAATCCCCGCTATTTGAGCAACGTGCGGTTCGACCGCACGCGCATAAACCCCTCGGACGACCTCGACCGGGTGGTTTCCGAGGCCGACATCGTCATCCTGGCCAGCCCCTCGGCCTACCTGAAAAAGACGCTCGAAACGCTGACCGTTCCGCTCAAGGACAAATTCGTCATTTCGGCCATCAAAGGCATCGTCCCGGACGACTACACCACCGTCGTAGAGTATATACACGATCATTACGACCTCTCTTTCAAACAACTGGGCATCATCACCGGTCCCTCCCATGCCGAAGAGGTTTCGCTCGAACGGCTCTCCTACCTTACGGTGGTTTGCACCGATCCGGAAAATTCGCATACGATCGGCCACAAATTCGCCACCGAATATATCAAACTCTCCTATTCGACCGACCTGTACGGCATCGAATATGCTACCATCTTAAAAAACATCTACGCCGTAGCCGTCGGCATGGCTGTCGGATTGGGCTACGGGGACAATTTCCTCGCGGTACTGATCTCCAACAGTGCGATGGAAATGGCCCGGTTCCTGCGGGAAAGCTACCCCGACCAGCGCGAAACCCGCGCCTCGGCCTACCTGGGCGACCTGCTGGTGACCTGTTATTCGGTTTACAGCCGCAACCGCAAACTGGGCCTGCTGATCGGACATGGCTGCACGGTCCGCGATGCCCTGGACGAGATGACCCAGGTAGCCGAAGGCTATTTCGCCGCCGACTGCATCCGTCACATCAACGCCCGCCACAAGGTGCAGATGCCCATTGCCGATATGGTCTATGAAGTCCTTTACAAAAGGGTTCCTGTTCGGGAAGCCATGCAGGAGCTTACGGCAAAACTGATTTAACACCAATACAGTCATGAAAACTCTGTCGTTCGATCCCATTCGCGCCGATGTCGCAATCACCGAGAAGGAAAAATCCGCAGCCCTGCACGCCAACGCACTGCTGCACAACGGCCAAGGTGCCGGCAACGATTTCCTGGGCTGGGTGGGGCTTCCCTCCGCCCTCGGCGAAGAGGAGTTGCAGGCGATCGAAACCGAAGCCGCCCGTCTGCGCGACCTGGCGGAGGTGATCCTCTGCATCGGCATCGGCGGCTCCTACCTGGGAGCACGCGCCGTCTATGAGGCGTTGAGCGACCCGTTCAACCTGCTGTATGAACATCCGGCGAAACCCATTCTGCTTTTCGCCGGACAGAACCTGTCGGAAGACTATCTGGCCCGTCTGCTCGCAGCCGTCGAGAACCGGTCGATCGCGGCCATCGTGATCTCCAAGTCGGGCACCACGACCGAGCCGGCCATTGCCTTCCGGCTGATCCGCAGCGAAATCGAACGCCGCTACGGACGCAAGGAGGCAGCCCGGCGCATCGTCGCCGTCACGGACCGCAGCCGGGGGGCGTTGAAAACCCTCGCGGACCGCGAAGGCTACCGCACTTTCGTCATTCCGGACGATGTGGGCGGACGTTACTCGGTTCTGACCCCGGTGGGTCTGCTGCCGCTCGCGGCGGCGGGCATCGACATTCGTTCCCTACTGGCCGGTGCGTGCGAAATGGAACGGGCGACAGCCGACGGAGTCCCGTTCGACGAAAATCCCGCAGCCCGTTATGCCGCCGTACGGAATATCCTCTACCGGCAGGGATTCATGATCGAAATACTCGCCTCCTACGAACCGCAACTACAATATCTGGCCGAATGGTGGAAACAACTCTTCGGCGAGAGCGAAGGCAAGCAGGGAAGGGGAATCTTCCCGGCCAGCGTCACCTTCACGGCCGACTTGCACTCGATGGGGCAATACATTCAGGAGGGAGAGCGGACGCTGTTCGAAACGGTCGTCTCCGTCGCCGCCCCGGAGCACCGGGTGAAGATCGGCAGCGACCCGGACAACCTCGACGGACTCAACTTCCTGGCAGGCAAGCGCCTTTCGGAAATCAACCACACGGCCGAACTGGGCGTGAGCCTGGCCCATGCAAACGGGGGCGTCCCCAACCTGCGGATCGAAATTCCCCGCATCGACGCCCGCAGCCTCGGCACCCTGATCTATTTCTTCGAAAAAGCATGCGGCATCAGCGGTTACCTGCTGGGAGTAAACCCCTTCGACCAACCGGGGGTCGAGGCTTATAAAAAGAATATGTTCGCCCTGCTGGGCAAGCCCGGCTACGAAGAGGAGGCCGAAAAACTACGCCGGAAACTGTAATCCCCTCGGCTGCTGCGACCGGCGAACACAAGAGGATCCGACAATTCAGACCGAATAAAACAGGAGTAAAAATCTTTGTGATTTTTACTCCTGTTTTTTGTAAAACGACAACTATCCAATCAAAAGTCCATTGCCGGAAACCACCTCCTACTCAAGACATTTTTTTAGAATAATTCCAAATGCCGCAATCCAAAGACAAACACCGAAGAATATATACGAAAACAGTTTACGTGAGTTGATATACTTAGGTTGTATAAATTGGTGATAGACAATGTGGTTTCATAAAATCCTGGTATATCGTGAACATATTAGTTGATATTGATTGTTCTTGATTGATATTAAAGCGATTGACACCATATCACCCCTGAAAAACTTTTCTGCTTTACAAACATTCGCATTAATTCACAGGCTATTTTTATGTAGCTGTAGTTGTAGGTTTGGACTAAAAAACATTAACAGACTAAGAATCAGTGTACTATGTTTACAATTATGCTCAAGGGAGTCCCCGATAAAAACCGTTCGGACATGGTCTAGATCACGATAATCATTTACCGTCCCGGCTTCAACCGAGTCTCCAAGGTTCTTCCAGTCACGGGCCCGTTCAAAAACTAGGACCAAGGCCAACAACGCCTCAAGCCTCGTACGGAAAATGCGGTGGCCAACAATGCTCTGCTGTCGTCCACCGTCAATAAATACACCCAGATCGGTAATACATGGGACGAGCAAGGCGTGGCATGGACACCCAAGGAACTTTCCCACTATTACGACAGGCCCTGCGAGTTTATGTTTCGTGAGACGGGCATCCCCACCGTCGAGCAGGTCTATAAACAGTGAATACAAGAGATTCGGAATACGAAAAAGATGAAGAACGGCCACGAGGTTCCCTGCGAGTCCTACGCCCAAGCCAACGAGCGTATCCTCGATTTTTTGACACGCTTCGTCCGAGAGAAATACGGACGTTCGTTCTCTAATCTACAGTTTACGGACATCACCGAGCAGTTCCTTAAAGATTATGTCTTCTTCATCGAATCCGAAGGAGCTAAGAGGAATTCTCGCGGCGGTCTCCGAGACAAGCTCCACTCGCTGTATTAGATATTCAAGAAAGCCTCGAAAAAGAATGGGGGAGCCGACCTCGACGTGTTCATCTGCACCAACGAGAAGTTCCGTGAGGTGGAGACCACGCCGAGTACGATTTCCATGGGTCTGCTGCGGGTCATAAAGGCTATGGACCGCAGCAGGCTCTCGAAGACGAAAAGCTATTGCCTCGACTTATTCCTGTTCTGCTTCTATTGCGGCGGCATCGCCCCGATCGATGCCGCCTATCTGACATGGGCTTGTATTGACATAAAGAAGCGGAAAATTACCTATGAACGCATCAAGACTCCCCAAAAGGCCAAGCCACCCTTCGTTCCGCGTGCGGAGGCTATCGCCAACAAATACCGCAACGAGTATTATGCGGACTTCGTGCTGCCGATCTTTTCGGCACGGCACGATACGCATATCCGGAAGACAAACCGTATCCACCATCTCTGCGGTGAGGTCAACAAAGCCCTGCACCGTATCGTGAACCTGTTGGGTTACAACGAGGAAATTACGTGGTATTCTGCCCGCAGTACCTACATCACTATGATGGTGGTCGATAAGAAATATCCTCCGGGCGTGATTGCCGAACACAGTGGCAACAGCGTCATTACGATCTACAAGTTCTACTGGAAAAACCAGAATGAAAGCGACATTATCGCCGAACTGTGCGAAGAATTCCGTGATTAAACATTTTTTCATACATTCACACTATCCTTTGCAATCAAACACATAAAACGTAAGGCACATGAAAGAATTACTGGAAAAGATGTATGCAGAAATGGACGCGGTCAAGGCGAACGCCCAGCTCCAGCACGAAAACGGAAACAAGGCTGCCGGCATGCGTACCCGCAAGGCGAGTCTCCTCAAGGAGTTTCATAAAAAGTCCCTGACAATCGGAAAATAAAGAAAACCGATACAATGAGACGACAAAACGACGACTTCCCGTTCCGAAATTCTCGCCAATCCACACAGCAAAGGCATCGCCCTCCTGTTGGAGCCGAAACCGGAGTTCTATGCCGAGCAAGGTGATGAGGACAAACAGCTGAATTTCGCCTCGATGCTGCGTTATCTGCGGCCTTACAAATCCTACCTGCTCCAACTCGGCCTTGCGATGCTGATTGCTGCCGTACTCGGCCTGATCCTTCCGTTCCTGACCCAATCGGTCGTCGATACGGGTATCGGGAACAGCAACCTTTCGTTCGTGGTCATGATTCTCATCGCACAAGTGGTGCTGACGCTCGGACAGATGGCCAACAACCTCATCCGCTCGTGGCTGATGCTCCACATGACCACACGCATCAGTATCTCGCTCATTTCGGATTTTCTGGCCAAACTCATGCGCCTGCCCATCGCGTTTTTCGATTCGAAGATGGTCGGCGACATCATGCAGCGCATCGGGGATTACAACCGGATCCAGACATTCCTGACCGGTTCGTTGCTGAGTATCGTGATGGCCGCCGTGTCGCTCGTCATATACAGCGTCGTGATGGCCGGGTACGACCTCGGCATCCTCGGCGTATTCCTGCTCGGCAGCGGTCTTTATATCCTGTGGATATTGATATTCCTCAAACGCCGTCGCAAGCTGGACTACATGCGCTTTCAGGAGTCGGCCAACAACCAGAGCAATATCGTCCAGCTTATCAACGGTATGCAGGACATCAAGCTGAACAACTGCGAGAAGCAGAAACGCTGGGAATGGGAACGTATCCAGGCCAAACTGTTCAAAGTTTCGATCAAGAGCCTGACGCTCGGACAGACACAGGAAGTAGGCGGTACGTTCATCGACCAGACCAAGAATGTTATCATCTCGTTCCTTGCCGCCAGCGCCGTCATCGACGGGGAAATGACGCTCGGTATGATGATGGCCATGCAGTACATCATCGGCCAGCTCAACGCCCCCATATCGCAGTTCATCGGTTTCGTACAGGCTACGCAGGATGCGAAAATCTCGCTCGAACGCCTGAACGAAATTCAGGAAAAACCGGATGAGGAACCCGAAGACGCGGGTCTGATCCGTGACATCCCCGAAAACGCGGCCATCGAGTTCCGGAACGTAGTTTTTCAATACGAAGGGCCGCACTCGGACAAAGTGCTGGACGGAATCGACCTGACGATTCCGCATGACAAGGTTACGGCCATCGTAGGCGAAAGCGGCAGCGGCAAGACGACGCTGCTTAAAATGATGCTCGGCTTTTACGCTCCGGTCGAGGGGGACGTGTTGCTGGGCGGCCGCAGGCTCTCCGCTTTCAGCCCGAATTGCTGGCGTCAGGAGTGCGGAACGGTCATGCAGGAGAGTTTCGTATTTTCCGATACGATCGCCAATAATATCGCCGTGTCGGATGAAATACCCGATATGAAACGGATCCGCCGGGCAGTGGAAATCGCCAATATCGGAGAGTTCATCGAATCGCTGCCATTGGGATATAACACCCATATCGGAGCCGACGGACACGGGTTGAGTACGGGGCAGAAACAACGCCTGTTGATTGCCCGTGCCGCTTACAAGGATTCCAAATACCTCTTCTTCGACGAAGCGACCAATTCGCTCGACGCCAACAACGAGCGCACGATTATGGAGCGTCTGGAGAAATTATTCAAAGGCAAAACCGTCGTCATCGTGGCACACCGTCTTTCGACAGTCCGCAATGCCGATAACATCATCGTTTTGGCGCACGGACGCATCGTCGAGCAGGGCACGCACGAAGAGCTGACGGCAAAACGGGGTTACTACTACGAATTGGTAAAGAATCAGTTGGAATTGGGAAGTTAAAAAGATATCGTTCCCTCGCTATATTGTTGGATTGCCTTCCGGAATCATACAACCCTTATCCAACCAGGAGGTAAACCAAAGTTTGCAGTTCACAAAGTCCAATTTCTACTACACCAAAAACAATGATTTTAATCAAATCGTACCATTAGGCAAAAATAACAGGCTTTTTGATTTAAATTCTATGTCTATGAGTAACGAAGTTATTACACACAAACACGAGTGGCTACGCGATCTATTTTCCGAACTTGATCGCATTGCCAAAGATACAGCAACGATGGCGGACGAGAATCAGCCCTTACTGGGTGGCGAGCACTATTTGACCGATAGAGAGTTGTCTGAACGCTTGAAAATCAGTCGCCGCATCTTGCAAGACTACCGCAACAATGGTATTTTGCCGTACCGCCAACTCGGAGGGAAAATCCTCTATCGGGAAAGCAATATTGAGCGAATACTGCAAAGTTGCTATCGTGGCATGCTTTAATATTATACCCTATATGGCATAATACACACATCAAAAACAATAAAATTATACCCGATAAGGTGTGAAATAAAAAACTTTCATTACATTTGCACCCGATAGGGTATAATTTATTGCATCTATGGAGCAGACAACACTTTCTAAATATGTGAAAGCGATGCGTAAGCAATACAATCTTACGCAGGTGGAACTTTCCGAAAAGTCGGGAGTAGGTTTACGTCTTGTTCGAGAACTAGAGCAGGGCAAGCAGACTTTACGCCTTGATAAGGTAAATCAGATATTGAATCTTTTTGGCAGCGAAGTTGGTGTCGTGCCAATAACTAAAACCGATGAGCGATGAAACAGGCTGTTGTATTTTTGCGTGGCATAAAAGCCGGGATCTTGACGGAAGATGAGAACGGCTACACATTTGAGTATGATGCCGATTATCTAACCTCTGCCGATGCTGAGGCTGTGAGCCTTACTTTGCCATTGAGTGACAAACCTTATCGAGACAAGGTATTATTTCCATTTTTCGATGGCTTGATTCCCGAAGGTTGGCTTCTGGATATTGCCGAAAAGAATTGGAAGATAGATGCTCGCGACCGTATGTCGTTGCTCGTTGCGTGCTGCAAGGACTGCATCGGTGCGGTAGGTGTTGAACCCGTAATTATCGAGGAGGAGTATGGCAAAGTGTCTATATTGTTACAAGGAGTTGAACGTGGGTGAAAAGGATTTTCACAAGGCTTGTTCGAAAAAGATGTTCGGCTCGCAAAGTGTTCCCGAATTGCCATATACACGCAAGAACCTGACCGACCTTGCCAAGCAAATAATCCGTAGCCAGACAACATTGACTGGCGTTCAGGCGAAGTTATCGCTCGATATAAACAAGGGTGGCAAAAACGAAGCTGAGCGTTTCACCATTGTTGGATTGCGGGGACGATACATATTGAAACCGCAAGCCGACCGCTTTGCTCATTTGCCCGAATTGGAGGATTTGACAATGCACCTTGCAGAGTTGGCAAAGATGCAAGTTGTACCTCATAGCCTTATCCGTTTTACCGATGGTGAGTTGTGCTACATAACTCGTCGCATTGATCGTACAGACAAAGGTGATAAATTGCCAATGGAGGATATGTGCCAGCTTACGGAACGACTTACAGAGCATAAGTACAAAGGCTCGTATGAGCAGATTGCAAAGGCGATACAGCGATTTTCAGTTGTGCCCAAGTTGGATATGGTAAACTATTGGGAACAGGTGGTTTTCTCGTGGATAACTGGCAATGCCGATATGCACCTGAAAAACTTTTCGCTATATAGCAAGGAACAAGGGAAATATGTGCTTACACCTGCATACGATATGCTGTCAACAGCATTGGTTATGCCCGAAGATACGGAAGAGTTGGCGCTGACCCTTAACGGCAAAAAACGCAAAATCAAAAAAGCAGACTTTGTGGCTTCAATGCAAGCATCGGGCTTGGAGGACAAAGTTATAGAAAATATCTTCAACAAATTTGCGAAAGCAAAAGATATATGGTTTGAGTTTATAGACCTATCTTTCTTGCTGGACGAAATGAAAGAGGCTTTTAAGGTTATCATTGCCGAAAAGTTGAACTTATTAGCGTAACAGACTCTATTTTATTGCATTTTAAAGGGAATTTAATGCACTAACCATTGAATTCACCGCATTTTTATACATCGAAATTGCCGTTTAATATATCTTTTTCGTTTTTTGATATAAATTCAATTTGCCGTCTTAATTAAAGATTGTCCATATCATTACGTATGCTGATATAGTTGTTTGAAAGAATGTTTTCGAATATTTGAACTGCATTTTGAACCTTGAATACCTTGCCCATGCCAAGCCTGCCACATATAGCAGAACCCCGCCAGAATCGCCGTTTTATCGGATTCTGACGGGGTTTCGTCTTCTTAATGCGGGGCTTCTCCTCCGTATTTTAGGATATTTCTGGGACTATTCAAGGACATGTAACATTTATCGCTTGAACAGACCGTTCGAATGCCATTTAGTGTAACACAAAAGCAACAGCTTTGTTACATTTCAATCGCTTGACCGTTCGGGGTAGTTTTATACCTATCTCACTATTATTACACCAACTTTGCCTACTTAATGTTGTTTTTTCTACTGATACACTTCGTTTTGATCCCCTTACTTATCGAATGCTTCGAGAAATATTTGGACGGTTCCCGTAAGTTCAGTATAAAACCTTTCATAGCCGGGTTTGTCAGCGAAGTACGACTTCACGGACGACTTCGCCGACAAACCCAGGCAAAGCGGCTGTAGGCTCATGGCAACCAAGGTAAGGGGCGTGAAGGCAACATCGGTCTTGGCATCGTGCAGCGGAGCGGCAACTCCTGTTACGCTGCATCATATCTTCGTCCAACTCCGTAAAATGCCGCCAAAAGAACGGCAGAGCATTACCCTCCGCACCTCCACTGCGTTGCGGCCGGCATCACGGATCGGCCGTACGTCAAAAAGACGGGACGACTCCGATGGAGGCGCCCCGCAAATTTTACAGCAGTATGCTGCTACGTTCGAATACACTATCTGTACTCGAACGGTATAGTAGACGACTTAACGGGAATGTCGATAGCATTGGTTACGACGTAGCCTTTGCCGACAAGTTCCGTCACAAAGAATACCACGTGGCAGTTCTTTACATTCCAATTCTTATCCAGAGTTATCGTGAAAAGGTGCTCTCCGACACCACCGGCAGCCAGCGCACCGACCTCGTAGCCGGAATAATCCGAACCCGAATAACGGCTGTTCACATGGCGGATAACGTTATTATGCGTGTTGAATTCGTAATCCCCCTTCATGCCGTAGTTCGCTTGAGTACCCGTCAGACCGTTCTCCAGCACCCAAGCGCCGACACGAAACGAACCGGAGCGAGATGCCTTTACCGTAGCGCGAGCGACCAGTTGGTTTCCAGAAACTTCCATACCAACCGAAATACCGGCACCGGCATCCACAGAGAGCGATTTGTCGATATTTTTCTTGATGTTAGATACGTTGCTGTTGTAACCAAAATTACCAAACCCTGTTTGGAAATCGAAATTTACATAAGGATACGAATTGACACCCATGGCATTGTCCAATGCCACATCGGGTTGGAAGGGGTCGCCCGAATAAGTGTGGCAGGCTGCAAGTACGAACTTGTCTGCATACTCGTCCGATTTGCGGACGTCTTCCAGCGCAGCGATCATAAAAGGACAGTAGCCGCAGCCCAAGCCCGTGAACTGCGTGATCAATACCCGGTGAACGAACGAGGTGTTGTCCGGCTGGGGATCTTCCGGGGCATCAGGGACCGAGAACTCTACAGCAGAAATGGTTGTCGGACGATCTTTGGTGTTGTGGGTCTTGTAAGCAACCCAGAACGAAAATTCACCCGGCTCGGTAACGGAGTACACGAGCGTGTTATCCTCGATGGTGAATTTCGAAAGGTCGAGCGCATCGTTGCTCTTGGCATCGTAGAAAGCGACTGCGTCAAGTGACTGCTCCACTTTGTCGTAGTAAACTTTTATGCGGGCGGCATCCTGCCCGTTGGCGTTGATTACCGTCGTCGAAGTTGTCACTTGCAGACCGTTTTCGACGTTTTCATTCGTGCCCCCGTCGCCACCATCGTTGGGTTTCACCGGATCCGTACTCGAACATCCCATGCTCAACATAGCCATGCAAAGCGCAGGAACAATAAATTTCTTGAATTTCATAATCTGTTTTTAATTAAAAGGATGAAGTGATCACAAGGTTCAGGCCCGTATAAGCCGGCGTATAACGGCAGGCACCTCCCGAACAGACGTAGCCTGCGCGATTGCGGCCGTAGCTGAGTTGAATACGCGTACGGTTTTTCAGGTAACTGAATCCTGCACTGTAATAATTCGTTTTAGTAAAGGAGTTAGCCTCGGTCTCGTCGAGGTTATACATATCGCTCACGAAGAAACTCCAATGCGGCACCATGTTGAACTCCACCAAAGCCGCGACCCAGTCACCCTCGTAGTCGGTCGAATAAAGGTATTGCGCCTCGACGCGCAACGACTTTTTCGAGTCGAATTTGTAGGTGACATCGCCTATGAAAATGTTGGATACGTAGGTCTGACGCTGGAAACCATGGCTCGGATTGCGCTCCTGAATCGAAACAAGCAGCGAGGTTTTAAGCCGCTTGTTCCACTGACGCTCCACGTCGACGTTAATATCACGCCACATCAACTCCCGCTCGCCCGATTCGCTCTGCTCCGAACGCAGCGTATAGAAGGTGGATAAGTTGGCGTGGAAATTCCAGTAGCGATGACGGTTCGACTTGCTGCGATACGTATAGTAGAGATCCACCTGACCGCCAATTTCGCCGTCGGTATTAACGATATACGGTTCCAAATTGGCCAACAGGTAAGTGTACTGGCGCGTCAGAGAGGGCAGGTAGTTGAGTACATTGCCCGTACCAGAGCCGTAAAGCGAAAGCATCGTCCCCATACGGTCTAACCGGCGGAAACTACCCGAGATGCTGAAAGGTCCGTAGTTATAACCGGCCTCGACCAAGATGGCGTTGCCGGCTGCGGCTACGTCCGCAACAGTCGAGTAGATGTCTTTCCCCTTATATACGTATTCGCCTTTGAGCGAAAGCCCCTTCCAGTCGAAATTCAGGCGCCCCGAATACATGTTCAGGTTGGGCGAGGTAAGTCCGCGAGAGGAGAAGTCGATCGTCTGATCCTTGTCGAGCGACTCGTAGCGGTTGACGTAGCTGCCCTCGACCGAGAACTGCGCAGCGTTCCAACCGAAAATATCGTTCAATGAAATGTGCAGATCGACACCGCGCACCCACGAATCCGCATAATCGGTGTAGAGGCGGGGACGTCCGTACAGACCTTTCACCTCGACGTAGTCGCCGAAACGGTAGATACCCTGCACACCCTCGATCGAATTGTTGAATCCCAGCTGACGGTCTTCGAACGAACGAAAAATAAGTCCGCTGCCGAACTGGTCGAAAATATCACCCACCCGCACGGAATAGTTGTGATCCTGCCATTGGATATACTTCGAGGAGAGGTAGAAATGAGAAGCTCCCGGCTGCTGTCCGATCTCGTATCCCTGTAATGCGGGGAGATAAGCGTCAATCTGGAGTCCCGCAGAGAAGCGACCGTTCATGTAGTCGAGTTTCATGTAGTTGTTCGAACCGAAACGATCGTCGGGAGCTGTGCCCGCAGCACCCAGCCCCGAGTCGTCCTGGTAGTAGATCGAGTTGCTCTCGAAACTACCGGAGAGCTGGCCGTCTCCCACGCGAACCTGCGCCGAAACGGCAAACGTCGTCAGGAGTGCAAGCGCCAAGCCAAACAGTTTTTTCAACATATCGGAATCTTTTTTCGATTTAAAGAGTAACTCTCTTCTGCTTCCATAAAATACGCCTCCGCACCTCCAGCGGATTTGCGTATCCGGTTATTTTATAAAAGCATAAAGCAGGGGGAAAATTCCCATTCCGGGTGCCCCCCTGCCTTATTTCAAAAGAGTCTGTTAGCGACGGATATATTTACCTGCCGCCCGCTGCTGCCAACGCTCGCGGAGCGACTTCTCGGCAAGAGGAGTAACCTTAAGCGGCTCATAGCTCTTCGCATCAGATACGCTCGTACGGCTCAACGGGCGGACAGCACGCACGGCCCCCAGCACATCGTTCGTCGTCACGGACTTGCCGCCCTTAACAACCGACTTCACGGACTCACCATTCCAACCCTTGGTCAGCTTCAGTGCGCCGCATACCCGGGTGTTGGTCGAATACTGTCCTCCGAACATTGCCTTCGCTGCATTCGGGTAGTAAGTATCACCTTGGTACTCATATCCCTCTACAGTGATCGTAGAATTATCGCTGCTAATCGTTACGGGGAACTCACCCTGCGTAATCGCCATTTCGCTGATACCAATGAAATAGTACTCGGCCCCCTGGTTCCAGAACGTAAGCGGCGGCAGGTTGGTTACGTCGAACGGAGCGACTACGGAACCGTCGGATTTCACCTCGAGATACCACTTCGGACCGAAATCGAAGAACATGGACTCCGTATCGTAGCCGTTGTATTCGTCCGTAGTTGCGATGAAAAGGTCGTATGGCGTCTTCCAGCCGGCCAAGTAGTTGGTACTGTTCTCGTACTTCGGACGGTCCATATCGAGACCCAGGCAGAGCAAGCGGTTCTGGCCGCGCAGACGCTCATTGTAGAGCTTAAGCTGCTTCTTGAAGCCCTCGTACAACTCCTTTACCTGCTCTTCCGTGTAGTTTGTGTTAGCCAGATAGTAGTCAATGACCTCCTGGGACAGATTCTCCGGACACGTCAGCTCAGAAACGATCTCCACCTTGCAGGTCATCGGCGCCTCGCCGCCCTCGTATTCAGCCGACAGCGTCCACTCACCCAGCAGACTTGTGAAATACTCCGAATTTACCGGCTCTTTATCAGGTACAGGCATAGAACGCTTCTTGCCGATGGCAGAACCATCTTCGTCGGGATCGTTACCGGTACCCTCGTCATTGTAAGCGATTACACCCAGATAGGTGTTGGCGTCGGGACGGGTCAGGAACATTACGTCGTAACCCTCGGCCGAGTTGATCTTCTCGATCTCATCCGGAGTAAACGCGTTACCGTTTTCGATCAGGTCGGTGTTAGTCTTGCCGGCGTTGAGTTCGATCTCCCACTCACGCTCGTAGTTGGCAGCGTACTTGGCAGTCACCGCGTCACCCGTAGTACATTTGATATTGAACCAAACTTCGTAGGGCGACTTCTCATGACCTTCCGGAGCTTCGATACCGGTAACGGTTACCTCGGGAGCCGGCTTCGTAGGTTCGGGCAGCGTAAAGCCCTCGAGTTTGGCGAAAGCCTGCTTCGAACCGGACTGGTCGTTGATACCCACTGCATAGACGTAATACTTCATGCCCGGCGTGAACTCCCAGAAATACTCCGTCAGGTTGAAAGAGAAGTCGGTCTGCCCTTTGGCTATCTCATAAGTCTGGACATTGAAGATGTAAGGTCCATTGTAGGAGGTCAGCGCCCACTGCATATTCGACAGGTCGTCTTTCAGCATTGACGTCTTAATTATCTCCATATCATGTTCCTCGAAAATACCAAGACACAGGAAGGATACCCCCTCGCACAACTCGAAAGTGAGCAGACCGCCGTTGGGTTTCAATTTATCGGTATTGATCTTGATCTCACCGAGGTTCTCGGGCTTCTTGTTGGTAACCTCTATCTTCTGGTAGTAGCCGGTCCAGAAATCGCCCTGCTCTACATCGTCGGCACGGGAACCGGCTTCTCCCAAGATACCACCGCCACCGCCGACAGCTTCGTAGTATGCGTCCTGATCCCAAAGGGGCAAATAGTATCCCTGACCGAAGCCCCAAGGGTGCTCGCCGTATGCGAACTCGCCGAGCAGCACATAATTGAGCTGTCCAGGCACCATCGGGTTCCAGCGCGTCATTATCGAGCCGTACTCATCGGTCATAGGCTCGCCATTCTCGTCGCGTAAAATCGAATTCTCCTCGTTGAATACAAAAACGGTGTTCTCTTTAATATAGTTGCCATATATCTCGTCGAAGAGATTCATCATGTCAGCGTCCGTGTTGCCCATCATACTCTGATAGTTATACGTCAACATGTCAATCAGCAGATATCTGATCACGTTCTCGGGATCGGTCGGCTGGAATTTCACGTTCATGCTAAAACTCATGTAGTCCACGTCAAACACGTCGTACGCGTTATCGCCGAACGATTCGGTCTTGGCCGTGACCTCGAGAACCTTCTCAAAGAACTCTTCGTTCGCAGTGGTGGCAGCTACATAGATTATATACTCCGTATCCGGATTCAACTTGTTTACAGTGAGCGTAGAAACACCGTCCTGAATCGCAGATTTGACGCCGGTCGCAAAGACGATCGTTGCCGTCGGCGTCTCTTTGGCGTCGGCCTTGGGTGTCGCCAGGTAGGCGATCTCAGACAAGTTGGCGGCGGTTACCTCCAGTTTGGCAGTCGAATACTGCGTTTCAACCAATCTCACCTCCAAGGAAGGATTCGTGGTGGGATCTGTGTCTGTTTCCGTCTTATCGTCGGAACACCCTGTCAATCCGATTCCTACAAGCAACATGCTTAATAGGGATAATAAATTAATCAAATGTTTCATGTAAAATAATTTAATTTAAGAATAGAGTGATGTTTTTTCTTCGATTGTATTCATAAAAGCGGTAGCTTGAAATACTATCCGTCAGCAGTCAAGATAAACTTTGCTTTACACGGTCTTTTCCTAAATGACAGTACAAAAATAATAATTTATTATTATTTTCCAAAATAGTAGAAAAAAATTCATCTACTATTTCCACAGTAAACGGTACACCCCAACATGGTTTCCCAACAACTCTCAAAAACAAAAACAGGACAGACAACAGTTTTCTTCGTTCAAAAAATTATTCGCAAAAAATTTATTACATATATTATAATAACTATTATAATTATATAATAACAACCGATATCAGTTGCGATAATGATACGCTCGACCATGCCGAACAATTTCCGGAGAATACCGAGTCGCTTCACGACATCCGGGCAAGTTCTGTGCTCTTTGTCTTTCCGGCTTTGCCGGGCAGGGGAATGGACAACGAAGACAGGATAAACAAGTTTTCCCAGCGGAACAAACAGCTGAAAAAAATTTGACACAACAATAGGAAAACAGCACCAACCAGCAGAATCCTGCCATCCGTACAGTGTTTCGATTTTTTGTACTTGTAAACCAACGTTATCTGACACTTTGGGTAGCGTTGTGCATTATAGCAGGTATTGCAGTAGGACAATGGTCCCCCGCTCTTCCCAATGTATTAGGACGCTGGGAATATGCCAATGTTTCCATTCCCATCGCCTTGTTGATTTGGTTGATGATTTACCCTATGATGTTGAAAGTGGATTTTCAGAGTGTAAAGAATGTAGGTAAACGTCCCAAAGGCATCCTCGTGACATACGTCACGAATTGGTTAATAAAACCTTTCACGATGTTCGATATTGCTTGGGTATCTTTTTCGTCTTTTTTAAAAACTGGATACCTGCCGGCCTCGCAGATCAATATCTGGCGGGAGCTGTGTTGCTTGGAGCTGCTCCTTGCACGGCGTGGTATTCGTATGGAGTTATCTGACGAAAGGAGACGCTGCCTATACGCTGGTACAGGTAGCTGTGAATGATTTAATTATATTGGTAGCTTTCGCCCCTATCGTAGCGTTGTCACTTGGTGTGGGCGGAGTAGCTATTTCTTTTTTTGTGCCTATGTGCAGGAGTTTCTTCCGAAGAGGGCTTCCGCTTACACGATTCATCGTACTGCGCAACAGTCAATGTGACATCGGTCATATCCACCTCCTGTATTTTGCGCCACCCATGTCGGAACGACAGTCCGGTCTCGGCAGACGGACGTTTGGTCTTGCACATCCTGACGACGGACTCAGGGAGAATGTTGGTGAGCCGGGCCGCTTTCTCCGTCGTGGGACATACGGCAACCAGAGACCCGTCGGCGTCGAAGACCCGCACTTTCATTACCCTCGGGTCGCGCTTGCGTCTGCACCAGTTGGGATCGGTTGTTTTCACCGGCTTGGCCGACGGTTTCCGGCCCCTACGTTTGGGTTCGGGTGCCGGAAGTAATCTTCGGGCCGTCGATTCCAGCATCGGTTTCGGACGCAGTCCGGACAACCAATAGATCTCTTCGCCGGAAGCCCGGAACGCTACGCCCCGCCGGTTCGATCCGGTACCATTCCGCATGGACCGGATCGGCCGGCACAGCACGCCATGCTTTTGTCGCGGAGAATCGCAGCACCCACAAGCCGCCCATTGCCGGAAATTCCTTAACGGACAACGTACCGGGCGCAAGGGTTATGGCATCCGGTTCCGACAGTGACGGAGCATGTTCTCCTTCCGGACTGCATGCCGTAAAAGGAGGAGTATTGGGAACTTATTCATGGCAATTCAATGCTATTCGATCACTATTCCTACTCCTGTTGCGGAACGTAATCGCGCAGCAACTGTATGGTTTTGCTGCGAATGGCACTCGACAACTGTATACGCTCGGCAAGTTCGGGATCATCGCCGACGTAACGGGCGATGCGTTCCCGGAAGACGTCTTTTGCATTCCGATTCGCGGCACCAACGGTCAGGAACTCCTTTTCGCCTGTTTTTTTCAGGTAGTAGCCGTGCGCGACTGGCTGAAAGTTCCCTGTCTCTACCAGACCTGAATACCTCCGTTCGAATCGATGCCATACCCTTTTTCCAAATAGATGCATACGCAAATGTGCGGTGTTTCGAGATAGACCCACATCCACCCCGGACTCCCCGCCGGAATGAACTTGCAGATATGTTCCGGCGACTGTGCATGCCAGCAGACTACGGAGTCGATTTCTCCGGACAGGAAAACTTCTTTGGCTTTTGTCTTCCGGGAAGCATCGCGGAGGACGGTCAATTTCCCGAATCTTTTCGGTAATTACAGCCGGTCGTCCCCGACACATTCGACGACGGAGCCGTTTTTCAGATAAATGCGGCCCTCGACAAGCGATGCTCTCCGTACGGATGCTACTGCAGCGAGCAGGATCGGCAACTGCGGAAACTGTTTCATGACAATCAAATTATCGTTTTTCTTCCTCTTGCTCTTCTTCGACAACAATGTCCAGCGTACGCCGCACTATGGCCGTAACCATCGGTTCCGAATCTCTGTCGATAGAAATCGTGCGCTCAAGAAAAAGATGCAGGGGCCAACCTGTATCCAAATGGCTCTCTTCCGAAGAAAACTACTCCACCCGTGAACGGATGCCGCTCATTTCCGAAGCGATGGAGTCTCTCAGAGCCTGCGTCATCGCCTTTTCTCCGCCTAACACCGTCACGAACTGTCCGAGTGTCACGGACAACATTTTGCTGCCGTCCGCTTCCATATAAGTATTGCATAACAGTACGGATGCGGGGCACACAACTCTTGGGCCCAATCTCCATGTTTTTTATAATATCTATATTGAGAATAGAACATCAAAAAAAACATGATTCCAAAAAGGATACAAGAAAAAATCATCGTGCTGATTTTCCGATTCAAATCGCTTGTTATAATAAAATAAGGACTGCATTGCACAGTCCTTATTTTGTCGAATATGAATCCCGTATGACTTACAGAATCCGTACGCCTTCGGCGCTGCGTACCATCACAGAGTTGATGACCTCATCCGGAATGATACCGTAAACGAATGTCAGCTTGTAGGTGCTGTCGTCCGCAGCCGTCATTACCATCGTTTCGCCGACACCGCTCATCTCCCCGGTTTCCTGATTGAACTGACCGAAAAGCCAGTCCACACCGGATACGGTATAGTCGTATGCCCAATTCTCGTCATCGGAATATTTACCGGTAAGTTTCTTGGAAGTTTCGTCGAAAGTATAGGTACCCGTCATCTTCACGAACCCGTTCGAGCTGACGTCCTGATACATTTCGAAATTCTTCTCCTCGTCGAAAACGATATAAACCTCCTTCGGGAAATTCGTATCGTCGCCACCTACCTCCCATTTGGTCATATGCCAGCCGTAAACATCGACAGGCTCGGGATCAGGAGGAGTAGGAGGAGTAGTTTCCTCGTTGTCACTGCAACCGACCAGCGCCACTCCGAAAAGCGCCACTGCCAATAAACTAATCAATCTTTTCATATTTCAATTATCAGGTTATACCCGTCCGAAACCGGACAGAATCAATTTCACAACACGCAAATATAATCAATCGAACGCTATTTCCAAAATTTTCACGTCGGAAATCCGAAAAAAGCCGGAAAGGAGGCCCGTTTTCATCGAAATTATCGCAGCGCTCCGCCCGACATCGGACTTACAGCACGTCCACCAGGCCGTGTCTGACGGCATAAACCACCAGGCTCGCCGTATTTTTACATCCGGTCTTCTCCAGAATATTGGCCCGGTGCTTGTCCACCGTGCGCTTCGAAATGAACAGTTCGTCGGCGATCTCCTGGTTCGACAGCCCGCGGCACACGCAGACCAGAATCTCGATCTCCCGGGTCGAAAGGCGCTCGTCGGATCCTTCGTACCCGGACACTGCGGTCTGCATCCGGCTGGCGAGCGACCGCAGCACCTCCTCGCAGAAATAGGTGCCTCCGGCCGCCACCGTTTCGATCGCCCGCAACACTTCGTCCATCGGGGAATCCTTCATCAGAAACCCCTTGGCCCCGGCCTGAACCATCCGCGAGTAGTAATTCTCATCCCCGAACATCGAAAGGGTAATGACCTTGAGTCCGGGCTCCAGAGCCAACGCTTTCTCCGTCGTTTCCGCCCCGTTCATACCGGGCATGGCGAAGTCCATGAAGACCACGTCGGCCTCCGTCGCGGGCAGCATCGCCAGAAACTCCTCTCCGGTCGAAGCCTCCCCCACGACCCGAATTCCGTCGTACCGGTCGAGCAGTCCCCGCATCCCGCTGCGGAACAGCGAGTGATCGTCCACCAATATAATTCTGCAAAGTTCCATCGTTACAGTTTTTCCGCCGACTCAGCCTGGGTACTGACCCGGATTTTCGCCTGCATACCGACGCCTTTGGCGCTCGTGATGTCGAACCGCCCGTTCAGGGAGTTGATACGCGAAGCGATGTTCGACAACCCCATGCCGCAATCGGTCACGGCGGCAGGGTTGAACCCGCGTCCGTTGTCCGTATAGTCGAGCGCGAGCGTATCGCCGCTCTTGGAGAGCGAAAGGTTGATCTCCGTACACCCCGAATGTTTGAGCGAATTATTCACCAATTCGCAAACGACACGATAGAGAATCACCTCGACGTCGGTATCATAGCGCTCCGAGCGAAGGTTGGTCGTGAAGCGGATCTTCACGTCGTGCATCGCCGAACTCTTTCCCACGAAGTTCTGGATGCCCCGCGCCAGGCCGAAATCGTTGAGCACATGCGGCGAAAGGTTGTTCGAAATCTCCCGCAGCGAGCGGATCGCCTCGTCGATCACATAAGTCGTATTACCGATGATCTCCTGCTGATCGGCCGGCAGCGACTCCCGTTGCAGAGCCGACAGCGACATACGGGCCGACGAGAGCAACGGCCCCAGCCCGTCGTGCAAATCCTTCGCGAAACGCGACCGCGATTTCTCCTCGGTGCGCAGCACGGCCGTCAGGATGCGCTTGTTGAGCAACTGCCGCTGGCGGTTGAGCCGGGCGATGTACTTGAAAAGCTTGTGGGCATACATCACGCCGATCGACATACTGATCGAAATGACCAGTCCCAACCAGACGAACACCTCATAAGGCAGCGTCTGACCGTTGGCACGCAGGAACTGCACGACCCGTTCGACGGAAAGAAGCGTGAATCCGATGGTGAACAGAATCCAAATCGAATTGTACTTGGTCGTACGGATCAAACGGATGGCGAACAGAGTCGCGATCGTCTGGATGACGATGGCCACGATGAGTAAAATTTTGATCAGCATATTGAATATTCCGCTAAAATTCGAATTCTTCCGCTCCGACGCACCGGCCCGAACCGCTTCCGTCTTCACGAATACAAATATAGGAAAAGACGGGAGTAATTGAAAATTTATTTTCGGACCGCCGGTTCAAACACCCTCTATTCACCCCGAAACGAACGAAAATCGCCTCGGCACATTCCTGCAACTCCGGCAATTCCGACTTCGGACCGAAATCCGGAATTACGCCCCGGGCAGCTTCCGCCGCAAAACAGGATCGCCCAATCTCCGGCACCAGCCTCCGGTCCGATAAATCCTATCCGAGTATCCGCTCCAGCGGAGCCATCTGCGCATAGTCGGTCATATCCGTCTGCACGGGAACCACCGAAACATAGCCGTTCGCCAATGCCCACTCGTCCGTATCGGTCGATTCGGGTTCGCTATTGACGAACGCACCCGTCAGCCAGAAATACTCCCGGCCCCGAGGATCGTGGCAACGGAAAAACTCCTCGCGCCAATACCCTTTGTTCTGGCGGCACACCCGAATACCCTTCACCGCTTCGGGCCGTCCCTTGGGTATATTGACATTCAGACAGAACGGCGTGGGGGGATTGGCCTCGACCACCGCACGCACGATGCGCTCGCTGTAAATCTTCGCGGCTTCGAAATCCGCCTCCAGACTGTGATCGTCCAGCGAAAGCCCGATGGCAGGACAACCGTAGAAACTGCTCTCGATCGCACCGCCCATCGTACCCGAATAGAGGATATTGGCCGCCGAATTCGAGCCGTGATTGATCCCCGAAAGCGCCAGATCGACCTTGCGGCCCTTGAGAAAGTAGTCGAAAGCGATCTTCACGCAATCGACCGGGGTTCCCGAAAAAGCATAAACCTCCACGCCGTCACCTTTCGACACTTCGCGCAGGAAAAGCGGATTGTTGATCGTTATCGCCTGACTCATACCGCTCTGCGGCGTTTCGGGCGCAATGGCGACCACCCGGCCGAACTTGCGTGCGACCTCGAGGAGCGCCTGAATACCTCTTGAATTGTAACCGTCGTCGTTGGTGACGAATACCAACTTCTCTTTCATCATATTTTCTCCGATTTTAGTGACAAATATACGAAAAGGCGGGCGACATTCATCGAACTCGTTCGAAAAGAATGTCCGAACCGCCTCCCATATTCCATACAACATACATACTTCCTTCCCTGCACCCGGGAAATTCCCCGCATGCCGATCCCGTCGGAAAATTCCATTGTAAACAAAAAGGATCGGGGCAGGGAGTTGCAGACTAACCGCAAACCATGTGCCTCAAAGTTCGAGAGCCATCCATACGCACCGTCCGTCGAAGCAATCCGCACCTCCCGACACGATTCAAGATGAAACCCGTTCACCTCCCACACCCGCCGCAGCCGACATCGCCGCACAACCGGTCCGGCTGCGGAGTCATCTATTTTTTAGACAGCCGATTGCCCGTTTGGGAAAAAGTTTCTATATTTGCGGACCGTATCAACCTCTTATATTGGGTGCGAAGCCACGACCGGGAACATCATCCGTTGATTTCCGGAGGATTACAGAGCAAGGTCCCTGCATGGTAGGCAAACACAGCGATAATGTTGAACGCAGAAATCATCAAAAAAATTGTTGCAACAATGAACAAGGATGCAGTAATCCGGCTCGTCAACGAGCAGATGTGGACCAAGACGGATGTTCCGTCGTTCCAGGCCGGTGATACGATCACCGTTACGTACAAGATCGTCGAGGGTAACAAGGAGCGCCTGCAGAGCTTCCGCGGCGTAGTTATCCAGATCAAGGGTACGGGCAAGACCAAGATGTTCACGATCCGCAAGATCTCCAACGGCATCGGCGTCGAGCGTATCTTCCCCCTCTATTCGCCCCACATCGAGAGCATCGAGGTAAACAAGCAGGGCGTGGTTCGTCGCGCACGCATCTATTACCTGCGTAACCTGACGGGTAAGAAAGCCCGTATCAAGGAGAAGAGAGCCGCTTCTACGAAGTAGATCCTTCCGCCTGCAAGAAAAAAGCCTCCGTTCGAGCGGAGGCTTTTTTCTTTAACACGAATCTTCACAACGCCGATACCCGCACCAGCTAAAAAAACGCTATTCCGGCCGGGCAAACATCTCGTCCGTCACCGGGTAGTCGATTTCGAAACCCCGGATAATAACTTTTCCCAACTTCTGACAGACAAGACAAAGATCGAGTTGCGGCCCGCCTTCCCGCAACCGACCGAAGAGCTGCACATCCCTGCCAATACCCGGCCGTCGGCCGTCCGCACTACGGACGATCCCAAAACGCTCCGAATAAATTCGTTGCCTCCGAAAAACAAAAAAGTTGCAAACGAATATCGTTTGCAACCCAGCCGACCTTCCGGTCGTTTGCGGAGAGAGAGGGATTCGAACCCCCGGTACAGTTGCCCGTACACCGCATTTCGAGTGCGGCCCGATCGACCACTCCGGCATCTCTCCCGGTCCATCACCAACCCTTCGGCCGGTAATTCGGAGTGCAAATATAGCTATTTTTCGCAAAAAAAGCATTTTCGGGACAAAAAAAGATTCGAATTTCTATTTTCACCCGCTCAATGTATTTCCCGATTTTATTGCTACTTTTGTGAGGTAATGACTCATCGGCAATAAAACCGGTACGGTTTTCGTTGAAAATATAACCACACAGTAACTCCGAAACACGATGAAAAACCGAAATTTCAAAATAGGTGCTCTGCTCGTGTCGCTCTTCGCGGCAAGCTGTTCGCCGGCACTCTACCAATCCGGCGCCTACAACATTGACGACATGTACGCGGAACACGATGTCACACGCATCGCCCAGGAAAAACAGGCGATAGCCGAAGCTCGCAAGGCCGAAGCGGAAGCCCGTCGTGCCGAAATAGAGGCCCGGCAGGCGGAAGCCGCATACTACGCATCGGACGACTCCTACCAGGGCGTGCTGGCCGACACGTACGAAAGCGCCTATGCCCGTCGTTTGCGGGGATTCAGCTCCCCGACCTATCAGATGCCGACGAGCTATTTCAACCTTCGTTACAACGGCACCTACCAATTCGTTTCGGCCTACGACCCGGCCGTTTACAACATCATCGTCATGGGCGACGAAGTGTGGGTCGAACCCAAATACATTACTTCGATGTTCGGCACATGGGGTGCTCCCAGCATAGTGAGCTTCGGATGGAGCGCAGGTCTTTATAACGACTGGTATTTCAGTTGGGGTTACAATCCCTATCCCTGGGCATACCCCGGTTTCGGCTGGCCTTATTACAGCTACAACCCCTATTGGGGTTATCCTTACTGGGGAGGCTATTACCCTTACTGGGGTTATTATCCCGGCTGGGGAGGCGGCCATCACCACCACCCGTACCCGCCGCACCATCGGCCCAACGTCGTACACCGTTCTACCTACCGGTACGGATCGGGAGCGGGATCGAACATCGGATCGACCAGTTTCGGAGGGCGCGGCCAGGGTAGTTTGAACAACGGCTACAGAAACGGCACTACGGTCGGCAGCGGCAGCTTCCGGGGCGGCAGGACCAACAGCAATTCCAGTTCCAGCTTCCGAGGCGGCTCATCGTCAGTCAATCGAGGCAGCTCGACCTACCGCAATCCTTCGTTCGGAGGCAGCAGCAGCTCCTACCGGGGAAGCAGTTCGACACCGAACAGAGGGACTTACACCCCGGCCCCCTCGCAACCGAACAGAGGTTCGAGCGGCAGCTTCGTGGGCGGAGGCGGAGGGGTCCGCGGCGGAAACAGCAGCGGACGTAACTCTTACGGCCGTTAAACGATCACCCCGGCAAATTTCGACGGACGGCGCACAGGATGCACACGCAGGCGGCAAACGAATATGAACGCAACGACCGGTTTCGACCGGCAGCGGCGATCGTTTCCGCCCCTGCTGTCCCGAACGCCGGAAACGAAAAAACAACTCAACGATTTTTGTTATGAAACATCTCGGAATTTTGGCGCTGCTTTCAGCGGCCTTGTTCGCAACCGCCCCGGTGTCGGCTCAAAACTCCGGAGGTTTATTGATGGACCGTGACATCGTCACCCCGTCCGACCTCTTCGAACTCTCGCAAACGACCTTCAGCCTCGGAACGGCGCGATCGATGGCCATGGCAGGCGCCTTCACCTCCCTCGGAGCGGATCTTACGTCCATGGCGATCAACCCGGCGGGCCTGGGCATGTACCGGCGCAATGAAATTTCGATCACGCCTCTGATGAGTTTCGCACGGGCGGAAAACAACGCTCCGGCATTCAACTCCAACAGTAAAAACCGGTTTTCGATCGGCAACTTCGGCTTCACGGCCAATGTTTACGAAGGATCTGGACCGCTCGTGAGCGTCAATATCGGGTTCGGCTACAACCGCCTGCAGGACCTCAACTACCAATACTCCTATTATACACAGGGCAATGTCAGCTCGATCGCCGACGTTTTCTCCGACATGCTGCAATACAGCGGTATCAACAGGGATCAGATCACCGGCGGCTTCAACTGGAGCAACTTCAACCCCCGGCTCTGGAGTTCGATCCTCGGCTACAAGGCCGGATTCACGGATCAAATCGGCGGCAGGTGGCAGCCGACCTGGATCGGCAACAACGTCGATATCGGCAACTACACGACCGTCGTAAGCAATGGCTCGATAGGCGAATACGACATTTCGGCAGGATTCAACCTGAACAACAAGTTCTATATCGGGGCCACGTTCGGCATTCAGTCCCTGTATCAACGCAAAACCTACTATTACGGAGAAGATTACGTCTATCCCGGCAACGGCACCGATCCGAACCTGGACTACCAACTGCTCTATTCGAACTTCAACCAGGAAGTCATCCTGGACGGCGCAGGGGTCAATTTCAAGCTCGGCATGATCTACCGGCCCATTCAGAATCTGCGAATCGGCTTCGCTTTCCACACCCCGACCTATTACTGGATCGACCGTACCTATCAGGCCTACACCGATTCCGGGGTGCATGTCAATAACCCGAACGACCCCGACGGTCTCAAACCAGGTCCGGACGGCAACCAATATACGGACGCCCTCTCTCCCATACTGGAAGATACGGGCGGTTACAACTGGGAGTTCACCACGCCGGCCCGCCTGATGTTCGGCATCTCCTACGCCTTCGGCAACCGGGGTCTGATCTCCGTGGATTACGAGCGCGACTGGTACAACGGGATGCGGATGAAAAACAATCCCGCGGGCGGCGATAACGAAATCTATAACGACACGTTCCGCTCCTGGTACAAAGGCGCCAATATCGTCCGCATAGGCGCGGAGTTCAAACCGCTGCCGTTCCTGGCGATCCGGGGCGGTTTCGGCTACATGGGGTCCATGCTGCAGGACGAAGAGCAAGTTTCAGCGGCCCCCATGACCAAGCAGATGCTCTACTATTCGGCCGGCTTGGGATTTTTACTCTCTCCGGGCGTTGCACTGGACCTGGCCTACAACTATTCCTCGACCGAGCAGACGGACTACAACCTCTACTACTTCGAATCTCCGAGCGGCATAAACGGCAGCGGCATCTACAATACCAAACTCAAGCGCCACTTCGCGGCCCTGAGCCTCAGTTTCCGCTTTTAGATCCGCACGACATATCGCAACGACAGGACTCCCGTACCGGAAGTCCTGTCGTTTTTTATCCGGGACAGACCGGATTTCGGGCCAGCGAAGAAAACGCACCGACTTCAAAAACGCAAAGCGAGCCATCGGCACCTTCGACCGACGGGGCAAAGCGGCCCCTCACAGCGGGTAAATTCAAGATTTATCGGAGCGCAGTTGCGAATTTCTGCATAAATCGTTAATTTTGCCGACTAACCGACATACGCCGGCTTCGAAGCCGGCGACACGATTCCCGGAAGTTAAAAAATAAATAAGATATGGCAAAGGAACTTAAAGACGTAACCAAAGCCGAGGACAACTACTCGCAATGGTACAACGACCTGGTGGTCAAGGCTGGTCTGGCCGAAAATTCGGCCGTACGCGGCTGCATGGTAATCAAGCCTTACGGCTATGCCATCTGGGAGAAAATGCAGGCGGCCCTGGACAAGATGTTCAAGGACACGGGGCACCAGAACGCCTATTTCCCGCTCTTCATCCCCAAGTCGTTCTTCTCGAAAGAGGCCGACCACGTGGAAGGCTTTGCCAAGGAGTGCGCCGTGGTCACCCACTACCGCCTGAAAAACGATCCCGAGGGCAAGGGCGTCGTGGTCGATCCCGATGCCAAACTCGAAGAGGAGCTGATCGTCCGTCCCACCTCGGAAACGATCATCTGGAACACTTACAAGGGCTGGATCCAGTCCTACCGCGACCTGCCGATCCTCTGCAACCAGTGGGCGAACGTCGTGCGCTGGGAAATGCGCACCCGCCTGTTCCTGCGCACGGCGGAATTTCTCTGGCAGGAGGGCCACACGGCCCATGCCACGAAAGAGGAGGCCATCGAGGAGGCTACCCGGATGATCCACGTTTACCAAAAATTCGTCGAGGAGTGGATGGGCGTACCGGTAATCGTCGGTCACAAATCGCCGAACGAACGGTTCGCCGGTGCGGTCGATACCCTCACGATCGAAGCGCTGATGCAGGACGGCAAGGCCCTCCAGAGCGGCACGTCGCACTTCCTGGGCCAGAACTTCGCCAAGGCATTCGACGTACAATACATCAACAAGGAGGGCAAACTCGAATACGTATGGGCCACTTCCTGGGGTGTTTCTACCCGTCTGATGGGAGCGCTCATCATGGCTCACTCGGATAACAACGGCCTGGTGCTGCCTCCGAAACTCGCCCCGATTCAGGTCGTCCTGATACCTATTTATAAAGGAGAGGAGCAGATGCGGCAGATCGTAGAACGTCTTCGCACCATCGCCGAAGAGCTCAAGTCGAAGGGACTCTCCGTGAAGATCGACGACCGCGACAACGTCCGCTCGGGCTTCAAGTTCGCCGAATACGAGCTCAAGGGCGTCCCCGTGCGTCTGGCTCTCGGCCCCCGCGACCTGGAGAACGGCACGATCGAACTGGTCCGGCGCGATACGCTCGAAAAGGAAACCGTCCCCCAGGAGGGACTTACCGACCGGGTGGCATCCCTGATGGACGAAATCCAGCAGAATATTTTCCGCAAGGCGCTCGACTACCGCAATTCGATGATTACCAAAGTGGACACGTGGGACGAATTCGTCGATGTGCTGGAGAACAAGGGCGGCTTCATCTCGGCCCACTGGGACGGGACGGTCGAAACCGAAGTGGCGATCAAGGACGCTACGAAAGCCACGATCCGCTGTATCCCGATGGATGCGGTCGAGGAGGAGGGCAAATGCGTATTCAGCGGCAAACCGTCGCACCGCCGCGTACTTTTCGCCCGCAGCTACTAAACCGCTGTCGATACCGAATCATCACAACGAAGACGGATGCCATTCAGAGAAGTGTCCGTCTTCGTTTTTGCAGGAAACAGGTCATGAACTATCAGAACGATTCAATCCGCCGGCAGGACCGCCTGCTCGACCAACCGGAGGCGACGGAGCTGTTGCGGCGGGGCGAATACGGCATACTCTGCATGCAGCGTCCCGAAGGCGGCGGCTACGGAGTGCCCCTGAACTATGTCTGGGACGAAGCCGACGCGATCTACATCCACTGCGCCCCCGAAGGACGCAAGCTGCACTGCCTCCGGGAGTGCGACCGCGTCACTTTCTGCATCGTCGGCAAAACGCAGGTGCTGCCCGCACGGTTTACGACCTTCTACGAAAGCATCCTGCTCGACTGCCGGGCCCGCACGGGGCTCACAGCGGAGGAACGTCGGAGGGCCCTGGACCATTTGATCGGCAAATATTCCCCGGAGTATAAGACAATCGGCAGGCAATATGTCGAAAAGTCTTTCCACCGGACAGAGATTATCCGGCTCGACATCCTGTCGTGGAGCGGAAAATGCAAGGATAACCTACATCCGGGTACGACACCGCCCGGAGCAAACAGCAACCGGACATGAATCAACCCACGGAACGCACCCGAAAAATTTACCGGGTAACCTGGATCGGAATGGTCGTCAATATCGCCCTCTCCCTCCTGAAACTCGCGGCCGGCATCCTCGGCCGAAGCGGAGCCATGATCGCCGATGCCGTGCACTCGATATCGGACCTGGCGACCGATGTCATCGTGCTGATCTTCGCCCGGATCTCCTCCAAACCCGAAGACGCCGGCCACAACTACGGACACGGCAAGTACGAAACCCTGGCCTCCATCCTCATCAGCCTGGCCCTGATCGCCGTCGGCGGAGGCATTCTGGCCGACAGCATCCGCAACATCCGTCTGGTATTGACCGGAGAAATAATCGGACGACCGGGCGCGATCGCCCTGATCGCCGCCGCAATTTCGATCGTCGCCAAAGAGGTCCTGTATCGCTATACCGTTCGTGTGGGACGTCAGACGGACAGTCCGAGCGTCGTAGCCAACGCCTGGCACCACCGCAGCGACGCACTTTCGTCGATCGGCACCCTGACGGGTATCGGGCTCGCCTATTTTCTGGGCGACAAGTGGCGCATCGCCGATCCGCTGGCGGCCCTCGTCGTTTCGGTCTTCATCTTCAAGATCGCATTCGACCTGCTGCGAAGCGGCCTCGGAGAACTGCTCGAACACGCCCTTCCCGCCGCAACCGAGCAGGAGATACTGAACATCCTGACCCACTCGAAGGAGGTGACCAAACCGCACCATCTGCGCACACGCCGTATCGGAGCCACCGTCGCCATCGAAGCCCATATCCGCGTCGATCCTCGGATGAGCGTGCTCCGCTCCCATCAACTGACCGTCGATATCGAACGCCGGCTCAAAGAGCGATTCGGCCCCAATACGCTCATTTCCATCCATGTAGAACCGATCGAAACTGAAAAACTTTCATCTTCGGACTCGGAGAAAGATAAAAATATCTGATAGATTTTATTTTTGGCATAGTTATTGTTAATTCATCGATACCCTGCCGGAAAAATAGAAATCTAAAAAGTTTGTTTTTTTGGATAATTATTTCTACCTTTCCGACACAAAAGATGCCGAAACGGGTATCCGGCGCATCAAAAAAACAGAAACTTAACAACTTAAAAGATTGCCTATCGAAACATTCTACTCTTAATAACTAATTCAGGAGAAAAGAGTATGAACATTCAAGTATTAAGCGACCAGCACTTGCTTAATAATTATCGTTCGGGTGATCAGAGTGCCATTTCCAAATTGATCGAGCGCCACAAGCGTCGGGTTCGGGACTATATTTACATGATGGTCAAGGACAACGACGTAGCGGACGACATCTTCCAGGAAACATTCATCAAAGTCATACGCGTCATCGACGAAGGCCGCTACACCGACAACGGCAAGTTCCTTTCGTGGGTTCTGCGTATCGCGCACAACCAGGTGATCGACCACTTCCGCGCCTGCAAGCAGAACAAGCAGGTCAATGAAAGCGAAAGCGGCTACAACGTACTGGGATCGCTGCGTTTCGCGGAAAAGACGATCGAAGATGAATTGATCTCCTCGCAAATCGAAAGCGACGTGCGCAACCTGATCGAACTGCTTCCGGAGGAGCAGCGCGAGGTGGTGATGATGCGCTACTACTCCGGTATGAGTTTCAAGGAGATCGCCGAGCAAACCGGCGTAAGCATCAACACAGCGCTGGGACGCATGCGCTATGCACTTATCAACCTGCGGCGCATGATTAGGGAAAAAGAACTTATTTTATCTTAATCCGCATGCAATAAAGCCCGGAGGCCACCGTTTCTTTAATGTAACGAAAGAAGAAATACTAAAAGGGCCTCCTATGATTGAAAACGACAAAACGGATACATCAAGGTCTATCTCCGACGAAGAACTGATGAAGAACGAAGTGATCGGCGACGATGCAGATCTGTATTATCTCGATTGCTATCTTTCGGACATTCTTGGAAAGGGATAATTTTAGGGTTAATTTTTGATGGGAGGAGGCGACAAGATATCTTGTCGCCTCCATTTTTTATACCGGTTTCATCCGGCGACTACCGCCGGAGAGCCGCACGCCCACATCCTGTCACAACCCCTGCATCTCCTCGCGCGTGATATGCACCTCGACACCGCCCAGGGCATAGCATCCGATGTCGTAAGGATTATAGTAAAACGTAATGCCGTCCTCGGTCACTTCGAAATTCTCGGTCGTGGAAATGTATTCGGGAAAAAATCCCTGCGCCACCAGACCTTCGTCACCCGTGACACCGAACTGTTCGTAAAGCTTGTTGCGGATCAACCCGATCAAAGCCTCCTGTCGTGCCGCATCGAACAAGTCGGACAAAGCCAGCTCATAACCGCCCGCAATGGAATAATTATGGCAATTGATGCTGTACATACCGTGCGCACCGCCCGTATAGTTCGAACTCGAAATCGTATAGACCAGCAACGTATCCACCACACGGGCCTCGGACTCGACCGCCATCTCCATTTCGGTTTCCCACTGGGGTACCGACTCATCCAGGGTACCGATATACTCGTCCATGAACTGCCCGATAGATAGATCGACAGCCTCCTGCACCCCGCCCTGGAAATGCTCCAGTCCGAAGAAATAGAGCATATTGGATTCCTGGATCGCCTGCAATGCCGGAGCTTCGTCGGCATTGGCGATCGAGGTAAAGGCATACTGGAAGCGACAGGGTATTCCGCCGCGTACCGCTACGGTATCCGTCACCACGATATCGAATTGCGGCATCACGGTCTGCCGGCGGCACGATCCGAAAGTCAATCCGGCAAAAACAAGAAAAAGGAGAATCACACGTTTCATACGAATCCGAAATTTTTTCTAAACAAGATATAACGAATGTCCCATGCAGAACCGCATATAATCGGGTTATGCCCAAGTACATCCTATCTTCTACAAATGTACATAAAAAGACGGACGAACAAACGGCCCGAGAAAAAAACAACAGTTTTCACGAAAAAAAATTTGTAAATTCAAAACATCGTATTACCTTTGCAACACCAAATTCCAACGGTGGATTCATCTAAGGGTTAGGATACGTGCCTCTCACGCACGACATAGGGGTTCGAATCCCCTATCCACTACCAAGAGCGACTGTAACAGTCGCTTTTTTTATTACTGACTCTCCGGAGCAACGGGACAAGGGGAGGAGAACCCCATTCGGACAAACGGAGCAGCGAGGCCCGGACGAACTCCGTTCGAGCCGCCGAGTCGTGACGTTTGAAGACAGGCGAAGCGAAATCAATTCCCTATCCACTACCGAAAACAACTGTAACAGGTCACTTTTTATTTTGCACTCCACGGCTCCGATACAAAGACCGGGAATCCCGATTCGAACCGGATGCGCAACGGAGCAATGCAAAGACCGTTTATCTCGACACAAGGCAGCGGCTCCCGATATAGAAGAAGCACACCTTGCCGTCCTTCGCCCACAACTCCTGCCCAAAAGTCGCCGAAATTAAAAACATTCCGAAATCCGATCGGCAAAAATCATAAATTTAAGATTAATGACCTGCACAAGCAATATTTCAGTTCAAACCGCTATCTTTGCAAGCGGATTAAATACATAATATATTTTTCGCATGCCCACCGTTTCGGTCATTGTTCCCAACTACTGTCATGCTCCCTATCTCGAGCAGCGTATCGAAAGTATTCTGCAACAAACGTTTCAGGACTTCGAACTGATTCTGCTCGACGATTGTTCGACAGACGGCAGCCGTGAAATTCTCGAACGATACCGCAATCACCCCAAAGTTTCCGGCATTTTCTATAATGAACGGAACAGCGGATCGCCTTTCAAACAGTGGAAAAAGGGGTTGTCGAAAGCCACAGGCGATTACGTGTGGATCGCCGAAAGCGACGACTTTTCCTCTCCCTGTTTTCTGGAACGGTGCGTCCGGATTCTCGACACCCGTCCGGATTGCAGCATAGTTTTCACCAGCAGCTATATCGTCGATTCCCACTCCCGGACCATACGGGAGGAGGCGCCCGTCAAATATCCCAAACACAAACAGATCCGATTCGGCAGCCGTTTCTTCCTCTACCGTTTTCTCTGCCCGAGGAACACCATCTACAACGCAGGAATGGCACTGGTGCGGCGCAGTGCGCTCCCCGCAGACGACAATTACACCCAATACCGTTATTGCGGCGACTGGCTGTTCTGGATACAGATCGTATCGGGGGGGGGAAATGTCGTCTATCTTGCCGAACCCCTCAACTACTACCGGGTACATGACAGCAACACCACCGCAGAATCGATCGTCACGGGACGCAAGCACATCGAAACGCTCCGCATCCTCGAAGAAACCTTCCGGCTCATAGACCCGCCCCTGATCTGCCGCCTCTCGATCGCGGGCAAACACCTGCTGCGGATCCGCAAAGCCGCCGGCAGCCACTGGAACGAGGAGCCCTATCTCTCGATCCGCCTCGCCTGGCGGGAGCGCTACCGTCATCCCCGGATGATAATGTTCTGGCACAAGGTGTTCAAAGATCTTCCCCGCAGTTTCGCCCGCTAAATTCGCCGGGAATCGATCCGGCAACGACCGGACAGCCCTCTAAAAATACCGCATTGGAGCGATACTTCCCATTTCCGGATGCAAATTGCACCGGAAATGGGAAAAAAGAGTTATTTTTGTAAGGTTTAACCTTTACCCCGACACAAATGCTCATCACCGTCATCGTTCCGATTTACAACATGGAAGCCTACTTGTGCACCAGCCTGGACCGCCTGTTGCAGCAAAGTTTCCAGGATTACGAAATCCTGCTTATCGACGACGGCAGCAAGGACTCCTCGGGCGAAATCTGCGACCGCTATGCCAGGGAACACTCCCGGATCCGGGTCGTCCACAAACCCAACGGAGGATTGAGCACGGCCCGCAACGCGGGTATCGAACACGCCCGGGGCGAATACCTGACCTTCTGCGATCCCGACGACTGGGTCGATGCAGACTACCTGCAACAATTCGTCGAAGCAGGCATGGACGAACATACGCTGCCCGTGACAGGCATCCTGCAACACCGGGAAGGCAAATCGGACCGGCGGCTGACAGCGCCTGCCATGGACGTACAGGGCCAAGCCTGCACGGAAGCCATCGTCGCCCTGCGGCGGCACGACATGCTGGGATTCACCGTCAATAAATTGCTGGTCAAACGTATCATCGACGAGAACGGGCTCCGCTTCATCGAGGGGCTCTCGCACCGGGAAGACGAAATCTTCCTGCTGCAATACATTCCCCACGTTTCGCGCATCGTCATCAACGAAAAAACGCCCTACCACTACCGGGTCCTCGGCAGCGGCCTCTCCAAAAAACGCAAGCCGACGGAGCTGATTCTCCGTGTTTCCCGCCAGCTACACGACCTTTTCCTACAGGCCGCACCTACCCCGGAAGGGCGTTATGTCGCAGCCCGCATCCGGTTGCAACAATGCTGCGAGGCGGTCGCGGCGTCGAAAACGAACGAGGAGCTGCATATTGTCGTAGAAACGGCCCGCAATGCCCGCAAAGAGTATCTTTCGACCTTCGACCCCGCGTTTCTCACCGATCGCCGGGATCGGAAAGTCGCGGCCCGCAGCCGGTGGGTCTTCGCCCTCGGAACTCTCTCCGGCAGGCTGCTTCGACGCCTTACCCGATTGATTCACATATAAACCCGCTGCATCATGTCGAAATACGATTACCTGATCGTCGGAGCCGGACTTTTCGGCGCAGTCGCAGCTTACCGGGCCGCACGGTCCGGTAAGAAAGCGCTGGTCATCGACCGACGGCCCCACACGGGCGGAAATGCTTACTGCGAGGAGCGCGAAGGCATCCGCGTCCACAAATACGGCGCCCACATCTTCCACACCTCCAACCGCGAAGTGTGGGAGTTCGTGAACCGCTTCGTCGAATTCAACAACTACATCAACTCCCCGGTGGCCAACTACAAGGGCAAGCTCTACAACCTGCCTTTCAACATGAACACCTTTTACGCCATGTGGGGCGTCACCACGCCCGCCCAGGCAGCGGAGATGATCGACCGCCAGCGGCGCGAAGCAGGCATTTCGGAGCCCCGGAACCTCGAAGAACAGGCCATCTCGCTGGTCGGCATCGACATCTACGAACGGCTCGTGAAAGGTTACACCGAAAAACAGTGGGGACGCGACGCCACCCAACTGCCGGCATTCATCATCAAACGCCTGCCGGTGCGCTTCACCTTCGACAACAACTACTTCAACGACCGCTGGCAAGGTATCCCCATCGGCGGCTACAACAAACTCGTGGACGGATTGCTCGCAGGCGTCGAGGTGCGCTGCGGCACCGATTTCTTCGCCGACCGCACGCACTGGGAAAACCGCTGCGACCGCATCGTTTTCACGGGCCGCATCGACGAATACTACGATTTTAGACTCGGAGAGCTGGAGTACCGCTCGCTGCGCTTCGAGCACGAAACACTCGACCGACCCAACTACCAGGGCGTCGCCGTAATGAATTTCACCGAGCGCGAAATCCCCTACACCCGGATCATCGAACACAAGCATTTCGAACCGGGCGGCGATCAGCCCCGCACGATCATTACCCGGGAATACCCGGCCCCGTACGAACATGGAGCCGAGCCCTACTACCCCGTCAATGACCAGCGCAACACGAAACTTTACGAAAGCTACAAGGCGTTGGCCGACCGGGACCGGAAAGTCATCTTCGGCGGCCGACTCGGAGAATACCGCTACTACGACATGGACAAAGTGATCGAAAGCGCTCTCAAACTCACCCTTTAGAAAAATGAGCAAAACCGTCATCCTGGTCTGCGCCCACAAGCAGGACGCATGCCTCAAAACCCCGCCCTACCAGCCCGTTCAGGTCGGACGGGCCATTTCGCAAACGGAACTTCCGTTCGCCATCGGCGACGACACGGGCGACAACATCAGCGACCGCAACCGCCACTACTGCGAACTCACGGCCCACTACTGGGCCTGGAAAAACCTGCACGACGCAGACTACATCGGGTTGAACCACTATCGCCGCTATTTCGACTTCGAGGGCGGTTCGGCCTGCTCGCTGCGGACGGTCCGCTCGGAAGCCTTCTTCTCGGCACCGCATCCGGTCCCCGATTTCGACCGTCTCTTCAGCCGCTGCGATATCGTCATGGCCCGGCCGAAGATCTATCCCTACAACCTCTACACGGATTATTGCAAGTGCCACATCGAAAGCGACCTGCTGACCGCACGGCAGGTGATCGCAGAAAAATATCCGGCCTACCTGCCGGATTTCGATCGGGTGTTCTTCCGCAATAACCGCCTCTCGCACTTCAACATGTTCGTCCTGCCGCGCGAGCGGTTCGAGGCTTACTCGGCATGGCTGTTCGACGTTCTGTTCGAGGTGGAGCGACGGATCGAGATTCAGGACGACCCTGTGCAGGGACGCGTGATGGGGTATTTGAGCGAACGGTTGCTCTCGGTATGGGTCCGGCACAACCGGCTGAAGATTTGCTACAAAACCGTTCTGATGGTCAATGACCAGAAGCGGAAAGGGCTGGGCAAGCACCTTTTCCATACGACGGTCAATACTCTGGCGTACTGGATCACTTATCCGCTGCGGCGCCGCTCGCCGCGTCGGGCAGCGGAATAATCTGCTGCCAGAAGCGCCACATCCGGGGCTTCGACCAACTATGGCACCCCATCGGCAGGCGACTGCCGCACAAGCGGTAGCAATAGCGGGGATTGGTGTCGAACGCAAACCGCAGCGCCTCCTCCTGCGAAGGATAACGAAACCCTTCGGGAACGACGGCCCAGAAAACATCCTCGTTGCCCAGGTGGTTGCCCATCGAACAAAACCGCTCGATCTCGTCGCCGTATTTTTCGCACGCGGCCCGAAAACTCTCCACGCGGCGAAGCGAAAGACCTCCGTTTCCGATCTTCCCGTAGAGCGACTGCCGGATCATCCGGCCCGCCCGCTCTGCGCGGCGAAGCCTCCATCGCAGGTATTGCTTCAGAATCGGCAGATCATACACTTTGCGGCGGACCCAGGGAGCAGCCACACAATCGTATCCCCTGCGGCACCAGTCGGCGAGTTCGTCCCGGAAAATCCAAGCGTCGGTATGGCAGATCAGGAGATATTCGTAATCGCGGAACAACTCGTAGAATCCGGCCGAAAGCATCATCCGGTTGTATCCCGCAATCCCGTTCTTGCGGCCCAGCCATTCGTCCGACACCTCCAGAACCGGCAGTCCGGGAAACTCACGCCGGATCGCCGAGCAATCCATACCGCAGGGAACCAAGAGTTCGACCGGATAATTTTCCTGTAACACCCCAACAGTCTGCCTCAACGACGCCCGTTCCCAGACGGTCAATTCCGGCCGGTAAACAGGAACGACGACCACCACTTCCTTCTTATCCATACGCTATTTTTTCAAGTAATTTACAACGGCATCGGCGATACGCTCGCCGTCGAGCGCCGCAGAAATGATTCCGCCGGCATACCCGGCCCCTTCGCCCGCAGGGAAAAGCCCGGCGACCTCGGGGTGCATCAGCGTCTGCGCATCGCGCGGAATGCGCACGGGAGTCGATGTCCGGGATTCGACACCCACGACCAACGCTTCATTGGTCAGGAATCCCCGCATCCGCCGCCCGAAAGTGGCGATACCCGCCCGCAGGGACGAGGCGATAAATCCAGGCATCCACTTATCCAGCCGGGAAGGCACAACACCCGGTATATACGAAGTCCGGGATAGCGAACCGCTCGCACACCCCGCGACGAAATCGGCGACACGCTGGGCCGGAGCGATCTGATGCTCGCCGCCCTGCTGCCGGGCCAGCCGCTCGAACTGCTGCTGGAATTTCAGCCCGGCCAGCTCGCCCCACTCTGCCCGCAGATGCTCGAAATCCGCAAGCCGCACCTCGGTCACCAAACCGGAATTGGCGAAAACGGAGTTCCGGCCGCTGGGCGACATACCGTTCACCACCGATTCGGCCGCATCGGTCATCGCCGGAACGATGAATCCCCCAGGACACATACAGAACGAATAGACGCCACGCCCACCCTCCTGGCTGACCAACGAATAGGAGGCCGCAGGCAGATACTCTCCCCGCGACTCGCAGTGGTACTGTATCGAGTCGATAAGCGCCTGCGGATGTTCGATCCGCACGCCCATTGCGAAAGGTTTGGCTTCCAGGCGCACGCCCCGCCGGTGCAGCAACTCGTAAATATCCCGGGCCGAATGTCCCGTAGCAAGAACCACAGCCGCTCCTTCATAAAGGGTATCTCCGACCCACACCCCTTTTACGCGATCGTCGTGCAATTCGACATCGGTAACCCGCGCATCGAAAACGAAGGATCCGCCGGCTTCGAGAATCGTCCGCCGGATATTGGAGATCACCCTCGGCAGTTTATCCGTTCCGATATGGGGATGGGATTCGTAAAGAATTTCGGGCGTGGCGCCGTGAAAAACCAGCGTTTGCAGCGCCTTGTTGTAATCGCCCCGCTTCTTGCTGCGGGTGAAAAGTTTGCCGTCGGAGAATGTTCCGGCTCCGCCCTCGCCGAAGGCATAGTTCGAATCGGGATCGACCGCACCGTTGCGGTTGATCCGCGCGATGTCCCGCTTGCGGGCCGACACATCGCGCCCCCGCTCCAGAATCACCGGGCGATACCCCCGTTCGATCAGCCGCAGAGCCGTGAACAACCCCGCAGGGCCCGAACCGACGATAACGACCTCTGTACGCCCCGCAACCGACGGATAGTCGAAATGCACGGGTGCGGGCTGCGGTTCGCAATCGGCATAAACTTCGAGCGTAAGATTCACTTTGGGCTGTCGCTGCCGGGCATCGATCGAACGTCCGACGACCCGGATCAAAGCTACATCCTGCTCCGCGACACCCGCACGGCGAGCCGCCTGTTCAGTATAGTATTTTACGTCGGCAGCCTGCTTCGGAGTAAGAACCAGTGTCAGTTTATACGGCATAATCGATTGAAATAGTTTGCAAAAGTAACCAAAAATCGGCAAAATCGCCGGGCATCCATTCGAGAAAAAGGTTTTTTAGTTATCTTTGCACAAGATAAGATACGGCTCGGGCATGCTCGAATTTATTCGGCTTGTCGCTTGCTTTCCTTATCCTTACAAAGGACAGGAACCGATCCGGTAATCTTTGCGGACAATCCCGCACGATTGCGCCCGTCTTCCGGTAGCTTTGCAAAGGACAGGACGCGTTTCACGCACCGCCTAAATCCGGTTTTACTCCCGGCTTTTGCAGTTCCTGTTCGGATATTTGCGGATATGGTGTAATTGGTAGCCACGTCAGACTTAGGATCTGATGCCTCAGGGCGTGGGGGTTCGAGTCCCTTTATCCGCACAAAGGAGCCTTTTCGAAGGGCTCCTTTTTCGTTGCCCGTCCGGTGCAAACAAGTGCAAATTGGTTGTATATCATCGTTTTGAAAAGGTTGTTCGGAGCTTGTTCGGGAAGAACCGGAACGCATTTCGAAGAAGATCGTCAGGTGGCAAAAAGGTGGACAGAGCCTATTTTCAGCTTCCGAAAGGGGAACTGCCACCTTTTTAGCATACAATGCGCTGTTTTACTGCGTGTTGCGTCGCAATAAAGTTTCCTTGCCGACGTTTTGTTAACCCTTAAAACCGTCACGAGTTATGAGACAGGAAACTTTTACCATCCTTTTCCTCATGCGGAAAGGAAGAACGAAAAAGAACGGTCTGGCGTCGATTTACGCCCGCATCACTACGGGCAGTCTGCGGCAGGAATTCTACTTCCATTGCGAGGGCAGGCCTGAACTGTGGAACCAGAAGAAGGAGCGGATGATGGGCACGAGCCGCCTCGCGCTGAAAGTCAATGAAATGCTCGACGAGTTCCGCGTACAGATACTCGACATCCGCGCCAAGCTGCTGGCCGAGGGCTATGCGGCCAATGCGGCGCAGATCAAGCAGCGCTACCTCAACCCGACCTGCAACACGATGATGCTCATCGCGGGCCTCGCCGACTACGCGAAGCGGCGGCAGGGCGAGGTGGGCGTGCGCATCACGCAGCGCACGGCCGACAAGTACGAACGGCTGCTGCGCTACCTGAAACAGTACCTCGCCCAGCGCGGCAAAGCCGAGGACATTCCCGTCGAGCGGATGAACTACGAGTTTCTGGACG
>ERZ1027063.55-NODE-55-length-58424-cov-7.419538_pt1 | contig 58424 bp, 89 predicted proteins | sample MGYA00519423_ERZ1027063 | MGnify/ENA primary metagenome ERZ1027063 (study PRJEB26926, sample SAMN06164493) | human gut metagenome | biome: ENVO:00009003; feature: ENVO:2100002; material: ENVO:00002003 | host: Homo sapiens | place: USA | collected 2012 ...
CGAGATGAGCGCTAGTCTCGTGGGCTCGGAGATGTGTATAAGAGACAGATTTTGGCACATTGTTTTGCGTTTTGTTTCAAATTTTCATGCGTTTTGTATACAACCAGCCGCAAAAATACGTAAAAAAAGCCGCCGCACAAACCCTTGTGCAGCGGCTTCGGTTCATAATTTTTCTTACAGGATGCGGGCGCTGATAGCGTTTGCCACCTGAAACAGGTCCTTCTGCCCAATAAAGCCAAACTTGGCCTCGTGGCCGTCCGCAAAGCAGACTGTCAGCTGGGACGCCTGCAGCGGATCGCCAAAACCCGCCGTCTGAATGCCATAGTGCAGCACCTTGCGGTAGGGCAGCACAAAAAGCTGCTGCCGCGTGCCCGTGACCCCCTGCATATCCACCATGATGATGCGGTGGCTGGTGAACACCACTTGATCGCGCACCGTCTTGTATGCGCCCACGATCTGCTCGCCCTCCAGCAGCAGGGCGTTAACATTTTTGCAGATATCCTTCTCCTGCAGGCGCATGAGGTTCTCCATCGGTTTATCGCGGAATTCCATTGTAGCGTTCCCCTTTCAGCGTTTTTATGGCTCTATTGTAGCATTTCCGCCGCCGGTTTGCAAGATGACTGCCCAGTGCAGGACAAAAAGAAAAGACCCGGACCGTTCAAGGTTCAGGTCTTTTGGAGCGGGTAATGGGAATCGAACCCACCTCCTCAGCTTGGAAGGCTGATATACTAGCCGATGTACTATACCCGCAATTGCAGAAAGAATTATACCATAACTTTCCGCAAATGTCCAGCATGAATTTAGCAGCTGCATAGCTGGGCAGACACAACAAAAAAGCACCGCACATTCCTGTGCAGTGCTTTTCTTTCTGGTGGAGCAATCAGGAGTCAAAACGAACATTTTGGCATCTGGCGAATCCTCGCCATCCGGCGGGTCTTCCCCAGTCTCCAGAGGGATCTCAACGCTGTTGTCCTTGCCCATAAAGGAAAAGACCAGCTTCAGGCGGTTGTCATCGTAGATGTAGGCTGCGACAAGGAAGTCTTTGAAAAGCTCTGCCTGAACCTCCCTGTCGTGTATATCCTTGCTGCGAAGAATGTGGAGTTCGTCAATCAAATCTTCCCGATTGATTTTGACTACATCCCTCTTGGCTGCACTCAACTGGGCGGTCAGCTTTGAGTTCTCAGTCTCCAATTCAACCATCCGGCTGCGAGTGGCCACTGTGATGATCCCCATCTCGATGGCTTTCAGCATATTCGAGGTGGCCTTTTTGTTTTCGGCCAGCTGCTGCTCCAACGCCTCGATCTGGAGGTCATTGTCGTGCTTTTCCCAATACTGGACCGTCTGATCTGCCATCCACTCGATAACGTCATCGGTCAGGCAGTACATCTTGATGGCCTGTGCGATGGCGGGCTCGATAACATCCCGGCGGACATTCTTCTTGTTGCAGGCGTGTTCGGTGCGCCGCTTCTGGCAGGTGTAGTAGTAATGCAGCTCTCCGTTTCTACTGGTGCCGGATACGCCCGTCATGTAGCTGCCGCAATGCCCGCAGCGCAGCTTCCCGGTCAACAGGTAATCTTCCGCACCAACGCGGTGCCGGGTTCCAACCGGATTCTTTTTCATCCTCATGGCCTCCTGTACCCTGTACCACAATTCATCGCTCACAATGCGAGGAATCCCATCCACAATGCGGACGTCGCCGTAAATGTAGATGCCCTTGTAACGCTCGTTCTGGCAGATGCTCTGGAAGCTGCCCTTATTCCACTCGGCTCCCTTGCTGGTCTTGATGCCCTTTGCGTTGAGGTCTCGCGCAATATCTACGAACAGATCCCCGGCGGCAACACGGGTGAAGATTTCACGGACAACAGCCGCTGCGGGTTCGTCCAGCATGACCTTCCCGTCTGCACCGCGCTTGTACCCCAACGGCTGCCGGCCGTTCGCCATGCACTTGTTGGCGTTGTCGTACAGACCGCGGGTGATGTCCTCTGCCATGTTCTCACTGTAAAACTGGTTGACGTTCATCATGTTTCGCAGCGCAAAACGTCCGGCGGCAGTATCGTCAAAATCTTCCTCGGCGTAAAACACCTTTACGCCGTAATCGTCCAGCTTCGCCTCGTTGACCATGGCTTGCAGCATATTGCGCCCGATGCGGTTGGACTTCCACGCCACGACGGCCTGAAACTTCCCTTTTTCAGCATCCCGCATCATCTGCTGGAAACGAGGCCGGTTATCCGTCTTGCCGCTGATTGCCCTGTCCTCGTATGTACCAACAATGCGCAGTCCAAGCGCAGCCGCGTGCTTCGTACACTCTGCGATCTGCTGCTCGATGCTGACCTCTCGCTGGTTATGCGATGAGTACCGGGCATAGATGACAGCATCGAGGCCAGCAGCAATATTCTTTTTTCTGGCCATCAGCTTTCACCGCCCACTTCAACACGGTAGATGCCATCATTGTCCGCAAACAGAATTTGCTTTCCGTTCCACATTCCAACGGCTTCAAGTTCTGGCATGAGTTCATACCATTGCTGCTCTGAAATGATTGGGATATTCAAGGCATCGGCTCTGTCAATTTTCTTTTGCGCCGGGTCACTACACACAATCAAAAGACCTGTCTTTTTTGACACACTCGCGTCCGCAGTTAGGCCGTACGCCGAAAAAATATCAAGAAAATCCGTTCTATTTCTCAGCATGACTGGATTCCCAGTCACACAAGCACTCTTAAATTCCTGCAAGCGCGATGCGATTTCTTTCAGATTCATAGAGAAACACCCATCAGCTTAACTTCACAGCGGTTCCAAGCAGCATGAAATTGTTGCCCTGCGTGGCAAATTTCAATCCGATAACGGCATCTGCGCCCAACTTGGCCGCCTTTTTCTCCAAATCATCCTGCGCCTGTTTCGTGAAATTGTCGATGGCATTACCCATCATCTTGTTTCCACCCGGCAGGACGGTCAAAATAACGGATGCAACAATACCCAGATATTGAGACACGTTTTTCCCTTGGATGCTATCAGTTGTAGTCAAAATCATAGTTGTTCCCCCTCGTTTCGGCATTTTTTTACAAACAGCTGAAAATAGCTGCGCGTTCTGCTATAATTCAACTAACCTGCCGACAGTAATCTTCAAGAAAGGAGCGGAAGATTATGGATATTTCCATTGATTCCGATGATGCTCAAGAGCGGCTTCGTGCTATGCTGGCACTTGAACTGTTCTTGCATCTGTCGGCAGAAGATCAAGAACGTGTCATTGATTTTTCAAAAAGCCTTTCATAACGTACAAGACTGCCTTTTTCTGATCGTCACCAAGTTGATTAAATAGTTTGACAAACTCTTTGCTGCGCTCATCCTCTTCCGCGGGGATGGGCGCAGTTTTTCTTTCCATTGGAACATCGTATCCCATCAGCCAAACTTCCGAAACGTCGAGAGCCAAGCCCAAGATGGTCAACTTGTCCTGTCGCGGAATAATTTTTCCAGAAACGTATTGAGTTAACGCTGTCTTTCCAAGATTGACACCGTAAGCGCGGCAGTACGGTTCAGCAAGCCTCAAAACATCGACCTGTTTTAAACCTCTGATATTCATAGCCTCTTGCAGCCGTTCTGCGGTCGTTGATGACTTCATTAGGTTCACCTCCGGTATGGTTACATCATAACATGGCATAAACAAAAGTTCAAGAGTTACGGCCAAAAAGTTCAAGAAAAATGAATTTTTATATTGACAAGGGCGAATCATTGTGGTAAAGTGTGAACAGTTCAGTTAAACTGAACCGAACGGAAAAGAGGTGATATTGATGCAGAGGAGCTATAACAAACTGCTGGGCCGAATCGTTGAGATTTTCGGAACCAGAGGGGCATTTGGCAAGAGTATGGGGTGGTCGGATCGTACCACTTCTCTCAAACTCAACGGTAAGGTTGACTGGAAACAGGACGAAATCGAGGCTGCGTGTCAGGCACTGAAAATTGAAGTGTCGGACATTCCAGACTATTTTTTTGCCCTGTAAGTTCAGTTAAGCTGAACAATGGAGGTTTACATGAACGCCAACATTCACATCAATGTGGACGAAATACCGCCAGAGGTCGCAGAGCGAATCGGCTGCGTATTTCTCGGATTCCACAAGCGTTTCCAGCAGAGCCCCGAACTCATGGCTGAGCTGGAAGCCTACCGAGCCACCAAAAAGGCATCTGAAAGGAAGTGTGCAGAATGACGAAGATCCTGATGACTGTGTATGGCATCACCGCAGAGCAGGCAGCAGCCCGGCTTCCGGCGGCGCAGTTCGTTTTGACTGCTGCTGTTGCAGCCGTGCTCGTCTGGCTGGACAGCAACGGTACGTTCGACGGCGTAGGCCGCTGGATGGGTCGGACGCTCCGGGAGGTGCTGGATGCTGTATCCGAGGACTGATGCGGAGGCTGGCTACCCTGACCCTCCTGTGTGCCCCATCTGCCACCAGCGGTGCGATACCATCTATCGCGCCGAGGATGGAACAATCGTAGGCTGCGACCGCTGCATAGAGGCCGCAGACGCATGGGAAGTCAACGAGTGCTTCCCGGAAAAGGAGTAACCCTATGAAATATGGAAGAAGTTTGCAGGAATTGGCGATTGAACTTGATCGGCAAGCCAAGGTCAAAAAGGACTACGTTGCCACGGCGGGTGCTATGCAGATGACCGCCGTCAACGAGAACTTTGACCTCGTGATTGGCAACACCCCATTCCAGCTGAATGAGAATGCTCACCGTCAGCTGGGATTGCAGCTGAAAATCCCGGCGCCCTACTACGAGCGGATGCGGGCAGAGAATCCCGGCTTGCTGATGGCAAACGTCAATGGCTGGTTCCAGCAGTCCCCGGACACCCGCCGCATGGTTCGCACCCTTGATGGCACCGCCCGCGCCATTCTCTCCGACCGTTACCGCCGCATCGACAATTACGAGGTCGCCCAGAAGGTCCTGCCGATTATCTCTGAAATGCAGGGCGCCCGCATTGAAAGCTGCGAACTGACCGATACCCGTATGTACATCAAGGTTGTCAATGAGCGCATCCAGACCGAGGTAGTGCCGGGGGACATTGTTCAGGCCGGCATCTTGATTTCTAATTCTGAGGTCGGCATGGGCAGCGTGTCCGTGAAGCCGCTGATTTACCGGCTCGTCTGCACCAATGGCATGGTGGCGGATGTGGGCGTTGGCAAACGCCACGTTGGCCGCATCAACGAAAGCGTGGATGGTGATTTCAGGATTTTCCGGGATGAGACCATCGAAGCTGAAGACCGGGCGTTTCTGATGAAGATTGAGGACACCGTCCGGGCAGCGGTCGATGAAGCCCGGTTCAATGCGCTGGTGCAGAAACTCCGGGATGCCAAGGAAGCGCCCATTCTCCCGGCGGCGGCTCCCAAGGTAGTTGAGCTTGCGGCCAAGGAGTTCGACATCCGCCAGAGCGAGAGCGAGGGCATTCTGGGACATCTTATTGCGGGCGGTGACCTTTCCCTCTATGGTCTGGCAAATGCTGTTACCCGGCATGCGCAGGATGTACAAAGCTATGATCGCAGCACTGAACTGGAGGCCACTGGCTACAAGATTATCACTATGCAGCCCGCGCTGTTGAAGCGTTGGAACGAGGAGGCGATTTTTTGAAAGTAAGAGGTAGAAAGCTGACCCGCCGCCAGAAGGAAGCCCTCTCTGCTGCCGGTTGGGACTGCACCGCATATCTCTGGGTTCGGGATATCCCGAACGGCATGGTGCTCCTGAATAAGGACACTGGGAAAACCATCATTTTTGGAAAGTAAAAGGAGGATGCCACATGGCACAGGAAACCGCATTGCAGGTTATCGAACTGCAGCAGTTGCCCATCATCGTTGAGCGGCTGCACAGCGTAAAAGCTGACATCGAGCAGCGCACGGCTGACGCGCTCTCGCTGGTCTGCACCGAGCAGACCTATAAGAGTGTCAAGGATGCCCGTGCGCAGTTGACCAAGGAATTTAAGGAGTACGAGGCCCAGCGCATTGCTGTCAAGGACAAAATCCTTGAACCGTATGCCGAGTTTGAGAAAGTCTACCGCGAGTGCGTGACGGTACCGTTCCAGACCGCAGATGCAGAGCTGAAACGGAAGATTACGGACGTTACTTCTGGTATCGTGTCCCAAAAGACGGATGCCGTTCAGGAATATTATAACGAGCTGGTGGAGGCCGCTGGCATTGACTGGATGGACGATTTGACCTACCGGCCGAAGGTCAACATGAGTGACAGCGTAACTGCCCTGAAAAAACAAGCAAAGGCGTTTGTGGACGGTATTGTGTCCGACGTGGCTGCAATCGAAGCCACGGAAAACTCTGCGGAAGTTATGGTGGAGTACCGGAAGAACCTCGATCTGCCCGCAGCTATTAAAGCCGTGGATGACCGGCACAAGGCGCTGGAAGAACAGCGCAGACGGGAAGAAGAACGCCGTGCCCGGCAAGCGGAGCGTGAAGCCGCCGCAGAAAAGGTTCGCGCCGCTGCTGCGGCTGCGGCCCAGGAACAGCCCGAACCGGCGCAGGAAATCTCCGCAGACCCGGAAATGGCCGTGCAGCCTGAACCGGTGCCGCAACCCAAGCCGGAACCCATCTTTATGACCCGCTTCTACGCAAAGGGCACTAAGGCCCAGCTCGTTGGTTTGAAGCATTATCTTGAAAAGGAAGGTATTGAATATGGCAACCTCTAACAATCAGCTGCAAGCGCAGCAGAAGCCCAAGTTCTCCGTGGCAATCACCACCAAGGGCTACCAGTCCTTGATTTCCAATACCCTGCGCGACCCGGCCCGCGCCCGCCGCTTTACGGCCAGCATCACCTCGGCAGTCGCGGTCAATCCGGCTTTGCAGGAGTGCGATGCCGGCACGATTCTGGCCGGTGCCCTGCTGGGCGAAAGCCTGAACCTCAGCCCGTCCCCGCAGTTGGGTCAGTATTATCTGGTCCCGTTCAAGCAGAAAGCCAAGTATGACCGCAACAATCGACTGATCCGACCGGAAATCACCACGGCCACGTTCGTGCTTGGCTACAAGGGGTATGTTCAGCTGGCATTGCGCAGCGGTCAGTATGCGGATCTCGATGTGATGGAAATCAAGGAAGGGGAATACCTCGGCAAAGATTCGCTGACCGGCAAACCCAAGTTCCAGTTCATCGAAGACGATGACCAGCGGGATGCGTTACCTACCGTTGGCTACATGGCTTACTTTGAGTACATGAACGGTTTCCGCAAGGTGCTGTACTGGTCCAAAGAAAAAATGATGAACCACGCAGATACCTACTCCAAGGCGTTCAGTCGGCAGAAGTACGAGGAATTGCTGGCTGGCAAAATCCCGGAGAGCGAAATGTGGAAGTATTCGTCCTTTTGGTATAAGTCGTTCGATGACATGGCAAAGAAAACCATGCTTCGACAGCTTATTTCTCGCTGGGGTGTTATGAGCATCGAGATGGCCAAAGCCTTTGAGAGCGACAACACCGTGTCTATGGTGGACGGCAATGGCGAAATCGTCACCGAGCCGGAATCTATGCCTGGCGCATCCGAACAGCCGGAGCTGCACACCGGGAAACCGGATGTAGGTGATGGTCATGGCGCTCTGCCGCACGGAGATATTTCTCAGGGAGAACCGACAACCGTAGAAACGGTAGTTGACCTCAGTTCGTTATGATCAACTACAACATCATATCCACCGGAAGTCAGGGAAATGCGGTGGTGATCGAGCAGAAAATCCTCGTTGATTGCGGGGTTTCATTCAAGGCATTGGCAGCAGAATGCCGGACGTTGAAGCTGGTGCTGCTGACCCACATCCACAGCGACCATTTCAAACCGTCAACAATCCGCTTGCTGGCCGAGAGCCGCCCGACACTCCGATTTGCCTGTTGTGCTTGGCTGTGCAAGCCGTTGGTGGACGCAGGAGTGCCCATCGCGCAGATTGACGTTTTGGAGCCGGGACACCTGTATGGCTACGGCATCTGCAACGTCATTCCGCACATAGTCAAGCACAACGTGCCCAACTGCGGATGGAAGATTTGGCTGGACGGGAGAAAGCTGTTTTACTGCACCGACATGAACAATTTGAACGGCATTTCGGCTCCGAACTATGACTTGTACATGGTCGAGGCTAACTATGACGACAAGGAAATTCAGACCAAAATTGCAGAGAAAAAGCTGACTGGCGAATACATCTACGAGAAGCGCGTCCTGCGGGACCACATGAGCGTGGCAAAGGTCAATGACTGGCTGTATGCCAACATGGGGCCAAAGAGTGCCTATATCTATATGCACTGTCATCAGGACAAGGAGGATACCACATGACCGGGCGGCTGGTGGATATGGCTTTTACCCTTGGCGGAAAGCAGCGTGTCACATTGGAACTCAACGGCGACTTCCGAGAAATCTGGGACAAGCTGCATCTGGAGCCGATTCTGGATGTGGAAGTCAAAAAGCACAGGGAGAAGCGCAGCCACAGTGCAAACGCCTACTTCCATGTTCTGGTCAACAAGATCGCCGCCGAAACTGGCGAATCGGACGACCTTGTGAAAGAGCGGCTGGTTGTGGCCTACGGCACGGTTGCGAGAGATAAGGATGGCTGCACCGTGGGTTTCAAACTTCCGGTCAGCGTGGATGTTCACGACCTCTACAAATACACCCGATGCTTTGATGTGCGGGAAGAGGACGGAAAATGGTTCAACTGCTACTTGGTTTACAAGGACACCAGCAAGATGGATACGAAAGAATTTTCACACCTGATTGACGGTGCGATTGATGAAGCCAAGGCTCTGGGTATCGAGACGGATACCCCGGAGCAGTTGGCCCGGTACAAGGAGGAATGGTCACGATGAAAGGCCGAATCGTCATCTGCGACTACTGCGGAACGCCCGCAGACTTCGTAGACAGTTCGGTGGTTTACCACGGCCACAGCTTCGGCATGATTTACCTCTGCCCTCGCTGCGGTGCCTATGTCGGCGTACACAAGGGGTCTGACAAACCCCTTGGCCGCTTGGCAAATTCGGAGTTGCGCAACTGGAAAAAGGCAGCTCATGCAGCATTTGACCCGCTCTGGAAATACGGTCCCTACCGTGGCCGCCGGAATGAGGCCTACCGCTGGCTGTCCGAGAAGATGGGCACCCCGATTGAATTTACGCATATTGGAATGTTCGATGTGGACCAGTGCCGCAAGGTGGTCCGCATCATGCGAGAAGAAAGGAACCAGTTATGGAAGATTTGAACGTCCAGACCATCGCTATCCCGGTTGAGGAGTACAAGGAACTGCTCCAGAAGCAGACCGAACTCAGCCTCATTTATCACAAGGGTGCAGGCGGCAGCGTTTACGACATTGGTAACTTTGTGTTGGATTTGATGCTTGCAGTTCATCCGGAGCTGATTACCAAGCAGGAGGACACCGATGCTGAATAATTGCACATTTCAGGGCCGCTTCGCTGCTGATCCTGAAATGCGGACCACACAAAGCGGCCTGACAGTTGCCAGCTTTCGCATGGCCGTTGACCGGGATAACGTCGGTCAGGATGGCCGGCGGGCTACCGATTGGCTGAATTTCGTGGCATGGCGTAAAACGGCAGAGTTCGTTTGCCAGTATTTCCGCAAGGGCAGCACGGCTCTTGTGGAGTGCCAGTGCCAGACCCGCTCCTACGAAGACAAGAACGATCAGAAGCGCACCGCCACCGAGTTTGTGGTCCAGAAGATTCACTTTTGCGGCCCAAAAACGGAGCAGCGAGTGGATGATGGCGGTGAGGCACCGCCGCCGGGCTACCAGCAGCCCTACCAGCAGCCGCAGCAGATGGGATTTTCCACCCAGAGCCAGCGGCAGCAGTGGCAGGGCGCAGAAGCTGCTCCCGAAGCTGTACAGCCCGGTTACTCGCAGGGCAATCCCGATGATTTCTCCGAAATCAACGACACGGATGACTTGCCGTTCTGACCGCAACAAGGAGGTGGTTGGATGGTAAAGCCAGACAATTACATCATGATTCCTGGATGGATGCGCACGGAACTGGATTTGAAAGGAAATGAGTTGAACCTCTATGCAATAATCTACGGATTTACGCAGGACGGTGAAACAGAGTTTTCTGGAAGCATCCGCTATATGCAGGAATGGCTGGGCGCAGAAAGTAAACAAACCGTGTTCAATACGCTGGAAAAGCTCATCAAAAGAGGATTGATTCAGAAGCGGACGGAAGTTTTGAACGGAGTGCGACACAACTATTATTTAGCTTCGCCGAGGGGCAGTCCAAAAATTAGACCGCCTAGTCCAAATTTTAGACCGGGGGTAGTCCAAAATTTAGACCACCCTAGTCCAAATTTTAGACCTAATAATATAGAAGATAATATAACAGATATTCTAGTTATAAAAGACGGCGGCACCCGCGCAAACGACCCTAGGCTAGATGCGGACCTCGGAAAGATAGTTGATGCCTACGAGGCAAATATTGGAACGTGGCCGCACATCTTGACTCCTGATTTGCAACGCTGGAGAGAACAGTTCAGCACAGAAATGTTGCTTTTGGCTATTTCTGAGGGCGCAAAGAACGGTGCCCACAAGTGGAGCTATATTGAATCTATATTAAGGCGATGGAAAAAGAACAACATCAAAACTCCCGGTGACTTTGAAGCGTGGGAAGCTCAGCGAAAGCCCTCGGCTGGGCAACAACCGAAACGCTCTACGGCCGAGGATTACGATGAAATTTTCAGAGAACTCTTAGGAGGCTCAACGTGACAGACAAAAAACTGAAAGAACTGCTGGCGGTGATTGACAATCGCTATGGCCGTGTCCGCAGTAAAGAAGAGTGCATAATCGAAATAAAAACCTGCGTTCAGGCATTTGGCATGGTTCCTGACGAAATTGTAGAAAAGGCGTTATATGCTGCATTTGCAGAGTGCCGGTTTCCGAAACAGATCATTGTTGACTGGCACGTGGAGATAAAAAAGTTGCAGGCTACTGTGGAGCCCTCGGCAAACGACCTCTGGGCGCAGGCTGCGGCAGCTGCCCGGAAAATCGAGGCAAATCTGTACTACCAGACCCACGGCGGATTCATTGCCCCCGATGGGCGCAAGCTGAAAGGCGAAGATTTCAAAAAGGAAAACGCGAAAATCTTCGCCGCCCTCCCGATGGTGGTGCAGCGGTGGGCTGGCTCCCCGGCAGACCTGTCGGAGATTTTCAGCAGCCGCAGCAGCGCGGATCTGCGCCAGTTCGTCCGGCCGGGGTTCGACCGGGCTGTGCAGGATGCCCCGGTTGAGAGTTTGCAGCCCCCGGCTCTGCCCGGCGGCGCAGCCCCGGCACAGATTGGAGGTGGCACGGCATGAGGTCGAAAAGACCATTCCGCAGCCTGATCGTGTGCGTTTCGTGTGCGATGGTTGGCTGCATCCTCACAAGCACGGCCTACTCCAGGCGGGTGAACGATCTGGAAATTGAGCGGGATATCTACGCCAGCAAGTCATCCAACTGGGAGCGCATGGCCGGAGAACGTGATGAAACAATTGACCAACTTCAAACCGAGGTAGACAAGCTGACCGCAGAACTGAACGCCCAGACCGATTTGACCCTTACATACGCCGGAGCGTTCAGCTGCACAGCCTATTGTTCCGAGGAATACGCCCACATCTGTGGCGAGGGGCACGGCATCACATCCAGCGGCGCAAAGGTGCAACCGGGTGTGACCGTAGCTGCCGACACCAGCGTTCTGCCCTACGGCACAGTGGTCTATATCGAGGGCGTAGGTCTCCGGGTCGTTCAGGACACCGGGGGCGCGGTAAAAGGTAACAAGCTGGATGTGGCAGTAAACACCCATGCAGAGGCTCTAAGCTGGTCTGGATGGGGTTCCCGCCGGGTCTGGATTATTTCGGGAGGTGTTGAACCGTGAAAAAACCGTTTGAGACCGAAATGGACGATACCAGACAGGCGGTCGGACAAATCGTGTGTTTGTGCACCACCATTGCGCTGCATCAGGAGTTCGGCGTCGGCAAGACCAGACTGGAGCGCATTAAAGCTAGAATTGACGAGTTGGAGAACCAGAACACCGAGGTCATTATGACCCCGGATGCAAACGGCAGACCCTCCAAGGACAAGGCCGAGGCAATCCGGGAAAGCTGGTTGGCTGGGTGCGTTTCTTCTGACTACCGAATCCCGATGGTGAGAATGCCTCGTGGGCGCAAAGAGCAGCAGTACCGCATGGCTGGCGACAGAGCCGCCAAAATTGCTTGGCAGATTTACGCCAAGGCGGTTATTGATGTGCTGCACTACGGTCCAGACCGCTTGGAACGGTTGCGCAAGGAAAGCCATGCCAATTATGAGCAGCTGAACAAGTGGGGGCATGAGGATGGTCTGGACGTTGCGATGGAAAAGCTGCGCCGCTGCGCTGCCGATGCCATGCAAGCCCCGGATCTGGAAGTTGCTGATATCGATGGCAGCAAGGATGCTGTGGAAGTGGACAAAGAGTTCCGTAAGCAGCAGCTGAATTTCATCAAGTGTGTCCGGGCACAGACCCTTGGTCGCATCGGTGCCACCTCACAGCCCGTCAACGTACTGGCCGAGCAGGGTGTGCAGAACAAGGTTCAGCTGATTATGCAGCAGGTTTCCCAGCAGTCTTTTGAGCGTAGGAGGAGACGTTGATATGGCACAAAATGAATACGGCGAGAAGCTGGACAGCAATGGCTATGCGCCCAGCATCCTCAGCAAGAGCCCCACCTGTCTGATTTGCGGGCGGTATCGCACCGCCCGGCACGAAGTCTTTTTCGGACCGTACCGGGATAAGAGCAAGCGGCTTGGCCTGTGGGCAAACCTCTGCCCTTGGTGCCACCAGAACGGCGTGACTGCCGTACATACAAATAGAGAGGCCGATCTCCGCTTAAAAAAGTGGGCGCAGAAAAAGGCCATGGAGTATTACGGCTGGCCGGAGGCGCGGTTCATCCAAGAGTTTGGGAGGTCGTACCTGTGAGCACCTGTCCGATTATCGCTATCGACCCCGGCAACACCCAGTCTGGCTACTGCGTGATTGATCGCAGCACCCTGCGCCCTCTGGAATTCGGAAAAATCGACAATGCAGAGCTGCTGCAAAAGCTTTCCTCTGCCGGGGTGCAGGGCTGGCGGTGGGCGGTCATCGAGATGGTGGCATCCTATGGAATGTCGGTTGGTCGGGATATTTTCGACACTACGGTCTGGATCGGCCGCTTTTACCAAGTTCTTTCCAACCAATGCCCGGTGCGAATGCTGTGCCGCATCGAGGAGAAAAAGCACATTTGCCACGACAGCAGAGCTAACGATACCGCCATCCGGCGGGCGTTGATTGACCGATTTGCAGCCCATGACCTGAAAAACGGCAAGGGCACAAAGAAAAAGCCGGATTTCTTCTATGGCTTTAAGGCCGATGTGTGGGCAGCCTACGCACTTGGCCTGACCGCCATCGAGAACCGGGAGAACGACTACAAATTTTCGACAACTTAAAAGCTACTTGAAAGGAGCTTCATCATGGATAATTCTCTGTCTGAATCCGCACGTTTCGCAGTCTACCGTGAAAAACTCAAGGGCATCTGCGAGGCCAACAACCTGAGTTATGTGTTCATCAAGAACGCATACCCCATCAAGCTGGTTATCCGTCCGTTGGGCGGCGTTGGTGAACAGATGTCGATGCTGGAGGAGGCATCCGAGGACAACTACATCTCGCCGGGTGCATCCATCCTGTTCACCGTCAAGGATGGGAACCTGACCTACCGCATGAGCAAGACGTTCACCATCTCCGACACCCTGTTCAACAAAATCAAGAACATCTTCAAGAATATGCACTACCTCTGGCTCCAGTTCTTCTTCCGGGATTTGGTCGAGGGTGGAAAGCTGGCAGCTTTCGGCTACAAAATGCCGGATATTCCGGAATCCGGTGGGCAGCAGGATGCGCCCCGGGAAAATGAGCCCGATTCTTCGAATCTCCCCGGGGAGGCCGAACCGCTGGAAGAAGTTGATGCCGAGGAACTGACCAAGGCTACCGAGATTGCCCGGCAGAACGGCGGCGTTACGCAGGCCATGTTGGAGCAGCAGATGGGCGTGACCGCAGAAAAGGCCATCGCGCTGCTGGATGATATGGAATCCGCTGGTGTGATTGAGTTCTCCAACGGCCACTACACCATCGCCGCTGCTGACAGCGAGGAGGAGTAACCTATGGCAAAGGCAGCAGTGACCCGCAGCATCCGGGATGACCACCAGAAGAACTTCCTCAAAATCTTCAATAGCCTGACTGGAAAGCACAGCCGCTGGGAGATTTGGGAGGACTTCGTCACCCTGACGGCCATCGAGATCTCGAACAGCACGGACAAGGTAAATGCCCCAGAGCGTACCAAGATGTATCAGACCATCGTTTCCAAATACTCCGCCAAAGAGCGGGAGGGCATGGCTGAAATGCTGGGCGAGGTGATCATGGGCATGGAGCAGAATCCTGACCAAGACTTCCTCGGTTCGCTGTACATGATGTGCGAGTTGGGCAACGACCACGCCGGGCAGTTCTTCACTCCCTACGATGTGTGCCGCTGCATGGCCGAGATTACGTTCGACCCGAAGCTGCACCCGGACATGGAGGGATTCATCTCGGTATCTGACCCGGCCTGCGGTGCTGGGGCCACGCTGCTTGCCTTTTTGAACGTCTGCAAAAGACGGAATATCTGCTACCACAACAAAGTCCTTGTCATAGCCCAAGACATTGACTTCATCGTTGGGCTGATGTGCTACATCCAGTGCAGCTTCATGGGCTGCGCTGGATATGTAGTCATCGGTGACACACTCGTGAACCCGGCAACGGCCTACGACAGCCGCGGATTGCTGCCCGCAGGACCACAAAACCGTATCTGGTATATGCCGCTTTTCTCAACCGATGTGTGGTATATGCGCCGCCAGATAGCGCAGATGAACCTGCTGTTTGAACCGAAAGGCGAACCTGCAAAAATCGAAAAAACCGATATTAAACCCGCAAATTTGCAAAAATCTATCAAAAATGAGCCTAAAGCCCCGGAAAACGAGCCTCTTAACGAAACCAAAACCGGGCAGCTCACGTTTTTCTAACCCGAAATAAGAAAGGAGTATCCCTATGGCAGACATTACTTACATCCCTATCCGGCAGCTGTACCCTCACCCCGATAACCCCCGCAAGGAACTGGGCGACCTGTCCGAGCTTGCCGCCAGCATCAAGGAAAACGGCGTGTACCAGAACCTGACCGTCATTCCCGGCCACTACCTCAACAGCCGGGAGTACATCGCAAAGTGCGTTGACGAGGGCGGAGATGCAGCCGCAGCAGCGGCAGCATGGACACCCAAGGCTGTGTGGTCCAGTGAGGACTACACCATCATCATCGGCCACCGCCGGGCAGCAGCAGCACAGCAGGCAGGACTGTACGAACTGCCCTGCGCCATCGTGGAGATGGACGAGCGGGAGCAGATGCAGACCATGATGATTGAGAATATGCAGCGGTCAGACCTCACCGTCTACGAACAGGCGCAGGGCTTCCAGATGATGATGGACTTCGGGCAGACAGTGGAGCAGATCTCCGACAAGTCGGGGTTCTCCCAGTCCACTATCCGGCGGCGCATCAAGCTGCTGGAACTGAACCGCGACAGCTTCAAGAAAGCCGAAAAGCGCGGTGCCACCCTGTCCGATTTCGCCCAGCTGGACAAAATCGAGGACTTGGAAGCCCGAAACCGGGTATTGGAAACCCTCGGTACGCAGAACTTCAACCGGGCCATGCAGGATGCGCTGGAGCAGCAAAAATGGCAGCACCAAAAGGCCGAATGGGTTGAGCAGCTGAAAAAATTCGCTACGGAAGATTCGCAGGCCTCCTACCAGACGCATGAGCATGTAAATGCGTACGGAAAGTGGGACACAAAAAAGGAAGTCGTCATGCCGGAAGATGCCGACAAGATCGCTTATGTCTATAAGGTCAGTGAAAATCAGATTGACCTGTACAAACCTCGCGATACGGAAGCCGAGGATGCCAGCAACTCGGCGAGGGAGGCCGCAAGAGCCACCGAGCAGCTTGCGAGAGAACAGTTTGCCGCTGTTACGAAGCTCATGTACGAGCTGCGCTGGGACTTCGTGAAGGACTTGACTCCCGCGGAGTGCAAAAAGCACCTGCCGGAAATCTTGGCTTATTCCACCCCGATTCTGACCGAATATCGGCACATGGAGGATGACGAAAACGTGTTGCGGCTGCTCGGCATCGGTCTGGATGAGCAGATTCGGGAAGACACGGAATTGGAAGATGCCCTGAAAATGTTCAACGCTTACGATACCGAGCCGGAGAAGATTCTCTTGGCGGTTGCCTTCGATGCGACGGACGGTAGTCGTGAGGGCTATTGGAGCACGGAATGGAATGGACCGACAGGTGCAAGCAAGTTCGTTCACCGCAAAAATGACGACCTCGACAGCACCTATGAACTGCTGACCGCCCTCGGCTATGAAATGGCCGATGACGAAAAGGCCTTGCAGGACGGCACCCACCAGCTTTTTGCGGTGTATGGATCCGGCAGCAAAGCGGACACGCCCTGCGACAAGTGCAAAGCTGCTCACCCTGAATGCGACAAATGCTGCAAAACTTGCGATGACCATTGCAATGCGTTCCAGCTGTGCAGAAAGGAGTATGGCGAATGACCGACCTTGTAAAGTGTGACCGCTGCGGCACACCGTTCAGCATCCAGACAGCCGGCATCCGCAGTACATGGAGCGGCGATTACATGGTGCAGTATTTCACCTGCCCCGGCTGCCACCATCGCTACCAGATTCTGACCACGGACACCGAACTGCGCCAGACCGTTCAGCAGCACAAGAAAATTGCCGCAAAAATCCGTATGGGTCAGAGCAAGCATTTCCGGCCGGGAACGCTGAAAAAGTATCAGGCTGAAATGGAAAAGCTGGAGGCCGAGCAGAAAAAGCGGCGAGATGAACTGCTGGACAAGGGCGACGAGATCCTTGCCCGGCTGGGAGAGGAGTAAACCATGGATGACCTGAAAGAATACGCTGACCGCCTCAAGTTTGAAATCATGGCGGCTGACTTTCTGACCACCGAAGACCGAGAAATGGTCTTTGACCTCATCGAGAAAGTGCTGGGTGATGACAATGCCTGATCAGATCTTCATCAACATTGCGCTGCTGGCCGTGGGCGTGGCTATCGGTGCCCTGCTGGGCGAAACCAGCCGGCAGCAGCATGACCGCCAGCTGTTCCGGGAGTACATCAACTTTATGACTGAATCGGAACACAACAACGAGCTGCTGTTCCGGGAAGTGATTCGGTTTCAGACCGAGAAAGGAGCCAACCATGAGAAAGAGTAATCGCCCGCCGGAGCCCGGCGCACGAGGCCTGCTGCGCCTGTGCTGCCCCTGCTGCGGCAAGGAGTTCGGTACATACCTCCACGTTGCGCAAATGTCCATCGGCTGCCGCTGCGGGGCTACGATTTCACTGGAACGTGGCCTTGCGCCGTATGAGTTCCAATGCAGCTGTTGCGAGTTCCACGCCAAGGGCAAGACCAACATTGCGGAACAGGAATTTACAGTGCCGTGCAAGTGCGGCAACCCCATCACGCTGCACTGGAACAAAGACACACGGAGGTACACGGAATGAACTGGGCAATTGTAATTCCTGCCGGCATCGGCATCGCGGTGCTGCTGTCCATCGCGCTTGTCGCAATCGATGTTTCCGGGCAGATCAGCCGGCAGGAAGAAGCCGACGAGGTCAGGTTCTACTGGGACAGTATGTTTATGTACTCCAAGAGAGTCAGCCCTGATGCCCCGCCGGACTATGAGGCCAAAACACTTTACGAGAACCGCAAGGATTTTTGTGCGGGATGTGCAGAGTACCACTTCTGCCGCAGCGCAACGATGGTTTACACGCATAGCCCGCGCAGAAACGGTTATCCATGGATCTGTCTGAAAAGGGGGTGTTCAAAATGACACTGGAAGAAGCGCTGCGCTTTATCGACCCGGAAACCGATATGGACGCTCTGGCCGAGGTCGAGTATTACAATGGCTTCAAGGGCAAGGAGGCCGCAGCAAAGACCCTCCGGGAGGCCAGCCAGATGGTCGTTGACTTTGTTCGCCGCGTGTCGTGGCACGATGCCAAAACCCCGCCGCCTGTCCACGATGAAAGCTGGGAGAACGCAGGAGAGAAGCACTGCTGCATCATGAGCGAACTTGTGTGGGTCTGCTGCGAGAGCCGGAACACCATGAAGGGCTGGATTGAAAACGGCAAGTGGTACATCGAGGATGGCCGCCCAGCGGCAGATACGCCCTATGGTGCTGTGAAGTTTTGGGCTCCGCTGCTGGAGCCGCCGGAGGTAGCGAAATGAAAATCATCACAGTTGAGCACGAGGTTTCGCCGGAACACGGAAAATGCACATTCAGCGGGGACTATTACGGAAAAGATGTGTGCAAGTACCATGCGCTTCGCACTCAAACCCACGGACGCAAGGCTCCGCCAGAATACAGAAAGCCCAAATGCTTGCTGTTCGATTGCTGGCTTGAGCAGCCGTACAAGAAATGCGAGGCTTGCCGAAAAGCCTGCGAGGAGGGCGAGTATGACAAACGGTGATTTTATCCGCTCCATGACGGACGAGGACATCACGGAGAACCTGACACCGGGCATATGCGACCTTATTCAGCATCGTGATCCGGAGCGTTGCCAGACCCGCGAGCACTGTTTCCACTGCGTCAAGGACTGGCTGAAAGAAGAAAACAAAATCATGGTGAGGGCTGACTAATGGAAAATCTGATTGACTTTTCCGACCCGATTCTCCGGTTGGTGCTGCCGATTCTCCTGAAAGACCAGACCACCGGGAAGAATATCATCTGGGCAACAGACCCGCCACCCAAGGTGGACTGCGGACCAATGGGCGAAATCACGATAGAGCAGCTTGACAGAATTAAGCTGATGCCCCGCGTCCAGAAGCGGCTATCCGAGCAGAAAAAGCGCACAAGAGGCAAGGCCGAGGTTTTTACCCCGCTGTGGGTGGTCAAAAAGATGGCCGACCACGCCGAGCAGGAACTGAACAAAGGCAACTGGGAGCAGTTTGTACATGAGCGGTGTTTGGAGATCACCTGCGGGGAGGCTCCGTTCCTCACCAGCAGATATGACCCAACCACAGGAGAGCCTGTCGCAATCCCTGACCGCGTTGGCATTCTGGACAGAAAGCTAAGGGCGATTCAGGAGAACGCAAACCACAAATTCCAGTGGAAAGCACTTGTGTCAAGCGCATATCAGTCGGTTTATGGATATGAGTATCAGGGTGACAACCTTCTTCTGGCGCGGGTGAATCTGTTCTTGACATTCACCGAAAACTGGATTGAAAAACTGGGATTGCCAATAAGCGCAAGCTGGGCCATAGCGGTTGCAACAAGAATCTCATGGAACATCTGGCAGATGGACGGGCTGAAAGATACTGCGCCCGGCACTGATACCCTCTGTCTGATTTACGACTGGGAGAAAAACGAGGAAGTGACATTCCGACAGATAAAGGAGGAAAGCGATAATGTCTGACAAGGCGATTTCCGGCAAATACGAAGGAGGAACCGATGACCGTGTACAGAGCAATTTATAAATGCCGCCTTTGCGGAAAAGAATTCTGTCACTCTGGAACAGACGACAAGGACACGGCGGCCACGGCCACTATGTATACCGTCCTCGAATCTTCTGGCATCACCCCGCAGTTTGAATCTCCAAACGCGCCAACACAGTTTGAATTTCACAGCTGCAAGGATGGAAGCTACGGGCTGGGTGATTTCTTGGGCATGAGAAAAACGGAAAAGGACGATGAAAATGAAGTATCGCATTGAGGTTTCGGAAGAGCAGCTGCGCGTTATCGGATTGGCTGTGGACGAGTACATGAGGCTGCGCATGGGGCAGTTCGATGATTTGGCTGAAGATCTGGCGTATGACGGCATACCCCGCGTCAAAGCTCTCACTGGAAAGTACACTTACGATACCGCTCTTCAAAAGCGGTGTAGCAACATCAAGAATTTGTTTGATGCCGCCTACAAAATGGCTTTCCCACCGCGTGGCTACCGTGGACGGCAGCATGATTCATGGGGAACGTGTATCGACATTGTACACGCCATCGAACACCAGCAGTGGCTGGATTCCCCGGGGGAAAAGCGAGAATCCCCCGGGACGACAAATCGCTCCTTCAAACCTATCCCGCTGGGGCATGAGCCGTTCCCGAAAATCGAGAGGGTGGAAGAATGAGCTGCCTGTCTTGTGAGAATTACATACCCCTTAACCCGCCCATCCGGCGCATCGATTCGCACGGCCAGATCTATAAGGTGCCGGGATTGTGCAAAATTGGAGCGGACCACATAATTTCTGGGTTTCCCGTCTATCTTCCAACGGCAAAATGTGATAAAATAACAGAAGCACCGTTGCAAAACGGCAGCTGAATTATGACGGAGGTAGGCTGTGACATTACAGGAATTGTCCAAGTATTATGACATTCAGATGACCCTCGAAAAAGACCGTGAAGCCTTGGAGAATCTTCGGCAGAAAATCAATCCTGCCTCCCCACAACTGACGGGTATGCCACATACGCCCGGTGTTCGGGACAAGGTGGCGGATCTGGCTGTGGAACTGGCTGACATGGATGAACGTGTCCGCTGGTTGGAGGAGCAGGCAGCGGAAGAAAAGCCCAAGGTCGAGGCGTACTGCAAGAGCATCATGGATGCCCGGCTTTATCTGATCTTCCGGCTGCGGTTTGTCCGCTGCTACTCGTGGGCAGAAGTTGCCGGAGCACTCGGAAAGTGTTACACGGAAGCCGGGGTCAGCCGGATGGCCTACAACTACCTCGAATCACATTAACCGATAAGCCCTGCATTTGCGGGGCTTTTTATTTTTGCCCGAAAAACTCAAATTCAACCTCAAATTATCATAAAATACGGCCAAATATAGAAATGAGTTTTACATTTTGGCTACCAAAAGTTAAATTCAAACTGAAAATATCAAAAGTCAATGCAGATTGTTTCACACGGTGATGGACGGTGTAGGACGGTTTCACACGGCGCGTAATGCCGTGCAATAAACAAGAACGATCAGCAACGAAGAAGAACGAAAGCCAACGAGCAGCAACGACCAGCAACGTTTTGATATGGATTCAGATGACAACGGATGCTCCCGGTGATATGATTAGGATGCAAAATCCGAATCAAGCCAAGCGGTGCCTGCCAGAAATGGCGGGTGCCGCTATTTTTATACCTGAAAGGAGGATTCCGAGCCGCACGCTGCTCTCCTTTGCGTGTGGCATTACCGCAGCACCCCGAAAAGCTGAGGTGCTGCAAGCTGGACATTTCGCCGTGCCCAGCCGCAAAGAAGGAGATTTTTCCATGTATCAGAAAATCAAGGCAAAATTCAAGGCAAATCCCACGTTCTTTTATGCCTGTTCCATCGTTGCATCTTGGGCAGGAGTAGGCTCTCTGATGAATTTCCGCACGTTGGCCATCAACAATGGCGCAGCAGCTGCAATCATCTGGGCCGTGTTCAATTCGCTGACCTGCATCTTCTTCGGCCTGTTTGCGGAATACATCCCGACAGTCCGGCGCATCATGCAGAGCAAAGTCATGTTCTACTTCATCGGATTCCTGACGATGTTCCAGACATGGACGCAGATGTCCGGCATCTATGAGATCTTCGGCGATACCCCGATCGGCACGAAAGGCGGTATGGTCATCGTCTACATCACCAGCATTGTGTTCCTGTTCCTGCTGCTCAAAGATGGCATGATTCGGAACGTGCTGTCCGATGATTTCTCGTGGGTTGTGGTTTACGGTATGCTGGCTGCTGTTGTCATCGCCGCTCTGGTCTATACCCGCGGCAACTTCGTCAACATCGACCCCGGCCTGAACGCTGCCGGCATCCAGACTGGCTTGTACAAAGGCTTCCTGCTGCTGCCCGGCCCGTTCACCTACCCGTACTACTACTCGCTGTTCTCCTACAATGACAAGAACGAAGATGGCACCCGGAAAGGCAACATGAAAATGTCCTTTGTGCTGGCTGGCGTGATGTTCGGCATCTACATGGTGCTGGCCGCCCTGCTCACATGGGTCAATTTCAGTCCGCTGCTGAACACCCTGAAAGCCATTCTCATCACGATCATCGCACTTTCCTCCCTGTCCACCTACCTCTACTCCGAGTACCTGGTGTTCGGCAAGAAGTTCGGCTTTGCGCTGGACGTTTTCACGGTGGCATCGTGGCAGATTCTGATTCCGCTGGGTGTTATGGGCATCTGGACGCTGATGAGCGAGCTCCGGCTCTACATCATCATCGCCGTGCTGCTGGCATCCGTTGTGCTGCACCTCGTTTCTGACCGAAAGGAGGATGCGCAATGAAGAGAGTTCTTGGTAGAAAACAGGTCAGTCGGAATATCGACTGGCTGGAAGCCATGCGGCACATCGAGGAATTGATTTCCTTGGATGAGGTCAAAGCCTATGAAGCCACTGCAGTAGAACGCATTGCAAAAGCTGCCGATGGAAAACGTGCTGCGTATGCGTGGAGCGCCGGAAAGGATAGCATTGTCCTCGGAAAGCTCTGTGAAAAGGCGGGTGTAACGGACAGCTTCTTTGCACACTGCGACTTGGAATTCCCAGAGTACCTCTCATGGGCGCTGGAAAATATGCCGGTCGGTTGTGAAGTAATCAATACTGGCCTTGATCTTGAATGGCTTGGCAAGCACCCGGAGCTGATGTTCGTGAACGATGCCAAACATCTGAACATCTGGTATGGGCTTATCCAGAGATATTCGTTCTCGAGATACTTCAAGGAGCACGATTTGGATGTGCTGCTGGTGGGCCATCGCATTATAGACGGAAATACTTGCGGAAAGGGCTATACCATTCACAAGAAGTCCGGCGAAATGCGATATGCCGCGATTGCAGACTGGCCGCATGAGGCAATTCTGGGGTATCTCCACTACTACGGTCTGACGCTTCCGCCGACGTACCAGTGGGAAAACGGCTGGGTCTATGGCCCGACACCGTGGCCCATCTGGGGAGAACCGGAAAACGCTGAGGACGGTTTCAAGATGGTTTACAGTCTGGCGCCGGACGTTGTCACCGCTGCGGCAGAAGTCATTCCTGCGGCCCGCACCTTTTTGGAAAGGAGGGCTGGCAAATGATTATCACGCAGAAAAAGCTCTCGGATCTGCACAAACCTGCCCACAACATCCGGCGGCACTCCGAAAAGCAACTCCATGAATATGTCCGTAGCATTGAAATGTTCGGACAGGTCAAGCCGCTGGTCGTGGCCGAGGATGGCGAGATCATCGCCGGAAACGGTCTGTATGAAGCTCTGCTCCGCATGGGCCGGGAAACTTGTGACTGCTACGTCATGGTTGGCTTGACCGATGTGCAGAAGAAAAAGCTGATGATGGCCGACAACAAGGTCTATGAACTTGGCTTCACCGATGTTGATGTTATCGAAGAACTGGTCAAGGAACTAGACGGGGATGTAGATGTTCCCGGCTGGGATGCAGACCTGTTGGAAATGCTGAACAGCACCGAGGACGAAGCTGACGAGATGATTGGCTCTTATGGCGATTTTCCGGAAAACGAGGTATCGTCCATCAACCGCCAGCAGACAGAGGAACACGTTCCGTATGCCGAAACCCCGACCTACCCGGTGGCAACTGCCCCACAGCCTGCTCCTGTCGTCTCCGTTGCCCCACAGCAGCCATTCACGGCGCAGGAGGTGTCTACACCTGCCGAATCGCAAACCGCTGCTCCGGCGGCCCCCAGCGGCGCAGAGCAGCACAGGTACATCCGCTGCCCGAAGTGTGGTGAACTGATATGCCTGTGAAAGTTATGGAAAGCAGCATGGATGTGCTGCAGGCGGCGAAGATCCGCATCCGAAACGTATTCGCCAACGGCTGCAAAATCTACCTCAGCTTTTCATCCGGCAAAGACAGCCTGTGTATGTCCAGTCTGGTCTACGATATGATACGCTCCGGCGAAATCAATGCCAGTCAGCTGACAGTGACGTTCATCGACGAGGAAGGGCTTTACCCGTCCATGGTCGATGCGGCATACCGCTGGCGCAGGAACTTCCTGTCGGTCGGCGCAAAGTTCCTCTGGTTTTGCCTGCCGTTCAAGCAGGTGTCCGTCATCAATCATCTTTCCAGCTCCGAATCGTGGATAACGTGGGAGCCAGGCAAAGAGGATGTCTGGATGAGGAAGCCGCCTGATTTTGCTATCATGTACAGCCCCTACCTCCACTATGCCGGAGAGATGAACTACCAGACGTTCTGCACCAAGGCGTTTTCCGATGGCATCCAACTGGTCGGCCTGCGCACCGCAGAAAGCCTGACCCGCTACAAGTGCATCGCCAACACCAAGATGGAGCGCATCTCCAAAGGCGGCAAGTTCTATCCCATCTACGACTGGTCGGACAGCGATGTGTGGCTGTACATCAAGCAGCGCAACCTTGAATTCCCTGAAATCTACATGAGGCTCTATGAGGCTGGTGTTCGGAAGAACGCCCTACGGCTCTGTGCCTTTTTCGGTGATTGCGGCACACAAGGGCTGCGGTGGATAGCCGAAACAGACAATGACCTGTGGGAGCGCATCCAGCGGCGTGAGCCCAATGCCTACCTTGTCCTGCTCTACTGGGATTCCGAGATGTTCCGGCGAACCACACGAAAACGTGGTGAGTTGGAAGAGGATGCCGAAAAGAAAGACTACAAGACCTTGTGCAAAGACCTGCTTTTCCTGCACCCGGAGCGATACACCATCGCAAAGGACACCCTGTCGCACGTCGAACACTGGCGAAGGCTGTTCATCAAGACGTACGGGATTGCCGAGGAAAAGCACTACAAGACCATGTATGAGGGCCTATTGTACGGAGATCCCAAGATGCGTATCCTGCGCATCCTCTGGACCACCATCTACAACGACCACAACGCCCGCATCAAGGAGGAGCAGAACCATGGAAAACATTGACGTATTCGCACCGCTGGCATCCCTTCAGTGGGTAGACCGCAACACCATCCACGCCAACGACTACAACCCCAACAAGGTCAGTGAGGAGAACCTGAAGCTGCTGGTGCAGTCCATCCTGACCAACGGCTGGACGCTGCCCATCGTGGTACGCCCGGACGGAACCATCATTGACGGCTTCCACCGCTGGACAGTATCAGGCCGTGAACCGCTGCTGTCCCTGCTGGGCGGCAAGGTGCCTGTCGTAGTCGTAGACCATCACGGTGACGAGAGTGCCGACGTATACGGCACCATCACCCACAACCGCGCCCGCGGCACACACCTGCTCGACCCCATGAAAGCCATCGTGAAGAAGCTCATGGACGAGGGCAAGACCGTGGACGAGATCGGCAAGCAACTGGGCATGAAGCCCGAAGAGATCTTCCGTCTGTCCGGCTTCACCAAAGATGAGTTCCTGAACATGATGACCAAAGACCATCCGACATACTCCAAGGCCAAGGTCATCCGCAGCATCTGAGAGAGGAGCGTATCACAATGCCTGTCGTAGACATCTACGTTAATAAGCCTGTACCTGTGCAGGACATGGAGTTCACCTTCGTGTATGACCCTGCAATGGTTGAAGCTGCGCTCCACCCGCCCGACAGCGGTCAGGAGCAGCCGTTCGTGGCTGAAAAGGTACTGTGACGTGGGTACCCTACCATGAGCGGGCTCGACGACCCCAAGAATGCGCCAGTTAGTAGGGGGAAAATTGGCCGTTTCGTTACGCTTTGCATAAACATTTTTTCTGGATTTTTGGGATGATTTTGCGAGAAAAGGAGGTGGTTCCCGAATGCCGACCAAGGAAAAACTTGCAGACAGGAATGTGACCACCACCGAACTGGCTGCAGTGCTGGGCATCACAGGCCGCAGAGTGCAGCAGCTGACACAGGACGGCGTGCTTACCACCGCCAGCCGTGGCAAATTCGTGCTGTCTGATGCCGTGCAAGCGTACATCGGCAGCATCTCTCGCGGTGGGCTGACCAAGGAAGAAGCGGAGGAGGCCAAGAAGATTGAGCGGGTCAAGGCCAAGGCTGAGGCCACGCTCAAGACCAGCAAGGCCAAAATCGCGCAGGCAGAAGCCAAGGAGCTGTCCGGGCAGATGCACCGCAGCGAGGATGTGGCAGCCATGACCTCAGAACTTATCTACACCATCCGGGGTGCGCTGATGGCGTTGCCCAGCCGTGTTGCCATCAATGCTGCCGCTCTGTCAGACCCGGCAGAGGTAGCCGAGTATATCCGCACTGAAGTAAACCAGATAGCAGAAGAAATCGCCATGTTCAGGTATGACCCGGCCAAATATGAAGCTCGTGTCCGGGAACGCAGAGCATGGGCAGATAAGCTGGCTGGTGATGATGATGAGTGACAATGCTGCTATTGACCGCCTGAATGCGTTGGTCGCAAAAATCGTGGCCGTCATTCGTCCACCGCCCAATGTGAGCGTTTCAGAGTGGGCGACCCAGAATCGTATTCTGTCCCCAGAAGCCTCTGCCGAACAGGGCCGCTGGCGCAACAGCCGGACGCCCTATCTGGTGGAAATCATGGACGCATACTCCGACCCTCACGTCCATCACCTCGTTGTTGTAGCGTCCTCTCAGGTCGGCAAGAGCGAGTTTGAGAACAATGTCATCGGAAGAACTATTGACGTTGACCCCGGATCCATCCTTTTTATCCATCCGACAGCCGGAGATGCTGCGGAGTACAGCAAGCTGCGCATCGCACCGATGATACGAGACTGTCCTACGCTGCGGTCCAAGGTAGCAAAGAACAAAAGCCGAGACAGCGGAAACACCATTCTGCAAAAGTCATACCCCGGTGGCATCCTGACGATGTGCGGTTCCACCGAGGCCCACGCTCTGGCATCGAAGCCTATCCGCTATGTGCTGGGCGATGAACGTGACCGCTGGGCTACGAGTGCCGGCACTGAGGGCGACCCTTGGGAACTGGCAATGGCCAGACAGACCACGTTCTATAACGCAAAGGCGGTGGAGGTCAGCACCCCCACCATCAAAGGGCACAGTGCCATCGCCAAGTCCTATGTCAAGGGCACAATGGAGCGCTGGGTATCCCAGTGCCCGCACTGCAAGGGCTTCCACGAACTGCGCTGGGAAGATATTCGGTACGATTACGACACCATCGAGACCCACGGCGAGAAAACCTACAAGGTCAAGGATGTGTGGTATCTCTGCCCGGAGTGTGGCTGCATTTCGGACGAGGTGACCATGAAGCGGGCACCCGCTCACTGGCAGGCCGAAAACCCGGCAGCCTACGAGAACGGCATCCGCAGCTTCTGGCTGAACAGCTTCGTGAGCCAATGGGCGGCATGGAAAGACACCGTGCTGAAATACCTGAATGCGCTGGGCGACACCAAGAAGATGCAGGTCGTCTACAACACCCGCCTTGGGCTGCTGTGGGAAGACCGTGGCGATGTGCAGGATGAAGACACCATGTTGGGCCGCAGGGAGGAATACCCGGCGGAACTGCCGGATGGCGTGCTGTTCTTGACCGCTGGCATTGATACCCAAGATGATCGCATGGAGTACGAGATTGTGGGCTTCGGCCACTTCGGGGAAACATGGGGTATCGAAAAAGGCATTGTTATGGGCCGCCCGGACAGTGATGAAGTTTGGCAGCAGCTGGATGAACTGGTTTTTGATAGGCAGCTAAAGTTCTCTGATGGATTGAAGATGACTGTGTCCATTTCGTTCGTAGACGAAGGCGGACACTTTACGCAGGATGTGCGTATGCGCTGCCACGACCGAATCGGCAAAAAGGTTTTCTGCATCAAAGGTATGCCGGGCCCAGATAAGCCTTTTACGGCTCCGCCAAAGCAGCAGAAAATCACGATTCAAAACAAGTACGTTGGGATGTGCTGGCAATACCAGATAGGTGTTGACTCTGGAAAGCAAATCATCATGGACGATTTGAAAGTACAGGAGCCGGGCGCCCGGTACTGCCACTTCCCGCGCCGGGATGACTACGGTCCGAGATATTTCAACGGCTTGTTGTCCGAACATTTGATTTACAAAGAGGGGCACCGAAACCCATGGCAGTGGGATAAAATCTCCGGCCACGAGCGCAACGAGCCTTTAGACTGTCGGAACTACGCTTTGGCAGCTTACAAGGTCGTGCCAAAAGACCTAGATGCCATTGACCGCAGGCTAAAGCAGCTGCGTGGCAAGGTAGTCGATACCCCGACAGCAGTAAATATTCAACAACCCATCTCCCGCTCCCGGCCAACCGGCAGGAAGCGGGAGAAACTTTTAGACGACTGGTGAGGTGTGAGGTATGGATACCGTGACCATCAAAAAGCGGCTGGAGTTCCACACGCAGCGGCTTGACAACCTGTATTTGGCCTACAACAAGCTGCTTTCCGGCGGCGTGAAAAGCTACCGTCTTGATGACCGGGAACTTACACGCCTCGACCTCGGCAAATTGAGCGACGAAATCAAGGATGCCGAGGAAAAAGTCGATGAACTGACTGCGCTGCTGAACGGCCAGAGTGCCCGCAAGGCATTTGCCGTTATTCCGCGCGATTGGTAATTTTTTAGGGTAACAGCCCATCTGGGCTTTTGCCGCGGGCTGGCTGCTTTTTACTCCTTTCCCCAGCCAGCCCGCTTAGTTTGAAATTTACGGAGGCGATTACTTTTGAGCGTCAGATACCGCGTCACTGCTGTGCCGCAAGCCAGCGGATACAGCGAAGCGGGCGCATCCTACAAACGGCGCGCGCTGCGGGCATTCTTCCCCAACAGCAACTCGCCGAGCAGCGATATACACGACAACGCCGACACCCTGCGGCAGCGCAGCCGGATGCTCTACATGAGCGCGCCGATTGCCACGAGTGCCATCAACACCAACCGCACAAAGGTGGTCGGCACTGGCCTTAACCTGAAAGCAACCATTGACCGGGATGTGTTGGGGCTTTCCCCGGAGGCGGCCAAAGAATGGCAGACCAAGACCGAGGCTGAGTTCCGGCTGTGGGCGGAGAACCGCCGCAGCTGCGATGCCATGGGGCTGAACAACTTCTACGGCTTGCAGCAGCTGGCCTTGAAAAGCTGGCTCATGAGCGGCGATGTGTTCGCCGTGGTGAAAATCCGCAACCCGGACAAGCTGCATCCCTATGGCCTGCGGCTGCATCTGGTAGAGGCCGACCGAGTGTCCACCCCGGACAAGTACGGCGGCCTGCTGGATGGTCTGGGCTACACCGAGGGCAAGAACCCCGGCAACGGAAACAAAATCTATGACGGCGTGGAAGTAGACAGCAGCGGTGCAATCGTGGCCTACTGGGTGCGAAACACCTACCCGCACGAATGGAAGAGCGATACGACCACATGGCAGCGGGTAGAGGCCGTCGGCGCAACTACCGGGCTACCCCAGATCCTGCACATCATGGAATCGGAACGCCCGGACCAGTACCGTGGTGTTCCGCTCATTGCGCCCATCATCGAACCGCTGCTCCAGCTGCGCAGATACACCGAATCAGAGCTGATTGCAGCACTGGTCCAGAGCTACTTCACGGCGTGGATTGTCACCAACACGTCCAAGAGCGGCATTCCGTTCAGCGAAACTGGAAGCGGTGACATTGGCGGTGTCCCTGTGGATAATCCACAGGCCAGCAATGTCAGCCACAGTGATTCCGAATATGAGATGGGGCCCGGTCAGGTTTTTCACCTCGGCCAAGACGAGGATGTCAAATTTGGAAATCCGAATCTCCCGACTGCGGGCTTTGATACGTTCGTTCGGACGATGTGTAAGCTGATGGGCGGCGCCATTGAGATGCCGTACGAACTGCTGCTGAAAGAGTTCAACGCCAGCTATTCGGCAAGCCGTGCTGCCCTGCTGGAAGCATGGGAGGCGTTCAAGATGCGCCGCACATGGCTGGTGGACAGCTTCTGCCAGCCCGCGTATGAGATCTGGCTGGCAGAGGCCGTAGCCCGTGGGCGAGTAATCGCTCCGGGCTTTTTTGATGACCCGCTGCTCCGTGCTGCATGGTGCGGTGCCCGCTGGATTGGCCCTGTGCAGGGCAGTCTTGACCCCGCCAAGGAAGTCAATGCAGCCATTCTCCAGACGCACCACGCCTTTAAGACCCACGAACAGGTCACCCTTGAGATGGGCGGCGGCGACTGGACCGAAAACGCCGAACAGCTGGCTCGTGAAAATGAGCTGCTGAAAGCAGCTGGCAGTGAGGGCGCAATCGAAACCACCGCCAGCATTACGACACAGGGAGGTAAGCAAAATGCCCAAACCGAATAACGCACCGCAGGTGAATATCCTGCGGCCTTGTTATGCAATGGCCAGCACTGACGGCCAGACCGCGGATATTACTATGTACGGCGAAATCGTGGAAACGCAGCCCATCGACTGGTGGACTGACGAGCCGATTCCGGGACAGTACATCATCGAGAGCGAGTTCCTGTCGGACTTGCAGCAGGTCGAAAACTGCCCGCAGATCATCATCCGCATGGACAGTCTGGGCGGCGATGCGGGCGTTTCCATCCTGATTCACAACAGGCTGCGCGAACTGGCCGCCAAGGGCACGAAGCTGACCTGCATTGTGGACGGCGTGGCCATGTCTGGCGGCAGTCTTATCATGTGCGCCTGCGATACGGTAAAGGTGAATCCTTCCAGCCTTGTGATGATTCACAAGTGCTGGACTCCCATTCGAGGCGCGCTCAATGCTGACGAGCTTCGCAAGGCTGCGGAAGCCAATGATGCATGGGATAAGAGCCAAGTCGCCATCTACAAGCGGAAGACTGGCCTGTCTGAAACCGTGCTGCTGCACATGATGGGCGACACCACCTATATGACGGGCAAGGAGGCCATCGAAAAAGGCTTTGCCAATGAGCTGCTGGACGATGCCGAGCCCGTGGCAATTTCCGCAAGCGCAGACCGCCAGACCATCTACGCAAAGGGCCACGCCCTGCGCCTGATGCCCGGCGTAAAGCTGCCCGACAACATCCCTATGGCTAAAGCGGCTGCACCTGCTGCCGCTGCTGCAAATACACCGGCGGCACCCGCCGCCCAGTCCAACGAAGGAGGACAATCCACTATGGCAAACAATGCAAATCCCACCACTGCAACCCCCGCAGCGGAAAACCCGCAGGCCGCAGTTGACGCAGCCGTGAGCGCGGAGCGCAACCGTCTGGCCGAAATCGATTCGGTGGCAAGTCTGTTTGATCCCGCTCTGGTGCAGGAGGCTAAGTACGGCGAGACCGCTTGCGATGCTCGCGAGCTGGCATTCCGCGCCGCCAAGGCTGCTGCTGCGCAGGGTCACGAGTTCCTGAAGAATCTGGCAGCGGACAACGCAGCATCTGGTGCACAGAACGTGGAGGCTGTTCCGGGCGCGTCTGCATCTGGCAGCCCGGAATCTCTGCCCGATGCAAAGGGCAATGTGCCCAAGACGCAGGCCGAGCGCATGGCTGCTGCCGACGCAGCCGTCGGCGAACTGCTCGACGATGACAAGAAGTGAGGAGGAACACTACTATGAGCGAACTGAGCAAATCTCTCGGCACCATGGAATTTGATGGCCTGATTGCCGACATCACCCCCAAGCTGGTTGTCAGCGGCGGCACCATCCGCAAGCTGTCCAAGGCCGATACCATCAAGCGCGGCACCGTTCTGGCTAAGTCCGGCGGCACTGCTGGCGATAACAAGCTGGTCGTGCTGGGCACCGCTGCTGCCAGTAATGAGGTGCTTACCGCTTACTGCATCCTGTGTGATGACGTGGCCGTTGGTACCACTGACGATGTGATTGCCCCGGTGTACCTGATGGGCTGCTTCAACTCCAACAAGGTTACCGTGGCCGACAGCTACACCATGACCGAGGCCGACAAGGATGCCCTGCGCAACGGCGGCATCGTCTTCAAGGCCGCTGCACCCGCACTGTAAGGAGGATATAACAATGCCTGCTGAACTGAATTTCTTTGACACCTATACCCTGATGGCCGTGCAGAAGCGCATTGTGCCCAAGCAGACTTTTTTCCGTGACCGCTACTTTCCCACGGAGGAGGGCGACATCTTCAGCTCCAACAAGGTGCTGACCGAGTACATGGACGGCGACCGCAAGATGGCAGCCTTTGTGTCGCCTCGTGTCGGCGCAATCCCGATGGAGCGCATGGGCTACGAGATCCACGAGTTTGAGCCTGCGTCCATCGGTGTGAGCCGTCCTCTGACCTCTGATGACCTGACGAAGCGTGGCTTCGGCGAGGCCATCTATGCCAACAGCACCCCTGCCAAGCGTGCCGCAAAACTGGTCAAGAACGATCTGGCTGACATGGATGGCCGTATCGTCCGCACCGAGGAGTGGATGTGCGCACAGACCATGCTGGACAACGGATGCGTCATGCAGGAGATGCTCGACAACGTGACCAAGGGCGAGGCAAAGGTCGTGAATTTCTACAATCCCGGCCACGAGAACGACCACATCTACACTGCCGCCCACAAGTGGAACGAGGAAGGTGGCAATTTCTTTGGCGACGTTCCGGCTATGTGCCGGCTGCTGTCCAAGCGTGGTCTGCGCGCTGCCGATCTGCTGCTGGGTGCTGATGTTTATGACGCAGTGATGAATCTCGAAAAGGTTCAGCGTCTGCTGGATAAGAATTCCGGCATCATCATCGGCCAGATTGAGCAGCAGCTGAGCGCATACGACGGTGTTGTCTACGGTGGCACCCTCAATTTCCGCGGCTACAAGTTGAATCTGATTTCTGTTGATGAAACCTATGTGGATTCCACCGACAAGGAGCAGAGTTACTTCCCCAAGACCGATGCCGTGATTACGGCTCCCGGCTGCGGCCATCTGATGTATGGTGCTATCACTCAGATCAACTACGGCGACACCATCCAGTCCACCATTTCTGGCCGCCGTGTTCCGAAGTTCAGCATCGATCAGGAAAACGACACTCGCAAGACCGCCCTGAAGTCTCGTCCTCTGGCTGCACCCAAGAACTACATTCCGTGGATTCGCGCCAAGAACATGGTCGGCTAAGTCCGACCTGAAAGGAGTACACCGATGATTGTTGAAATTCTTTGCGGTGGCTACGGCTGCCCCACCAAGACTGGCGTTCACACTGTTGCACATGGCGAACGGTGCGAGGTCAGCGATGCCGAAGCAGCCCGCCTTGTCGGGCTGGGTGTGGCGAAATATGTGTTTTCTGCTCCCACTGTCCCGGAAACCGCCCCTGCGGACGTTCCGGCAACTGCGGAAGGTAACAACACCCCCGCAGCCGAAGCCTCGCAGAACGGCTCTGAGGCGGCACACCTCGACCCCGACCAGTTGCACGACATGACTGTTGCCAATCTGAAAAAGCTGGCCGCAGATATGGGCATCGACACCAAGCAGCTCAAGACAAAGGACGCACTCATTCAGGCTATCTGCGCCGAGGACGTTGTGCCCGGTGACGAGTGCACCGATGGTCCTGAACTGGCAGCTGCGATGCCCACGGCGTGAGTGCCTTTAAAGACGCTGTGCAGGAAGACCTGAACAGCGTCTTTCTGAATCTGGATGAGTTCGCCGAAACGCACACGGTCTACTATGATGGAGAGGAATACCCTGACGTTCCTCTGGTTCTGACAGGCCTCTCTGAAAAGGAACGTGTACGCCAGGCCATCAGCGACCATGCGCAGGGTCTGTACCGGGTCAGCCGGGTGCTGCACTGCGATATTGCGGCCCTCGGCGGAAAGCAGCCTGAGAAGGATTGCAAGCTGGGCATTGACGAGGATGGGTTCGTCCGAAACTACTATGTGGCATCCTCTGTCTGCGAGATGGGGATGCTGCGGGTGGAACTGGAGGCGATTGACGAATGAGTGATGTGACAACGGACACCATGATGCACAGCGTAGCTGCTGGCATCACCGTTGACATTGCAGAGGAAGGGTTTGACCGGGTGTCTGCCCTCCTCGCCGGAATTCCCGGAGGTGCCAATCGTGCTGTAGGATCTGCGCTGGCTCGCGCCGCTGCCGCCGGAAAAACGGTGGCGAAACGGGCAGTCACGCAGGAGTATGCCATCAGTAGCAGCGAATTTTCCAACCGCACAAAGAATATCAACAACATCCAGCGGGGCAGCAATGGCGAGGTTTCTATCAACTTCGGCTACCGTGGCAGCGTCATCCCCCTTAGAGTTTTCGATACCAAGGTGGACCGCAGCGGCCGTGTGGTAACTCGCGTGAAGAAATCCGGCGCAAGACAGGCACTGGACCATGCTTTTGAGGCGAAGATGGGCTCTCACTATGGCATCTATGAGCGGCAAGGAGAAAAACGGTTCCCGGTCAAGGAACTGTTTGGCCCTGCCACCCCGCAGATGATGTACTCCAACGAGAATGTTATGGACTCCATCGAGGAGAAAATGGCATCCACTTACGAGGAGCGCATTGAGCATGAAATCACGCGAATTTTGAACGGATGGGGTGTCTGATATGACCAGCGTTGTTTTGCTTGAGCAGCTGAAAGCATTCACGGAGAAAATCATGGCTGACATGATTCTCCCAGTAGCTATGCAGCAGGGTGATACCGAACAGGCCTACCGTGCCCCGGAAGTCTACCTGATGCGGCTGCCCGACAGCCGTTCAGCCAAGAAGAAAGCTCCGTACATCATCCATCGGGTCATTCCGCTGGAAACGGAGCAGCAGCCCGGCAGCGAGGAGCGCACAGTGGTTTCTGTGCGCTCTATCTTTTGCTGCTACAACCCGGATGAACAGGAGGGCGACCTTGCTCTCCTGAACATGATGGAGCGGTTTCGCGTGGAATTGCTCAAAGTCCGCAAGGTAGGCGGTACTGGCACTGATGGAAAGCACCGGTACCAGTTTACGCTTGTCCTGTCTCCCGGTCATAAGCTGGAAAGCGTTCCTTACGATGAGGAAACCAAGCCGTATTATGCCGGAGAGATGATTACCTACTGGAAGCTGCCGACCGTGCAGCAAACGGAGGATATTAAATTATGGCGGTAAAAAAGACCGCGGCGGAACAGCCCGCCGAAACCACCGTAAACGCCGAGCTTGCGCAGAGCAAGCCCGGCGTTTCCATTTACGTCGGTCCGTCTATTCTGGGCTATATCCAGAAGAACACGATTTACCCCTGCGCTGCTGCGGAGGCTGTGAACCGTGACGATGTGAAGATTGCCACCGAGAAATATCCCGGCGTGGCCGACTTCATCATCGATGTGGCCGAACTGAACACCACGCCTGAAAAGGCAAAAGCACGCGGCGAGGCCATCCTTGCGTATGCCCGGATGCTCGCCAAATCCAAGTAAGGAGGATTACATACTATGGCAGATCATGGTATTAACGTCAGCCGCGCCGACACCGCCGTGGCGACCCCGAACGCCGCAACCTGCGGCATCCCCTTTGTCGTCGGTACGGCGCCGCTGTCCAAGGCAACTGGCACCGCTGCAACCGCTGGCACCCCTGTGCTGTGCACCAGCCGCACCGAAGCGGAGGAGCAGTTGGGCTATGACGATGACTGGGCAAAGTTCACCGTTTGCGAGGTGATGTACTATCACTTCAAGCTGTGCGCTTGCCAGCCGGTCATTTTCCTGCCGCTCGCGGAAAACGCTGAGGCCGAGGCCGTGGCAGCTGCTGTTGAGCAGGTTGAGGCTTGCCTGACTATGTTCGGCATTGTGCCTGACCTGATTATGGCACCCGGCTTCTCCAAGGAGGCTACCGTTGCTGCTGCGCTGGCTGCGAAGTCGGGCTCCATCAACGGTATGTTCTCTGGCAAGGCTCTGGTGGACATTTCTGCAAAGACCTATACTGCCGCAGTGCAGGCCAAGAACGCTGGTACTTACGACCAGAAGTCCATTCTGTGCTGGCCTAACGGCACTCTGGGCGAAAAGAAGTTCCACGGCTCTACCATCATGGCGGGCTGCCTTGCGGAGACCGACACCAAAAATGGCGGCATCCCCTACGAGAGCCCTTCCAACAAGACCGTCCACATCGACGGCCTGTGCGATGATGACGGTGCAGCCATCAACCTGACCTACAATCAGGCAAATGTGGTCGATGCCGCTGGCATCTGCACGTTCCTGAACTTCATGGGCAGCTGGACCGCATGGGGCAACCACACTGGCTGCTACCCCAAGTCCACTGACGTGAAGGACTACTTCATCCCCATCAGCCGGATGTTCGACTATGTTTCCAACACGCTTATCAAGACTTTCTGGTCTAAGCTGGACAAGCCGATGAACCGCCGCCTGATTGACACCATTTTGGACAGCGCAAACATCTGGCTGAATGGTCTGGTTGGCGCAGGCTACCTGCTGGGTGCCCGCGTGGAGATGCTGGAAAGCGAGAACCCCCTGACCAGCCTGATGGCTGGCAAAATCAAGCTGCACGTCTACATGACCCCGCCCTCTCCGGCGCAGGAAATCGACTTCGTGCTGGAGTATGACGCTGACTATGTGACCAGCGCACTCCAGTCCTAAAGAGGAGGTATATCTATGGACCAGTCTGTTATCAACTTTGCTGTCTATGAGGATAGCATCGAATACGAAGGCATGGCACAGGTTACTCTGCCCGATGTTACCATGCTGACCCAGACCGTTTCCGGCTCTGGCATTGGCGGCAACATCGAGGCTATCATCATGGGTCATCTGGACGCCATGACCCTTGGCCTGAACTTCCGTACCACCACGCCGCAGTCGGTCAAACTGGCAGAGATCCGCCGCCATCAGATTGACCTCCGTGTGGCAAACCAGTACGAGGACAACATCAACGGCACCGTTGATGTTCGTTCCGAAAAGCACGTCATGGTCGTCATCCCGAAGTCTACCAAGGGCGGCACTATCGCCCCGGCAACTCCCGCCAACGGGTCTGGTGAGTACGCTGTCCGCTACTGGGCAACTTATCTCGATGGCAAGAAGGTGCGTGAACTGGACCCCACCAACTTCATTTGCTACATCAACGGCACGGATTATCTGGCAGCTGTCCGCAAGGCGCTGGGCAAGTAATCGGAGCCAATCGTTATGCCGGGGCTGCATTTTGCGGCTCCGGCCTATTTTTTAACTGCGAAAGGAGCAGCCGCTATGAACACCACCATCAGCGATAAGGAGTACGATGCAGCCATCGCCGCTGCGAATAAAGCTGCCACTGACCCTTATGTGTACGTCCACAAGCTCGTTCGGCCGTTTGAGTATGAGGGCAAGAAGTACGACACCCTGACGTTTGACTTCGGCAAGCTGACCGGCAACGATTCGTTTGCAATCGAGGCTGAAATGTCCGCTCTGCGCCAGCCGGTTGTCGTGCCGAGCATGAGTGCGGGCTATCTGATTCGGATGGCTTGCCGGGCGTGTACGCAGCCCATCGGCGTTGACGTTATCGGCGCAATGAGCATTCGGGATTACAACACCATCCGCACCAAAGCAAGAAATTTTTTGATGCTGTCGGATGTGTAACTGATGATGGTGGAGAGTGGTTGCGGCGGCAAGCCCTTCTGATGGCGCAGGGCAACAACACCCCTGCACCATACTGGCTTGCAATGCCTCTGTATCAACTGCGGCAATGGATTGATACCAACAATGCCATTGTTGCCGAGCGCGAAAAGGCGAGAAAGGCGAAGTAGTGGCTCGAAAAGAATGGGAGTTGCTGTTCAACCTGTCCGCCAAACAGAACAGCAGCTTCTCCAGCACCTTCAAGGCTGCACAGTCTGCCCTTGTGGAAACACAGAACAGAATCCAGCAGCTGAACAAGGTACAGTCCGACATAACTGCATACCAGAAGCAGCAACAGGCCGTTGACTCCACCAAGCAGCGGCTGGCCGTCTTGCAGCAGCAGTACGATAACATCCAGAAAGAGATTCAGGAGACCGAGGGCTATTCCTCTGCGCTGGAAAACAAGCTGATTTCCAAGCAGGCGCAGATCGACAAGACCACGACCTCCCTGCACACCTATGAGCAGCGTCTGGCTGCCACCGGGAACACCCTGCGGGAAGCTGGCGTGGACACCACGCAGCTGACAGCAGAAACCACTCGGCTGGAAACCGAGGTCGACAAGCTGAAAGACCAGCAGGTTGACCTCAAAAAGACCATGGACGAGGCCGGAGAGGGCGCAAAGGGCTTCGGCGAGAAATCTGTCGAAGCCCTCGATGCCGTTGAATCTGTGCTTGCCACGGCTGGCATCGCAAAAGCCCTCGGCGAAATCAAAGACGCATACATGGACTGCATCAACACCACAGGTGATTTTGAAGCATCCATGAGCAACGTCGAAGCCCTGTCCGGCGCATCCGGCGATGAACTGGAATCTCTGTCCGACAAGGCCAAGGAGATGGGTGCAACCACCAAGTTCACCGCCGGTGAATCTGCGGACGCTTTGTCTTACATGGCTCTGGCGGGCTGGAACACCCAGTCTATGCTGGAGGGCATCAGCCCGGTGCTGAATCTGGCTGCTGCCGCCAATATGGACTTGGCGCAGGCGTCTGATATTGTCACAGACTATCTGACCGCCTTTGGCCTGAAAGCCTCCGACACCACTCACTTTGTCGATGTGATGGCCTACGCTATGGCTCACTCCAACACGGACGTGATCCAGCTGGGCGAGGCATACAAGGCGTGTGCATCTACCGCCACCTCCCTTGGCTACTCTGTCGAGGAGACAACCGCAGTTCTGGCTACCATGGCCAATGCCGGTGTTAAGGGCGGCGAGGCTGGCACAGCCCTGAACGCCATCTTCACCCGCCTTGCCACCAACACGAAAAAGTGCGGTGACGAACTGGCGAACTATGGCGTGAACATCTACGATGCACAGGGCAATATGCAGTCCCTGTCCAGCATCCTTACTGGGATTGCCGGCGTCTGGGGCGACCTGACTGACCAAGAGCAGGCCAACCTTGCCAAGACCATCGCTGGCACGAACCAGTATTCCAAGCTGCAAACCATCATGGCCGGGTGCAGTGAGGCCGCCGCCGAGGGCGGGCAGTCGTTCTCAGACTACACCGCAGCCCTGAACAACTGCACCGGGTCTGCCGACAAGATGGCGGGCACCATGCTCGACAACATGAACGGCAGGCTGGTTCTGATGCAGTCTGCTGCTGACGGCCTAAAAATCGCCATCGGCGAGGATTTGACCCCGACTTTGTCCAAGCTGTACGATGTCGGGGCTAAAGTTCTGGGCTGGATGCAGGGCTTCGTTGAGGAACATCCCGGTGCAGTCAAGGCGGTTGCGGCCGGAACTGTCGCTCTTGGAGGGTTCCTTGGCGTTATGACTGCCGCATCTGCGGCAATAAAAATTGGCAGCGCAGCTATGGGCCTGTTCTCTGCATCCCTTGGAGTGACGGCTCCTGTTCTTGCGGGCGTTGTCATTGCAGGAACAGCTCTCGCTGCCGTAATCGGTGGAATTTCCGGCGCAGCAGACGATGGTGTCCCGCATGTGCGAGAACTGACCAGCGCAGCCCGCGATATGGGCAGTAGCATGGACGAGGTCAGCGACACCTACCATTCCACGCTGTCCAACATGGAAGCCACTGCCAGTGTCGCGGACCAGTACATCAGCAAGTTGGAGGCCATCGAAGCTGCCACCAACGGCAATACTGCCGGAAACGCTGAGTATCACGATACCCTTGCCCGTCTGTCTGCGCTGGTGCCCAGTCTGGCTGATGATATTGACCTTGAAACGGATTCCATCAAGGGCGGCACAGAAGCTCTGCGCCAGCACGCGAATGCTTATGCGGACGATGTAAAAGCGCAGGCTCGGCAAGAGTACCTGAACGGAATCTACGAGCAGTACAACGATGTGCTGGTCGAAAGTGCGGCGAATGAAGCGAAGCTGGCTGCTGCACAGGCAAAGGTCGAAAAAACCAATGCCGGCATGGACGCAACCTACAGCAAGTTGCTTTCCACGCTCGGCATGACGGACGAACAATTCAAGTCCACTTATGGCACAGTCCAGGATATTCCTTGGCGTTCCATGGGCGAGGATGTGCAGCAGCTGCGCACCGAGTACATGGGCTACTCGGAAGACCTCGCCACTGCCCAGCATGAAGTCGAAAACTACACCGAGGCCGTGGAGAAGGATCAGGAAGCCATCGGTGCAGCTGAGGCCGAGTATCAGGAAGCCAAGGATGTAGTCGATTCCCTGAACGCAGCACAGCAGGATGCCGCCAACAGCGCAAACGATGTGGCTGCACAGGAGCAGGCCGTCACCGATGTTATCAACAGTGCCGAGGCGGAGATTCAGGAACTCGTTTCGGCATACACGGACGCTTACAATGCGGCCTATGACAGCATCAGCAAGCAGTACGACCTGTGGGATACCGCTGAGAAGGTCGTCGCCACCTCTGCATCCAGCATCAACTCCGCGCTGGAAAGCCAGATCACCTACTGGGACAACTACAACCAGAACCTCGAAAGCCTAACCGAACGCGCTGCCGATATTGACGGTTTGAGCGACGTTATTGCCAGCTTCGCCGATGGCAGCAAGGATTCTGTAAACGCCATCGCCGGCATGGCAGCTGCGTCGGATTCCGACCTCGCAAAGATGGTCGAGAACTACCGTTCCTTGCAGGAGGCGCAGAAAACCACCAGCGAGAGCATGGCCGACCTCGAAACCGGCATGAGCAATGCCATGGACGAGATTGCGCAGAATGTGGCGGACAGCGTGGCCGATATGGACTTGAACGACGAGGCCATGAAGAGCGCACAGTCCACCGTTCAGGGCTTTATCGATGGCGCAGAGGGCATGATGCCTCGTGTCAAGGAGGCATACGAAAAGGTGGCGAACGCTGCCTCTGATGCGCTGGCCGGGGCGAATAAGCGTTACAACATCGACCAGAAGAACGGAAACATCCCCGGCTATGCAGTTGGCACGGAATCCGCTGCGCCAGGCTTTGCCATCGTTGGCGAGAACGGCCCGGAGCTGGTCTACTTCAACGGCGGCGAAACCGTGCTGACCGCGCCGGAAACCCGCGCAGCGTTCAACGAGGCGCGGCAGCTGGAACAGATTACCAGCACAAATGCGATTGACCTGTCTGCCGTCCGGGATGCCATCCGTGAGGAGCAGGAAGCCCAGACTCTGCGTGAAGAGTACAACCGATATGTAGAAACTGTCAATGGCGGCAATTCGGTCTACTTCAACGGCGGCGAAACCCGCTCCGTTACGGAAGTGCAGCTGCCAGGCGGCTCTGCATCTGGTGGCTCCAACACCAGCAGCGCGGCTCCTATCACCGTTGCGCCTGTTTACCACATCTACGGTATGCGAGATACGGATGAACTGCGAAGCGTCCTGAACGCCCAGAATGACGACCTCCGGGAAGCTGTGCTGGAAATCGTGAGCGACAACGACACCGATAATTTCAGGAGGGGTTACGCATGAGCAAAACCTACACCACCGTGCAGGGTGACCGCTGGGACAGCGTGGCATACACACAGCTCGGCAGCTGCGCCCTTGCGCCCCGCCTGATGGCTGCTAACTCGCAGTACCTGAACTATTTTGAGTTTCCTGCCGGAATCGTTTTGACACTCCCGGAAATCGAAACCAAGACCAGTTCGACCCTGCCGCCGTGGAAGAAGGTGGTCACATGAGCGATGAAAATACTGCCCGCCATGCCGAGTGTACGGTGGAGTTTGACGGTGCGGATATTACCAGCAGCATCGCTCCTTACCTGCTCTCCCTGTCCTTTACGGACAACGAGGAAGATGCCAGCGATGACCTGCAAATCAAACTCCAAGACCGTGAGGGTGTCTGGATGACCGACTGGCTCCAGAAGATGATAGACGGCGATGTATCGGCTGCATCTTCCGATGGCTACAAGGTCGGCGATGTGGTGCAGTTCCTTGGCGGTCCGCACTATAAGGCATCCACTGATAAAAAGGCAAATGGCAACCCAAAGGCTGGACCTGCCAAGATCACCATCATCAAGCAGGGCGCGCTTCATCCGTACCACATCATCCACACCGATGGCACATCTCGCGTCTACGGCTGGGTGGATGCCAGCGAGATCTCCGGCAAGTCTGGCAGCGGCTCTTCTGGCTCCTCCTCCGGCAGCGGAGAAGAAAGCTTGAAAATCCGGGCTACCATCACCGCCTGCAACTGGCACAGTGATGGCAAAGATGAAGCACTGGACTGCGGAACCTTTGAACTGGACAGCGTGGTTGCGTCTGGACCGCCCGGCATTATCACCATCAAGGCCATTGGGCTGCCCTACACGAGCCAGATCCGGCAGACCAAGCAGAGCAAGGGCTGGGAAAAGTACAAGCTGTCCGGCATTGCCAATGAAATGGCATCCAAGAACGGCATGACGACCCAGTTTCTTGCAAAGAAAGACCCTGAGTACAAGCGTGTGGAGCAGTACCGCTGCTCTGACATCGACTTTTTGCAGCAGCTTTGCCACGATGCAGGGCTGTCGCTGAAATGCACTGATGGCAAAATCGTCATCTTTGACCAGCAGGAGTACGAGGGCAAGGACGCTGTGTGGACTACCACGCTGGGCGACAAAAGCTATATCAAGTATAGTCATTCACTCGGTCAGGCTGGAACACAGTATGCGTCCTGCCGGGTATCTTACGTTGGGCCTGATGGCAAGGCTATCGAGGGCATTGCCTACGTTAAGGACTACGATGCCAAGAGCAAGACCAATCAGCAGCTGGAAGTCTACGCCCCGGTCACGAGCAAGGCAGAGGCGAAAGAACTGGCTGCAAAGAAACTCCGGCTCTACAACAAGTATGAGCGTCAGATAAGTTTTACCTATCCGGGCGACCCCGGAAAAGTTGCCGGACTGACGTTCAACGCTGACCAGTTCGGACCGTGGGATGGCAAGTACATCGTGAAGCAGTCTAAGCACACGGTGTCCGGCTCCGGCGGGTACACGACGCAAGTCACTGGCCGTCATACGCTGGGAGGTTACTGATGAACGTGAACGTCGATGTTCGCATCGGGAAAGTCACCGATGTGAACAAGAAAAAACGCCTTGTGCGCGTGAAGTTCGAAGACACCGGGATTACATCTGGCTGGCTGCCTGTGATGCAGCACTACAAGGCTATCGTATACACCGAGGAGGCGGGGCTGCATGATCACCAGTTTACGCACCCGGCTCCGTATCCACTGAAAATCCTCAACACCCAGAACGGCACCCGCCAGATTTGGGACGAAGAGGAAAAGGTCACAGGAGCGGACAACTCGACCAACCACCAGCACAAATCCCATGTGGTGTGGTGGGTGCCCGCCATTGATGACATCGTGATCTGTCTGTACCTGCCGTGCTTCAACGCTGACGGCTTCGTGTTGGGAGGGATTTATCCGTGATTGTTGGATGCCTCGGAGACATTATCTTTGCCGTGTTCGATGGTTACGTCAAAACCATCAAGGACATGGTGCAGAGCGTGTCTGCCAGATACACCACCCACCAGCGAGCCGGAGGCAAGGCTCTGGCCGAGTTTACGGGCACGGATGCCGACACCATCACGTTCGACATTGAACTTTCGGCGTACCTTGGCGTGGCTCCAAGCAAGCAGCGCGAGATCCTGAAGGGGTATGTCGATAATCACACGACGCTGCCGTTTGTCCTCGGCAACGAAGTCTTCGGTAGCTATCGGTGGGTCATCAAATCCGTGAAATTCAAGACCAAGTACACAGACGCTTTCGGCGTTCCGACATGGATTACTGCGAGCGTCACTTTACTGGAATATCCGAGAGAGTGAGGCGATTTTATGAGCAATTATCTGGTGTCGGCAAATGACCTGACCGTCATTTCCCTCGGCGAGCAGGATACCGTGGCCAGCGTTCTGCAGAACATCGCCGTCATCCTATCCACGCCGAAAGGCACCGTGCCGGGCTACCGGGAGTTTGGCATCGACATCTCGGATATTCTTGACCGCCCGGAAAACGTGGCGCAGCCTATGCTCTGCGCCGCCATCAAGGAAGCCATCGAACGGTTTGAACCGAGAGCCACCTATATGGGGACTACGTTCAAATCCTCCAAGGACAACCCCGGAACGATGCTTCCCGTTGTGGAGGTGAGCATCAATGCGTAGTACCGCAGACCACCAGTTCATCAGCACCGACGTTGACGAGCTGGATGCGCTGCTCTGTGCGGGGTATGAGCAGCTTTTTGGCACATCCGTGCGCCCCGGCAGCCCGGAACGGCTGTTCATCTCGTGGATTGAGGACGCGATAATCTACGAGCGTGCCCTCAACAACCACGCTGATAACCAGAATCTACCCAGCCGGGCAGAGGGTGAGAATCTGGATGCGCTGGCGGAGCTGTTCTACTTGCAGCAGCGTCCAAAGCCCACTGCGGCAACCTGCACCATGCGCTTCAACATCAGCGAGGCGCGGCAGAGTGCAATCCTCATTCCTTCCGGCACTCGCGTCACGGACGCAAACGCCTCACTGTATTGGGCAACCACGGCAGATGAATATGTGCCTATTGGTTCGACCTATACGGACGTTACGGTGGTATGCCAGACCTCCGGCACTGTCGGAAACGACTTTGCGGTCGGCGACATTAACACCATTGTTGATGTGTACGACTACTATTCTGGCTGCTCCAACGTCACGGCCAGCGCAAACGGCAGCGATGCCCCGGACGATGACGAGTTCTACCAGCTTCTGCTTGATAGTCAGGCAGCGTGGTCCAGTGCAGGGCCTGTTGGCAGCTACAAGTATTTCGCGAAGAGCGTGTCTACTAAAATCGCCGATGTGGTGGCGAACAGCCCAAGCCCCGGCACTGTCTGCCTGTACGCCGTCATGGATGATGGCGGCATTGCCCCGGACGAAACCAAGAAAGCGATGGTGGAGGTTTGCTCTGCCGATGAGGTACGGCCTCTGACGGACCACGTCATTTCTGGTGATCCTGATGTGGTGAACTACAACATCGACCTGACCTATTACCTGACCCGCGATGGAGACATCTCTGCCGCGGATGCACAAGCCCGCGTAAACGAGGCTGTGCAGCAGTACATCAGCTGGCAGTCTGGCAAGATGGGCCGGGATATCAACCCGGACAAGCTGCGGTATCTGCTGCTGGAAGTTGGCATCAAGCGCGTGGACTTGCAACAGCCCGTTTTTACCCCGCTGGAAGATGGCAAACCGTCCGTTGACCTGACCTCCGACAAGGTGCCGCAGGTAGCAAAGGTTGGCACGGTCACTGTGAAGAGCGGAGGGTACGAGGATGAATAACGGCCTGACCGCCGAGCGGATGATGGATTCCTTTCCGCTTGCGCTCCAGAAAGACCCGAAAATGGTTGCTCTGGCGCACTCTATCGCCAACGTGCTGGAGCAGCGGTTGGATGAAATCAACCTCGGTCAAATCTACACGCGCATCGACCAGCTGCCGGAAGACCTGCTGGACATTTTGGCAAAGGACTTCGCCGTAGACTGGTACGACCACGACTACGACCTCGCTGCAAAGCGGCGCACCATCAAGTCCGCGCCCTACATCCATCGTCACCGGGGAACCGCCGGGGCTGTGCTGCGGGGCATCCGGGCTATCTATCCCGGCTCCCGGCTGGAGGAATGGTGGCAGTATGGCGGCGAGCCGTACCACTTCCGGGTCATGCTGGACATGAGCGGCTCCGATGCGTCCTACGTCAGCACCGAACGTGTGCTGTGGGCCATCGGCTACTACAAGAGCCTGCGGTCGCACAACGATGGTGTGTACTACCAGAGCACGTTCGGCATCGAGATCGTGACCAGCAGCGGCTATATCGTGTATGCGGTGCGCCGCTGCGGCACTTTCCCCAAAACGGCCACACAGGGCGGCATCTCCGCTGGGAATATCATCATCGTTACGGACAAGTTCGGCGGCAGCTACGCTCACCCCCGCACCGGGCAGCTTGATGCTGGCACGTTCCCGGCCACAGCCACACAGGGGCACACTGCCGCCTCGGAAATCGAGGTTTTGACGGTGGACAATGGTGGAGCCTATGCACCGGAGAAACTGGCTGGAACCTACCCGGAGACGGCCACGCAGGGCTTCGATGATGCGGGGTATGTTGTTGTGCAGACCGCAGACGGCAGCAGCACATACGCGGCCCCGGCATCCGGCGACTTGACAGCTGGTCTGCATCCGGCAACCGCCACATCCGGCGGTACATCAGGCGGAGGGCTTGTTGCCGAGGAATCCGGCCTCGGCGTTTCCTACATCGCAAAGGTGTGCGGCAGCGCACCGGGAATAAATTTTTAAGGAGGTAGCAGCATGATTGATTCGGCTGGCTTCGCAGACCTGCGGGGCTATCTCAAACGGCGCATTGCCTGTGCGCGTTTCCGTGTCGGCTCGACTTACTACACCGTTCCGCTTTCCGGCATCGACATTCTGGCTGATGGTACTGTCCGCGCCAGAGTGTCCATCACCGGGCTGGGCGAGATTACGGTGAACCGTGTGGAACTGCTCAACTCGGACAATCAGGTCTGGGCGCACGAGGACGTAAACATCAAAATCTCGACAGGTCAGACTGGTATTCTGTACTGGTTCGACTTTACCTTTACCGAGAAGAAAAAGGAGGAATGACCGTGTACGCAAAAACGGTATGGCTTGACCATGTAACGGACAAGCCCGGTCTGTACGTCATCAACGACAACCATGACGGAACATGGACCATCACTCCCGCTGGCAAGGTGATGCAGCAGGGCACCCCTCAGGATCAGGCACATTTCAATAACATCGAAAACGGCGTATGGGATATTTATGTCGCTTTCGGCATGATGTTCAATACAGTTCGGCAGCAGGGCTGGCAGCTGAACGAAACTGTGGCCACTATCGATAACTCGTGGCAGATCGTGTCCGGCAGCGTGGACCTGACCAATGCTCGTACCTATCCCTGCAACAACTCCAAAAAGAGCGTGTCGCTGGGCAAGAACATGGGCAGCACCAGCTATCTGGTTATGACCGAACTGGTCAAATCCGATGGCCCTGTCGGGGATATTGAGGTCAGCGAGAAGCTGGTCAACGGCTTCAAGCTGGCCTACAACGGCTCCGCAAAGTCTGCCACCATCAAATACATCGCAATCGGAGGTACTCTGAAATGACCGTTATCGAAAAAAATTCCGGCACCAAGATTCCCTACGAGGTCGTCAAGAACAAAATCTGCTTTGATGATGACCTAACCATCAACCTCGCCAAGCGCGAGGACGACCGTGACGTTCACATCGATGTGTGCTACGACAGCTATGGTGAGCTGGTCATCGGCGCAGCTGCCGGCCGCAGCTATGTGGCGGAAATCGATATCCCTGCCCGCCAGTACACCCAGCCGGAGCCCATTGAGGAAGTGACCACAGACGGCGAGGAGAACGCCGAGGGTGGCATCCGCATGGGCAACAGCACCCCGGCGGAGCCGATTCCGTTCTCCATGAACAATGTGACCCTGACCCTGTGGGCCATCGACTGATAGGAGGTAACTACTATGGCTGCAAATTTTGACCTGACCAATCTGGCCGTCACTGGCCTTGCACCCGGCAATGAGCTGATTTACGACAACGCCGGCATGCCGTCCATCATGGTGAAGATCCCGAAGATGACCTACAAGCAGCTGGGCATGGGCGAATCCGCCGCCGTGCATCCGGCGTTCATCGTCAACGGGCAGGAAGTGGACGCAATCTACATCTCCAAGTACCAGAACATCGTGCAGGATGGCCGCGCATACTCTCTTGGCGGCGTTGACCCTGCGGCATCGCTGGATATGGACCACGCACGCCAGTATTGCGAGGCTAAGGGCGAGGGCTGGCACCTGATGACCCGCATGGAGTGGGGCTTGATTCAGCGCATGTGTGAGGCTGCCGGCTTCGTTCCGAAAGGCAACAACAACTATGGTCGCCACGACAGTGAATCGTTCTATAAGGCTATCCCGACCTATATGAGTGGCGATAAGATTGGTCGTGTCGCAACTGGTACTGGCCCGCTGACATGGTATCATGACAACAGCCCCAGCGGTATTTCTGGTCTGACTGGAAACGTATGGGAGTGGATGGGCGCAGTTCGTTCTGTGTATGGCGAAATCCAGTTCCTTGTCAACAATAACGGCGCAGACAGCGCACACAGCCAGTCTCCGACCTCGACCGAGTGGAAAGCTATCAGCTGCGTGGATGGTAGCTTTATCACCCCGGACGGAAAAGGCACCACCGCCAACTCCGTCAAGATCGACATCGTGAGCGGCAAACTTCAGTGGGCCAAGACCATCACCCACAAAAATGCGGATGGTGATTGGCCTAGCTGCACGTTTGGCTCCATCACTTGCAGTGCGGACATTGGCGCAAACGCAAAACTGCTGCTTCAGGCGTTGGGTATGATGCCTTATTCCAGCTCCGATCTGTGCGCAGGTCATACCTGTTGGTTCCGCAATAGCGATGAGGAGCGCGCTTTCTTTTCTGGTTGCAGCTGGCGCCACCCCTCCGGCGGCCTCGGCTCGTTCTACGGCAGCGCCCCGCGGTCCAACGTGGGCGGTGATATCGGTTTCCGCGCCGCTTACTGCAAACTGCCGTCTGCGACCTGATGACTGCGCGGCAGCGCAGTCACGTTCTCCTCGACCCCGCGAAGCGGGGTCGTTTATAAAATTGATTTTTTCTGCATCGGTGGATTTTGCCGTTTTTCGGTAAAATCCACCGAAAAGCAGATTTTCAAGCTGTTTTCTGTTATACTGACCCGCGTTCGGAAGGAGGTCTACCGCATGGAAGGAAAACAGGACGAACTTTTTACTGGTCCGACCCTGCAAAAAATCGAGGATATGATGGAATATGCGTATCCTGTACTCCAGCAGTTCCCAAAATCCGAAAAGTTTGCGATGGCAGCCGATATGAAACTCGTTATGGATGTAATGCTTGAAAAGGCTGTGGAAGCGCAGAAAAAATACTTCAAAAAGACCACGTTGCAGGAACTGGACGTTGCAAACACAAAATTGCAGCACTACCTGCGTGTGGCATTTCGACTGCGGTTTGTTTCTATGCACAAGTACGAGGTATGGAGCAAGCAGCTTGTCGAAATCGGAAAGTTGTTGGGGAGCTGGCTCAATACCGTCAAGGCCAACTCGAAAACATAGGGAACCAGCCGTCACGCGCTTTCTTTTCTGGTTGCAGCTGGAACAACCCCTCCAACGGCCTCGGCTCGTTCAACGGCAACAACCCGCGGTCCAACGTGGACGATGATATCGGTTTCCGCGCCGCTTTGCCTCCAAGCCAGATACTGCAAGCTCAAGGGCTTGCTCTCAGTGCAGAGGTGATAAAGGGGCTGGTTCCCTTGGTTGCATTTCGCGGCCTAAAAATATTAGCCTCGCAGTCTGCGTTCCGACGCTATAAGCGTACGGCGCACGCTGTTCGGCGACCTCAAGGAGTTGGATTTTTTGGAAAAGCACCGACACGTTTTCGAGCGTTTTGCAACGTTCGACAATTTGTATGACGGTTACCGTAAGGCAAGTAAAGACAGGCGTTATCAGGGATGTGTGCTTAGGTACACCGACCACCTTGAGGAAAATTTGATAAACTCGGTGAATCAGCTCCAATGGCATGAATATCATGTTGGCGAACTTCACCAATTTTATGAATACTACCCCAAGAAGCGCATCATCAGCAGCCTGCCGTTCTATGACCGAGTGATAAACTGCGGAGCCTATAATGTTCTGTGGCCTATCTATTTGAAGTCTATGTACGAGTACAGCTACGGAAGCATCGATGGACGAGGGCCTCTAAAGGCGGCTTTTGACATTCAGCAATGGATGCGAAATGCAGCAAGGATGAATGGAGATTGGCGGGTCGTCAAGCTTGACATTGCCAAATTCTTCTTTCGGATTCCTGTTGATGTTCAGCTGCGAGAACTTACTCGCCCGCTGGACGACCCAGATATGGTGTGGTTTCTCGAAACGGCCGTCCGGGCGGATGGTCGTCCGTTGGGGCTTCCTGTTGACTGCACCGACGTAACCACGGCTGAACGCATATCCGGTGTTGGAATGCAGTGTGGGTCAATCATAAGCCAGATGACTGGAAATGTTGTTCTCACGCCTCTGGATCACTACATCAAGCGCACAATGCACGTTCCGTACTATGCTCGGTTTATGGATGATATGCTTCTGCTGGTCGATGGGAAAAAGGCAGCTTGGGAGGCCGTGGAAGAGATTGACGGATATCTCCGTGAAAATCTCGGCTTGCAGCTCAACAACAAAACTGCCGTTATTCCTCTCGGCCGTGCGGTCGAGTTCGTTGGCCGCAAAATTTCCCCTGAAAAAATTGAACTGCGGCGGCAGACCTCTCTCGGCATGAAGAAGCATCTTCGATATGTCCGAGAGGCCTATGGCCGCGGCGAGGTTCCACTTGAGTACGCCCTGAGCGTGATTCAGAGCTATCTGGGCTTGATGCAGGGCTGCAACAACGATGCCCTGCGAAATCAGATTCTGGAGGACTACGTTCTGGTTCGCCACTCAGATATGCTGGATGCAGCAGAATAAAATCAAAAGGCAGCTTCACCCGCCGGGGTGTGGCTGCTTTTTTTGTGCAGGAGGACACAATGAGTATCCAAGAAATACTGACGGCGGGGGGCGGGACGCTGATAGTCCTCCTTACGCTGGTCCAGATCGCCCCCATCAAATTGAATCCGTGGTCGGCCGTTGTCAAATGGATCGGGCACGCTCTTAACGCCGAGGTGTTGGAGAAGCAGCAGGAAACTCAAAAGAAGCTGGATGAACACATCCGGGTCGATGATGAGCGGAATGCGAACCTTCTTCGCACCCAGATTCTGCGCTTCAATGACGAACTGATTGACGATAAGCACCACACGAGGGAGCATTTTATCGAGACTTTGGCCATCATTGATGCCTATGAGGACTACTGCCGCAGTCACCCCAACTACAAAAACAACCGCTGCATCTGTGCGGTAGCGAATATCAAGCGGGTGTACAACGAGCGGCTTCAAAAGCACGACTTCTCTTGAAGGAGGTTTTCTACATGAGAGTAGTTGTCTATCAGGCCAGCGACACATCTGCCCTGAGCAAGAACTTCACCCGCAAGGACTTCAAGTGCCCCTGCGGGTGTACTCGCCAGATGGTCGATTCGGAGCTGGTCGAAAAACTTCAGGCCATCCGGGATAAGCTGGGCAAGGCCATCAAGGTGACCAGCGGATACCGCTGCATCACGCACAATGCCAGCAAAACCGTTGGCGGAAGTCCGAATTCCAAACACCGCTATGGTATGGCGGCAGACTGGCGCATGGTGGACCGCAGCATCAATCCTGTGGCTTTGGGCATCATCGCTGCCCAGTATTTCAAGGCGGTGGGCATCTACTGGTATGACGGCTGTGCTATCGTGCACACCGACACCCGCGATGCAAAGGCAACGTGGCTGTGCGATGCCCCGAAGCACTACCCCAGCACCACCTACCAGAAGTTCATTCTGCCGACCATCCGCCGGGGCTGCACCGGGGATGCAAACCGTACAGCCACGAAGATGCTCCAGCGGCTGCTGGGGCTGACCCCGGACGGCATTTTCGGCGAGGGCACCGAGAACGCTCTGCTGAAAGCGCAGGAGGCGCACGGACTGACCGTGGACGGTATCTGCGGCCCTGCCAGCTGGAAGGCCATATCCGGGGCTTCCAAGTACCTGTGAAACATCCGATATAACCAACACGACAAAACGGCGCAGGGGTGGCTCTCCGCGCCGCTGATACTTATAGGAGGCAATATCATGGAAGCTATGCTGAACTTCATCCCCGCGCCCATCGCCATCGCTCTGATGCTGCTGGGCTTCGTTGCTCTGGCAGTCGGAGGCATCCGGCTGGGCTACAAGGCCACCGTCAAGGATCTGGCTCTGGAACTGGTCGAAAAGGCCGAGCTGTCCATCATGGGCAGCGGTCAGGGCGCCAAGAAGAAGAAGCGGGTGTTCGCTGCTCTCCGCGCCAAGTGCCCGGCGGCTATCCGTTGGGCCATCACCGACGAGGTGCTGGATGCCGTCATCGAACACGCCTTTGATGTTATGACCGCAGCACTGGGCAAAAAGTCTTGACTGCTGCATGAGTGCCGTGTAAAATAGAGGCACTTGAAAAGCTTCGGCTTTTGTAGAGAGCGGCCCGGCATGGTCCACTCTTGATTTTATATTTGGCTACCTCGGTAGCGCGCAAAAATCCCCCTGCATTGACCTTCGGGCCAGTGTAGGGGGATTTTTTGTTTGTTTAGAACTTCATCTGTGCAGCATCTTCAACACTCACATCGTCGAAGCACCGGGTCAGTTCATCGAGGACTTTGCGCTGCGTCTTCTCACTCAAACCGGCGTTGCGCATCGCCATGACACAGTAGCCGATGCAGGCTGCGTTTGACCACGGCCCATTCAGTGACAGGAGCATTTCTTCCATATCGATTACCTCCGAAGATCTCCATTGTATACGCGAACCAGCACCCAGTCGGACAGCGGTTTGACGTTCCCGGTCCAGTCCCGGAGGGCTTCATCGGTGCCGCAAGCCTCACAGATGTACACGCCCTTGGCGTGGCGGCTCAGTGCTCCGTGGGTCAGTTTGTCCGGCATCCTCTCGCCGCAGCGGGGGCACAGCGGCCAGCCCTGCTGCTGGTCATAGAGCATCTTTTCGATAGCTTTTTCGTCCGTCATTGTACTTCCTCCTTAAACATCTCGGCTAACCGAGTGATATGCAAACCAGTGACCGCGCCGCCGGAATAGATAGAACCAATTCGTGAACTCCTGCCCTGTGCAGTCATAGGGGCTGTTGTAACTCTTCAAATAATGATGGTTAAGAAACCAGTTGGTAGCGTCCATCTCGTGCGCCTCGTCCAGCTTATCGGGCAGCTGAACAAGCTCCAGACGGCCGTCATAGTCGGCACTGATAATGCGCACATTGGAAACGGGGCGGTTATTGTAGGCCCGGATCTCCATCTTGACGGTTGCGGCCAAGTTTTTCACAGCGGCTTTCTTTTCGGCAGAGGCTGAAATATCGCGCTGCATGAACATCAGGAGTGCGTACGCATTCCGCAGCCTCTCGTTATCAGTAATGCTGAACATGGTCACAACCTCCTTACTTCATGTTCTGGCGTTCCCAATCGGCCCAGCGGTAAATTTCCTTGCAGGACATGGATTCCGGCTTGCTGGTCTGGATATAGTCCTGCTGGCCGAAAATCTCCAACTGGTCGATGTTGTCCGGGCTCTGGGTGATGATTTTCGCCGGGCGGCCAACCTCACCGCCGGGAATCTCAATGCGGCGCAGATACAGGTTGCTGTCAAAGTACCAATCACTCTTGATGTATCGTTCCTCGGCATCGGTGCCCTCGATTTTGTAGATGTACTGGGCGAGTGCGCCGAAGACCTCCAGCCGAGTGGGCGCCTTATCGAAGTCGGTCACATCAAAGAGCTTGATGTACTTGGCGCGTCTGTTGCTGTCGCAGCCCATCTCCGCGATGGTTCCTGAATATTGGTAAAGTCTCATCGTCATATCCTCCGAATGCCCGTATAGCCAGATAGCGCAGCTATCAAAATCACTTGCTCTGGGTGCTTGCCACGATTCCGTTAAAGCACAGCCAGTGACGGCCATCGGCGTTGCGCTTCCACTCTCCGCCCAGCGTTTCAAACGCCGCGATCATGCCGTAGTAGCTGATTTCCGGCTCCGTCAGGCGGCGATTGCCTTCATCATCGAACCGGAACCACCCAGAAGAAATCTTTTCATCTGCATCGGACCGGGAGTATGCCCACTGGTTATCCAACCGCTGATTGAGCCGCTCAAGTGCGGAACGCATTTCGAACTTTTTCATGGTTCAGACCTCCTTGACCTCAACTGTCTTGATGCTATCGGACATATACTCCCGGCCTCTGGCGCGTTCGCAATACTTCACGAATCCGCTTACTGCATCGCGGAGGTCGTATGCCTCCCGCTTGGAGAGCAGCTCCGACTTCTCAAAAGCCGCCTTGATTTTGTTGGCCTGTGCATCTTCCATCGGGATGAACACACACGCTTCGCCGACCTCGCCGTTCTGCATGGTGTCGTAGGTAATCGTCAGATTCTTCATCACGTTGTCCTCCTTAGTGCAGCTGGGCGCTGTGCTGGTTGTAGGTGACGGTATACACGCCGCTCTGCTTGGTGATCTGGATGTTGCTCACCACGACACGCTTCAGGCCGAACTTCCGGCGAACGAATTCCTTGACCAGCGGAGAAGCCTTTTCGGGAAGGTGCTTCTTGATGCGGCAGTCACGGCAGCAGTAACGCTCAAAGCGCTTTTTGTTGGCTGCGGCGGCCTCCTCTCGCGTTCCATAGAACACGGGATCGTCACAGTTGCTGCTCACCTCGTAGAACTTCTCGCAGGAGATGACTTCCAAACGGTTGTTCCAGATGACATCGCGGCGCTGGTTGTCGTTCGGCTTGACGTGGTCGGTGGCGATGCCGACCACGAGCTTCAGGCCTTTCAGATTGTTGTAATCTTCCCACTCGGTGAAGCTGTCCAGCAGGACGCGGACAATCTGCTTGCCGTTGGTCAGGTCGATGTGAGCGACCTCGCCCTGACTGCCGGACATCGAAGCGGTGTTGATGATATAGCCCTGTGCGATGTAGCTGCTGACAGTCTCGGTGAACTTGCGGTTGATATCGATGTACTTCATTGTGTTACCCTCTTGTCTTTCTGGCCTTACTCTGATAAAATAGAGGGCGGCCGGGGTAAGGCTCCCGGCTCGCCGTTGTTTCGGTGTTGAAGATCAGTTGCTTTGGACGGTGGCTGGTCTTCTTTTTTTATTCCTCCATGATTTTCTTGACGCTCTCTCTGAGCTCTTCCAGCGTGTCGCACTTCTCGATGAGTTCGAGGATTGCTTTGAGCAACGCCTTGGTTACGTTCATGTCTTCCATTCACCTCACTCCTTTCTGTAAGGGGCTTTCGCTCTCTGCCTTACATCTACATTGTACACCTTTTCGGTTTACTTGTCAATAGTTTTGATAAACTTTTTTGATTTACTTTAAAACAAAAGAGGTTGACAAGTAATTGATTTTGGTGTACTCTATACATGAAAGGAGTGGATGAACACATGACAGTGTCGGACATCATCAAGGGGCTGCTTTCCATGACAGGGAAGAAGCAGACAGATCTGGCTGAAGTCCTCGGTATGAGCAGCAAGCAGGCAATGAGCAACAAGGTGCGCATGAACCGCTGGTCGGCGGATGACCTTATCAAGGCAGCAGAACTGTGTGGCGGCAAGGTTGCAATCATCATGCCGGATGGGCAGACCATCCAGCTGCGCAATGATGAAGATGAAAAAAGCCCGGACGCATAACGTGCATCCGGGCAGGAGATTGGGGGTTACTTCTTGCGAGACTTGCTCACGGTCTGGGGGATATGGCGCACCTCTTTGACCCTGCGCTCGATGTTGGGCTCTCGCACAATGAGGTCTTCGAGGTCACAGTCCAGTGCCTCACAGATGAGGTCGAGGTCGTCCAGATTTACACGCTCCGCAAAATCGTGGTACAACTCGTTGATAGTCTGACTGCGAATCCCTGTGACACGAGCAAGGTCGCTCTGTGTCATCCGCCGTTCGCCAAGGCGGGTTGACAGCAAAATCCTAATCATAGCCTTTGGTCTCCTTTGTTGCTGATTTTAGCCGATTTGTGGTCGGCTTGTCTGCATTTTGGCAGGAAACTCTCTATTTCGGCAAGTTTTTCCGAAATACGGAAAATTCTAACACAAAAAGGAAAATGCCCGCACAATCCAAAATGGAAAGTGCGGGCATTTTTTGTTTGTGCGATCTTGCTTAGAACTTGCTTAAAACTTGATTAAACGCTTGGAATCTCACAAAACAAAACGAACACGTTGCCGACCATTTGAATGGTGACCTCGTGTTCGTTTTGCTCTTCATTGGTGGAGAATAGCGGGATCGAACCGCTGACCTCTTGCATGCCATGCAAGCGCTCTCCCAGCTGAGCTAATCCCCCATAAAATCCAAGAAGCGAACCTCTTGGATGGAGTTTTTTGTTGGGAATTTGATTGTCGCAGGACTATCTGACTGGGGGTGTGTTTTGATACCAACCGGGCTCCCAGCTGAGCTAAACCCCCAGATGTTTATCCTCATGCCTGACGACATGGGTTATTATACCAGCTGGTGGGACGCTTGTCAACGGTTTTTTACAAAAATCTCTCCTCTTTTTTCAGCGGTGCAGTGTACCCGGAAGCTTTTGACGCTGCTGCGTTTTTCCCGGGCTGCTCTGCTGCAGAAAGCCGCAGCATTACCTGTCCCATTTGTCGCACAGAGCGTTGATCTGATCAGCAAATTTGGCCAGATCCTTGTTGGCGCCGCCCTCGTTGTGCTCAATGACCCGCAGCAGGCGCTTGCCGGCGCTGAGCAGCCGCTGGAACACGGTAGCGGCGCGGTTTGCACCCTCGCCTGTCCTCTGCTCCACACGGACCTTTGTGCCCTCCTGCAGGCAGACTGCACCCTCGGCACCGATGGCCCACTGCGCACCATTGTAGGGTGCACAGGCGGTAAAGCCCTGCTCGGTCAGGGTGTCCACAAAGCGGTTCTCCACCTCGTCCTCGCCGTGGATCACGAACACCCGCCGGGGCTTTTCCGTAAAGGCGTTCACCCAGCGCAGCAAACCGTCCTTGTCCGCATGGCCGGACATGCCGGTCAGCTGACAGATCTCGGCCTTTACCTCGATGGGCTCACCGAACAGCTTGACCGAGTCCACCCCTTCGATGAGGGTGCGCCCCAAGGTGCCCACGGCCTGAAAGCCCACGAACAGGATCGTGCATTCCGGCCGCCACAGGTTGTGCTTGAGGTGGTGGCGGATGCGTCCGGCTTCGCACATGCCGCTGGCGGACAGAATGACCTTGGGCGTGCGGTCGGTGTTGATCATGCGGGAGTCATCGCTGGTCACGCTGATGCGCAGCCCCGGCACGTTGATGGGGTCGATGCCCTTTTCCAGCAGCGCACGGGTCTGGGCGTCAAAGCAGTCGGGGTCTGTATCCCGGAAGATGCGGGTGGCTTCGGTGGCCAGCGGGCTGTCAATGTAGACCGGGAAGTTGCCGTGTCCCTTGACCAGCCCTTTTTCCTTGATCTCCCGCAAAAAATACAGCATCTCCTGTGTGCGGCCCACCGCAAAGCTGGGCACCACCACGTTGCCGCCCCGGTCAAAGGTGCGCTGCAAGATTTTTGCCAGCTCTGCCACATAGTCCGGCCGGGGGTCGTGGTTGCGGTCGCCGTAGGTGGACTCCATGAACACATAGTCTGCCTGTTGGATGTAGGTAGGGTCCTTTATGATGGGCTGATTCAGATTGCCGATATCGCCGGAGAACACCAGCTTTGTGGTGGTGCTGCCCTCGGTGATCCACAGTTCGATGCTGGCAGAGCCCAGCAGGTGCCCCACGTCCACGAACCGTGCCTCGATGCCCGGGGCAAGCTCGATACGCTTGCCGTACTCCACACCCCGAAACAGGCGGCAGGCGGCCTCGGCATCCTGCACAGTGTACATGGGCTCCACCGGCTCTGCGCCGGAGCGCTTGCCCTTGCGGTTTTTCCACTCGGCTTCAAACTCCTGAATATGCGCCGAGTCCCGCAGCATGATACCGCACAGCTCCACGGTAGGGATGGTGGCGTAGATCTTGCCCCGGAAGCCGTTGTGCGCCAGCAGCGGCAAAAGACCGGTATGGTCGATATGGGCATGGGTGATGAGCACAAAGTCGATCTCGCCGGGGGCTACGGGCAAGGGCTGGTTCTCGTACACATTTTTGCCCTGCTCCATGCCGTAGTCGATGAGGAAACGCTGCCCTGCCGCTTCCAGCATGGTGCAGCTGCCGGTTACCTCGTGGTTCGCGCCTAAAAATGTCAGCTTCAATGCAAAACACCTCCGGTTCGTTTTATGGTTTTAGTATAGCATATTTTTAAGGTACACGCCGCACAAATCTGCGGGAAGTTTACGGGCATAATGCTGAATTGCAGAAAAAATTTTTATACAATCTTGACAAACCACCCTGTTCTGTTATAAACTTAGGATTGTATGACGTTCGTTCGTATTTTATGAGTCTTTTTAAATAGAGAGGTAGAAATTTATGGTTCGTAACGATTTGCGCAACGTTGCCATTATCGCTCACGTTGACCACGGCAAGACCACCCTGGTGGATGCCCTGCTGCGTCAGAGCGGCGCTTTCCGCGACAATCAGGCCGTGGCCGAGCGCGTGATGGACAGCGGCGATATCGAGCGTGAGCGCGGCATCACTATTCTGGCTAAGAACTGCTCCTGCACCTACAAGGGCGTCAAGATCAACATCGTCGACACCCCGGGCCACGCCGACTTTGGCGGCGAGGTGGAGCGCGTGCTGAAGATGGTCAACGGCGTACTGCTGCTGGTGGACGCTGCCGAGGGCTGCATGCCCCAGACCCGCTTTGTGCTGCAGAAGGCTCTGCAGCAGAACCTGAGCCTGGTGGTGGCTATCAACAAGATCGACCGTCCTGATGCCCGCATCAAGGAAGTCATCGACGAGGTGCTGTACCTGCTGATGGATCTGGGTGCTACCGACGAGCAGCTGGAGTGCCCCATCCTGTTCTGCTGCGGCCGTGACGGCACCGCCAGCCTGGACCCGGATGTGCCGGGCA
>ERZ1027063.76-NODE-76-length-52036-cov-7.777842_pt1 | contig 52036 bp, 56 predicted proteins | sample MGYA00519423_ERZ1027063 | MGnify/ENA primary metagenome ERZ1027063 (study PRJEB26926, sample SAMN06164493) | human gut metagenome | biome: ENVO:00009003; feature: ENVO:2100002; material: ENVO:00002003 | host: Homo sapiens | place: USA | collected 2012 ...
GGGGCGGCTGTTATCGCAAGATTTCTGTTTTTTCCGGCTCTTGACCGTCAGACGCAGAAAAACGCAGACTGTCGGCAAGTATCGTTTTCAGCAACTTGTCGGAGAATGTTTCTGTGCCGTTGGGATTGAAAAACAGCTCCGCAACAATGGTCTGCCCGTTCCTCTGTGTCGTGATAACTCCGTCCGGCTTAGTCAGTGGGGTAGGTGTTCCTTTCTTTTCTGTCAATCGGTTTCTCCTTTCTCCGGGCGCAAAAGAGGGACTTCCCGTAGTTCGGAAAATCCCTCTCTGATGTTGGCTATTCTGTTTTATGGTGCGGACAGTGCAGCGGCAGCCTGCGCCTTTTTCTTCGCCCGATATTCCCGCGCTTTGATACGGTCATACTCCCGTTGCTTTTCAAGATTTCTCGCCCGGTATTCTCTTGAATAGTTGCGGTGGTAGGCTCGGCTCTTTTCCTTTCTTGCTTCTTCGATTTCCTCACGCATTTGCCGGATTTCCTGCTCTGTCGGCTCTGCAAGCTGTGTCAGTTCATTTTCAAATCTGCCGATATGGTTAAAGTATATCCCGATATGCTGAATAGCCTGTTTTGCCCTTTTCTTGTCGCGTTCATGCACTTCAATCCGGCTGATAAACTCGTTGAGGATAGTCGGGGTAAGGTCGGTAAAGTCAGCGTAACGGTCTATCAGCTTTACAAACTTCTGCGCCCGTCCTCCCGCGTTTTCAAAAGCGGATAGCTGCTCCCTAAGCTGTTCAAGCTCCGCTTTCAGTGAGTAGTATTCTTCGGAATACTTCTGCGACATCTGCTCATAACGGTCTTGTGGGATAGTACCCAGCGCATTGTCCTCATAAAGTTTATTCAGTACTTTGTCAATCTGTTCAAGGCGCGTCGTGATTTGCGGGATACGCTTTTGCTGTTTCTTTACTTTGTCAGTCTGCTGCATGGCAAGGCTCTTTTTCACTAAGGCTTCAAACTCTGCCCGGTTGCTGATAGAGTATTCCGCGATTTTTTTCAGAACATCTGCGACGGTCTGCATAAGCAGATCCGCGTCCATGATGTGCGGAGAGCTGCACTTGGGATTTTTGGCTTTTCCCTTGTGGTACTCGCTGCAATAGGCAACATGGCGCTTGCCGCCGTTTCGGTAATCTATGCGAATGTGCATTTTTGCGCCGCAGTCTTTACAGAAAAGCAAGCCAGACAGAGGGTGGATTTCTCCGTCCCCGTTGGGGCGTTTGACAGGTGCGTTTTCCAAAATCCGCTGCACATTTTCAAAGTCGGTGCGGTCGATAATCGGCTCATGCACATTTTCTGTGATGTGCCACTGGCTTCTGTCTACATAGTGGTTTCTCTTATCTCGGAAATGCTTTGCGGTCTTGAAGTTGACTACATCGCCGCAATACTCTTGCCGCGTGAGGATATGGGTCAGCGTGGCTTTGTTCCACTTGTAGCGGTTATTCTCATTGAGCGTTTTATTTTTACAAGTCCCCCGCCCCCGGTCTTTCATGTAGAATGTAGGGGTCGGGATTTGCTCCTGTGTCAGATATACGGCGATTTGGTTTCGGTTTTTCCCGTCCAAAAACAGACGGAAAATAAGGCGTACAACCTCGGCGGCTTCCTTGTCGATTATCCAAAAGTCCTTGTTGTCCGGGTCTTTGATATAGCCGTAAGGGGCTTCGGTGGCAACCGGCTTTCCGCTCATGCCTTTGGTCTTAATGCCCGTTTTCACTTTTTTGCTGATGTCCTTTGCGTACCACTCCGACATGATATTGATAAAAGGGGCAAACTCTAATGTGTCAGGGTTTTCGCTGTCTATGCCGTTGTTGACTGCGATAAAGCGTACATTGTTCCGTCTGAAAATCTCCATAGCGTTGCCGACTTGGAGATAGTCGCGCCCCCAGCGGGTAAGGTCTTTCATAATGCAGACACCGATTTTCCCGTTTTCCACATCGTCCATCATGCGGGAGTAGGCGGAACGGTCAAAAAACCTGCCGCTTTCGTCATCGTCGATGTAGTGCCGGATATTGGTCAGGTGCTGTCCTTTGGCGTAGTTCTCCAAAAAGATTTTTTGGTTCTGTATGCTGTTGCTCTCGCCGCCGTCCCTGTCCTCGTCGCCTACGGAAAGGCGGGAGTAAAGGGCTGTGATTTTATTGTAATTGCTCATGTGCATATCCCTCCTGCGTCTATAAAGGTGTTGTTTACAGTTAAGATTATGCACTCCAACGGGCGCTGCCGTACTCCAGATTTTTGCGGAATTTCTTGGCGTTTTTGCCCTTGATATAGACCGCCAGCCGAATGGCGATGGCGGCGGCAACGCCCACGCACAGGTCAATGGGATGAAAGCTGGGGACAAGGGAGTGGAACGCCGTGTTCAGGCCGGTCATAATGTTCAGCAGCTTCGTGGAAGCGTCTGAACCGGGAGCCAGCCGCACCGCCTCGCTGACCTTGGTGGCCAGCAGCGCGATGAACACATACGGAATATTGGGAAGGATGAGCTTTTTGACGTTGACTTGCTTCATCGTTCCAGCTCCTTCCGCTTTGTCCTGTCCACCACAGCCGCCTGAATGAGCGACTTGAAGTGTTGCAGCTTTTCCAGCACCGAGGGGCGTTCCGCCTTCCTGACCTGTTTGGCAGTGTATTCCTTGAACGCGGTGGTCATGGCGTCGGCGTCCGGCGCTTTGAAGAACACCATGTACCGCTTTTCGCCCTTGACCTTGAATGGAGCGAAGTCAATGCCATACTTCCGGGCGATCCGGTTGAATGAGCCGATATTCTGATCGGTGACTTCAATGCTCTGCAATCCCTTATCCTTGGCGGCAAGCTGCTTGACGGTCATTTTCCCATGGGGATTGGCCTTGCTGTGTTGATATTTCTGATGGCCGTTTTTTAGCTGCTCCAGCAGCTTGGCAACGGCCTTACGAAATTCCTGTTCACCCAACTTTCCGCAGGAGATCATCAGGGATACGATTCTCTGTTCAACTTCTTCCTGCATGACTTATCACGCTCCTTTCCTTCGATTTGCAGGGAGAACGCCGGGACACTAAGGCGGCACCACCAGCCGGTGCAGAAGATGCTTATTCATTTCTGCGCCCCTGTCCCTTGACGGTCAGGATGCCGTCCAGCGTGGTGGCGGTGATCCGCAGGCGCTCGGCCACGGCGATGTCATTTTTCACGCTTTCATCTACGGTGCTGCCGCAAACTACCAGCACACGAGCGCGGCGCAGATATTCCCGCGCCATGTCGATGCCGTCCTTATGCTCCTGCGGAATCTCATCGCGTAGGAACAGCGGCAGAAACAGCGTGGGGCAGACGGGCGAAAAGCCCGCGTCATAGACCGCCCTGCAATACTTGGCGGCATTTTCGGTGTTCTCAAACTCGTTCTCGCTCCACGGAGCGGTGATGTAGGCAAGGGGACGTTTCATCGGTATCAAATCCTTTCTCCCGGAATCGGGCATGAAAAATGACGGCCTTTAGGGGCCGCCGTGAAAATCGTGATTGACCAGCATGGCATAGTGGTTGTCGATGGTGGAAACGGAATTGAACAGCGCCGCCATGAGATAGGCTTTCGTGTTCCAGACGCGGGTGGTGTTCTCGCGGATACCGTCCATGACCTTTTCGATGTGCATGGAGGTGATCTTTTCAAAGCGCTGTTGCACGAAGCCGGTGGGATACTCCGCATCCCGCCCGATCTTGACTGTGGGGCTGCGGTTCATAGCAACCTCCAGCATAATCTCCACCAGCTCATCAAGCTGCATCCGGTCATACTGCTGACAGAGAATGTCGTATTCGATTTGCTCTCTGATCTCCGCTTTTTTCTCAAATCCGTCCGTCATTCCGTCCGCCGCAGGCAGAAAGAATGAATGAGTGCTTGATAGATCAGTATTTGATTTTTGAGTATTAGATTTCTTAGTATTTAATTGCGCGGGATTATCCGTATCCGGTGCCTCCGTATCCGGGTTATCCAGATACGGGTTTTCCGTATCTGGTAAAGTCGTATCCGGTGGAGAGGGCTTTCGGGGCTTCTCGAAGATGGTGTACTCCGTGTCGGAAATGCGCCCGTCCTTGCCGCGAAGCTGACGGCGGATGATGTAGCCCGCCAGTTCCAGCTCCTTGAGCGTTTTCCCGATGGCGTCCACGCCCTCCTTGCAGATCGCAGCCAGCCCCCGCGTGGTGTAGTTCCACTCGTCGGGGAGGGAGAGCATCATGGAGAGCAGCCCCTTGGCTTTCAGGGAAAGATTGCTGTCTTTCAGGTGATGGTTGCACATCACCGTGTAATCCCGCGTCCGTTCAACGCGAAATACAGCCATATTGCTTCAATCCTTTCCGCAGGGCAGTCAACCTGTTTGGCCATCCTCCTCGGCAAACCGCGTATCCAGCCGCTTTACGCTCCAGTTCTGCTTGAACTGTCCCAGCGGGCCGGTGCCGAACTGCGCCAGCGCACGGCGATCCAACTCCAGCAGCTTTTCCCACAGCTCCGGGTGATGCTTTCGCAGCTTCCGCAGCTCGTCGATACGCTGGAACGGGCAGCACCAGCAGGACGCACGGTGGTAAATCTCATACAGCCCGCCGAAGTCAAAGCCACGGTCGTAACAGGCTTGGAGCGCCTGCGCCTCCGTGATGCCCCATTCCACGAGGGGATACCGCTCATCCTTGCAGCGCCACGCTTCATCGGCGGCGATACCGACATAGTGGATCGCGCCCAGCTCGCCTTTGAGCCGGTTGACCTCCTTGGTGATAAGGTGCGTTTTGAGCTGCCCGGTACACCAGCGGACGCGGATTCCCGGCCAGCCGTTGCCGTAGGGCGGGATGCCCAGCTTTGCACGGTTTTCCAGACTGCGGGGCTTCTGCTTGGGTTCGTCGAACATCAGGTATTCAAAGCCCTTGGGATGCCGCAGCGTGGTAATATGGATGCCGCGCTCCCGGAAAAGATGCTCGTCCAGTTTGGCAAGGTGTTCGTACATTTCCGGGAACTCCATGCCGGTGTCCGCTGACAGCACCATATTGATGGGCATATCCCGTTCGATCATCAAAAGCAGCATGGCGGTACTGTCCTTGCCACCGGATAGGCTGACGGCGTGAAACTGCTTGCCGTTTGTGTTCTGAATGGTTTCCCGCATGGGGAAGCCGCTCCGTTTTCACTCCTTTCCCACATCACAACTCATAGATGGGCTGCTCGTGTTCGTAGTAGGGATCGCACAGGGCGGCAAGCTCAGCCACCAAGTCCTCCAAATCCAGAGAAATCTCGCTGTCCGCCCAATCGCTGCCCTTGTAGACGCGGTACTCGGTGACGTATTCGCCTTCTCCGGCGTTCACGCTGAATTTGGCAACGACGGCAAAGCCCATATCCTCCAGCAACCACAGCTCCATCGACCGGGCGGCAAACACCGTGCCGATATAGCTGTCGCCCACGTCCTCATAGAGAAGCGTCGCTCGCTGCTTGAACAGCTCCGCGCTTCGATAGTCCAAGCTCAGCGCATTTTTGCCGTCTGCACGGTAGGCATAGACCGTTTCGGCCTTGTTCCAAACGGCTTGCAGCAGGGCGTGATAGTCAATGTTTTCCAGAAACTCGTCGATCTCCGTTTCCGCGTAGCCGACCTCCGTACCCTTGCGGAACAGCGTGGTCAGCGCTTTTTCCAGCTCTGTTACTCTGCTCATGGTAATTCCTCCAATCATTTTAGTGACGCCGCTTTCTCCGGTCAGGGAGGATATGCCCCTCAATGACGGCGGCGTGTTTGCGGATTTTGATTTCTCCGCGTTTCTCGGATGCCTGCGCCTTGGCGTATCCCACGTCGGAGAGGAACAGTCGCAGCCGTTCGCCCTTTTCGCCTACGGGGGATTTCCACGATAGGACATCAAAAATAATCATGTGGCGGGTTTCGTCCATAAAACGCTCCAGCGCAAGGATGCTGTGCCCGCCGACAAAATCATCAGCGTTCATATTCGGCACCTCGCGCTCTGATCTGAAAGGCGGCAAGCCCATAGCGGGCGATCAGAGTGGCGTTGACGATCAGGCGCAGCGCCTCCGGGTCAATGACCTCCGGTTCCGCTAAGTCCGCCATCGTGACGGCCTCCGTCTTGCCGCAGAGGTCGCGCGCTGCCATGAACAGTGCGTAGTTGTGCGGCGAGGTGTTTTTCAACACCGCATAGCCGAACTCAATCCCGTCCTTGCAGAAGCAATTTGCCGTGCGGCGGTAAATGTCGTCATTAGAGGTCAGCAGGTACATGGCCGCATAGTAGGCGTTGGTGTCTCTGCGGCGGCGATAGCCCTGCACGGCGCACTGATACTGCATACGGCGCTCATGCTGCTCGTTGCTCCAAAGGCTTCCGGGATAGTGCTTGATCAGCAGGTTCAGGCGCTGGAACAGGCGGCGTTCATGGGGAAATGTCTCTAAGACTGCCTCGCGGTAGCCGACCACACCGGCCTCGATGCGCTCGGCCAGCCACGGGCAGCGCAGGGCGGTACAGCCCAGCTTTTTCACATACTCGGTACAGAGCTGGCAGCTCACATCCTTGGGCGTGTATTTGAACGTGTTGATATACATGGCGTCCTCCTTTTGGCATGAAAATAGCGGACAAACAAACTGCTTGTCCGCTCAACGGCTCTGGTCGCGCTGGCGCTTTTTCTGCCATGCGTCCAGTAATTTGAAGATGGTGTTCTCAATTTGGAACGGGGTATAGGAACGCGGGAAGTATTTGCGGAGCTTTTCACCGGAAAGGGTGATGTCGTTTTTCTCCGGTTTCTTCTGCTCCGTCATAATGGAGAGCATGGTGTCCTCATTCAGCTCACCGCTTTGACTGAGCTTTTTCATCCGCTGCGCCTGCGAGAGTGAGGGGGTGGCCTGCTCGCTGTCGATGGTTTCCAGAAGCAAGCCCTGCTCCTTGGGTGTCAGCGCCGCGATCTGATACGCCGGACTGAGGGCGATTTTCTTTTCGTCCACCATCTGCTGAAGCTCCGGGACTAACTGCGTCAGGGCGATGTAGTTGCGGATGGTATCGCCGCTCACACCGGCATCCTGACCAACTTCATCATCGCTGCGGAACTTCGCCGAAATTTTCGGCGAAGTCAGATCCGTCCGTGCGCCCTGCCGCTTGATGGCCTCCATCTTCATCTTGTAGGCTTTGGCGCGTTCGGAGGGGAGAATGTTCTCTCGCTGGAGGTTGCTGTCCACCATGATAATGGTGGCAGCGTCCCGGTCAATGTCGCGGACAATGACGGGCATGGTGACCAGCCCCGCCAGCTCACAGGCGTGTTTGCGGCGGTGGCCTGCAATCAGTTCATAGCCGCCGTTCTCCCGTGGCCGCGCCAGCGCGGGGACGAGGACGCCGTATTCCTTGACGCTTTCGGCGGTTTCCTGCATGGACGCATCCTCCCGCACCTGAAAGGGATGATCCGGGAACGGGTGCAGTTCGGAGAGTGGGATTTGGACGACTACTTCCTGCTGCGGTTTCGGCTTTTTGGATGGCACGGGCTTTTTGCCCGGTTCTTTCTGCGCTGTTTTTTCAGTCATCGTGTTCCTCCTGTCGGCATCTGATTTTGGGTACAAAAAAAGGGCATTTCTTCTTTTCAGAGGAAATGTCCTGATTTCTTGGACGGGCTGACAGCCCGCCCAAACAGTATTTAGTTTTTGTCGTTACTATAACACCCCCTACGATATAACTACTTCGCGGCTCGATTTTTCGGTTTGGAAAAGGATGAAAAACCTTGCCAGATAACCGAAAACCCTTGATATACGGGGCTTTTCCGGTTTGTCGTAATTATACCGTAAGGGCACAGCTGTGCCAGCTTGCTGCTGGCCAACGGCGTCCCCCTCAAACACATTCAGGAGTGGTTGGGGCACAGCGACTTTACCACCACGGCGAACATCTACGCCCACTTGGATTACAAGTCCAAGATCACTTCGGCGCAGGCGATGGAGACAGGGCTTGCTCTGCCGGAGGGCGGCGACTTCAGCAGCCGCTGGAGTTCGATCAGTGCCGGGGAGAACAGCTGATTTTCTCCCCTGAAAACCGAAAATCGTGCGGGCTTTGCCCTTTAGGCAAAAATTAAAAAGCCTGTAAACGGGCTTGTTTACAGGCTTTTTGTGTCTATGGGGTACGAAAAAGATGGATTTACGTTTTGATAGATGGATTCGAACTCTCGAATCTTACCAACCTCGATAATATTTCCTTCTCATAAAATGCAATTCTCGTATACGTGCCTCTCTGCAAACCGATGACAACACTTTTAGGATTTCTTCCCTTGTAATATTGAACCACTCTTCAAGTTCTCTGTCGCGAAAACAATAAAATACTTCATTGTCACTACTATTGGTTTTTGTAAACGCACTTTCTTCCTCCGCTATTTTCAGCCGTCTTCTAATGGAAGCTAACATATCTCCAATATTATCGAGTTTCTGCCTCCACATAGGGTTGTTAATCGTAGATTTTCCTTCTGATTGTTTGATGATTACACCATCGCGAGTTCTGAGAATTCCAGTGTTAAGTGCGATGATAGTATCTTCAATCGCTTTGTCAAAGTCCTCCATCCGGCCTTCTTGACTGATTTCATCTTGAAAAGCGGGCCGATCAAAGCATTGAACATAGAATTTAATCAACGAGACGTCATCATCTACAGTATTTCCAACAGTATTGGTAGCAACTTCAGTCATCGCATACTCTTCGGCTATTTGCTTCCATGCTCGGAGTAATTCTATTGTGTAGCGTTTGGTATCAGAATCAATTAGCTTTGCACAGTTTTGACAAAGCCAAATGCCGTTATCAGAAGCTTTGCGCTCTTCAGCAGACATGCTTTCGTTATATCGAGGGCCACCTTTTGCGGTCGCACAAATGTGGGCAGCAACCCCGATGTTAGTTATTTTTGATAGATCATCGTTTGCCCCGCAAGTGAGCTTTCTACAATTGGGGTTACTGCATCTCAGACCAACCCTATTAGCAAGCAGTGCTTTTGTGGAAATTGAAAAATCATCTCTATTATTACTCATTTCAAAGACCCTCTATTAAATGTACTTTGCTTATTTTTCCATAACGACTCATTGTGGCGCACGATTTATGCAACAACAGTGTAAGCTATCTAAGGTGTAATTCTATCGGTTTTCTTGCAAGCAAATATACGCTTTTAACAGTGCATGAAGCCCAGAATATGAAGGATATACGGCTTTTAGTGATTGATATAATTCAAGCCCCATTTTTGTATAAGTTATATTGCCAGTACATGCAAAATAGACTTTTTGTTCTTCGTCAAACAAAGATAACCGTCCCACTTCTTCTGATCCTACTCGAAAACAAAAAGTTGAAGATTTCACACTATATATATCTCCTTCATCCTCGTCCTTAGATATATTAATTAGTCCAATTTCTTGAAGCATGTCGAGTTCTGATTCGAGATCTTCCAGTTGATAATCTGAATCCAAACCTTCGGCAAGAATGTTTTGGTATTCAATTGCTTGATCCTCGGCAAATAATGTTGCCTTGTTCTTAACGAGCTCCACAAGAATGTTGTCTCTCAGATATAGAGGGACATAGTAAATCCTTCCGTCATTAACTTCAACGCTATATGTTAATTGACACAGAATTGAAAACAAGCGTGCGCTTTTTCTATCAAGAAGAGCTAACCGGTCAATCATTACTTTTCGCATTGATCCGCTTTCACAACATTCCTGAGTTAGAATACAGGCAAAGATAGATTGGATACTTTCTTCGGAAACAATACTTACCCGTTCCATAAAATATGTGAGCCAGTCGTCATCTACATCAGTTACTTTTTCTTTTGTTTCTTGAATACGTTTTTTACAAAGAGCGTCCGCCTTGTTTAGTGTTTTAGCTATGTTTCTGTATTTTTTGTGCAGCATCGGAATTCCGTATAAACGAGCAGCTGTTTCTACATCCTTATCCGATGCAAATCCTTTTTCAAGAATCACTGTTTCTAAATAGCTATCGGCTCTTTCATATTTTCGCATATGCGACTTGTAAATTGAAGTGATAATTCCATCTACAGTCGTAAGGGCATCTGAAGAGGAAGAAATGATATCAGTTATTTTTTCTTGCTCCATATTTGTTTACCTCTTTTCTCAAGAAATTGTAATAGTTGCAAATATTTGTTTTATATACTTCCAAATAATCAGCATACTAACTGCATTATTACTTATTTAATCTCAATTATCTGCATCACAAATTTCAAGGTTGGAAGCTACAAAACACTTCAGCACTTCGTATCTGAGTTCGGAATTATTCCACATTTCAAAGTCACACGCGATAAACGGGTGTGCCATTGTACCACCGCCCTTGCCCTGTTTTGAGGTAATGCCGGTGGCATTCGTCAGGTCGATCCATTTCTTTGGTGTCAAAGTGAACTGCGGAGTTTTGGCATCAACCACAAGTTTTTGAAATGCTGCTTCATTAAAATGAGGATTATTGTTTCGTTCCCATGCTGCCAAGAACTCCACTGTATTTCGGCTCCGCAGCCAGCTTTGAATTAAATAGCTGGGGTTTTCGGGATCAAACCTGCGTGCAATTTCAGTCAAAGAAATATAATCATCGGACGGGTGCAGATATTTGGCTACTGTTTCTTCGAGATAGGCGTTCATCTTTGGCTCATAGATCGGTGCCTCATCCTTTAATATCGACTCAAAGATAACATCCAAATAGCGGTTCCAATCCGCTGCTCTGATAGGGGATAGCTTATTCACACGCACCAGAAACTTCTCTCTGGTCAGGGCGTATGCCCATTCTAATTCCTCTTTGGTCGCTCTCGGCATATGTTTTCACCACTTTCGCTTGATTGGGGTTCCGGCAGTTTTCACCTTTCAAAAAGTACACGTCACAGTATTCTTCAAACTTGATGATGCCCTTTGTGTACTTTCCGTTGTTCAGGAGCTTATTCAGTACATCTCTGCTCCATTGTGCTTTCCCAGAGGGAGAAGGTATTCCTTGACTGAATAAATAGTTCTGAATTCCTTCCAAGCTGTTTCCATCTCTGTAAAGCCCAAAAACAGTTTTGACAACTTCCGCTTCCTCCGGTACAATTTCAACAAGTCCCTGTTTGTTCCTTCTGTAACCGTAGCAGATTCTTCCAAAAAGTCTCGATTCAACTAATGACAATTTCATAATTTTGGTTCCTTTCTAATTATACTGATTTCGGCGTGCGTTTTCAATATAAAACACAAATATTAGTGGAATTATTGCAAATTCAAAACCTCTGTATTGGTGCTTTATATCCTCCGCTGATTGTTTGGGATTTTCTTTTGGTATGAAAATGGAGCGGATTTCCTTGAAAATCCGCTCCAAAACAGCATTTCTTTGATTATTTGTGGGATAAAAAGAGACAAACAGGCTTGTTTCAGCTTGTTTGTCTCTTTTGTCACCCGGGTACGAAAAAGATGGATCTGCGTTTTTGATAGATGGATTCGTACCCACGGCAGGTCTTTGTGTAACACTCTGTTGACGCAAAATATGAAATAAGCGCTGTCGATTTTGTCTAGTTTGCCGCTCTGCAGCAAGTGAAACAGTGGTACCACCATGAAGTATTGTGCTTCACACAAAGAGAAATAAAGCGTACCGTTCACTTCCGCAGAAACTTCACGATTTGAAACATCGCTTCATGTGCCGTCAGGCACACTTCATTAAATAAGACCTGATGCTAAGCATTATGCCTTTTCCTGCCTTGTGTTGGCAAAAAAGATGCGCTACAGGCGTCTTGTTATGCAACAATTATAAAGCGTTATCAATTTTCTTTAGATTAAAGATACGCTAACAAAAAATATTTGTCTCAATTAACTCTCGGGCTCCTTTATAGACAATCAGGTTTATTTTGGGGGAGCTACCACAAATTTTTGTATGAAGTTATCATTATGTAGATTATGCGCAACAAGTTTTTGATTGACTAATTCAGCATCTAAACCCGAAAAATCAAATTTTTTAAATTCTTTAAAGAAGTCGCGAATTTGTTTCTTTAACTTAGCCAAACCTTCCTTCTTTAACACTTTCGTATCGTGTGAAAAGTATGCGTCTTTTGCCAGCCTCTCAGTTGGAATTACGAGTATCGGTTCAAATAAAGTGTCTTCCCCATATGTTGCTTCGAACCAAGCACAATGTTCTTCCATCTGACCTGCTTCCGACTTACTAATAGATTTCCGATCAAGCGATACTTCCGTTTTGCATTCAATTAATATATACTTATTGCTTGCCGTACACCATAGTACATCTGGTCCTCGCCTAATTTCTTTATCTGGACGTTGACACATATATCCAAGGAGTTGGCCAATCCTGTAAAATGCACTTTCTGCCTTTTCTGCATCAACTCCGAATGAGATATTACTTAATGTATCTTCTACCTGAACACTCAGTTCTTCATAGTTGCCGAGAGACCGCAATTCATTTATAATACGCAAGTTTCTAGAATTATCAAGTGGATACCTAAGTTTATTATAAGCAATTCCGGTTCGTGGTTTCATCAGTTGAGTGTTCATTTTAAAAGCGGACACCTGTACTTTACTAGATTCAGAATGGCTTATTCGGTACAAAAACCTTGCTTTTTCTTGTAAATACCAACCCTTTTCAGAGGAATCTGAACAAGTATCAGCAATTTGTTGCATTGTTTCCGATGCAGCATCATAATTGCGAGCGGTTGCTTCATCATATGCTTTGCGTTCCTGCTGAAGTATCTGATATAATTGTGTTCTATCAAGCTGAGATAATTGAATGTCCTCCATTTCTGAAGAGTAGTAGGCTTTCCACCCTTCATCTCTATTCAGGCACTGACTAATCGTACTGAAGAAAAGACCGATTTCGGCTTGAGCATCATTTGCTGAAAGGTCTTCCTTTGCCATATCGACAATCTCGAAACCAATTTGAATTTGCTTCTGCGTTTGTGGTGAAAAAAGTTTTTGATTAGTAATACTTCTAATATATTTAATCAAGTCACTTCCCGTAATTAGGATTACGCTATAGTCTTTCTCGCCTCTCACACTTCTTCCTAGCCCTTGCTCAATTTTCTGAATAGTTTTTATGCGGATAATTTCACTCTCAGCTCTACATAGTTCCTCATACCTGTCTGATAGCGAGTCGTAATAAGGAACAGAATCGATTATAAGTATACGACAAGTATCATCTGGCAAATCAATTCCATCGTATCTATTGGCAAATATAATGGTCCTATTTTTATGATCACTCAAGTATTCTTGTAGAGTTAGAAATATTGATTTCCCGGAAGATCCGCTGTTTGCTAATATTCCACCCATTTTTTCATATTTTTTGCTTTTTTCAAAGCTGGGGGTTAATACGGCAATTCCAAAATCATGTTCAGTCGTTAAGACGTGTTTAAGCAACTCGTCCGTATCAACATTTTCGCAAATAGAATCCGGAATAAGAATCATTTTTTCTCCAGACCATGTATAATTCTTATCAACTAGAGGATTCTGTACAGCATCTACTGACAATCCCAAGCCTTTAATGAAAAATGTATCTTCTTGCGTGGTAGCAGACATCAATAATCTATGTGTTGCATTATTAAAAATGCAATACTGTTGAATCGGCAAGCATGCAGGGGCGATTTCAATTTTATTGCTGGATAGATATGCTTTACAATCTACTAGATGGTCTTTTAATAAAGGCCAAGCAAATCTTATGTGATTATCGTCCGTGTATTTTGAAACAATTCTTGTTATCTCATCAATTTTATCTTGCCAGCACCAATACGGAATAGACATAAGTGCATTAGAGCGCTTATTAAGTATATCTTGAAATGTTCCAACTCCCTGATCACGCAAATCCGGTTCAACAAGTTCTAGAATCTGCTGGTATGCTGGCGAGTCACATAAGATCTGAATAGTGCATGAACCAATCATCGAATCAATACATGCATGAGAATCATCAAGAATAATACATCCAACTTGTATAGATTGATTCCCTGTCCCAAAAATCGATAGACCGTTAAAAACTTTCTGGACATATGTAATCAAAACACGCCTACCATCTAAAAAGTCATTTGGAATTTCATTGTCTTTGTTAATAATACAAAATGGTATACCAAACTTTTGTGCGTCAAGGCATGCTTGTTGCATGAGATAAATATTAGGACATACATAAACAACAGGGCCCTCACCATTGTTAATGTATGACAAAGCAATAAGTAGACCTACCAATGTTTTTCCTGCACCAGTGTGAAGTTTGATAATCAAATCTTTTTTGTTACGGCATTCTCTATGCCATTTAGTGAGAATATTAAACTGAATTGGCCGCAAGGGTCCCGTAACGCTCGAACGGTCTAGAGTGTTATAAATTTCAACTGGATCTATTTTTTTGACCTTTGTTCCATTCTTAATTCGTTTTGAAAAATCTATCATAGTTACCTCCAGTTCCAAGAAATATTTCTCAACTAGCCGTGACCTATCTATAAAAATTATATCATTTAAATCAAAAATAAGCAATACTACCGCCCCTGGGTTTGGCCTTGGAGTTGTAAGATAAAGGTAGACAACATGGTGGTTTTCCATGTGTCTACCTTTATCTTACAACTTCACGCTGCCGATGGTTTTCTTTCTACAAAAAGAGGCAAGCGGGCTTGCTTCAGCTTATTTGTCTCTTTTGTGGGAGGACTATAAGAAAGATTATTTTTGGATTTTATATGCGTATTTGAGCTCTAACGCAATACCAACTTCATATCCAGGCATAACATAACTTAGCTAAATTTCATTTTTTGAGTTTATTTCAATTTCTGTAGAGTTGTCGTAAAATTGTTTCAACACATTAAACAGGAGTTGAAAATATGAGAACTTACACAAAAGGAGAACGGCAAGAAACTATTGACCGTTTTATTTCCGGCGAGTCAGCAGCGGACATACTTGCTGATACCGGAATACCAAAAAGCACTTTCTATAATTGGGTACATATATATCAGGAAGAAAAGAAAACGCTTAATAAAAGAACTGTAAATATCCGGAATTTTCATTTGTTAGAAAATAAGATAGTGCGTTTCTTTTGCGTTATAGCAATACCTGCAACAGAGATTACACTTAGTAGTCAAAAAGAAAGATATCATTTTTTTGTTACAATGTGGCATTTTCGATTTTTCCCCTTCCTCAAGCGTTGAACCCAATGCAAGTAAACGCTCGCTCTCAAAACCATCACTTCTTTCAAGCATTGAGCTTGTTTCCTCATTAGTTTTAAAGACTGCAATTAAAGCATTGAATGTACGCCAGTTAAACTTTTTCTTACCCGTTTCGATGTTGTTATAAGTTTGTCTTGATATTCTAACTCTTTATATTTAAACTTGGTGCGCCTAGCAGGCCACTGAGGCGTTACATAGTTCTGCGCGGAAAGGATGAGATGAGCATCCTGTTAGTGATTGAAGCTGTCAATATTTCGTAGAGTAAACCACTCTACGAATCTCGACCGTATTCGACAAAATAATGTTATACTCACCGTCGCCGCCCTTATCAAAATGTCTACTGTAACAACTTTGTATTTTTTAAAATTTAGTCGGCAGCCACCTCGAATGAGTTATAACCCCAGTAAAATAGAAGTTCAGGCAGTGATATCCGTCTTAATGCAACCTATCAAAATCAGTATAGCATAATTTGTCATTTTTTAAAGACATATATAAAAATTATTATCATTTTGCAAAAATGCCAGACCTTAGAAATTCTTTTCATTTAAATGGATTTCTTCCCCGCCTTATGGTCGCAACCATAAGGCAGGGTGGTAAGTGTGGAGGGGTACAACACAATCACAGAGATTGAGTTACTTCAAGTCCTCCGGCGAAAATGACTTTAATTCTATCTTTTGATTCGACGACCACACTCTCGAGAATCTGCCTGATGATTTGATCGTCATAGCTGATTGGGTGATTCGCCAGCGCCTCGAGGATCACGAAGATTTCGTCGAGTCTGGATTTTGCATTTTCCCGCTTTTGCTTAGTATCTGCGATTCGGTCAAGCTGAATCTGCAGTTTTGCCTTTTCGTCCATGAGAGCCTTGGCTTTTTCTTCGTCAAAGGCTTCTACATTATCAGCAGCGATGGCTTTGAGCATTTTTTGAAATTCGGCTTCGATCTCCGCAATTTTGATTTGAAGGTCGAGGCTGTTATCCTCCGTAGCGTCTGCGGATAGTCCCATGCCAATGTGGAGCTTCAGCGTTTTCAGTACCTCCGCATTTTGTTGTGCCGTTTGAAGCACGGCCTTCATGATGGCTTCCTGCAGGACGCTTTCCTCAATGCTCGGCGAGTTGTGGCAGTATTTTTTGCCGTAGTCAAGGCGGCTGATGCACCGCCATACGATCTTTTTCTTTCCGTTGGCTGCCCATGTGCATCTGCGATAAGGCGTTCCGCATTCTCCGCAGATCAGAAGCTCCGTGAGCGCGTACTTGCTGGAATAGCGGCCTTGCTCCGTTTTCGTTCCGATCTGCTTGATCTTTCGTTTTCCATTCCGCCTCGCCATTTCTTCTTGCACTCTGCCGAAGGTAGCGGAGTCGATGATTGCAGGATGATTGTTCTCGACGTAGTATTTCGGACGTTCCCCGTTGTTGATCATGACCTTCTTGGACAGGCAGTCTCTGATATAGGTCTTGTTGAGGATGGCATCGCCCTTGTATTTTTCATTGGTGAGGATAGATGCAATCGTTCCTCGCTGCCATTGACCATTGCCGGAGGGCGTCGGGATTCCATCGGCATTGAGGTCGTTTGCTATCGTGGCAAGGCTGTCGCCTGCGAGGAATCCCTCATAGATCCTCTTGACCACAACTGCCTGTTCGGGATCGATCTCCGGCTTTCCGTCCGATCCTCTGCGATACCCAAGGAATCGCTTGTATTGGAAAGGTACGTTTCCTTCTTTTGCGCTCTGCGCTTTGCCCCAGCGGACATTGGCACTGATGTTCTCGGACTCGCTTTGAGCGATGGAGCCGTAGATCGTGATGTAGAATTCCGATCCGGGCTGGATGCTGTGGATCCCTTGTTCCTCGAAGTACACGTCCACATTGTGTTCTTTCAGCATTCGGGTGTGTTTCAAGCAGTCGAGGGTGTTTCTTGCGAAGCGGGCAACAGACTTGGTAATGATCATGTCGACCTTGCCCTGTTTGCAATGGCGCATGAGCCGGTTGAACTCATCTCGCTTCTTGATGCTTGTGCCTGTGATGCCCTTGTCGGCGTAGATGCCGACCATTGTCCATCCAGGCTCTCCGTTGATTTTGTCCGTGTAAGCTCTGCGCTGAACGTCATAGCTGTTGAGCTGATCCTCCTGCTTCGTTGAGACACGGCAGTAAGCAGCGACACGAAGCTGTTTGTGAGCGTGTTTGACTTCTTCCTGTAAGTCTACTTTGGCGGGGATCGTATGTACCACTTTAGGTGGCGTCACTTGGGCTGCTGCTTGCATGATCCGTCTGCTCCTTTCGTATTTCTTGATCATTGATCAGTATGATTCTGACGGAACCGTCTTCCGAGAGTCTGATCTGCTTGATGATCTTGTTTGTCAGCTCTGCATCGAAGGCTTCCAAGCATTCGGCCTGTTCAATAATGCATCTAAGCTGATTTTCAATGTATGCCTCATTGCCGATCTGACGGTAACACAAGGCGGCTCTCCGGAACAGCTTTTCCCGAAGGGCATCCTTATCGAAGCCATATCCCTCAAGTGTCCTTGCAATTTCGTTGTCAAGGCGCCGCTGCTCGATTGGAGGTTCCTTCTGAGAGTGCTGATGGGAACGGATCATATCGGGATTGCAAATTAAAGTGTTCAGAAGCTCCGTGACTTCTTCCATCAGCACGGCATCTGCCTTTTCGATTTGGCTTCCGCATTGGCTGCAGCCCCACTTCTGAATACATTTGCACCTTGCATCCTGCCGACGATGCATCACCTCACCGCAGGATGGACAGATGACAGGGACTTTCAGCCGGTAGATTCCGGACTGCCGATCCGTGCTTGACTGCGTGTTTCGGGAAGATTTTCGGCTTCGCATTCTTTCGAGCGTCGCTTCGTCAATGAGCTGCGGGTAGGTTTCATTGCCGAGATAGCGATCATCATCGATGATTCTCATGATTTTGGCTTTATTCCATGTCGTTATACCGGGTGCGAACTCTACCCTGTCTGTCTGCAATCCATTTGCAATCTGCAGGAGTGACCGTCCGGCGAGGTATTCGGAGCAGATTCTCCGAAGTGTGGTATGCTCGTCAGCGCTGGTAATGATCTTTCCGTTTTCGAATCTGTATCCGAAGGGTATGTTCCTGTTTTTCATATCTGTTTTCGCCGCCCTTTCATGCGATGCTTTCGGTCAGTTTTAGACCGCCGATCAATTGGAATACGATTTCCAATCTGCTCTTCACAGTTGCTGTTTCAACGATTTGATTGAACAGGTCCTCGTTAAAGGCCGCTGTCGGTTCGTATTCATCGAGGATACCTTGCAGTTCCTTGAGCTTGTCGAGCTGTTCATCTCCCTCGTCCTCGGCAAGCTTCTTCCTGCGTTCAGATCGCAAGGTACTGATCCAGTTGTTGATTTTCGAAGACTGTGCCGAGTAGTCGGAGCCGTTCAGAATGCCGCTTGTGTGCAGCCTTGCGATGACTAGATTCCTTGCAGCAAGGTCAGCAATTTCCTTGTCGATCTCTGCAATCTTCTCGTGGTTTTCGCTCGTCTTGCTCTGCATGGTTTCAATATCTCGAATCAATGTGCCGAGGATCATTGGATGATGTTCCTTCAGCTTGAAGAGCACTCTGCTGAATGCTTCGTACACATCCGGCTCCGCCATCCGCTGGCTTGAACAGGTTGTAGCGCCGGAGGCTCTGCCGGAGCAGATCCAGTAGGCTTTTCCTCTGACGAGCTGCCTGCGATACGTCCTGCCGCAATCTGGACAGCGGAGCATTCCGGTCAGCGGATAAACAGCTTTCTTCCCTCCGACATTCTTTTGGCGGGATTTCTGAAGCTCTTGCACCGCAGCATAGGTTTCTCTGCTGACGATAGTGGGGTTGGCGTTCTCAACATAGTACTGCGGACACTCCCCACGGTTTTCTTTTCTCCTGAACGGAAGCGTATCCGTGGTGTACTTTTTTTGAAGCAAGGCGTCGCCCATATACCTTTCGTTGTTCAGCATGTAGTCGATCCCGAAGGCGTACCATGTTTTCACGCCGTGCCGTCGAGGAACGCCTTCCTCGTTCAGCTTGTTTGCGATCGTCTGCTTCCCATATCCTTGCAGATACATGGAGAATATCCTGCGGACAACTGCCGCTTCCGCTTCGTTGATGATCAGACTGCCATCGACAAGGTTGAAGCCGTATGCCGGGGCACAGCAGTTGAACTCGCCGGATTCCATCCGCTTTTTATAGCTCCAACGCATATTCCCCGATATGGCCTCACTCTCTTGTTGCGCGGCCATACCGGGGAATGTAATGATCATTTCACTATTCAGTTTGTCGGTGTCGATCCCCTGCTCCTCAAAGTAGACGCTGACACCAATGTCTTTGAGGAAGCGGATCGTTGTCAGCAGCTCTGACGTGTTTCTTGCGAAGCGTGATACCGACTTGACGATAATGCGGTCGATCAAGCCTTTCTTGCAGTCCCGAATTAACCGATGCAAATCATCGCGCTTGGCCATGCAAGTGCCGGTGATGCCTTCATCTGCATAGATGTCAACCAGCTTGTACTGAGGATTTCTTCGCTCGTAGTCCTTGTAGTATCTGATCTGTGCGGCGAAGGAGTGAAGCTGGTCTTCGCTGTCACTGGACACTCGGCAGTAGGCCGCCAGCCGGATCGTTTCTTGCGCCGTTTCTTTCTCAGCCGTGATCTCAATTACGTTCATTGTGCTCTACTCCTTTCTGCGGACTTGCCCGCGGTTTTGCCTTTCGGCAACACAAACAGATACCACAAGAGTTCGGAAACATCCAGCGAAAATCGGAAGTTTTTTTGATCAAACGGAAAAAATCTTTGTGCCGTAATGATCCTCGCTGATCGCCACGATCTTGTTGTATTCTTCTTTGGTGATAAGCTCCATGCCAAGAAGCATTCGGAGCAGACTCACGCTGTATACGAAAGAGGCGTTGCTGCTGTCCTTTTTCATTTCAACAATCCCTCCATGACTTTGATCCCAAGGCTTGTGATGATGGCGTGATCGACCTTTCCCATTAGAGCTTTGTCGAGTTTGCCGACATACTCGGCGAGCCTGCGCTTATCGATGGTTCTGATCTGTTCAAGCAGGACGACAGAGCCGCTGACCAACCCTTCGATATCTACTCTGACATGCGTCGGGAAATGCGTATTAGGCTTTGTGCTGGTGATTGGCGCCACGATGGTCGTTGGGCTGAATCTGTTGCCCATATCATTCTGCAGGATGAGGACCGGACGGTATCCATCCTGCTCGCTTCCTACTATTGGGGAGAGGTCTGCATAGTAGATCTGACCTCTTTTAATGTCGTTCATTTTCGTTCCTCCGTGTTAAGTAAAAGACCGCCGTTTGCTGTTTCTGCAGGCGGCGGTCTGCATTGTATCAATCGTTGTGATTCATAACCGATATTTGTCCACGACGCCCTCGATCAACGGGAACGCACCTTCCGGCCGTGCATTCGGCCTCATGGGAATCTCACCCCTCCGAGGATCTCTCCGAGGCGCCCTCCTTTGTTGCGACGGCTTACGGCTATGCTGCCGCTTCAACGCTCGACATTAGGACTGGACGCAAGTATCATTATTTCTTCTGCTTGTCTTGGCCTTCGCTGCGGATGCGCCGCAGCGTCTGAGGCTTGAAAACTCCGGACATCTGCAAAAAGAGTGCTTGTCCGAGTGTTCGCTCATGTGGCTTGCCGGTTGCCCGACGGCAGGAGGAAGGTAAAAGATGCGCTGTGCTATTCGGTTGTCAACGACTCATGAAAGATCTTCACAGCTGTGAATGAAAATAAAGCAAGTGCGTCGGATCATGGTGTCTGCTATACTGGATATAGCAGGCGAAGTCCGGTTGCACCTTGGCGGAAATGCCACCCCGTTTGTTCAACGTGGACGAATTGCCCAAGAGAACAGCAGTATGTTGCACCACGGAAGTGGAGAGCACGAGTAGCAAGATTCGGATACCCACCCGGGCAATTCCCAAGCCTGCAATACGACAGGAGGGGATCTCATGCAAGACATTTTGACCTGTGCCATGGGACTGGACGTTCATCGGGATATCATCGTTGCCTGTCTGGTCAAAGGTGCTGTGGATGCCGAGCCGGAGGCAGAAACACGCACCTTCAGTACGCTCATCCCAGAAATGCAGAAACTACGGGACTGGGTCATCGAATCCGAATGTCGGAACATTACCATGGAAAGCACCGGAATCTACTGGCAGCCTATTTACGAGATGCTGGAATCCTGTTTTGACGGCGAGATCAGCATTCTTGTTGTAAATGCCCGACACATGAAGAATGTGCCTGGACGTAAGACTGACATGAAGGATGCCCAGTGGATCGCCACATTGCTTAGGGCGGGATTGCTCAAAGGCAGCTTTATCCCGGATAAAGCATTCCGAGAGCTGCGGCATCTAACCCGGTATCGCAAGAGCGTTGTTCATGACATTACGGCACAAAAGAACCGGATCGATAAATTCCTGCAAAGTTCCGGATTTCGCTTCACTGCATTCCTTTCGGATACCTTTGGTGCTTCCGGAAGAAACATCATTCGGCATCTTATTGAGCACGGCAGCATTGACCGGGAAGCGTTGGATAAGTGTCTGAAGACCAAAACCAGAAACCGAATTGACGAGATACTCGTTGCACTGAATGGATCACTTTCCGAGCATCAGCGCAGATTCCTGAATATGGTGTTTCGGCATCTGGAAGATTTGGAAGTACATAAGCATACTGTTGAGGACGAAATCACCGAGGAAGCCCTGAAACATACTGATGCACTGAATCTCCTTTGCTCCATTCCCGGAATTGATGTCACTGCAGCAGCTGCTATCATTGCGGAAATCGGTACTGATATGAGTTCATTCCCGGATTCCCAACACATTTGCTCCTGGGCGGGACTGAGTCCAGGCAACAACGAGAGTGCTGGTAAACGAAAGAGCGTCCATATCAATAAAGGCAATCCTTATCTGAAGAGCATGCTGTGCGAGGTCGCGTGGATCATGGCATCTCACCGCAAGCTGTATCTTTCCGGCTGGTACTGGAAAGTGAAACAGCGGAAGGGAGCGAAGCGGGCAACGATTGCGTTGGCCCGGAAGATCCTTTCCACCATCTACACCATGCTGAAAACCGGAACTCCCTATAATGAGGAATGCTTTGAACAGCGCAGACTGCGATGCGAACGGAAACGTGCAAACCGCTTGGTGAATGAATTGCAGAAGCTGGGCTACGTAGTGGTAGCACCCGACTGATGCTTACTCCCATATTGCTCCGCCAGCGACAGGCAAGGCCTGCCGCTATTTGTGCTGTGAATCTTTCATCTATGAGGCGTTGAAAAACGCTTTGTCAAGGTTCGCGCTACGACTTATTTTCGTAGCAAGGAACAGTGAGGAACTTTTTTGTCTTTCCTCATTTGTATAGGAACGAAAATCGGGTTTTGCACACCCTCACAAATCAATTTCCATAGATTTTTTCAGCTTTGCCAAGATCCGAACCTTCCGCTTATGGACGGCGTTTCTGAAAACGCCTGTCCGCTCTGCATATTCTCTTTCGGTCATGCCGTCGAAGAATAGTGCCTGCAGAAGCTGTTTGTCCAAGTCAGATAGCATCCTCATAGTGGAATACAGTGCCTTGATCGGAGCATTCTCAGTGAAGATGCTTTCGGGATTGAGGCTGTTGTCGATGAATTCAGAGAAATTTTCAAACGCACCGTCATCACCTCCGATCAGTTCGCTGAAAAGCGTTTCGTTTGCGCGGTGCTTATCATCGTTTTTCTCAATTCGCCACTCCCCGCGGCGAAACTCGTTGTAAATCTCCTTGGTAGTCTCTACTTTCTCATACTGAGAAGTACAGGTGTTAAAAACAATAAGTGTATATGTTTTTGCCATTTTCGTGATCTCCTTTGAATTTTTGAATTTGGATTGAAAATCAAAAATTCGGAGATCACGGATATTCAGCTATGTATGGCCGCCATGCACTGTCGGGCACAAAAACGCACTCGCCATAATTAGCCAGCTTTTGGCATGTGCAAAAATTTGAAGAACATTGCGCGGCAACGCAGGCCTGCGAAAGCCGAAGTTTTATCATGAAAAAAAGTCCTTTCCCAAACGAATTCGGGAAAGGACTATTTTCTTCTTATAAGAGATGTGCATAAAAACAGACGGAATCAAAATCTCAAAGATTATTGGCATTCTCTTTGCGTCGACTTCTTAATGACGTATTTTACGGATTGATGTAATATACAGCATTTTCAGCTTGTACTCCGTAATCTTTTATTTTATTTGGTTATTCTATAAAAGACCATGCCGTAATTGGAAAATTATTCTTTCCGTTTACGGCATGGTCTTTTCTGAAGAGAAAAGTATTATTTTAATAGAAATAGGTGTATAAGGGGGGTTATCATAATGAAAAAACTTCTTTCTTTCGTCTGCGCCATTATGTTGCTTGTTGCGTGCGCTAAAGCTAGTCGGTCATATCATCTAGGCAAGGAATACTTGCCGCAGTGCGATGAGCCTTATGCAGTTACATTACAATAATCCTGATTGTGGAAATGTTCTTTCTATAAAGCGTTTGTAGTGTTCTGCTGATGTCTGATTTCCCATTGCAACAGCCATGTATAGCGCTAACTTTACACTCTCCTTTGCCTGCTCCATATCGCCGGGTTGATTTCTTTTTGTAAGCGACCACGCTTTATTATACAGCATTCTTTCCAAAAAACTGCACCGTCCCGTTTCTCTAGCAATTCTGATGCCTAAATTACAGGTTTCAATACATTCCTCGTATCTTGCAGCTAGTCCAAGACATTTTGAGAGATTATATAGGATTAAAGGCTGCGTGCGTAATATCTCTTCCGGATTGAGCATGCCATTTTCGTAGTGTTTTTTTATTAGAGATAATATATGTATCGCCTTTTGAAAGTCATGCATGGACTGATAGCATCCGGCAATATTGTTAAGAATTATAATCTCCTCATAAGATATTATTTTTGGAATACTATCTTCGTTATAATTAGGACATGTTAGCCTAATTGCCGCTTCAAGATGCGCGAGTCGATCCTCAGGAGAATATGACATTGGAGAAGCTAGAATATCATTGAGTAGAACAAACTGCTGCTCAAGGTGAGATTTAGGATCCATCTTCTTTTTATAGCTTTCTAAGAGATCATGCGCTTCCTCGAAATGTCCTAGAATAATTGCCTGTCTGATTTTAAATTTCAACTCATGAAGAAATAGTGTGCGTTCATCAACATAGGTGTACAGAATTGTTTCTGAGAAGCCAAGTCTTTGTAGGAGCATTTCAAAGTGATCTTTTGTTGGCAGCCGTTCGCCATTTTCAATCCGCGAAAGCGTGGGAACGGAACATATACCCTCTGCAAGATCCTCTTGAGTGTAGCCAAGTTCCTCTCTGCGCTGCTTAATGACATATCCAAATTTGTAAATAGGCATATTGTCCTCCAATTTTTTGTGTAGGCAAAATAATGACGCCACATTAGCTAATTCATTTTATACATGATTTGATATTTGTGGCGTGCATTAGTTTTCGATCTTATTTTTCATATTATAGACCATAATAGAACAAAAATAAAGTATACAAATTAATTTAGTCAATTTTATGCTGATGGGCGTTGGAGGTCAACTGCTCGGGTGCGCAGGTGAACTTTCTGCCTCAAGACATGCGCGGGAAACGCTGGTCTTCGTACTGCCCCCGTGCAGATGAACAACGGATTCTGATCTCTACAGTGCGGACAGGTTATCCGGAGTTATCTCGACAAGCGCTTGGTTCAGTGCCAGAAAACTGATGGCAGCTTAGCTGATTCTCTTCAACGGGAAGACCGTCAACAATATAATAAACTGCATTCTGGACGGGCATGTTTGTAGCGACCTTTGAGAAGCAAGCAAGTTCTTTTTAATATCTTGATTATACCTCAGCCGGTAATCGCATATTGAAGCATGGCAGCCAGATCTATAGCTTTTTTCACTACGATCTGGCGTGGAACGAGGATGAATAGTATGTCTTTGGCTGATTCGAAACGCAAGGGAAAGTTGTGGAACCCTGGGTTGATTGAATCTGTGATCATGATTACTCTGATGCTACGTTCCGTGAGACTCCGGGCGATTACGATACCTATTCTTTCATTTGTATATGCTAATAAGAGCGCTGAGCATTCTCGTTGCTAAAATTTAATTTTTTACCCCGAAACATGGTCCCTAGTTAAACCTGGTCGAAGGCTTCTTCAGTAAAATGACCCGTCAAATGCTTCGGGGAATCCGAGTGAAATCAAAGGAAGAACTAGAGAACGGATCTACGCATACTTTGTGGAAGTGAATGAACTACCTGTCGTTTACCATTGGAAACACAAACTCTCTGAGATTAACCCGGGCGAGTCCGTTAAAGTCGATACACTCCCCACACTTTTCTCTAAAAAAGTCCAGTTAATTAGTCGATGTAATACTAGTTCGGCAACAATTGAATTAGCAATATCAGCAGGTTTTGTCAATTAGTGCTGTGGCAATCTGGAGATGCAATCCATCAAAACACAGTTTCCTTTAGATGGCCCTTGGACACCATGTCGATGCGTGGCAGTTCAAAGTCAAGCGCAATGAACGGTTTGTCCTCTAATCCGACAACGTTCTGGTATGTGAACAGGTTCACATACTGAGTTAATTCATGTCGATAGATAGCGGCCAGCTCTTTCTGGTAGGTTTTGTCAGTAACTTAGTTATGCCAGTCATGGACTCCGCTTTCTATATCTAACATGAGCGATCTTCGGTTTCAGCCATGGCCGGAAATCCTCTTGTTTTCCCACGTTCTTTGAGTTTTACTCATGGCTGATTACAAACGAAGGGGGGTGTTTGCATGGATAAGGAAATGAAGCCGATTTCCTGGATGGACCTGAGTGAAGAGGAAATCATTCAGCTATCTGATGTTGCAGTTTGCATGTATGGAAAGCAAGGGAGCAGCACAGTTGAGACGAAGTAGTCACTAAAAATCGGGGAGGAGGTGGCTCCCCCCCTCCTCCCCCAACACCGTACGTGCCGTCTTCGGCATACGACGTTTCGGTTGATTCTGACCATTGACGTTGTCTCTGAATGCTTGCTCGTCATTTCCGAATTCTACTATCGGCTTCCGGCCTACCCTCATCGTTGAATCTCCGTAGAGCAACTGATTTCAATGCAGGAATTCACTTCTATTGTCAGCCTTTGCCAACCGTCCACTCCGTCCCTTCACGGTGATTAGCCACTTCTTCGGTACTATGAGTGAAGTCGACTTCTGCAAGCTCAACCACTGCCTTACGACAGGGCTCACCCTTTAGGATCTTTCTCTCTATCCCGCATCGGGGCGTTCCTTGCTGGTCTCCCTGGGCAAGACCAACAACCTTAATTTCGTGACCGCCACATCTACTGCATAGGGTTGGGTAGCATTGGACTTTCCCTTGTTGCGCAGAATCGTCCGCCCTGATACAGCCTTATATGTGATTTCTGTCCGTCGGTCCGAAACTTTGCCCATTGGAGGACCTTTTAACCTCCGCAATCCGGCTTTCTTCAGATTCCGCCTTGCGGTGGACACCCTTTCCTTCGGCTAACGTTTCCTGCTACCGAGTCCGTAGTGGACTTTCACCACCAAGTTGCCGTCCATGCCGGGCGCACCAAGAAGGTTAGCACAGTAGCGCTACCTGCGCTAACCTATATTTTTGTCACAGAAACCACCAGCCCTGCCGGTGGAGGCATCACGCAAAAAACTATAAAGGAAAGAGAACACCTTCATAAAGAAGCCCCTGATCGCTTCGAATTTGTTTTTACTCCGAAACATGGTCCCTGGTTAAACCTGATCGAAAGCTTCTTCAGGAAAATGACCCATCAAATGCTTCGGCGAATCCGAGTGAAATCAAAGGAAGAACTAGAGCAACGGATCTACGCATACTTTGTGGAAGTGAATGACGTACCTGTCGTTTACCATTGGAAATAAAAACTCTCTGAGATTGACCCGGGCGAGTCTGTTAAAGTCAATACGCTCCCCATACTTTCCTCTAAAAAGTTCAGTTAATTAGTCGACGTAATACTAAGAAAAAATGATATAAGACCCTTCTAGAGCCAGCGCAAGCAACCAGCTATGCCTGTGATATATTTGCTTTGTGTCAGACAACAAGAAGCGAAATTGCAAATATGCTAATTAAATACCCATGAAAAAGTAACATCGCAGATGTGACTAATTGTCGAATAATGATTGCCAATAATCAGGCAAAAAAGGCAGAGCAATTGCCGAAAGGAGACACATCCCAAATATTTTTGAGCGCGACATTTGAAATCAAAGGAGCTGCCGTTGTGAAAAAAACGAAGTATGTATTTGAACGATCACTTAAAGACGGCTTTTTGCTTGTTAATCTGCTGACTTTCAACTATTTGATATTAAATAAAAATGATGCAGAGAAATGGCAAAATAACGATTTAACCGGTATGAGCTGTTATGAATCGCTTGTGTCCGAATGTTTTGTTGTTAAAGATGATTCTGCATTATTTAATCGTGCATTAAACTATTTTGCGATTCGTGGAGAACTGAAGCCTTCACATGTGGTGTTTATTACCGATGAATGCAATCAGCATTGCCCGTATTGTTTTGAAAAGGAAAGTGGATCTCTCAACAATATTCATCGCAGGCAAACGATGAACGATATTGAGAAGATATTCCATATGATTTTGGAAATCAACGGAAATCCCGTTGAAGGAAATATCATACTGTTTGGCGGCGAGCCGCTCCTGTCAAAGAATATTTCTATTATTAAATACTGCTTTGAGTTGGCAAAACAATATAATTTTCCTTCTCTGCAAATTGTAACCAACGGCACACAAATTCGGGATTATAAAGAATTGTTTTCTCAGTTCTATGAGCAAATCGGTGCTCTTATTGTCACGCTTAATGGTTCGAGAGAGGTACATGATGTAATTCGTGGAAGCTGCAACAATCCAACATTTGATGTTATCATTAATAATATCAAATATATCGTTAAAGAATTTCCGAATATTTCGATACAGATAAATCTATTGCTTGAAAAGCGAAATATAGACAACATTGATAAACTTTTGCTTTTTCTTAAGCAGGAAGGGATTTTAGAAAAACCACAGGTTCACATTCTGTTCGGAAGGATACAATCACGCACCAATCCGCTTCAGGGTGATTATCCATTTGCGCTTCCATACGAAAACTATTATTCGGAGGTCCTAAAGGCGGCGGCTCACAGCACTTATATAGAGGATAGTATGATATCCGGAAGTGAAGTGGACGTTCTAGGACGGATATATAAGCACTGGAAAAAAAACATGCTTGTATTTCCATCATTAAAAGGCTGTGAAGCGGTTTATCCCGGTCGCTACTGTTACTATGTTGACGGCAACATTTATCCCTGTACTGAGATCGTTGGAAAGAATAGCTATGCGATAGGAAGTTTTTCTGAAGAGAAGCTTTTTGAATCACGGCAAACGAAGTGGGGCGATTTTAATATTCAGAATATAAAAAAGTGTATGGCCTGCAAGTATGTGTGCTTGTGTGGAGGGGCTTGCCCTGTCACTACCATTGAAATGAATTCAGCAATGGATGATCCGTACTGTCTGAAAATAGAAAAAGCTTTAAGTAAGATGATTGAAGAACTTGATAAGGAGGGGTTTTTCAATGGAAAAGCTTGAGTGCAATCAATTTCAAGGACTATACGAGCTAACGGATGTGTATTATAGGATTGACTTTCTTGAAAATAAGATCCAATCATTTCCGAAAGCAACGTACAAACCTGTCTTTCAATTCAACGCAAAATATGAGCAGATAAGTTGTAGGATTGATGAAATAGTAAGCAAAAAAAACAGTGATATTCTGCCCATTACTGTTATCACTGATTTTTCATGCAATATGAAATGCTCCTATTGTTATGAGAAAATGATTTTACCCACAACAGGTAAGATAAGTATAGATTCAATCCGGAATTTTGTTTTATGGGCGCTTGGGCAAAAGCAATACAATCATATAGCGGTTTCTATCCTAGGGGGAGAACCGTTAATGCCACATAACATTGTGTTTATCGATCATCTTATTCACACAATAAAATCATTAAATGTGGATTGTTCGTTTTCTATTGTGACGAACGGACTGAATGTAGTAAAATATATCAAAAATATTTTAATGTGGAGAATCAGCGGCGTTCAAATAACACTTGACGGAATTGAGGATGTGCAAAACGCGCGGCGAGTTCCAATTGAAAATGTTAATGGTTTTCAGACTATTGCGGCGGGAATATCACAGCTTCTGAAAAACGATGTTGAAGTTTCTTTAAGAATCAATGTAGATAGAAATAATGTTGAACGACTTCCAGAACTGTTAGAATTCATTTCTAGGCAAGGATGGTGCGATCAGAAGTTGCATCCGTATATTTATCCTATAACAAAATCCGGATGCCAAAGTTATCCTGTTTTGGATAGCGAAACTGAAATACTAAAAATGGTACTTAATACAATTGAAAACTGTGACGACAGTATTATTAAATTATTCCGCCTTGATTTTCACGGAGTTGAATACATAGATAGTATCGTGCAAGGAAAAAGCCCCAACATAAAGTTTCGGTTTTGCGGCATTTCCGAACAGTTCGTAATTGCCAATGACGGAGAGATCTACTCCTGTTGGTGGGGAATAAATGAAGTGCCCTTTCACATAGGCACAATCGCAGATAATGTGAAAATTTATGATCGTGAACTCAGTATAATGAAGAATAGAACGATCGCAAATATGGAAAATTGTAAAAAATGTAAATACCGCTTCGTTTGCGGAGGCGGATGCACTTATACAGAATGGTTTCAAAAGCATACCGTTGAAAACGGGAATTGCTCAAACTTTGATACAATAATTAAATACTATTTGCAATTTCTCAGGAGCAAAGCCGTAATATGAGAGACATCAATAAGCCAGAAATGGTTGCTGAGCTGTTTCATGCAAAGTATTCTTTGATTCGACAGGCAATTCAGGACTTACAGTATTTAGAAATCTCTGTATCGGGTGATAGCATGGAACCGACTTTTTATGACGGCGAAACGGTAATAGTAACTTCTTTACCGGCAGAACTGCGATTAGGTGATATTCTTCTATTTTATGATTTTACAGATCTTTTAGTTTTACATCGCATTGTTGATTTTCAAGATGACTGTGTTGTGCTTGTCGGTGACAATGCAACCAAAAAAGATACTATTAACATTTACCAAATCTTGGGTAAAGCAGTCTGCAAGGCCCCGGAAATGCCTATGATAAACAGGATAACAAAGGACTATTCGTGCTTTGTGCATGGCTTTGAATTAAAAGGGACGATTGTAGACAGCAAGCTTCTGGGCTTCCAGCTATGTGCTTTACCTGAACAGGTATAACCTCAATCTTAATGTTTCAGATTTGTAAATCGCGCAGGAAATGTAAAGATATCTAAGGAACCTCTGATTTAATCCGCACTACCAAAGAGCTTCCGGATATGGTATAATAACATCATCAAAACGATGGTGGTGCCAGTCAATGAAGCAGGAAACCTTTACAGACATCGAGTACAGCTGCCGCAAGAAAAAACGAAGCGGGAAGAGTTTCTGGAGATCATGGACGAAATCATTCCGTGGGACGAGTGGGTCAGCGTCATCAGGCCCTGCTATCCCGAGGGGAAGCGCGGCCGTCCTCCCAAGGGCATTGAAAAAATGCTGCGGATGTATCTGCTACAGATCTGGTTCAACCTGTCCGATCCGGCTACCGAGGATGCCATCTACGACAGCTATGCCATGCGGAAATTCACGGGCATTGACTTCATGACGGAAGCAGTGCCGGACGAAACGACCCTGTGCAAGTTCCGCCATCTTCTGGAAGAAAACGGCCTGAACAAGCTGTTTTTTGACGCGATCAACCGGGTAATGGTGCAAACCGGGCACATGATGAAGGGCGGAACCATCGTGGATGCAACGATCATCAGCGCCCCAAGCTCCACCAAAAACGCGGAGGAGAAGCGCGACCCGGAAATGCACCAGACGAAAAAGGGCAACGAGTGGAAATTCGGGATGAAATGCCACATCGGCGTGGATGCAGGCAGCGGGCTTGTGCATACCATGACGGTCACGGCGGCAAATACGCATGACATCACGCAGGCAGCCGCGTTGATTCGCGAAGACGATGAAGTGGTGTATGGGGATGCCGGGTATTTGGGAATCCAGAAGCGTTCCGAAATAACCAGCGATGCGCATTTATCCAGCATAGATTACCGCATGAACCGCCGTCCCGGAAAGCTGCCTCATGTATCTGACAACGCAATTGATTGGGAACGATATATTGAGAACCGCAAATCCTCGGTGCACTGTAAGGTGGAGTGCGCGTTTCGAATTATTAAGTGTCAGTTCGGTTATAAAAAGACGGCGTATCGCGGATTGAAGAAAAACGAGAATCGGCTGTACGCAATGTTCGCCTGTGCCAACCTATACGTTCTCGCGATCGCCGGACGAAAACTCTCCACGACCTGATATAGGGGTAGTCTGCCCTTTTTCGGGAAACAGAGCAGAAAAGGAACGCTATAGTTGCTATTTTGCGCCCAAATCGCCTTAACTAAGCCAAAAGCGGCTAATAGCCCGAATAGGGACAGAATTAACCCGATTTATTCAGAGGTTCCCTAAACACGCTCAATGATTTCATAGATCGAGATATTGATGTATTTGAGCATCTTTGAGTGAAGGGCAAATGAATTGAACAGTATAATCCTTAAGAACAAACATTAGGAGAAAACGTATATGCTTCAAAATTATGACGGTCCTATGATTGAAGCCCTCGGTCTTTCAAAGGTTTATTCTGTCAGAAAGACATCGCAGGAGTCTTTTTTCAAAAGACTCCTGCATAAAAAGGAATACCAGTCCATACAAGCGTTGTCCGGAATCGATCTGCAGATTAATTCCGGAGAATATGTCGGCCTTGTCGGGAACAACGGTGCCGGGAAATCTACACTAGTCAAGCTGATGACCGGGCTGCTATTTCCAACGAGTGGGGAAGTCCGTGTCTTCGGCAGGGATCCTTTTAAAGAACGCATTAAAAACAACAGGGAAATCGGCGCGGTTTTTGGACAACGGACGCAGCTTAACTGGGATCTTTCCACAATCGAATCACTGAAGCTGTTTAAGCGTATTTATCAAATCGATGACGCAGCATTCCGTGAAAATGTTTCGGCATTTCGGGTACTGTTTGAAATGGATGACTTTATCGAGCGGCCGGTAAGAACACTCAGTTTGGGTCAGAGAATGCAGTGTGAGATCGCAGCGGCATTTTTACACAATCCTAAAATCCTTTTTTTAGATGAGCCTACCATCGGCTTGGATGTATTTAATAAAGAGAAGATCTCCCGCTTCTTAGCTTATGTAAAAACGCGGGGAGTAACCATTGTTCTGACGACTCACGATTTGGAGGAGATGTGCAAAATCTGTGACAGAATTGTCGTTCTGAACGCCGGAAAAATCTTGATAGAGGATCAAACGGAAAAACTGCTTCAATATCATAATAGAGAAAAGAAAATCATTATTACTATGGAAGAAGAATCTTGCCCAAAGTTCGAATTCGGTATTGATGTTGCACAGTCCATTGAACCTCACAAAATCGTAATTGATCGGGTTGCATGTGAAAAAATGGAATATGTCATTTCCGAAATCGCAAAGCGTATCACGATTGTTGATATGAAAATTGAGGAAGCGAATTTTACAGAGATAATCAAGGAATACTTGCAAGGAGGAAAAGAATGATATCAAATTGTCATACAATCTTGCGCTGCATTCCCTTTGATGCATCTCTGTCTTTCCGTGCAGGTTTGACCTACCGTGCTGCCACAATTCTCCGACTTGTTAGCAATGTTTTTATAACGCTTGTTTATATATTTTTGTGGCTCGCCCTCTTTCAGGGAAAAACCGGGATAAACGGGTTCCAGAAAAATGAAATGATTCAGTATGTGATTGCAACAAGGATGCTTAAGCTGCTATATCCTTATAGTGTCAGCAACAATTACGGCTCTCTGATCAAAAGCGGAAAAATCTTTTCATGGCTTCTAAAGCCTATTCCACTGGAGGTACACCTGCTATCCCAGTCGATCGGAACCACGTGTTATAATTTGTGCTTTTATTGCACTCCAGCAGTCTGTCTGCTGATCGCATTTATTACCCTTCCATCACTAAAGATCGTTCAATACGGCGTTGTCTTCATTTGGTTTGCCAGCGCATATCTCTTTCTGTTTTTGCTCGAGTGCTGTGTGGGTGTGGTAAGCTATTACACGACCAGCCTTTGGGGTATCAACCAGTTCAAGGCAGCGATCTTAGGCTTTCTCGCGGGAGAATTACTCCCCTTAAGCTTTTATCCGGCCTTTTTCCTGAATGTTTTTGAAAAGCTACCATTTGTTTCCGTTTACTACGTGCCAATCTCCATTCTTCTCGGAAAGGTAGATCATTTCCCGATCCTTGAATTCGGTGTCCTCTTGGGTTCCATTCTTGTTTTTTTTGCAGTCTACCGTTTTCTTCGCTGGAGAATGCAAAAACACATTATGATACAGGGGGGATAATAGATGTTCAAACAGTTGTTTAGTAAGCAGAAGCATATGCTCACGCTGGTTCGTTGCTATTATAAAAGAAACATTGACCAATTAGAAATATATGGCAAGGACTTTATCATTGGAATTCTTTCTAAGTTCATCCTTTGTGCAGCGGAGATTCTGATGCTTCTGTTCGTTTTTGACTTTGTTACCACCATAGATGGGTGGACACTTCCACAGATGCTTCTGCTGTACAGCATTAATCAAGTCAGCGCATCTCTTTGGGCATGCTTTTGTATTAACACCATTACTTTACCTTATTACATTCAAAACGGGGAGTTTGATCGTTTTCTGTTGCGACCGGTTTCTCCACTTTTCCAAATTATGATGGATGGCTTTGATGATGATTCATGGGGAGATTTGATCATCGGAATGCTCCTTCTTGGTTATTCGTGGATTAAGCTGTCTCTCCCTGCCGCCTATCTCCTGCTGCTACCTGTTTTTTGTATCTCGGCAGCGGTCATTTATGCCAGCATTACGATTTTGTTAAGTACGATATCCTTCTTTACAATAGCACATACTGATGCCGCAAATCTTGTGAATGAGTTTCAGACATTTGCACAGTATCCGTTATCAATTTATCCAAAAGTAATTCGCATTGTTTTTACTTTTATATTTCCGATTTCATTTGTATCCTTTTTCCCTAGCATGATAATTCTACAGAAGTACAGCATTTCCTTGTCGATGCTATTTCCGATTGTCGCATTCTTATTTTTAAAAGTATCATCTAAAGTGTGGTATTGGGGGCTTAAGCATTATGTTGGAACAGGCACATAATAGTTTGCATGACAAAGAAGCAATTTACTATCTCAATCCGATTTCGTATTCGTACAATGGATTCTTGTATTTTCAGTCGTCAGGAAGCCATGCTCTAAAAGCAAGCGTTCAAGATTTTCCCAAAGGGTTACTTGCCTATGTCGGCAACATGAATTATGTTCAAGTACAATTCGAATTGCTGAAAGAAATGGACATTGAAGACCTGATAAACCATAACATAATTATACGCGCCGACTTTTTTCAAGAGGTTGTTTCTGGAATCCTTGACGACATAAATCAAATAATAGGCGCAGCGGACAGCCGGACTAAGCTGAGTATTATTTTCCCATATTCAAATACTACGGGATTTTGGGTAGTGAGCGTACTGAAAGCAGCAGTATTACTCAAGAGAACATTCAAACTTACGCGATATAGTACAAATGGAATACAAGTTGAATTTGAGAATGGATACTGTTATAACACTACTTCAGATAATTGTTTTAAGGAGAATGTGTCAAGTATTAGAATTACAAAATCCAAAAGCTTATCATCCTCCCTTTTACGCACATACAATATATGTGTTCCAGATCAATGCAAATTAAAGAGTGATGACGAGCATGGCGCATCCGAGCTGTTACGTCAATGGGGTTTTCCGCTTTGTATTAAGCCCGACGATTTAGCTGAGTCTATTGATGTGTTTCCAAACATTCAATCGGAAAAGGACTTTTGGGGATGTTGGAATTATATGCGTCAGAAGAATGCAAAAATCATCATAGAAAAAAGCATTAATGGGCCTGTGTTTCGCTTATATTATGTTTATGGCCCGCTCAATATTATGGTATACAAGGAAAATTCCTTCATAGTGGGGGATGGCATCCATCCGATTTTTGACCTAATCAATACGAAGTACGGTTTTAGATACTGCAAAACGTATCAACATGACATAACTCGGGAGCTGGAAGTTCAAAATAAAAAAATGAATGATATTCCTGAAAAAAACACTATTGTAAAAATTAGCACCGTATTTATGGGGGGGAGGGATTTTCATGTTTCCTATGGCATATCTTGTGTGAATCGTGCGCTTCTTGAAAGGGTAGCAAAAGCAATTCATATGAACATATTCGCAATAGATGTCATTGCAAAAGAGGGAGATGAAAACAACCCATACGTAATCGAAATCCAGGAAAGCCCAGAGTTTGATCAAAGCAATCCTGCTGCAGATATGTTCTATTACCAAGTTGTCAAAAAGCTCTCAGACATGCAGAAGCCCTGTCCTTGACAATAAGCAGAAAAAACATTGGTTGTGGTGCATATGTACTCCAAGCAATGAATAAGAATAGCGCTCGTTTTGAGCGTAACGAGAATTTTTGTCGTGGAAGCCCAAAAATGGAGTACTTGGATCTGTTAGGGGGTCAAAAAAGGTCAGAAGGAACTGCTTAAATTGGAAAGCATCGATTTGACTACGATCGAAGTCACAGATTTGATTGATTTACCGTTCACAGTATTTCATGACTATTACATGCATTTGTTACCTCAGCCTGTTTCAACAGTTATGAAAATCAGCCCCCAATCAGAACTCTTTATTAATCTTGGCATGTGGAAAACCTTAAGTCAATCAATTGACTGCAATTTGTTAGTCCAAAAAAATTTTACGTTGTGAATTTTAACAGTGAATCCTGCTTCGTGAAAATAGGCATCTAAACCGAGTACCTAAGGGTCTATCTCTCTTTCTGCTGTGGTATCTTTTCAGGTGGGAAGTTCGCCTTCTCCTTCCATCATGGCAGGTGGCACCTTCCACCAAGAGGGTAGACTTTCCCCTTGGTGAAAGGTGATACAGAAAAAAACATCATTTCAGCGTATAAAGCAAGCTGCTCTTACCGCCGTGTTTGCGGTATCTCTGCTCGGTTTCCAACAATCCGGCTTTTCGTAGATCCTGTAGAGCTCTGCGCACAGTGGACTGCGACAATTTGAGCTCACGGGCAATGGTAGGGATTGCAGGCCAACATTCGCCGTCTTTATTTGCTCTGTCTGCAAGATAGATATAGACAGACTTCGCACGATGCGGGAGATCCATTCGATATAGGAAATCAAGTCTGCCCATCGGAATTCACCTCCTGTCGCACAGGCTCTGGTTCCGTTTCGGCAACCACTCGCTTCTGTGAAGGCTGTGAGCCTCCTTTTTTGCCGTCCTTTTCGATCGACTCGGGAAGCGGCTTCGGCTGTCTGCTTCGGCTCGTGTTCCGCTTTGGCGGTTGGTGATTTTTCGCCTCCGTTTGCATCGACTCTGTCATCCCGCTGCCATCACCGGCAACATCACTCTCGAGCAGGGCTTCGGGGTGGTACTTCTTGACGATTCCGTCCATCAGCTCCGCTTTGTTGGCATATTGCACCTTGCGGTTTCCGTTCTCGGCAACGGTATAGGGGTGGTTTTTATCAAATTCTATGCCCCATTTGAAGAACAGCTTGAGATGGACGCGCATGGGATGGACGCCTGTTTTCATCACGACGAAATCGCCTTTTGGCAAGGACTTCAACTCATCGGGCGTGAGGAGCGGCCGCTCCATCATCTGCAGGGATTCAGATGGGTCGTTCTTACTTCTGGATACCGAGCCGGACATAACAGTGCGGCTTCCAAGCGCTTTGGACAGTGTATCAGCAGAGGAACTGTTTGGCGCAAAGCCGCCGAACAGCGTGATCTGCGTATTGTCAACGATGATCTCGCCGCCCTCCTTGCCATAATTCTTTTCGAGCTGGGCAAAGGACTGGATGATTGGGACGATCTGCAAGCGTCGGGATCGAGACGCGCTGAACATCATCTCCGCAGATTCGATTTTCGGCAGCGTGCCGAACTCATCGCAAAAGAAGACACATCGGTTTTTGAGCTGCCCGCCGTTTTCATCTGCAACGGCCAGAATTTCACGGTAGAGCTGCTGGATGATCAGGGAGATCATGAAGAAGGTATTGGGGTTTTCCTCCGGCATAATGATAAAGATGGCCGACTTCTCGCGGCAAAACTTCTCGGCGTCGATCTCTGTATCGAAACATAAAAGCTGTTCCAGCTCGGAGTCGAGGAAGGAATTGAGTCGGGACAGCGCCGTGGACATGACGGACGCCATGCTCTGTTCGGCGGTATTCAGTGCGGCTCCGGCGAACCACTTGGCTTTGTGATCGTTGGGGAGCATCTCCATGAGCTGCTGGAACTGATTCTTGCCCTTTTTGCCCGATGGAGCCAATAGTTCTTGGATAATTTTGAACACAGACACGATGTGCCGTTCCTCCGGCTTGCAGAACTCTGCTACAAGCAGGATCGTCGCAGTCAGAAGTCCTTCGGCGGCATCGTAGAAGTAGGCGTTCTGTCCAAAGCTCGCCGCATCCATACCCGAAAGGATGATGGTCTTGGAAATGATCTTTGCATACTTTTCTGCCTTTGCCTTATACACGAGCATATCGGGATTCGATTGATACAGATCCATATACTTGTTGACCAGGTGCAAGAGGTTGTTGCCGTTGGAACGAGTTGGGTTACGCAGGTCAATTACGGATACATGGTAGCCATAAGCCTTTGCGATATTGCCGTAGTTGCGCATGACGTCGCCCTTCGTGTCCGTGGAGAGAAAGCTCATCCCGCTGGCGCAAGCATACTCGATGCATGGGTACAGCCAAAAGGCCGTTTTGCCGACGCCTGCCGCACCGATCATCAGCACATGGACGTCTCCGGTGTCCACCATCGCTGTGGTATTTCCTGTGCATCCGACGACGATTCCCTGCGGAAGCGGTTTTCCATCCTCGCCGGTAGGTGTTTTTCCGCGCTTTGCCTGCTCCCGCCATTTCTTTGGTGTGAATGGGATGTGCTGATACACCCTGCGCTGCTCGCCTTTGGTCATCCAGCGAGCAGTTCCGTGCTGACCGTCGCCGACCGTCTTCGATTTGATGTTGTTGAGGCTGTACACATACGCCAGCAGGGTGATCCCGCCGAGGACGCTGAACATGACAGCCCCGACGATGATCAGAGTTGTAATACCGGACACGGTTCATCCACCTCGCATTCTTCTTGGTTAAGAGATAAAAGATCCTCGTTCCAGTCCTTGTGCTCGGGAACGAGGATCTTCGCATTGATTCCTTGTGTGAACAGCTTATCGCTGATTCGTTTTGCCGCCGCCTGTCCAGGCTCGTCGCTGTCCATACAGAGGAACACCTCAGAGATATTGGGATTGTCCTTCAGCATCTGAAACAGAACTCTGTCTGACACCGAGCAGGCGGCGGCATAGCTATGCTGCTGCCAATTCTTCTTGTGCATGGAGATAAAGGACAGCATATCTATCGGTGCCTCGAATAGTAACAGGTACTTGCTTCTTCCGGTCCAGTGAAAGCTGTATTCCGGTACGCTGCCGTCTGCGTTACCCTTGAAGGTGCTCTCGCTTCCTGTGCCTCGTAGATTGGCATGGCGAGGGGCACCGTCCTGATCGAAGCCTACGAACACAGCGTTGTGGTACTTTGCCGACTCATAGATCATCTGCTTGTAGGCAAAGGTATTTACTACGTCACGGTCAAGCCCTCTCTTTGACAGCAGATAGGCATATACTCTGCGCATATTCTCGTTGCGAGGTGGAAGCTCAAACGGTTTGGACGGTTTGCGCTCTATCGACGGCGATACCGAAAGCGTTCCGTTGCGGCTGCCGAGCAGATAGGAAACTGCTTCGGGGTATTCTTTGTTATAGAATCTTTTGACGAAGTCAATGGCATCGCCGCCCTGTCGGTCATATTGATGAAACCATAGGTTTCCGCGGATGGTGACCTTCTGCGATCCGTCCTTCCATTCATATTCCGTTCCGGATCGTTTGAGTGTTTCTCCCTGTGAGCGAAGCAGCTCGCAGAGATCCGTTTGGCGAGCTTGTTCCTTCTGCTCGTCGGTAAAATGAACGTATTTCGTTGGCATAATATCCTCCTTATCCTTGCTTGAGACCGTGTGCCTGTTTCTTCTCGTCGATCCTTCTCTTGAGCTTTCGGTCAATGCCTCCGGCTTTTCCTTTCTTCTCATCATCAAGCCGGTTCTGAATCATCCTGCTCAAATGCTGTAGGAGTCGGATCGCACCAAGAGACACAGACCAATTGCGGTTGGACCGGATGCTGTGCAGAAGCTGCTCGGCGTAGGGGTTCCCGTGCTCTGCGGCAGCGGACAGGTAGGCAATGGCTTTCTCATCATCCCGCTCGACCTCTTTGCCATAGAGATAGATTTTCCCGAGCCGGTATTCCGCATAGTCATTTCCATTTTCGGCGGCTATCTCGAAGTCTCGGATCGCCCGGAAAACATCTTTTACCTCGGATTCGGTGAGGCGAATCTTTCCGGCAAGATATGCGGCGTAGGGATTCTTTTGTCCGGCGGCTCTTTCCAGATAATCAATTGCACGCGCAACGTCTTGCTGAATGACCTCTCCATGGTATAGCAGTTTTCCCATCAGATATTGTGCGGCGGCGAATCCCTTGTCGGCGGAATCGGCAAGCAAACGAATTGCCTCGGGGATATCCTGGAGAAGCAGTTCGCCGTCAAGGAGCGTCTTTCCAAGTGTGTATGACGCATATCGGTTTCCTTGATTTGAAGAGCGACACAGAAGATCCTCCGCTCGCTGGAAATCCTGCTCCACGTCCTCACCGCGGAGAAGTGTTTTCCCGAGAAGATACTCAGCGTATTGATTGCCTTCTGATACGGATTCCTCCAACCAGCGCAAGGCATACTCAATGTTTTTCGGAACGTCCTCTCCGCGAAGGAACATCTTTCCGAGTCGGTATTTCGCAACGCCGCATCCCAGCCCGGCCGCTTCGATCAGCAGATTCACGGCGGTATTCGGATCGTAGGCGTCGTTCTCTCGGTCGAGCAGTTCCTTTGCGTTTCGGTATAGCTGCCACATGCGGGAGCGCTGAACAGATTTCGGCGCGGGAGTGTATTCCTGCTTCTCTACTTCATCTGCTTCCGGCTCGGGTACTTCTGCTTCAGTTTCTGACCGATCATCCTGTTCCTCTATGTCCAATCTGCCCGCAGATATATTCAGCGCCTCTTGGATAACCACGTTCTTGATCGATTTGAATTCCGGGTTGTCCACCAGCGAAATACGCTCCGGCAGTTCCTCGGTGTAGGTGCGGATGACTTCTTCTCGCCGCTCGTACCACAGATCATAGAGAGCAGCGATCCGCTCATCGTTGTCAAGTTCAGATACGATTCCATTCACGATCGCCTTAACGTCTGCCTTCAGATATCCGTACTGCTTCTTGCCGCTCGTCTTTGACAGCCGATTAGCAAGTTCAAGCAGTTTGGTTTCAACAGCAGGATTGTCGTAGGCACCACTGTTGATCTGAGAAACAATCTCCGCAATCACATCACGGCTCTGCGCACGAAGTCCATTTCTTTGCGCTGTCTGTTTTTCGTAAACAGACAGCAGGTCATCTGTAAAAATGTCTTTCGCAAAGGCAGAGCGCAGATTCATAATGCCTTTCTGTGTGAGGTAGGGTTTCGCCTGTTCGGAGGAGTAGACCATGAGATGAACGTGCGGGTGATGGCTTTCATTGTGAAAGGCGGCATACCATTTCAGATCCTCCACAGGGATTTTGAAGTTTTTTGCAATCGCTTCCGTCTGAGTCCGAAGCATATCCCGCCAGCGTTCCCCCAAATTGAAGCCAAGGCGCTCCGCATCCTCACGGCGAAGCGAAATGATCACCGTCCACACATTGCCGTCGTACTCGTTCAATTCCTTGGACACATCTTCGAGTTTTACACGGACACCATCGTCAGTAAAGAGACCGTGGGAACCAAAGCGTTCCGCTCTCGGGCGAGTTGCGATATAGTCTGCGTAAGTTTTTACTCCGGCGGCTTTATGGGCGTTGTCCTCCAAGGCGCGACTGATGAATTCCGAAGCGTTCCCAAGCGCAGGTTCCTTGAGATAGTCTTCGTACTCCAACATATCTTTGCTGTCCGGAAAGTCACGAAGGATTTTATCAATCAGCTTCTTCTGCTTTTCAGTTGGGGGATCATTTTTGAAAGTATCATCGACCTTCTCCACGCCTTCTCGGGTGGCGATATATTTTGCGTAGCCGCCGACGCTCTGTCTTGCAGACGGTTTCAGATATTTGAATTTGGTAATCAGCTTTGCCATCGGCTAGTCCTTCTGCCAATCGACAGCGTCTTCAAAAGAAAATGAACCGTTGAGGCGCTTGACTTCTTTGACGCAGTCGCCGCGCAGTCTTTCGAGCGACAGCGAATCAATATCTTGCTGGAGCGCAACGAGATTCTGCATGATCGCAATTTCCACAGCAAGCTTGAACATCATTCTGCTCTGCCGGTTATCGCTTTCCGCAACAATGCTTTTCAGCGTTGAGATCACTACGTTAGGGAGATACTCTCTTGCGTTCTGTGTGGAAAGGTATCCGGCGTAGAAGCGAATGGCCTTTTCAATGAATTCAGATTTACTTTTACAGTTGTCATCTTCGTACAGACGATCCATGAGTTTGATCGTTGAAGGGCGCAGCCATGACTGAAATCTTCGCTTCACTTCCTTTTCTTTCGGTGTATTCTCATCATTCATCGGTATCACTCCTGTTCCTGCGGCGGCACCTGTTGCGGCACCGTGAAAAATCCTTGTAAAGTCGGCGGTTTCGGGAATTACGGCACCGTATCCCAGCGTCAAGGCGTGAAATACGGCACCGTAATTCCTTTCGGGGCAAAACCGTCAAAAACCCTTGTGCGGTCGGCGTTGCCGTCCGCTGTGAGCCGAGGCGGAAGCCGTATTACGGCACCGCCTCTTTCACCTGCTTGATTTTCGACCCTGTCGAAAATCCTCCTACGGGGTATCATCTTGCGTCTGAACGTCTGCCCGAAACCGCCTCAAATTCGGCTTGTGTTCTCGTGGCGGGTTTGCTGGCCGCCCTGCGTCGGAAAAGCCGACACAGGGGCTTCACGGCTCCCACGGCGGGCTACATCTGCAGGGCGGGACTCTCGTCTTCGCCCTCGCCGAATGTGATCTCCTTATCTTCGAGCGCGGTGGCAAAGATTTCGTGCCTTGCATTCAGGGACAAGCCTTCCTTGCGTTCTGCTTTCCACATCGCAGTGGACACATCCTTGAGGTTATATACCCGCCACGCATTGTCGCCGCTCTCGCAGACGCTTACGGTGCTGTGGTCAAAGTCAAACTCAACAAGCGCGGTGATCCTCGGATCGTTCGGCATGGCGCTGCACAGAACAGAAAATGTCACGTCGTTGATGGCCTGACATCCGCTGAAGTTTGACTGTGCAATGCTGTCCAGCGTGTATTTCCCAACCTCGTCTTTCAGAGTGGAACGGTACAGGTTGGCGATGCTGTAGAAGCTGTTGCGCAGCTCCGAGGTAAAGAAAAAATCGTCCTCTCCTTCATGGAAATGAACGACGGCGAAGCGGCGGGAGGCTTCTCGCTCGGCCGCTTCCCGTTCTCTCTCCAACTCGATCTGCGCCTCCACCTCCATGCGTTCATTCTCGGGAACAGTCTGCTCGTAGAAACGGTCGAGCAGATTTTGAAGCTCGTGTTCGACACTGCTGCCGTTCTTCAGCAGATAACTTTCCAGCTTAGCCAGCTTGAGTGAATTGAAATACAAGACGAGTTCTTCGTCAGTCATGATTCGTCGCCTCCACAGTGGGTTTCGGCTCCGATTTCTGCCTCCGCACTTTCGGAGCGGGAGGCTCCGCATTGCCGGAGCGCAGATTCAAAAATTCTCGAACGCCTGCGGGGACGTTCTTGGCGTAGAGCGTATCCAGCGATTTGGTCAGTTCTTCCTCAACCTGCATTCCTTTTTGTTCAAGGTACAGTCTGAGTGTGGAGAGTTTTTCCTCGTCGTAGGACACGCTGACAGAGATTTTCTTCATAGGATTCATCTCCTTACAAGGTCATTCCGAATCCCGCGTCGACGCAGGCAAGGCTGGCGTCGTTGAGAACGGTGAGACCGTTGTTGTAGTCCTCGACCATCTTCTCAGCTTCGGTCTGCCTGTGCGCTGCGTCATACCAGCGGGATTCCATTTCGTTGATAGTCTTGTCAATGCTCTCGGGATGGACATGGCTGGAATAATAGACGGCCGCATCCAGGAACTGATCGTGGCCGTGCTTCTTATAGATCCCGTACACTGATTTCATTTTTCCGTGCGCCACAGTTTATTTCCTCACATTGAAAGCATCTGCGGCTGCTCTTTTTCCATGAGCTCCGCCGCAGGCTCATCGTCATGCTCGTCGTAGATATTACAGCCCATAAGGGAGACGAGATTCAACGCTCCGGCAATGCCGCCCTGCTGACAGTTCGGACAGTGCTCCAGATGGTAGGTCATCTCGATGGCATCCTCCGTCATGATCAGCCCACTGACTTCTTCTCTCTGCCGCAATTCTTCTTCGAGCAATTTGCCGTTTTCGTTGGTGTCGGTGACGGCTTCACCGAAGCGGTAATACAGCTCATCGTAGGAAACAGACCATCGTCCGTCCGTCGTATGCTCCGTACCTTCCCGCACGGCATAGTCAGCTAGCTTTTTCAATTTGTTTTTGTCCATAGGCAATTCCTTTTCCTCTCTGTTTTTCATTTGACGAAAGCCGCTGCATGAGATCATTGACTATAGCGGTTGTAGTAGACGCTGCCATTGGCAGCACGCTGTGTCTGAACAGATTCGCTCTGGTCCAGCGGAGCTTCAAAGTTGAAGAGTACGGCGTTGGACGCCTCACGAACAGATTTGGCATTTTTGAGCGCAGAGAGCACGCCCGGGAATTTTGTTTCCAGTTCATCCAAGAGGAAATCCAACTGCATATCCAAATCCCCAATGGAGCAGCCTCTTGCATTGGCAAAGGCAAGGAGCGGTGCTTTGCGGCTCTCTACTGTCCATTGCGCCAAGCCGTAGCCTGCGCTGTCGGACGTGAAGTTTGTGTAACTGCCGCTGTCCACAGCTTGCGTATAGGACGCATCCGTATACCCGAGGGATTTCTCATAGGTGTTTTGCAGGTTGTTCGGCAGCAAACCGCTCTCTGCGTAGAGGTTGCCCATCAATCCGGCGACACCATATGGATTCCCGATTTTCTCATAGAGGACCTCCCAAATATGACTCTCATTGGGAGTCGCGGTTAGGTCACTCTCATAGTAGGTGATATACGGGATTTTCAGCCAATGTGTCCATCCGCTGTCGCCAATGGGTGTTTGGATGACACCAACCTTTGTGCCGCTGGCATGAATGACCTGCCCGTTTCCGATATAGATACCGATATGTCCTTCGTGCCAAACAGCAAGCCCCGGAATCTCAGGAATCGTATCAATGGTTCCACTTTCCTCGGCATTGGCGTACATGGCATCGGAGCCAATATCCGGCATGCCGTTTGTGCCGTATTCAATCGTTCCTGTTTCCGCATCGAACCAGCCGTAGCCCTTGATCAGACCGACGCAATCTGCGGTACGACCGCCGACCCAGTGTTCTTTGATGAAGTCAGCATAACCGCCGACCTCGTCGGGATACTGTTCCGCTTTGGCATCATATAGGCTCCGCGTCAAAACCTGACCGTAGGTTCCCCAAACGTAGCCCCAGCCCTTTGCGTATGCATTCTTTGCCCATTCCACAAGGTCGAGATTATTCTTGGTACTTGGATCGACATACCCGGCAGTTGGGATATACGCCGCTCGGATCGCGCTCATCACCTTCGTGAAATCTTCTGCAGATAGATTAGTACCGAAGGCTGCGTTTACGGCAGCGATGAGATCCGCATCCGACTGACCGTCCGCAAAGCATCCGACCAACTTGTCCACGAATCCTTCTTCCTCAGAAAAGTCAGAAAGCGCAAGCACGTAAAGCACTTGCGCCTCCTTGACTCGCTGCTTATCAAAGCCAGCCTCGGTCATCTTGTCTTCAATCTCATACATGAGATCTTCTACTCTTTGCAGCCTTGCTTGTTCTTCCGCTGACATATTCTGTACAACGAGTGTCTGCAGGCGGTTTGTATCGATGTTGATGCCGCCGTTAAAGAGAGCGATGATTGCGGCAAAGGGCATCACAATAATTATGAGGATGCCGAGGATGATTCCGAGGACAACTTTTCGGGCTTTCTTGTCGGTCAGTATGGCGACGGCAATCTTCTTGAATGCCGCCGCTACTGTTGCGCTCATTACCGACCTCCGGCTTTGCCAAACAGGGCGGACTTATAGTCGGGAGCGATGACCTGCAGAAGATATCGCTCGTTGCCGCACCGGAACAGGCAGGTACCTCTTTCGGGATATTTGATGAGCTCGAACTCGGACGGCTCGACCTGCAAGGCGTCCATATACTCCTTGGGGTTGATCTGACCGGCGTTGAAAAGGAACTGGTGCGTGGGGATGCTGAACAGGGGCTTTGTGAACTCTCGGATCGAGGGAATCAAAAAATCCTCGATGTTCTGGCTTGCCAGAATGATCGAGGAGTCCTTCTTGCGGACACGCTTCATAGCGTTTCGGATATATTCGATTGCCGTCATGTTGGTGAGGAACAGGTATAGCTCATCGATGCTCGCCGCCGTCTTGCCCTGACCGAGAAGCTGATTGCTCATGAAGGACAGGATGTTAAACAGCATAGCGTCCTTGAGCCGCTTGTTGGTGTCCATCAAGCCCTTCACGCCGAAGACAAGAAAATGGCTGTCGGTAATGTTGGTGTGTCCGTTGAAATACTTGGACTCGGCGCCGACGCACATGGAATGGATTCCGAGGCACACGTCCTGCAGGGTGTCCTCCGTATAGAGGTACTTCCGCTGCTTGTCGTAGCTGTAGAATTCTTCCTCGCACAGCTTGTAGAAGTCCTCCATAATCGGAAAGTCCGTGGGCTTCTTCGTGCTGTAGTCGGTGGCGTCGGTGATGCCGAAGCGGGCATACAGCTTGGAGAGCAGAATCTCAATGGTGTCGATCTGCGTATCGGAGAAGTCCTTGTAGCTGCGGAAGAAGTCCTTGAGGAAGGCGATATGCTGGGAGAGCCTCGTAACCTTTTTGAACGCCTCCGGCGTGGTGGCGTCGATATCCTCGACGCTGTCCGTCCATGCCTTCGGCTCCAAGGGGTTGATCGTGTACTCGCCGCTCATGAAGTCGATATAGCAGCCTCCGAGTGCCGAGCAGAGTTCCTCATACTCAGATTCGGGGTCCAGGCAGATGACCGCCTTGCCGGACTCGCGGATGTTGGTCAGGATCAGCTTCAAGAGGTAGCTCTTGCCCTGGCCGCTGTTGCCGAGGATCAAGACGTTGCTCGTTGTCTTGTCCTCGGCGCGGCGGTCGAAGTCCACGAGGATGTTCGTGCCGTACTTGTCCCTTCCGAGATACAGTCCCTGGGGATCGGTCTTGCCGGAGAAATTGAACGGATAGAGGTTTGCCACGCTGGATGCAGGAAGGACCCGTTCATACTGTACTCCGAACTGATTGTATCCCGTCGGGATTACGGACAGGAATCCTTCTTTCTGCCGTAAGGTCAGCCTGTCAACAGAGATCTTTGATCTCGTCAGCTCCATCGCAATGTCGCTCTGCAGCTCTTTGAGGGCATCCATGCTCCTTGCCTTCAGTTCAATGAAAACGCTGCAGTGAAGAAGCGGTTCCTTGTTCTTTCGAAGATTGGCCAGAAGCTCAATCACGTCCTGTAGGTTGCCCTCAGCCTCAATGGTTTCATTGACATCCGTGCCGCCGCTCTTGAGCTTGTTGCGGCGGGTGGCGTTCTGAATGATCTTCCTCTGTTCCATGCTTTCCACCAGACGGTGATAGATGCGGAGCGTCACGCCGCTGCGGTCAGCGAGCTGTGACAGAATGGCCTGTTCCTCGGTGGACGAAGGGTATTCTCGGATGGCCCAAACGGAACGGTAACTGTCGCCAACAACATAGTGGTCGGACAAAAACTTTACGGAACCGGGCAAAATCATATCGAAGAAGTCCTTCGTCCGAATCTCCTCCATCTGTGCCGGTGTCAGTACTTTCGGTTTGCCAAACATTTGCTTTTTCCTCCCTTGCAATGATGATGAGGCGGCTGCTCCTGGCACTGCCATAGCAAGTGGACAGCGTCAGCAGGCGATCGCCGTACTCGGGGATGTCCCCGTTGGTGTAATAGGCAATTTGAATGATTCTCTGGACAGCCTCATTGAAAACATCCTCGGACTCTGCATTAATGAAGCTGTACCACGAATCCAACTTGTCGACACAGGCAATCGCAAAGATAGTGAACTCATGCGTACCGTCCTCTGTTTCCAAAAGGATCATGGAATGAGATGCCGGATGCCCGTCGTTCAAATAGTCCTTGAGTGCCGAGAACATGGTTTCGTTGCGCATGTTGTGACCAAAGATGATCAGGTTATCGCTGTCGAGCGTACAACGGTAATCCAGGAACGGAACGCCGGAATCGCTGTACTGCTGGTAGAAGTTCCTGCGAAGATACTTCTGCGGCCAGTCGGGAGTGTGCATCACGGGATAGTCCACGGCGGTGTTGCCGATGGTGATCCAGCCGATGCAGTCGCTGTTCCGGCTGACGAGAAGCGGGATATCATGCCGCACAGTCAGTGCCGGAGCATTGGATTCCCCGTCGGCATCCTCGCCATTTCTCAGTTCTGTGGCTTCCTTCGGCTCGTCCGGCTCCTTGATCTCCGCCAGCTCCGCAAGCTTGGCAAAGGTGTCGATGTCTTTTCGGCGGCTGCTGTACTCCTGCCGGATTTGAACTCCGCAGAAGGCCACGACCGCCGACAGCAGAAGAGCAAAAACTCCAAAGAGAAGTCTGGAATTAATCTTCTTCATCTTCATCCACCTCATAGAACTGTTCGCCGTCGATGTCCGGCATTTGTTCGCCGTTCATGCTCGCCTCGAAATACAGGGCGAGGAACCGCTTAATGTCAGCCTTACGCATCCTTCTCACCTCAAAGCCCTGTTCGGAGATGATCTTCTCCACACGGTTGGCTGTATCGAAGACCTGCTTGTCCTTTGAAGCCTTGATTCGGGCGGTAAAGAGGAACTGTCTGGCAGTAGCTATCTCCACCTGCACGTTGTCGAGAAACTCAATATCCTTCTTGATGAGCTTCCGCACCTTCGGGTTCTGCTCATATTCAAGGCGCTCGTGGAGATAGGCTTTGTTGTCATCAAAGCATTCGGACGAGTCGGTGCAGGTGATCTCAATATCGGGGATCGACGAAAGCACCATCATCAGATGACGGATCTTGATCTCGATGTTGACGTAGGACAGCACCGAGATATTGGTCGGGCTGACCAGATAAAACAGAAGCTCGCCCTTCTGCGTCATAAGGCCGTATTTGGTAAAGGTCTTCACGCCGATGAAGTCCTGCACGGAGCGACCTTTTCTTTTCTTCTGCTGCTTTTCCTGCTTCTGCTGCTTTTCCTTCTTGGGCATGGCACTCACCTCCATTCGTAGTACTGCTGCGTGGTAATAAAATAACGACCCGCATACCGGATGAAATCGAGAATCGTCGTATCATCCATGCGGATCGTCAGAAACCCATAGCAAAGCGTAGCGGCTGCGGGAAGCATCAGGTGCAGCTCCACCAGGATCACTATGGAAATCAGGGCAGCAACGCCTATAATTGCAAAATCCCGCAGGCTCCAAAGCCACATATTTGCTGTAGCCTTGAGATTCTGCGGATAGATATAATGGGTCATGATATTCCTCCAATCGTCGGATCTTCGCCGTAGTATTCCTCGCAAAACTCCTGCGGGGTTTGATTATGATCCTCTCGGAGCTTCTCTGCGATCATGTCTTTAATGAGCTGTGCTTCATCCTTTGTCGGCTCGTAATCAAAATACGAAGAGCTGTCCTGTCGGCTGATCTCGCATTCGATCCGCAGAGAATCATTGAAAGGATTGTAGTGACCGTACATATTGAGCCATGTGTCATCGTCCGAACCGGTATCGATGTGGAACTTCCTGTCCACATCAAACCATGCCTCAACATACACAATGATTTCACGGCCTTCATCGCTGTCGATCTGCATGTCATGGTCGATGGCGATATCATCCCGTGTCAGTTCGTTGTTTTCCTTCAAATTCTCACGCTCCTTTGGGCAAAAAAATAGGGCATCGCTGCTTGTGCGATGCCCGAAGTGGATATATAGGTTTTTACATTGTCAGTGTCGGCCCGGCTTCCGCCTGTTCCTCTGCGGTAACAAGTTCAAATGCGGGACGAATGATCAGATCATACCTTGCGTTCACATATGCCTTGTAGAACTCCTTTTGCAGGTCGGAAATGCCGGGGACTCGATCGATGAAGCTCTCAATCTCTCCCATATTGATTTTTGGTGCCATTCGCTTTAAGGCTTCATTGGCGTCCTCATTTTCGGCGTGACTCAAAAAGTCGTAGTAATTGATCTTTCGCCCCTTCAGCTTGATCGCAGAGGTGGGGAATTGAAAAACCCTGGCGTGAAGCTCAGCTTCATTGGCAAGCACCTTTTTCATCACCTTGTCATCAGCCTGCGGCAGCAAGCAGCTCCCACAGTCAAAGACGGGAGCAATTTCCGCTTCCCCTTTGCCGTCATCATAGAGGAAGCCCCAATTGCCGTTGTGTCGGTCAAAGTTTCCAAGCAGCGCATCTGCAATGAACATATTCCAGAAGTGCTCACGCAGCACCGTTGGGGAGACATACTGCTGCTTATCAATGGTGTCCATTACGTCAGAAAGCTCCGTCCCGCTTCCGTTGCTGTCAGAGTCAAGAACCGTGTTCTTGATGGAACAGAAGTCGAGAAGCCTCTTGCCGCCTGCTGTAAAGTCCTTACAGGCGCAGACGAGTTTTTCTTTTCCCTTGACCGTGTAAGTGCCAAGCATTGTCTCCTGTGCTCTTATACCGAGCATATTGAAGATACTGCTGGCAATGTGTTCACTGATACAGCTATTCGTATAGGACAGGTCGGTCGGCTTCCCTTCGGCAGAGGGAGGGAACTTCAGCATATATGCCTCGCCATTATATTCCACGGCGATCTTGCTTCCGTTTGCTCCGTTATATGCCCTGCCGGGAATCACCCTGCAATTCGTAAAGTCAATCATACTCTCGCTCCATATAAATATTTCTTACGCAGGTAGTCTGCGTGTTCGGGTGTAATGATGCCATCACTGATCTCTGCCATGTTGATGCTGCCGTAGAGTTCGCCCCACAAGCAATCCATGAGTCCGCTGTGTGATTTCAGACCATCTTTATATGCATCCAGGTCATGCTGGAGATAGTCGGGCAGGCCGTATTCAAAGGCTTGTTCCCGTTCTGCCTGGCGAATGCCGCCCTCGGTCAGCAGCTCCATAGATACGCCGAGTGCTTTTGCCAGCTTATACACCGTTTCGGCGGAACACTTTTCAAGCTTGGTCTTCCCGCTGCAAATATCATTGAGTGTAGCGTGGGGAACGCCTGCCTCAACCGCAAGCCGGTATTTCGTCATATCCCGCTTGGCAAGCAAATCTTCTATCATCATCCTGCTCACCTCCTACCTCAATATTATATCGGTATACCGAAATAAAATCAAGTGGTTACGCATATCTTCATGGAAAATTTGCTTTTCTCCTCACTTTCCGCTCACTCTTGCTACACTTCGCGTCAGATTGACAGCAGTGGTAGTCGCATGAACAACGCTCATCATATTGACCTTGACGGAGCTGTCGAGGCCGAACTGCTGAGCAATTCGAGGCACCTCATTGGCTGCAAGCATAATCCCAAGGCCAAGGAGCATGTGATCCGGGAATGTGAGCAAACCGAGAAACAGAAGCGTTGTCTGCATAAACGCAGTCAGGCAGATCGCTGCTACCTGTTTGCACCACTGATTGAAGCCGTCTGCATATCCGCGGGGAACGCTGAACATATACAGGCTTCCGACCGCCATCTGCACAAGCAGAATGCCGCCGCGCTTGATGTTCTGGAAGAAGATCTTGATCACGCAGTAGGAAAAAGCAATCAGGCACAAAAGGTTGAGAAGGTTGAAGGTCACTTGGGAGGACACGGCAAAACTGCCCTCCAACACGGAAGTGCTTTGCCCAGCGAGATCCATGCTCTGACCGCCTGACACAATGCTGGTGAGGTCATGGGCGAAGGTGTTTTGCAGGCTGATGCAGAACTTGTACAATTCTACGGGAACCACTCCGATCAAGCTGCAGGCAAAGAAGCCCTTCAGAATATTGATGCTTGTAGTTTTGAGATTGGCACGACCATTTTGGTATTCTATTGCCACATCGAATATAGCAACAACTGTGCCTGCCACAAACAGCGACCAGCCGAAAAGCGTAAAGAGCTTGATCGTTGCCTGCACCCAGGACAAGTCGAAGATTTCGGCACCCATGTTGCCCATCATGGTAAAGAAGTCAGCAACTGCGCCGTAGATAATCTCATAGAGCCATTGGAGGATGGCATCAAAAATAGTGTTGGCAATCTGCGTGCCGAGATACTCAATGGTATCTCCGATGGCGTTGCCGATGCCGGAGAAGATATCTCCAAGCCAGTCAAACATAGGTTTTCACCGTCCTTTCCGGGGGGTTATAAGGCTGCTCCAACTTACAAGATCGACCAGATATACAGAGGTGCGGTCAGAGTAAAGATGAGGCAGGCAAACAGAATGCAGGGCGCAGCGAACTCAAACTGGCCGTGTTTTCTGTACTCGAAAT
>ERZ1027063.77-NODE-77-length-51257-cov-10.479630_pt1 | contig 51257 bp, 37 predicted proteins | sample MGYA00519423_ERZ1027063 | MGnify/ENA primary metagenome ERZ1027063 (study PRJEB26926, sample SAMN06164493) | human gut metagenome | biome: ENVO:00009003; feature: ENVO:2100002; material: ENVO:00002003 | host: Homo sapiens | place: USA | collected 2012 ...
CACAACAACAAAATCCGAACTTTTTTCCAATAGGAGAAGGGTTCGGATTTTTTGTTCGCAGAGTAAAACACAAGCGATGCTTGTGCATTAAAAACACAAACTGCTATAAACTACTTCATTCCCCTTCTTTTTCGCTGTTTACGATAGCCTGCACCTTGGTGGGCAGACCATAGATGCTGATGAAACCGGTGGCATCGCTCTGCTTGTAGTCGCCGCCTGCGGCAAAGGTGGCGATGTCTTCACGATACAGAGAGAACGGCGACCAGACCCCTGCATTGATGAGGTTGCCCTTGTACAGTTCCAGACGCACCTTGCCGGTGACATGCTCCTGTGTGGAGGTGACAAAGGCACTCAGAGCTTTGCGCAGCGGGCTGAACCACTGGCCATCATACACCAGTTCGCCAAAGGTGATGGCCAGTTCAAAGCGCACCTGATCGTTGCCTTTGCCGGTGCTGCCGTGGCAGACCGCATCCGCACCCTCGGCGCGGGCAATCTCCACCACGCGTTTTGCCAAAATGGGGCGGGCAAAGCTGGTGCCCAGCAGATAACCCTTGTAATCTACCCCGGCCTGCATGGTGGGAATGACGTAATCCTCCACAAATTCATCGGTCAGGTCTTCGATGTACAGCTTGGATGCGCCGCTTGCCTTGGCACGCTCTTCCAAGCCTTCCAGCTCACCCTTCTGCCCCACATTGCCGCACACGGCAATGACTTCGCAGTTGTTATAGTGCTCTTTCAGCCACGGGATGATAATCGATGTGTCCAGACCGCCGGAATATGCCAGCACGACCTTTTTGACCTCAGACATAGGAACTGCCTCCGTTCAAACCAACTTATATACTTTTCGATTTCCCTCGTGCAATTTCATGATTGCAGTGTCCGTTATACGGTCACTTGGAAAATGTGTAAAAAGTGTTCTGCATATAGCAGCAATATGAAAGCAGTATTTCACAGCGGGGCATTATGAATCTATAATAGTAGTTGGAAATAAACAGAAAGAGGGTCTTTTTGATGGCAACGATATTTTCAAGAGAAGAAAAGGCAGAGGCACTGTTCGGGGAGATACTGAAAAATCCAGAAGCCTGCCGACGCCTGATGGATACCTTCAACGACTCGCTGGACATGGCAGACGTACTGGATGCGCCGACCGTGAGTGCACAGCAGTTTGCCGCAGCGCTGTTCAATGCCTACGAGAACAAGGATCTGTCTGCCTTTCTGATGGCGATCTGCCAGCACAGTATGTTTGACCTGCTACGGAACGCTGCCCTGATCCCGTTCAAATTCAACGCCGATGGTCAGCCGAACCCGGTGATCCTGACGGATGATGCCGGCGTTCTTTTGCCGAACAACAAATTTGCCGTGAGCAGCAAAGTATACGACCGGTTCATCCGGGTGTTCCAGAAGCAGGAAAAGGTAAAAATGTACCTTGCCAGCGGCTACTGCAAGTATCACGGCTACGACGAAGGATCGATGGATGTGGTGGAGTACCACTACAACCAGCATTTGGGGCTGCTGCTGATCTACGAACTGCCGGACACCGTGAAGCAGAAGGTGACGGAAGCGGAGGCCTACTCCACCGTCTGGGATATCCAGATGAAGCTGCAGCACGCACTGCCCCGTTCCGTGGTCTACTATGGACAGGATACGCTCAAGGACGGCGGAACCCGCTACGATGAACTTGGCGTTTTTCTGCCGCTGGAACACTTTGCCGACCGGCTGGAACGCCATGTGGAAACTGCTACCAAGATCGTTTACGGCGAGTAAACGCCCTGTAAACGAACTCCCTTTATAAGTGCATCACAGCAAAACAAAACGCAGCGAACCGTTAAAAGATTCGCTGCGTTTTGCCTTATATGGGAGAATGGAAATGCTGCACATCAGGTGCAATAACGGAAAGTCTTGTCAGTGACAATACGGGCGAAGATCAGCCCTAACGGCAGTGCCACGATGATGAGAATGGCATCTGCAAACCATGTGGCGGAGTCCATCAGAGACAGGATGCCCAGATTATAGATGGCACGGTAGAAATACAGTCCCGGTACCATGATAACGATGGACGGCACAGTGACGGAGATGCGGGGATAACCGGCGGCGCTCTTCAGGCAGGAGGCCAGCAGTCCGGCCAGCAGTGCGCCCAGAAACGCTGCAACAGCGGGCGGAAAGCCCGCAAGGCTCACCAGCTCCAGCCGGAACGTGTTCGTTACCGCACCGATAAGGGCGGCGCAGACTGCCAGGTTCCGGGGACTGTTGAACATGAGCGAAAAGCCGAACACACCGCCAAAACTTGCCAGCAGCCGGAACACGATCTCTTCCGGGAGTGTCAGGCTCAGGGCAGGGAACTGCACCGGCTGCAAATGCAGCAGCAGTGCCATGATCCAAGCCGTCATGGTTGCCACCAGAATGATGAGGATGGCGTAGGCCAGACGTTCCAGCCCGGAGCGCATATCCAGCTTGGCAAGGTCGATGCCGCTGGTAATGAACGGAAAGCCCGGAATGATGAAGAGCATGGAGCAGATATACCCCGCCTCGTGCTGCGCCGATACGGCAAACAGCACCTCTGCCAGCTTCAGCAGGATGGCATACACGAGGCTTGCTGAACAGACCGACGCCGTAATGCCCAGAAACAGGGTGAAATGGTGTTTTGTCAGCTTGCACCGTACAAAGTTGCCGATGCCTGCACCGCAGAAGGCACACAGCATTTCCACAATGCCGCCGCCAAGCAGAAAGGTGAAGCAGCCGCAGGCCAGTGCAGCTGCAAAGCCCAGTGCGATGGGCGAATACAAGCCATGGATGCGCTCGATCTCATCGAGGTGGCTGTGCAGTTCTTCGCCGGTCATAAATTTTCCTTCCCGGTCGAAGTCGTTGACAAAATGCTCCAGTCGGTTCAGCCGGGAGGTATTCACGCCCGTATTTGTCAGACAGAGCGACTGGGTATAACACTGGTCACCGTCAAAGCAGGTGAACTCAATGGACAACAGGCCGATGTCCGCTGTTGTTGTGACTCCCAGCTCCCGCGAAAGGGTGTTCATGGAGCTTCGGACACGCCATGCGCCGGTGCCGCATTCCAGCAGCATCAGCCCGGTGCGTCCAATGACGGAGGCTTTTTCCACAAGCCCCGCCTCGGTAATGGGAACGCCCTTGCTGGCCGACGCATAGTCGTGCCAGTAGACTTCCATGTGATTTTTGATGATCTCACTTTGCCGTTGTCCCATACCGGAAAGCCTCCTTTGTGATATGGGAATGTTGCAGCCGTTTCAAGACTGCGGTGCTATTATAAGGGAAATTGCAGGGCGGGTAAAACGTATCTTGGATATGCCGGCAATGTTCGTTTGGTATTTCAAAGAAGAAAATACGTTGCGTTTTTGGTGGCTCTGCGGGAGGATAGAAAAAACACGCCGAAAGGAAACTGCCGTGACCCTTCAACAACTCCGCTATGTCACGGTTGTTGCCGGCACCGGCACCATCAGCCATGCAGTGCAGCAGTTCTATATTTCTCAGCCCAGCCTGACCAATGCTATCCGGGAGCTGGAACAGGAAGTGGGGCTGGCGCTTTCCAAGACGGCAAGCTCTGTGGTGAGCCGGACGCTGCTGGACGCACGCGGACAAATGAGTGCAAAATCGATGCATCCCCCTGCTTACGGTCAAAGGAAATGTCAAAAGAAGAAGGGAGTGCAGGAGAAGATGAAGCACCTCCACAAGGGCGGCTGGTGCCATCCCCACAGCACAAGGCGGCTTGCTTTTTGCCGTGGCTGCCGGATAAGACAAAATACGACACCCGCAAAGGGAGCTTTGCCCGGACGTTTGTCCCCCTCTACCGCTGCGCTCAAAACGCATAGACCGCGTTTGCGCAGCGCAGCGCAGCAATGAAAGCCCCAGTGGGGCTTTTAAGCGGCAGAACGGTCTGCGATAGCAGATGGAGGGGCCTCGCCCCGACAAGTTCTACAAATGTTTCCAAATTGTTAAGACGCCAAAAATAAGTAGCTGGGCTCTGCTCATGTAATGGGGTCACCGTTTGCTCCGAACGAAGTTTTGCAGCGGCGTTGTCCGGCTCGCCCACGGAAAGTGTGAGGTCATGGCACGGTATCACGTTCAGACAGCTTATGCAAGATTCAAGGTACTGTATGAAGAAAGCCGGACGCAGTGCAGACACTACGTCCGGCTTCTTTTTTACGAATTGAGCGCCTGCCATAGCGCATCTGAAGCATCAAACGCTGCTACGCTGTACCCGGCAAAGCGGCTCTGAATATCCACGGTCTGGCTTCCGTCGGCGGCAGTATTGTAGCTGCCCAGTTCCAGTCTGGAAAGGGCGGGCTGGCTGCGCCACGGGATGAGCTTTGCCTGCCAGTCCGCGCCCAGCTTTTCGCTCAGCGCCCGATAGGCCTGTTCAAAGCCCTCCGGGTCATCCAAAATCCAAATTTTGCTCTCGCCGTTGGCAAGGTCGGTGTTCATCTGGGTGGCACCCGCCATCTGGCCATTCATGTCGGTCAGGGCAGCATCGGCACTCCATGTGTAGTTGTTCACCTGCACGATGACCGCCCCGTCGCCGTTGGCGTCCTCCGCATAGTCTGCCAGCGCAGTCTGCAGGCGCTGTACGGCCTCGTCCGGCAGGGTCTCCGCCGTGACCACCGCCACGGTGTAGTCCGGGTCTACGGTAGTCAGCAGGCCGTGCGCCACATACGCTACGCCCACAATGACCATTGCCGCCACCGCCACGATGCCCCAGTTGTAATACCACCAGTTGGCGCGGGAGCGCTTTTTCTGCTCCTGTGTGGTCAGGGGCTTATCCGGCGCTGTCGGGCGCGGGATGCTGCGCACCTCTACGCCGTATTCCTGCCGCAAAACCGGGAACAGGGTCTGCATCGCTGCCAGCCCCGGCAGCCAGAAACCGAACAGCACTGCCCAGAAGATGCTGACCGGGAACAGCAAGATCATGCCGCCGATGCCCGCCAGCATGAGAACGCCTGCCAAGATGCAGCGCGCCGGTGCAGCGGCCAGCAGCCTGCCCGCCCGGCGCAGCAGGCTGTCCGGGGCGGGCAGTTGCAGCGGCAGCACGGCGGCGCACAGAGTGCCCAGAACCGCCAGCACCAGAAAGTCCAGCGCCAGAAATACCAGCACCGCAAGCCCGGGGTAATACCCCTGCTGCGCGGCGGCTTCAAACACAAAGGCAGACACAAAGCACAGCAGCCCCAGCACCAGCGTGCCAATGCAGCCAAAGCCGCAGGCGGCTTTCCAATGGGCGGCAAGGGTCTGTTTTGCCCGGGGCAGCCACTGAGAGGGGTCGTTCTGCAAGCTGCGCAGGGCACAGTCTGCCAGCAGCACCATGGCAGGGCCGGTCAGCAGACCGGTGACCGCGCTGCACACCACCGTCAGCGGCAGGGAGAGCAGGGTGACCCCCAGCGAGACCCCCAGCGCAGCGGGCAGGCAGAGCACGCAGACCATCAGGTTCGTGCCCAGCAGCTGGCCGAGGTCGCGGCCGACCATCTGGCAAAAGCGTGCAAAGCCTTTTTTTTCCGGCTCGTTTGGGCCTACGCCATGGCCGTCCCGCCCATAAAGGGCATTGTAGATGCTCATTTTACTTCACCTCGGTGCCAAAGGCTTCGATCTGGGTCAGCGCCGGGAAGGGGGAAGTCCCCTCGGCCTGAATCAGATCCTTCAGCACAAGGCTGCGCACCCGCTTGGGCTCAAAGGCCACGCTCTGGGGTTTGGCGCTTTTCACCAGCGGGATGTCCAGCTGGCTGCCATCAGAAAATTCCACCGTGGCCTTGACCCAGTAGTTGTCGTGGGGGAAATCTGCCCGCTCGGTGATGCGCAGCTCATCCAGCAGTACTTCCCGGCCAAAATCCAGCGTTAAAGCTGCGTTCGGATCGCGGTTGATGCCCCAGCTCTGGTAGGGATACTCGCCGTGGGCGCTGTTCTCAAAAATGCCGTCGATGGCGTTGCGGGCGGCAAACACCGCCTCGCCGCGCGTTTCTACGTTGGCGCTGGCATGGGGATAAAAACCGGTGTCGCCGTGCTCGTCATAGCAGTTGAAGGCCAGATTCCGCCGGGCGGCGATCTCCTCCGGCAACGCAAGGCGCGCCCGGATGACATGACGGCTGCCCACAAAGCTCTTGGGCGAGTAGGTGATGGCCTGCTCCCCGAAGGGAATGTGGAAATTGATCTCCCGCTTGACCACATACACAAGGGCTTCGGGCATGGTGTCCTCGAACTGGATGACGCAGTACTGCCCGGGATGGTCGATCTCCAGTGCCACCCGGTCGCCGGGCTTGTAGCAGTTGGTGTAAACAAGGGATACGGCGGTGTCAGCGTCACAGGTCATCAGGGTGTGACCTGCTTCGTCCAGAATTTTCAGCTTGATGGTCTCCATGGCAGTTCTCCTTAGTACAGTTCGAGATTCAGCATTTTTTGGAAATGCAGGGTGATCTTATAGATTGTTTCCGGCCATGCGGTGCGCAGGCGCGGGTCGGTGATGGGCACCGGCGTAACAGCAGCCGTTACGGCACCCGGGTCAAACCGAATGCCGCCCAGTGTGCCCACCGCAAAGCCGTCCGCAGTGGGGACGGGCTGTTGCTCGGTGAGCAAGGTCAGCTCCACCGTGCCGGGATAGTCCGTTTCGTCCCGCAGGGTGATGCCCTGTTCACTGACCGATACGCTGCGGCGGTAGGTGGTAAGCCCCGGGATGGGAGGGTACGCGCCCGCCAGCTCGCCGGTGATGCTGTTTTTATCGGTGCACACCTCCCGGGCAGCGTATTCCGCGCCGGGCAGCTGCTGCACGCCGTCAAAGGTTGGCAGATTGTGCCATGCGCTCTGCATCGTCCAGATCTCATACCGCTGGGGGCTGAAGGTCTTTTGGGTGTAGCTCTCCACTCCGATATCGATGAGAAACGGTCTGCCGTCCTTGTATACAGTAATGCTGCCGGTATCGTTGTGGTTGTGGCTGTCGCCGTTGGAGCCGAACTTTGCACCCAGCACCCAGCTGCCCTGCCGCGCGGCATAGACGCCCACGCTGGGATACCACACCGTTAAATGGTGCCGGGGCGCTGCGGAGTAGGTCATCATTTCTTCTTCTGCAAAGGCGGTGGTCAGCCGGTACCACAGGTTGATGTGGGTGCTGCCGTCCGGGTTCTGCAAATGGTCGGGGTCGGCATCGGCGCGGAAGTCTGCCGCCGCAAGGGCTTGCAGGGCATCGCTGCCCACAGCCTGCCCAAAACGGTATTCCCGCGCACCGCACCGCCCGGCAAGGGGGCTGCAATCGCCAAAGTTCAGGTAGTAAGGCCCTTCCACATGGACGTTGCAGATGTACTCTGCAATGTTTTTGATTTTAGGTTCATGGAACAGGGGAGAGAAGGCCTGCGGTGCAACATTGGACAAAATTTCAAGGCAGCCCCATAGGGTCAGCCCGGCGTGGCGGTAATACTGCGCACCCTCGTTGCAGCAGCCGTCCGCGCCGTAGTCCTTTAAAAAGCAGTCGAGGCTGTACGCTGCCTGTTTGACGGCAACCTGCCGCTGCTGCTGTGTGGTGGGCAGCAGAAAGACCGTGAGCAGCACATTCTGGGTGCACCAGCTCGTCCAGTTGCACATAGGCTCTGCGCCGTTGCCCATCCACCAGAAGTGGCTTGTAAAATAAGGCGTCAGGATGCGGGCGTCCAGCTCCCGCTCCATCCGCACCGTGGTGCCCGGCGCGGCAGTATCCAGCTCATCGGGCAGTAAGTACCGGGTCAGCGCCAGCAACGCGCCGGTCTCGGCGGCAAATAAATCTACGATGGGGCGGGTGGTGTCCGGCAAGGGCAGCTGCGGGGTGTCCCGGATGTAGCTGTTGTGGGCGGGCAGCTGCCATGCGCTTTCCTCGCAAAGCGCCCATACGGTATCTGCAATTTCATCCAGAAAGCGCCCTTCGTGCTCCACGCATTCGGCGCATACCAGCGCGCACAGCCGCGCCCGGCGGGAGAAGTAAGCCGTCTCCCATGGCGTGCGCCGCCCAGTGTGGGTGAAATCCAGCCAGAGCGAGAGCGGCAGGGGCGCAATGGGCGTTTGCAGCGCGGCTTTCCCCGCCTGCAAAAAGCGCTGCTTTGCCCGCAGGGGCAGCCCCTGCCATGCGGTGCGTTCCTTGGCAGGGGGGAAGGGCCGGTAATCGGGAAGAAATTCCGGCAGAAAAGCAAGTTGTTCCTGTATCATAAAAGCCTCCGGTTTTAAATACTTTGCTGGTATTCCCGCGGGCTGAGCCCCGTGACCTTTTTGAACACCTTGGAAAAATAAAAGGCGCTTTCGTACCCCAGTTTCTCAGCGATCTCGTATACTTTCAAATCGCCCTGTTCCAGCATCTCCTTCGCCGCAGCGATGCGGGTCTCGGTAATGTACTCCACAAAGCCGCTGTCGCCGTATTTGCCAAACAGCTGGCTGAGGTAGTTGGGCGAAAAATTGAATACCGCCGCCACATCGGCCAGCGTCAGCCGCTCGGAAAGGTGGCTCTGAATATATTCCTGCACCTGTGCCACCACCTGCATCTTCCCGGCGGTGGCGTCGCCCTCGTTGACCTCCACGAACTGGATGGGCTGCTCCACCGTGAGCAGGGGCTGTAGGTGGGCGTTTTCCCGGCAGCGGCGCGCCAGCCCCAGCAGGGAGCCGGTGGGGCGTCCTACCGCCCAGAGCAGCCGTACCGTGAAATAGTTGTATAGAATTTGGCTGGCGCGTTCCAGCAGCGGGCGCAGCACCGTCCGGTAGTTCTGGCACTGGGCATCGGTCAGGCAGAACAGCACATTGCAGCGCATGGCATCCGCCCCGGTCACATAGCAGGGCAGGTAGTTTTGCAGGGTGGTCTCCAGCATCCGCCCGCAGGAAAAACTCAGCTTCAGCTGCTGGGCGGGGGTAAGGGCGGTGTTGGCGATGATCTCGCAGCTGGCTACAAGATAGGCGTCGCTTGCAAGGTTCAGCTCCATGTGCTGCAAAGGCTGCTCCAATGCGGCTTCGTCCGGGAACAGCCCGGCGTACAGCCGCACGAAAAAACGCTCCTGATAGCTGCGCACACTCTCGGCAAGGTTTTCCTGTGCCGACAATTCGCCCAGCAGGGCGCGCTCCTTTTTTACCTTTTCGGCGGCCTTGGCAAGGGCGGTTTGCAGGTTCTCGGGGGTCAGGTCCAGCTTGACCAGATAATCCACCACCCCGGCACCCATGGCCTGCTTGATGTAATCAAATTCTTCAAAGCTGGTCAGCATGATAAAGGCGGGCAGGGCGCTGCGCTCCCGGCAGGTGCGGGCAAGGGTAAGGCCGTCCATCACCGGCATTTTTACGTCGGCAATGACGATATCCGGCTTCTCCCGCTCAATGAGTTCCAGCGCCAGCTTGCCGTTGCGGGCGGTGCCGCAGACGGTATAGCCCAGCTTTTCCCATTCCAGCATCCCCTGCAGGCCGATGAGCACCAGCGGCTCATCATCCACCAGTAATATCCGCAGCATGGGTGTCTCCTTTCTGTTGATAGGGCAGCCGGATGGTGACCTCGGTGCCCACGTCCTCTTCACTTTCAATGGTCAGGCCGTAGCCCTCGCCAAAGGAATACCGGATGCGGCGGTTCACGTTCCACAGGCCGACATGACGGAACTTTTCGGCCTTTTCGGCACCCTCGGCGGGCTCGTCCAGAAGGTGCGCCACCTGCTCCGGCGGCATGCCCACGCCGTCGTCGGTAATGCGCAGCAATACATCCCCGGTATCCGGGTCGGTGGAGATATCCAGCAGCACGCTGCCGTGGCCGCCCTTTGGCTCCAGCCCGTGGAAGATGGCGTTTTCCACCAGCGGCTGCAAGGTGAACCGGGGGATCATGCAGTCCCGGCAAAGGGTCTCGCTTTCAATGCGGGAGACCTCAATTTCCAAGTCGCCGCCGTAGCGGTACTGCTGGATGGTAAAGTAATCGTTGAGCAGCGCCAGCTCCTCCTGCAAAGGCACCAGCTTCTGGGTGCCCTTGGAGATGCTCTTGGTTAGCCGTGCAAAGGCGGTGACCATCTCGGCAATGCCGGGCGCGTGCTGGATGGTGGCCATCCAGCGGATGCTGTTGAGGGTGTTGTAGATAAAGTGCGGGTTCACCTCGTTTTGCAGCATCCGGTATTCCAGCTCCTGCTTGCGGCGCTCGTCCTCCACACGGCGGGTCATCAGGCTGTCCACGTTTTCAGCCAGCTGGTTGATGCCCCGGCCGATGTCGCCCAGCTCGTTGTTCCACTCCACCGTGCGGTCCGGGGCAAAGTTGCCGCTGCCCACGGTCTCGATGCGCTTTTGCAGCGCCTCCACCGGGCGGGTGATGACCCGCTCCAGCCAGTGCTGCATCAAAAAGCTCAGTCCCCAGATGATGGCAATGCCAAGGGCGACCAGCCACAGGTACACGCCGTAGTGCAGCAAAAAGGTATTTGCGGGCAAAAGCTGTACCAGTGCCGCGCTGCGGCCGTTCAGAGTTACCTTGACTACATAATACTTCTGGCCGTCCAGCTGCACCTTGCCCTGCCATGCGGTCTGCTCTGTCACGCCGTTATTGCTGCCGGTGCGCAGGGTGTAGTCCACCTCCCGCAGCGGGTTTTCAATCTCGGTCAGGCTGCCGTTTTCGATCTGCCACAGGCGGCTGCCCATCTCCCAGTACAGGGCGCTGCCGTCGGTCAGGCTGTAGCCCGCGGCCGGGTCGGTGATAATGGCGGTGTCCAGCGCAAGGTAGGTGCTGCCCCGGTGCAAGGTGCCCTTGCCGCAGCGGACAGGCTGGCTGAGGGCGATGCAGTCCGGGCTACCGGGCAGCAGCGGGTCGGTGGTGAACTGCATCCCATACCCCTTGGGGAGAAACTGATTTATGCTGGTGCGGCTGAGCGCCGCCGAGGAGTTCAGCGTGCCGAACTGTAAATGCCGGTCGTTTTCATTGGTAATAAAAAAGCGGAGGATATGGCTGTACAGGGTGCTGGAATAGTATTTTTCCTGCACGGCTTCGTAGGCGGCAATGGTCTGGGTGCCGTTGATATTTTCCTGCGAGATGTACCGCCGCACGGTGCTGTCGATGGAAGCCCAGTTCAAAAGAGCATCGGCGCTGTCCAGACTGGTCTCGATGGAGGTAGCCACCAGCCGCAGGTTGAACTCTGCCGCCTGCAGGGAGTTGGCGCGCACATATTGGTTGGAGAGGGTGAACAGCGCCGCGCCCACGGCCAGCGAGGTAAGGATGGTAAAAAAGCGCATCCCCCACACGATCTGCCGCCGCAGCGGGAAACGATGGCTGCTCTTCATAGCGGAGCCTCCTTTCCGGTAATATTTTGCATTCTTTCCTTTATACAGTACTGATTCCGGCGCGGTTTGTCAACGACTTTTTTCATGAAAATTGTGTACTTTATACGCTTTTTTCTTGTGCCATAGATGTAAACTGTGCAAGAGAACAAGAAAGTGCAGACTCCAGTGTAAGAAAGTGCATCTTTTTTTAAAAGATACAGAAAAACTGCAACTCTTCCCGGAATTTTTCCATTCCGGTTTTTGCGTTTGTGCGGTATCCTAGTGTCAACAAAAGCGAGTGGCTCCCCGGCACGGGGGAGACCGTTGCACGCAATACACACACTGCCCTGAAGGAGGACACACTTATGAAAAAGATCTCTCGTCGTTCGTTCCTTACCGCTGCCGCTGCCTGCGGCGCTGCTGCTGCTCTGAGCGCCTGCGGCGGCTCTTCCGCAAGCTCCACCGCTGCTTCCTCCACTGCCGGTTCCACCGCTGCATCCGCAGCAGCAGGCCCTGTTACCCTGCAGTGGTCGGTGTGGGATAAGGAGTCCACCCCCTACTGGCAGGCCATGGCCGACGGCTACATGGCAAGCCACAAGGACGTGACCATCGAGATGGTGGATCTGGGCTCCAGCGATTACATGACCGTTCTGGCTACCCAGCTGGCCGGCAGCGCCGATCTGGATGTCGTGACCGTCAAGGATATCCCCGGCTACGCAAACCTGATCAATCTGGACTACCTCAAGCCCCTGAACGAGGTGCTGACCCGCGACACCGGCGATTTCAACGGCACCATCGAGCAGCTGACCACCGATGACGGCAACTTCTACGCCGTGCCCTTCCGCAGCGACTTCTGGGTGCTGTACTACAACAAGGATCTGTTCGATAAGGCCGGTGTGGAGTATCCCTCCAATGACCTGACGATGGAAGATTACGATGCTCTGGCTCGCAAGATGACCAGCGGCTCCGGCGACACCAAGGTCTATGGCTGCCACTACCACACCTGGCGCTCCGCCGCTTCTCTGTTCTCTATTCTGGACGGCAAGAACACCATCATCGACGGCAAATACGACTTCATGAAGCCCACCTACGATATGGTCATTGCCCAGCAGAAGGACGGCATCTGCATGGACTACGGCTACCTCAAGACCTCTTCTCTGCACTACTCCGCAGCCTTTGAGAACCAGCAGTGCGCAATGGTCAACATGGGCAGCTGGTTCATTTCCACGCTGGAAGCTTACATGAAGGATGCCGAGACCAAGTTCAACTGGGGCATCGTCAAGTATCCGCACCCCGCCGGTGCAGAGGCTGGTTCTACGCTGGGCACTGTGACCAGTCTGGCCATCAACGCCGATTCTCCCAAGGCAGAGACCGCTGCCGACTTCATCAACTGGTGTGTCTCCGAGGAGGGCGCACAGGCCATTGCCAAGACCGGCACCTTCCCGGCCTGCGGCTCCGCTGCTACCGCCGAGATCATCAAGTCCACCGAGGGCTTCCCCGAGGACAGCAATTCTGTGGATGCACTGACCACTAGCAATGTCTATCTGGAAATGCCCTACACCCAGTACGCATCTGATATCGAGACCATTCTGAACGCCGAGCACGATGCCATTATGACCATGAGCGAGACCGTGGACGAGGGCATCCAGAACATGAACGATCAGGTTCCCGCAGTTCTCGGCTGATAAAGCGTTTTCCGCAATGGTTTGCGGTTCTCCTTCTTCATCATTTTCGATCCCCATTCATTTTCCGATGACGAGCATCGGAAAAAAGCCCTGTCCGAGCGGGGCGGGTATGCAAAGCGCCCGCCCCGCTCATTTTTTGGAAAAGCTGTTATACTTCCGGGAAAGGAGGCTCTTTTATGGCGAGTGCTGCTGTCCAGAATAAAACTCCCCGTAAAGTGCTTAAAAAATCGACCCGCGATTCTCTGATCGCGTATTCCTTCATTGCGCCAAACTTCATTGGCTTCTGCGTGTTTACGCTGGTGCCCATGGTGTTTGCCATTGCGCTGGCCTTCTGCGCATGGGACGGCCGCCACGCCATCGAGTTTATCGGCCTGAAGAACTTTGTAAAGCTCTTCACCACCGATAAAATTTTTCAGGCGGCGCTGAAAAACACCGTCGTCTATGTCATCGGTACCGTGCCGCTGACGCTGGCCTGCTCGCTGGCCATGGCTGTGCTGCTGAACCAGAACGTGAAGCTGCGCAACTTCTTCCGCACCGTGGCGTTCTTCCCCTATGTTGCCTCGCTGGTGGCGGTGGCAGCGGTGTGGAATATGATCTTCAACCCCTCCATGGGCCCCATCAACATGATCCTGAACCAGTTCTTTGGCGTGGCGGTGGAAAACCTGCCCCGCTGGGCTGCCGGTAAGGACACCGCTATGATCACGGTCATCCTGTTCAGTGTATGGAAGAACATGGGCTACTACATGGTCATCTATCTGGCGGGCCTGCAGGGCTGCAACCCGGACCTGAACGAAGCCGCCGAGCTGGACGGTGCAAACCGCTGGCAACAGTTCTGGCACATCACCCTGCCGCAGCTGCGCCCCACCACCTTCTTTGTGGTCATCATGCTCACCATCTCCGGCTTCAAGGTCTACGACCAGATGTACATGATCACGCAGGGCGGCCCCGGCACTGCTACCATGACGCTGGTGTATTACATCTATAATGTGGCCTTCGTCAATACCCCGAAATACGGCTACGCAAGTGCAATTTCCATGGTGCTGTTCGTACTGGTGCTGATCGTTACCATCATCCAGTTCCGCGGCTCCAAGGGCGAGAACTGAGAAAGGAGGAAGAACTATGTCTGCTGCTATTATCAAGACCGAAGCCTCTCAGAAGCGCCGCAACTTCATCTCCAAGTTCCTGATCTATTTCTTCCTCATCGTCATCACAGCTTGTATGCTGCTGCCCTTTTTGTGGATGCTGTCCTCCTCCTTTAAGCTGAATAAGGACGTGTTCGGCTTCCCCATCCAGTGGATCCCCAAAAATCCCCGCTGGCAGAACTATGTGGACATCTGGACCCAGATCCCGCTGCTGACCTTTGTGAAAAACACGGTCAAGATCACCGTGGTGGTCACCCTGTTGCAGCTGTTCACTTCCTCCTTTGCAGCCTACGCCTTTGCAAAGATGCAGTTCAAGGGCAAAAACGCGCTCTTCCTCGGCTACATTGCCACCATCGCAGTGCCTTGGCAGGCCTACATGGTGCCCCAGTTCATGATGATGAGTTCGTGGCATTTGAACAACACCCATCTGGCCATTATGTGCCTGCAAGCCTTCAGCGCCTTCGGCGTGTTCCTGATGAAACAGTTCTACGAGGGCGTGCCCACCGAGCTGTGTGAGGCTGCCCGCATTGATGGCCTGAGCGAGTACGGCATCTGGTGGCACATCATGCTGCCCCTCAGCCTGCCCGCCCTGTCCACCCTGACCATCTTCACCTTCGTGAACACCTGGAACGACTTCCTTGGCCCCCTGATCTACCTGACTAAGACCGAGCTCAAGACCATCCAGATCGGTCTGCGTATGTTCATCACCCAGTATTCCGCAGAGTACGGCCTGATCATGGCAGCCTCTGTGGTGGCACTGATCCCGGTGCTGATCGTGTTCCTCTCCCTGCAGAAGTATTTTGTGCAGGGCGTGGCATCCACCGGCATCAAGGGCTAAACAAATCACCCGTAAGCGGGGCGTGGGCAGTACCCGCGCCCCGCATTTTTTGCAGAAATAGAGAGAAAGTGTTATGTTATATCCTGAACAGAATGAAGCGCGCTTGAAGCTGAGCCTTGACGGCACATGGGCGTTTGCGCTGGGCAGCTGCGTGGAAGACCAGTTCGATCCCGCAAAGCCCCTGCCGGATGCCCAGCCCATCGCCGTGCCCGCCAGCTACAACGACCAGAACGACCAGACCACCGCCCTGCGCCGCCACTACGGCTGGGCGTGGTATCAGCGCAAAGTCACCCTGCCCGCCTTCTGCGCAGGGCAGCGGGTGGCGCTGCGGTTCGGCTCGGTGACCCACACGGCAAACGTCTGGCTGAACGGCCAGCTTATCGCACAGCACAAGGGCGGCTTTACCCCCTTTGAAGCAGACGTTACCGCCCTGCTGCACCCCGGCGAGACGGTGCTGCTGACCGTCGCCTGCGACAACCGGGTAAACCACAGCACCCTGCCTGTGGGCAACGAGGACGGACAGCTGGCCTTCTTTGGATCGGACAACGCGGGCATCCCCAGTGTGGAGGCTGCCAAGCGCGCCGCCGCACCCCAGAACCGCCCCAACTTTGACTTTTTCAACTATGCGGGCATCCACCGACCAGTGTGGCTCTACACCACCCCCAAAGAGTATATCGAGGATGTGACCGTAGTGCCCGCCGTGGACGGCACGGTGCAGTACGCGGTCAAAACCACCGGCAGCGCGCCTGCCCATGTCACGGTGCTGGATGCGGACGGCAAAGCCGTTGCAAGCGCCGAGGGTGCAGAAGGCACGATCACCATCCCGGAGGTGCATCTCTGGGAGCCCAGACCCGGCACGCCCTACCTGTATACCCTGCACATCACCTGCGGGGCAGACGTCTACGACCAGACCTTTGGCGTGCGCAGCATTGAGGCGCGGGGCACACGGGTGCTTTTGAACGGAAAACCGCTCTATTTCAAGGGCTTTTGCAAGCACGAGGACTTTACCGCCCACGGCCGCGGCTTTGACCCGGTGCTGAACGTGAAGGACGTGAATCTGATCCACTGGGCAAACGCCAACGCGGTGCGTACCAGCCACTACCCCTACGCTGAGGAGTTCTACGACCTGTGCGACCGGGAGGGCATTCTGGTCATGGACGAGACTCCGGCGGTGGGCATCGGCGGCGGGGCGGCGGTGAACCCTTATAAGGAATACCCTCTTGCGGAGCATCACCGGCAGGTGCTTGCCGAGATGATCCATCGGGACAAAAACCACCCCTGCGTGGTGCTGTGGAGCCTTGGCAACGAGCCGGATCTGGAGCACTTCCCGCAGGATGCCTACGATTACTGGCACCCGCTGTATGAGCTGGCACATCAGCTGGACCCGCAGAACCGCCCGGTCACCCTCGTCTGCTGCCAGAATGACTACACCAAGGATATCACCACCCGCACCATGGATATCGTCTGCATCAACCGCTACTACGGCTGGTACAACCTTTCCGGCGACATGGACGCTGCCTGCTATGGCCTGAATCAGGAAATGGATTTCTGGGCAGAGCAGCACAAGCCCGTGATGATGAGCGAGTACGGCGCAGACACCGTGGCAGGGTTGCACACCGCCGGAGCCGAGATGTTCAGTGAGGAATTTCAGGTGGAGTTCTACCGCCGTCTGGATGCAGAGTTTGACAAGCGCCCGTGGTTTGTGGGAGAATTTGTCTGGAACTTTGCAGACTACGACACCGTGCAGGGCCCCATGCGGGTGGACGGCAACAAAAAGGGCCTGTTCACCCGGGACCGCCGCCCCAAGCTGGGTATGCACTTTCTGCGCCAGCGGTGGGCAGAGATCCCTACGTTTGGATTTAAGGAGTAATCATGATGAAAACCTACCAGAACCACGCTATGACCGACGCCGAGGCACGGCAGGCACTGGCCGATGCCTGCAAGCAGGTGGAGACCAATCTGCCCCTGTACACCTACCAGTGCCAGAACCATTCCAGCGTGAACAATATCTACCCCGGCTGTGCCAATAACCAGTGGACCTGCGGCTTCTGGCCCGGTGAGATCTGGCTGGCCTACGAGGCCACCGGGGACGAAAAATTCAAGACCGCCGCCCTCATTCAGGTGGACAGCTTTGCGGACCGCATTGCCCGCAAGGTGGAAGTGGACCACCACGATATGGGCTTTTTGTACAGCCCCACCTGCGTGGCAGCATGGAAGCTGGTGGGCAGCGAAAAGGGCAAAAACGCCGCCATTGCCGCCGCCGACCAGCTGCTGACCCGCTACCAGCCCAGCGGCCGCTTCTTGCAGGCATGGGGCACCATGGACGACCCCGACAACTACCGCTATATCATTGACTGTATGCTCAACGTGCCGCTGCTGTACTGGGCAGCGCAGGTGACCGGCAGCGACCACTACCGCGAGATCGCCGCCGCCCACACCGCCACTACGCTGGCAAACTCCTTCCGGCCGGACGGCAGCACCTACCACACCTTCTTTATGAACCCGGACGGCACCCCCAAGGGCGGCCGCACCTGTCAGGGCTATAAGGATGACAGCTTCTGGGCACGGGGACAGGCGTGGGGCGTGTACGGCAGCGCCATTGGCTACACCTACACCCACGATGAAAAGTTTTTGGATGTGTTCCGCAAAGCGCTGGCGTTTTACCTTTCCCGCCTGCCGGAGGATATGATCCCCTGCTGGGATATGCTCTTTGCCCCGGAAAGCGGCGAACCCCGGGATTCCTCCTCTGCGGCCATCGTGGCCTGCGGCCTGCTGGAAGCAGCCAAGTATGTGGACGAAACAGAAGCTGCCCAGTGGCGCACGCTGGCGCGGCAGATGCTGGCCAGCCTTGCCACAAATTATGCAGTAAAGCCCGGCACCCTCGGCTCCGGCCAGCTGCTGCACGGCACTTACAGCAAAAAAAGCCCCTACAACACCTGCACCCCGGAGGGCGTGGATGAATGTACGAGCTGGGGCGATTATTTTTACATGGAGGCGCTGACCCGCCTGACCAAAGACTGGGAGATGTACTGGTGATGAACTTGCAGACCAAAGCGGATTTTACCGCACTGATGCACAAATTTCTCGACCCGCTCAAGCCTTATTATTCCGCAGGCTGTGCCCGGCTGCATCTGGGCGAGACGGGTGTGACCTACAACCAAAATGCCATTGAGCTGGAAGCCTTCAGCCGCCCGCTGTGGGCGCTGGTGCCCTTCTGGGTAGGTGGCGGCTCTGAGCCGGAATTTGAAAAAATCTACCGCAAGGGTCTTGCCGCCGGCACCGACCCGGAAAACCCCGAATACTGGGGCACCACCGGGGAGTACGACCAGTGCTATGTGGAGATGGCGGCTATTGCCTGCGGCATCCTCACCGCACCGGAAAAGCTGTGGACCCCGCTTTCTGACACCGAAAAACAGAACCTTGCCGCATGGCTGGGGCAGATCAACGCCCACACCATCCCGGACTGCAACTGGCAGTTTTTCCGCATCCTTGTAAACCTTGCCCTGAAAAGCGTGGGCATGCCTTACAGCCCGGAGCTGCTGGAGGACGGCCTTTGCAAAATTGACAGCTATTACAGCGGCGACGGCTGGTCCACCGATGGCGCCTCGGTGCAGAAGGATTACTACATCCCGTGGGCCATCCAGTATTACGGACTGCTGTACTCTAAATTTGCCGCAGATACCGACCCCCGGCGTGCTGCCCTTTACCGCCAGCGCGCCCAGCTGTTCGCGCAGCAGTTCGTCTACTGGTTCGATGCCAATGGTGCAGCGCTGCCCTTTGGCCGCAGCCTGACCTACCGCTTTGCCCAGAACAGCTTCTGGGCGGCCTGCATCTGGGCAGGGCTGGAACCGCTGCCCCTGCCGGTGATGAAAGGGCTCATCGTCCGCAACTTCAACTGGTGGCTGGGGCAGAAAATGTTCGACCGGGACGGCATCCTGACCATCGGCTACTGCTACCCGCAGATGTACATGGCCGAGCGGTACAACGCCCCCGGCAGCCCCTACTGGGGCATGAAGAGCTTTTTGTTGCTTGCTCTGCCGGATGACCACCCCTTCTGGTCTGCCGAAGCCGCGCCCATGCCCGCATTGGAGCGGCTCAAGCCCATGCCATACGCCAATATGCTGGTGCAGCGCCGGGCGGGGCGGGTAACGGCCTATGCCGCCGGTGTCAACGAGGGGCACGGCCACGGACAGTTCCCGGAAAAGTACGCAAAATTTGCCTACGATACCCGCTTTGGCTTCTGCGCCTCCCGCAGCCGGGAGGTGCTCAATCAGGCGGCTCCCGACAGTATGCTGGCCTTTGTCATCGACGATAACGTGTTTGTACGCAAGGTGAGCAAAACGTGGGAAATTGAAGCCGGGGCTGTGACTGCGCAGTGGTCGCCCTTCCCCGGCATTGAGGTGACCACTACCATCACCCCCACGGCCACCGGCCACCGCCGCCATCATGAGATTGACAGCAGTTTCGACTGCGAAGCCTACGACTGCGGTTTTGCCGTGCCCAATTTTGCACCGGGCTACGCCGAAAGCGTGGAAAGCGATACCGCCGAAGCCCATTGCGACACCCTGCGCTGCACCGTGCGCGGCAGGGGAGAAGCAGTGGTCATCGGCTGCGACCCCAACACCAGCCTGTACTTCACCAACGTACATCTGCCCGCCGTGAAGTACCACATCCCCAAGGGGCACACGGTGCTGGACACCGAGATCCTTGACGAAGCGGACTGATGCCGCTTCTCTCCAGAAAAACAGTCGTTTTTATGCGGCTGTTTTTCTTATATTCTGTGCTATAATGAGAGCAGAAAATGCTGCGAGGTGACATTTATGCCTTTAAATAATCCTATCACATCGGCACTTCTGGCCGACCCGGAAATTTTCCAGCAGAACCGTCTGCCCTTCCATGCCCACTTTGCGGACCAGACAAGCCCGGAAATGCCCCTGACCGTCAGCTTGGATGGCGAGTGGAACTTCCGCTATGCGGAAAACCTGACCGCACCCTTTACGGACTGGGATACCCTGACTGTGCCCGGCTTTATCCAGATGCAGAGCCTGCAAAAGCCTGGCAAGCCCTACGGCACGCCCCATTACGTCAACACCCAGTACCCGTGGGACGGCCACGAAAAGCTGCGCCCCGGCGAAATTCCGCAGGATTATAACCCCATCGGGGAGTATCAGCGTAGCTTCACCCTGCCGGAAAGCTGGGCAAGCTGCTACCTGCGCCTGAACGGTGCCGACAGTGCCGCCGCCGTCTGGTGCAACGGCGTTTACATCGGCTACACCGAGGATACCTTCACTCCCGCTGAATTTGACATGACCGCCGCCGTCCACCCCGGCGAAAATACCCTGACGGTGCAGGTGTACCGTTTCTCCTCCGGCAGCTGGCTGGAAGATCAGGATTTCTGGCGCATGAGCGGCTTATTCCGCTCCGTGGAGCTGTTCACAAAGCCGGAAGTTCACCTCGAGGACGTCTTTGTGAAGCAGAGCTTTGCAGATGATTTTTCCAGTGCTGCCGTCACCTTTGATTGCAAGGTCAGCGGCGCGGGAACGGTGTCGGTGGTGTTCAATGGGCAGGAGCAGTCCGCTGAGGTGGGCGAGCCTGCCGAATACGACAGCGGCGTGGTGTTCGGCAAGGGCGAGGTTGCCCCGGATGTGGAGGAGGACGTGCAGGATGTCTCCTTCACCTTTGCGGTGACTGACCCCGCCCTGTGGAGTGCCGAGCAGCCGAACCTGTACGAAGCAGAAATTGCCCTGCTGCGCGAGGGCGCTCTCGTGGAGCGTACTGGCCTGAAAGTCGGTCTGCGAAAATTTGAACTGAAAGACCGCCAGATGCTTTTGAACGGCAAGCGCATCGTGTTCAAGGGCGTCAACCGCCACGAGTGGAGCTGCCGCACCGGGCGCACGGTCAGCCGGGAAGAGATGCTGTGGGACGTGAAAAACCTGAAGGCCCACAACGTGAACGCCGTGCGCACCAGCCACTACCCGGACGACCCGTATTTTCTGCAACTCTGCGATGAATATGGCCTGTACGTCATCGGGGAGACGAATCTGGAGACCCACGGCACATGGCAGAAGCTGGGCGCGGACGGCTCGGACGAGTGGACGCTGCCCGGTGCGCGCCCGGAGTGGCGGGAAAATGTGCTTGCCCGCGCCGAAGCGATGCTGGAACGGGACAAAAACCACCCGGCCATCCTCATCTGGTCTTGCGGCAACGAGAGCCACGGCGGCAAGACCCTGTGGGAGATGAGCGAATACTTCCGCCGCACCGACCCCAGCCGCCTTGTGCACTACGAGGGTATTTTCTGGAACCGGGAATACCCCGCCACCTCCGATATGGAAAGCCAGATGTATACCCCGGTGGCAGACATCAAAAAGTTTCTGGCAGAGCACCCGGAAAAGCCTTTTATCATGTGCGAGTACAGCCACGCCATGGGCAACAGCTGCGGCGGCATCACCGACTACACCGAGTATGCCTACGAAGAGCCGCTGTATCAGGGCGGGTTTATCTGGGAGTATATGGACCACGGCATCGCCGTGACGGGTCCGGACGGAAAGCCCGGCTTTGCCTACGGCGGCGACTTTGGCGACCGCCCCACCGACCGGGAATTCTGCGTGGACGGCCTTGTGCTGCCCGACCGCCGTAACACTCCCAAAATGGACGCAGTCAAGGCGGCCTATGCACCGCTGAAGATCACCCTGACCGACACCGAAGCCGTGATTGAAAACCGGAATCTTTTTACCGACCTGAGCGCCTACGACCTTGTGTTTGCGTCCTCGGTCAACGGCAAGCCGGAGCGCCGCGCGGTGTTGCGGGTAGAATGCGCACCCGGTAAAACCGTGCGCATTCCGTTCCCGTTCGCTCTGCCGGAAACAGGGCTTGCCTGCATGACCGTTACCGCCATCCAGCGGGCTGCACTGCCCGGCATCCCGGCGGGCTATGAAGCCGCTTTTGGTCAGGTATGGCACAACCATGCCGAAGCTCGGCTGACCCTGCCCGCCCCGCAGCTGGTGGAGATGGACTGCAACATCGGCGTAAAGGGCGATGGCTTCGAGTATATCTTTGGCCGCGGCAAGGGCCTTGTGTCCATCCGCTATAACGGTGTGCAGCTGCTGGACGATACCGTGCGCCCCAACTTCTGGCGTGCGCCTACCAACAACGACGAGGGCTGCGCAGAACCTTTTACATTTGCCTTCTGGAAAACCGCCGGTCTCTACGCCCGCTGCGATAACCTGACCGCCAAAACAAAGGGCGAATTTGTCACCGTCCGCGCAAACTACACCCTGCCAGATGGGCAGACCCTGCCCGTTGATTTTGCCATCGACGGCGCAGGCCACTGCGACATCACCATGACGTGGCAGGGCGAGCACACCGAGCTGCCGGAGTTCGGGCTGCTCTTCCCGCTGCGCCGGGAGCTGACTGAGGTATCCTATCTCGGTCTTGGCCCCCGGGAGACCACCGCCGACCGCACCGCAGGCGGCAAAATGGGCGCTTGGAGCTACAATGTCCGGCAGGACTTTGCCCAGAACACCCCGGTCTACCCGCAGGAGTGCGGCAGCCGTACCGGCGTGTACCGCGCAGCGGTCACCGGCAGCGGATTGAACATAGGCATCGGCTTTGCAGGGGACAGCATGACCTTCTCGGCACTGCCCTATACGCCCCATGAGCTGGAAAATGCCCGCCATCTCTATGAGCTGCCCCGGGACGACAACAAGACGGTTGTCCGTTGCGCTGCCTTCCAGCGCGGTGTTGGCGGCGATAATAGCTGGGGCGCAAAACCCCATGCAGACGACTGCTTTGCGGTGGAGAAGGAAACCTCGTTCCGTTTTACGATTCAAAAGTAAAAATTTACTTGGCTAAAGTGGTGGGGGATCATCGTGATACCCACCACTTTGGTCTTATTGCGAAACCGTAACGAGATAAAAATCAGTGCAACATATAAATAGTATATTTGCGATATGCAATCCAACGTTGTAGCTGCTACATTAAAAAGTTGAATTGCGGTATCCATGTTGTAGCGACAGGAAAGCAGTTCCATCATAGTAGTGCCCTCCTAGACCTGGACTTGGTTTTGGTGTGCAGCCACGCAAATCAATGCCGCTAAGTCGGTGGAGATAAAACGGCAAGGCCGCCTGCTGCCGCCAAGAAGAAAAAGGCTGTAATTCTATAAAAAGGACGGAAATCAGAGGAACCTATCAGGATTCTGTGCTCTGGTGGTCGATATCAAGAGACAAGCCGCCAACTTCACCGTGGATGGCCTTTATGTGGTAAGCGACATATTCGCGCGGATTGACACCGTAATTCTTTTTGAAGGAGCGGTAAAGGGCGTTATAATCAGAAAAACCGCATTTGGCCGGGATGGAAGAGATCGGCTCTTTTTTCATCAGCAGCCGTTTGGCTTCCAGCAGCCGCTGCTGGATGACATACTGGTAAAAGCTGATCTGCATATTCTGCTTGAACATGTGGGAAAAATTGTATTTATCAATGAAAAGCGCCTTTGCCACCGTGTCCAGTGAAAGGTCGCCGCTGAGGTTCAGATCGATATAATGCAGGGCGTTGCTCAGGACGCTTGGCTTCTGCGCCTTGGCAAAAACGTGTTCCCGATTATACAAGGAGCGGTTGATGCCGATCAGGATGCGGAGAATGTCGGCCATGCCCTCACTGTGGTAACACAGGCTTTCCTCCCGGTAAGCGTGGGTCAGGGCTTCAAACTGCCCGAACCGGGCGCGGGAACTGTCCACGCTATCCCGAATCAAAAATGTTTTTGCATGACCCGGACGGAGAAAGTAATCGATGTCCGGGTCGATCTTTTTCATGGTATCAAAAGCCGGAGGGCTGAGCCACAACACATACCGCTCATAGGGAATCTCAAAGTCCCGGAAGATGGGATGGTGCATAATGGCAGGTGGGATGATCAGCAGGTCTCCCGGTTTGAGCCGGAACATTTTGTCGTGGACAACATAATCCGCATTTCCGCTGACAAAGAGAAAAATTTCATAGAACTCATGGTAATGAGAAGCGACCGGAGGATAGCTGGCATCCTTGTAATGGTCGATCTCAAAATCCGGCTCGGCCATGTAATGTTTATCGGTTTTGACGACTTTCACAGAAAAATACCTCCGGTCAAAAAATTCTTTTGGGCTAGTTCATCATAACACGATGTACCAATATATGCAATGTTTTGACCAATAAATGCCAACAATTTTGCAAAAAAGGCTGGATTATACCAAGAAATGCAAGGTTTTTGCCAAAAAAGGCCTGTACATTACAACGCATTTGCGCTATTTTTATTGACAGAAAGCCTGTTGCACATGGCAGAGCGGAAATGGTAGGGAATGCGCAGCCCGAAGCCCTTTGCGGAAGGGACAAATTTCACTCTGACCGACAGGAGATCAAAACCGGTTTTGTACGCAGTCAATCAAACAAAGAAAACTGGAGATGTCAATCATGATAGGAACAAGACGTATTACTCGCCGCAGCTTTCTGGCTGCTGCAGGTCTTGCTGCCGTAGGCGCAAGCCTGTCGCTCACCGGATGCAGCGGCTCGGTTTCAGACGGCCTGAGCTCCAAGCATCTGCTGGTGGCACACAGCCACAGCGAAGCGCACCCGGTCAACGTTGGACTGCAGAAGATGGCGGAAGTTGCTTCTGCTGAATCTGACCTGACCTTCAGCGTTTACCCCAATGGTCAGCTGGGCGACAACGCAGCAATGATCCAGCTGGTCAAGGCTGGTGTTCTGGATATTGCAAAGGTCTCCGCTTCCAGCATGGAGCAGTTCAACAGCGCATACGCCATCTTCTCGATGCCGTATGTGTTTGAGAGCACCGAGCAGTATTTTGCCGTTATGAACCAGAGCGAAGCGGTGCAGGAGATCTTCAAGAGCACCTACGATCAGGGCTTCTTTGCCATCGGCTGGTTCGATTCCGGCTCCCGCAGCATCTACACCACCAAAGACGGCCCCTGTGAAGGCCCCGCAGACCTGAAGGGTCTGAAGATCCGCACCCAGGACAGCCCCACGTCCATTGCCATGATCCGTGCCATGGGCGGCAGTGCAACGCCCATGTCCAGCGGCGAGACCTACACCGGTCTGCAGCAGGGCATTATTGACGGCGCAGAGAACAACGAGACAGTTCTGGTGCAGGACGGCCACGGTGAAGTCTGCAAGAGCTATACCTACACCCAGCACCAGATGGTGCCCGATATCGTGATCATCTCCACCGAGACTTGGGAAAGTCTGGACGAGGCCGAGCAGAGTGCCATCGTAAACGGCATGACGCAGGGCAACGAAGCACACGAGGCCGTATGGCAGGATCTGGTGCAGGAGAACATTGACGGTGCCAAGGAGATGGGCGTCCAGTTCTACACCATCGACAAGACGGCCTTTATCGAGGCTACCCAGTCCCTGCGCGACGAGTTCTGTGCCAAGAGCGCCGACAATGCTCGTTATTACGAGGACTTCCTGTCCTATGTACAGGCTTGATGAGGAGGGAAGCATACCATGTTGATCGTTAAATTCCGCGGCCTGATCGATAAGATCATTCAGGTCCTCAGCACCATTATCATGGGTGTCATGGTCATTGCTGTCTGCTGGCAGGTCATCACCCGCTACATCCTGAACAACCCCAGCACCGTGACCGAAGAAGCGCTGCGTTATCTGCTGATCTGGGTGACCATGGTGGGCGGTGCTTACGCATACGGCCGCCGCAAGCATCTGGCAATCACCGCGCTGAGCAAGCGTCTGTCCTTCAAGGGCCAGAAGATCCTGGATATCTTTGTGCAGGCTATGGTCATCCTGTTCTGCGTTGTTGTCATGATCGGCGGCGGCACGCGCCTTGTCAACACCGCTGCGGATCAGCTGAGCGCTGCGCTGCAGCTGCCCATGCCCCTGATCTACGCCAGCGTCCCTGTGGGTGCCATCCTGTTCATCTTCTACGCGCTCATCTTCATCGGTGAGGACCTGCGCGATATGAAGCAGGGCCCCAAGGCAGAGTCTGCCAAAGAAGCATAAAAAAAGGAGGACGAACCTAAAATGGGTACTTTTCAAGTCGGTCTGCTCCTGATCGGCACGTTTGCGCTGCTGCTGGCGCTGAGCGTCCCGGTCTCGGTCAGTATCATCATTTCGTCGGTCGTGACCATGGCCTCCACCCTGTCTCTGGATCTGGGCACTTTCGTTGCCAGCCAGCGCATGGTGGGCGGCGTTGACAGCTTCTCGCTGCTGGCTGTCCCGTTCTACATCCTCTGCGGTGTTCTGATGAACACCGGCGGCATTGCACAGAAACTGATCGATTTCGCAAAAATTCTGGTCGGCCGCATTCCCGGTGGTCTGGCGCACACCAACATTCTGGGCAACACGCTGTTCGGCTCTCTGTCCGGTTCCTCCGTTGCAGCTTCCGTTGCCATCGGCGGCGTTCTGATCCCCATGGAGGAGAAGGAAGGCTACGATAAAAAGTTTGCTGCTGCCGTCAACATCGCTTCCGCACCTACCGGTCTGATCATTCCTCCTTCCGGCATCCTGATTATCTATCCGGTGCTGGCTGGCTGCTCTGTGGTGGGCATGATCATGTCCGGCTACATCCCCGGCCTGATGTGGGCACTGGCCTGTATGGTGGTGGCTTATGTCATTGCAAAGAAGAACCACTATCCCACTGCTGGTAAGGTTCCGGCTTCCGTTTTCTTCAAGTACTTCGTGGACGCCATCCCCAGCCTGCTGCTGATCGTCATCATCGTCGGCGGCGTTATGTCCGGCATCTTCACGGCAACGGAGTCCGCTGCCGTGGCTGTTGCCTACACCCTGTTCCTGTCCATCGTTGTTTACCGCAGCATCAAGATCAAGGATCTGCCCAAGATCCTGCTGGACGCCTGCGAGACCACCGCTATCATCATGTTCCTGATCGCCGGCTCCAACGTCATGAGCTTTGTCATGAGCTTCACCGGTCTGCCCAGCGCTATCGGCAACGCATTGATCAGCGTTTCCAGCAACAAGTACGTCATCCTGCTCATCATCAACCTTGTGCTGCTGGTGGTTGGCTGCTTCATGGACATCACCCCGGCTGTCCTGATCTTCACCCCGATCTTCCTGCCCGTTGTCCAGTCCTTCGGTATGGATCCCATCCACTTCGGTATCATGATGGTCATGAACCTGGGCATCGGCAACATCACCCCGCCCGTTGGCAGCTCACTGTTCAGCGGCTGCTCGGTGGCAGATATGGACATGGAGGACATGATCAAACCGATCCTGCCGTTCTATGCGGCGATCTTCGTGGCGCTGATGCTGGTAGCTTATGTGCCTTGGTTCTCCATGGCGCTGCCCACCCTGTTCGGCGCAGTCTGATAATGTGAAAAGGAGCAAGTTTTCATGGTTTATTCAGTCACCAAGTATGGCGCTGTCGGCGATGGCGCAACCAATGATGCCGCTGCAATCCAGTCTGCCATTGATGCCTGCAACGCAGCAGGCGGCGGCCGCGTTGTACTGGAGGGCGGTCATACCTACTATTCCAGTTCTATCGAGCTGAAAAGCAACGTAGAGCTGCATCTGGAACAGGGCGCCCTTCTGAAAGCGCACTCCGATATCTCCACCTATTTCAACCCCAACGGCGATGATGCTTCCGTGGCAGCAGTTTCCGGCGCAAAGGCCGTGGATCGTCCGGTGGCAAAACCGGCTTACACCTTTATTCACGCCAAGGATGCAGACAACTTCTCCATCACGGGTCAGGGCGCAGTGGACGGCAATGTTTATGCCTTTATGAAGCGGGCAAGCCGTTACTACTTCAACGGTGATTTCTACCCCCGTCCCACCATGGTGTATGTGGAGCACTGCAACCACATCTCGTTCCATGACGTGACACTGCAGAACTCTCCGTTCTGGACGCTGCACCCTGCCGGATGCAACGATGTGCTGATCTCCAACATCCGGGTGCTGAACCCGCTGGACTGCACCAACTCCGACGGTATCGATCCGGATCACTCCACCAATGTGCGGATCATCGGCTGCCATGTCCAGTGTGCAGATGACTGCATCTGCCTCAAGACCACAGCGGGCAACAACGAGTACGGCCCCACCAAGAACGTCATCATCTCCAACTGCACGCTGACTTCTACCAGTGCCGCAATCAAAATCGGCACAGAGGGCGTGGCAGATTTCGAGAATATTCTGGTGGATAACTGCATCATCACTGGAAGCAACCGGGGTCTGTCTATCCAGATTCGCGACGGCGGCTGTGTGCGGAACGTGAGCTTCTCCAACATCATGATCGAGACCCGCCGCTTTGCCGAGTGCTGGTGGGGCTGCGCGGAGCCTATCGTGATGACGACCCACGACCGGAACGCCAACACCCACAGCGGCAGCATCGAGAATGTCCGCTTCTTCAACGTCACCTGCAAGGGTGAGAACGGTGTGTTCCTCTCCGGCAACGAGGAGAATCACATCAAGAACGTTCTGTTTGAAAATGTCAACGTCTGTCTGGAAGCTACCAGCAAGTGGGAGCGCGGAATGTACGATCTGCGTCCCATTCCGCCTGAAAAGGAAGGCATGCTGCATCAGAAGAGTGCAGCCATGTTCCTGCGCTGGGTAGATGGCGTCACCGTCCGGAACTCCACGCTGGGCTTTGCGGGCGAGGACCGTTCGGACTTCGCACAGGCGCTTCTTACTCAGAACTGCACCAACGTGCAGACCATGGGTCTGACTGCTGAGGCTGCCGCCCCGGAGTACCAGAGCATCGAACTGGGCTGAGCCATCTGGAAATATTGAACAAGCCGCCGCATCGGCGCTGGCCCCTTTTGCCGGGTCGGGCCGGGCGGCGGCTTCTTTTGAGGGATAAACCAATGAACAAGAAAAAGAACATCATCACGTTTGCCGCGTTCCTGATCCTGATGGTGGGTCTGGGCGCGAACGATGCCATGCGGGGTATCTTTTCCACGATCTTCTCTGCCCACTTCCAGCTGAGTACCGCCCAGTTGTCCCAGATCGTCACCGTAAGCTACATCGGCAACCTCGTGTTTCTGGCCGTCGGCGGCTTCGGGGTGGATATTCTGGGCCGCCGCAAGGCCATGCTGCTGTATACCTTTTTGTGGAGCGCAGCCATGCTGCTGTTTGCCACCACGGACTCCTATCTGCTGCTGCTTGTGGGAATGTTTTTTGCCATGGGCACATCCACACTGCTGAACACCAACATGAACCTGATCACGACCGGTATGTTTGCCGTTGCGCCCGGCTTTTTTGTGAACTTCCTGTTCTTCATTCAGGGCATCGGCACCAGCGGCAGCCAGAGCATCATTGGCAACTGGGCTACGGATATTTCCAGCTGGCACACTGTGGCATGGGGACTGCTGGCCATTGGCGCAGTGGCCATGGTGCTGTTCGTGCTGTTCCCCATGCCGGAAGTGCAGGAGCACAAAACGGAGGGGAAGGTATCGCCCAAGGAGATCATGAGCTGTCCGGCATTTCTGTCGTTGGTGCTGATCATCGGCCTGTATTTCATTGCAGAACATGGCATTATGAACTGGCTGGTGAGCTATGCTACCAATGCACTGGAAGTGCCCATGGGACAGGCGGCAAACTTTACCGCTGTTTTCTTCGGCTGTGTGATGGTGGGGCGTCTGGTGCTGAGCAGTCTGGTGGATAAGCTGGGCATCTACCGCTGCCTGCGGCTCTTCGCCACAAGCGCTGCGGTTCTGTACACCGCAGGTGTTTTGCTGGGTGCACCGGGTCTGTGGCTCCTGGCAGTCAGCGGTCTGCTGTTCTCCATCCTGTATCCGACCCTTGTCATGCTGATCCCGCGATACTGGCCTAGTCACGCAGCTTCCTCTGCATCGGGTCTGGTGCTGAGTGTGGCTTCGCTGGCGGATATCCTCTTCAATGCCGTGTTTGGCAGCTTGGTGGATGCCATCGGCTACCGGACCTCCTTCCTCATCATGCCTGCCTGCATGGTGGGATGCACGGCACTGCTCTGGCTGTTCTTTGCAAAAGCTAAAAAGCTGGAACGGTGCGATTAACGGGCATATACGGCCACGCAAACCAATGCCCTCAAGTTTTAAGCAAGCATAAAAAATACCGCCCACGCAGCGCTGCGTGGGCGGTAAATTTTTTTTTTCTTACCCAAAGTATAACAGGAGAACCGCAGACAGTACGGATGAAAAGTCGTGAAGCAAGATGAATTTTTTGAATTGTCATAAATAGCACGACTTTTTGACCGACAACACAAAATTTTGCACCCTTATTCCGTGGGATTCTCTTTATAATAAGAACAGAAATCAAACGGAAAAAGGAGATGCGGATGATGCAAGCAACAAACCTGAAAACGAATCATCTGACCCAGCCTCTCGGTATAGATGCCGGGACGCTGTTTTTATCGTGGCAGTGCGCCGAAGGCGTGCGCCAGACTGCCTACGAAATCGAAGTGACCGCCGGAGCCGAAACGCTGTGGGCAAGTGGAAAGGCTTTGGGCAGTGTGATGCGCACCGAAACGCCCACCCCTGTGCCGCCCAAGACGCAGGGACGGTGGCGTATCCGCCTGTGGGATGAAAATGACCAGCCCGGTGCGTGGAGCACCGCTTCCTTCGAGACCGGGCTTGCACAGGCAGACTGGCAGGGCGTGTGGGTCTGCCCGGAGACAGAAGAGCCGGACATCGACTGCACCGATGCCATCAACGCCTTTGCAAAGCCCAACTGGGAGCAGAAGCAGGCAGCGCTGGAAGCCTCCGGTAAAGGGCAGGCGCAGCCTTATCAGCCCCACCGCCCGGCAAGCTATCTGCGCAAAACGTTCCCCGCTCCGGCGGGAGAAAGCAAGCGGCTGTACATTACCGCTAAGGGACTGTATGCGGCATGGCTGAACGGCAAGCGTGTCGGCGACATGGTGCTAGCCCCCGGCAGCTTTACCGCAGACAAGCATTTGGGCGCACAGACCTACGATGTGACTGCGCTTGTCCGTGACGGTGAAAATGAACTGCTCATCGCATTGGGCGACGGCTGGTACCGCAGTACCTCCGGCGTGGATGGAGACCGTGACCTGTTCGGGAAAGAAGTGGCTGTCCTGTTCCAGCTGGAAGTGGACGGCAAGGCGGTCTGCGTTTCGGATGACGACATGGAGGCCACCCAGCAGGGTCCCATCTGCCAGAACGATCTGCAGCAGGGCGAGGTGTACGATGCCCGGCTGGAAGGGGAACTTTCCGGCTGGCATGGCGTAAAGACCGAGCCGAACTCCCTGCCCATCACCGGCATGAACACCGTGCCCATCCGGGAGCAGGAAGCCTTTGCGGGCAGGCTGCTGCGCACCCCTGGCGGCGAGACCGTGCTGGACTTTGGGCAGAACATGGCTGGCTACGTGGAGATGAAGCTGACCGCCCACGCCGGGCAGAAAATCAAGCTGCTGTGCGGCGAAGCACTGGACGAGAACGGCAACTTTACGCAGGAGAACTTTCAGGACCGGAACCGCCACAAGGAGGGCGGCACGGCGCAGCTGCTGGAACTCGTCTGCAAAGAGGGCGAGAACCACTACAAGCCCAGCTTTACCATTATGGGCTTCCGGTACGCAAAGGTGGAAACGGACATCGACCTGACCGGCGCAGAGTTTACTGCCCACGCCGTCTATTCGGAGATGCCGGTTACCGGCAGCTTTGCGTGCGGCAACGCCCATGTGGATCAGCTGGTGAAAAACAGTGTGTGGAGCCAGAAGAGCAATTTCTGCGATATCCCCACCGACTGCCCCACCCGCGAGCGTGCTGGCTGGACGGGGGACATGGGGGTGTTCATCGAGACCGGCCTGACCCTGATGGACTGCTACCCGGTGGTGGAAAAATGGCTGGCCGAGTGCCGCCTGAACCAGTACCCGGATGGACGCATGGCGAACATTGCGCCGCCCACCAGCCGCCCCGGCTACATGACCCCCATGCTCTGTATGTCGGCGGGCTGGGGCGATGCCGCCATTCTGGTGCCCTACGCCCTTTATAAGCGCACCGGCGACCGCAAGATCCTTGCGGATAACTACCAGATGATGCAAAAGTGGTATGCGTTTCTGCTTGGCCGTGCCCAGCAGACCACCGAGGAACAGCAGACCGGGGCATACGCCAAGTACACGGTGCTGAACGGTCTGGACTACGGCGAGTGGTGTGAGCCGGGCATTACCCCCATGCAGGCCATGATGAACCCGCGCAAAAGCGTGGGTACGGCCTATCTGGCTTATTCCGGGCGACTTCTGGCGGAAATTGCGCAGGCGCTGGGCAAGGCAGAGGACGCAACGCAGTACCGCGACACGGCAGAAAAGGCGGTAAAGGCGTACCGCGCCGCCTTTACTGACAATGGGAAAATCACTTCTGACCGCCAGTGCGAATACGTCCGCGCCATTGCCTTTGCACTGCTGGGCGAGGAGGAGAGCCAAGCCGCTGCGGATACCCTGAACCGGATGGTGGCGGAAAACGGTTATCACCTGAACACCGGCTTCCTTTCTACACCCTTCCTCTGCGAGGTGCTGGCAAAGTACGGCTATGCCGACACCGCCTATAAGCTGCTGTTACAGGACACCGCTCCCAGCTGGCTCTATGAGGTCAAGCAGGGCGCTACCACCGTCTGGGAGACATGGACGGGCATTGACGCAAACGGCCACCCCAGCGAATCCCTGAACCATTACTCCTACGGTGCCATCTGCGGTTGGCTGTTCGGTGGCGTGTGCGGCATCCATCTGGTAGGGGAGACCCTGACCATCGCCCCCACCCCGAACCCGGCTCTGGGATGGGCAAAAGCAGTGTACGATTCCCCGGTGGGGCGCATTGAAAGCGGCTGGCAGTATGCAGGCGATGCTGTGACCTACACCATCACCGTGCCCTGCAATCTGACCGCAGAAGTCACCCTCCCGGATGGCAGAAGCCTGACCTTGCAGCCGGGCACCCACATTCTGTAACGCAAAAAGATCCCCCGCAAGACACAACGCCCCGTACCGGAAGGAGTAACCGGTGCGGGGCGTTGCTTTTATGGGGATAATGAAGAAGAAAATAATGAGAGAATGGCAGGTCAGAATTTTTGTGCAAGGTATTTTGCACTGAGCTGGAAGCTCTTGATGGGGGAATTGTCCACCCAGTTGCGGTGGCTTTCCAGAATAACGGCATCCACATCCATGGCAAGGGCCTGTGCCATCAGGCTGTCCAAGTCCATGTTGCCGGTGCCCAGCTCCATGCTGTCGGTTTTCAGGATGGGCGTGATGGCGCTGCCGGTGATGCGGGTGCCCCGGTCGTTGATGTGCCACAGCTTCATGCGGGAGCCGAGCCTTTGCATCCATGCCAGCGCGTTTGCACCGCCCTCGGTGAACCAGTAGCTGTCAAACTCAAAGTTGACAAAAGCGGGGTCGGTCTCTTCTAAGAGGATATCGTAGGCGCGCTTTTCCGCATTCACATGCCGCAGCTCGCAGTTGTGGTTGTGGTAGAGCAGATGGATGCCCTCGGCTGCCAAGGCTTCGCCGGCTTTGTTCAGCCGCTGTGCAAGTTCGTGCATAGCGGCTTCATCGCCGTAATCAAACCGGTACATTCCGGTGATGACCACATACGGTGTGCTGAAGCTCTTGGCTTCCTCGGCCACTGCGTGGGCATCCCGCTCCAGAGAGCCAAGGTCGGTGTGCAGGCTGACCACCTGAAGGCCTGCCTCCTGCACAAGCTTGTGCCAGTCCAAGTTGCCGCCCTTGCCCACCGGCATACCGGCGGCCTTGGTCAGCAGCTTTACCACAAAACCAATGGGGTGGATCATAAATCCACACAGTTCAATGCCGTCGTACCCGGCGGCTTTCATGGCAGCAAGGGTCTCTTTTGCCTGCTGCTCGTTGCTCAGTACAGTGCCCAGCATAAATTGCTGCACGGCTTTGATGGGCATGGTTTACCCCTCCAGTTTGAAAATCTTACCCGGCGTGATGCCGTTTTCGTTAAAGCTGTCCACGCAGACATAGTATTCCTGCCCGGCGGTCAGGGTGGAAAGGGTCACTTCGTCTGCGTCATACACCAGCCAGCTCAGATAGAGTTTATCGGGCGCAGCGCCGTAGCGGACATTGCAGCCCTGTGTATTTTCGATGTGCTTCCAAGTGATCTTTGCATCCAGTGCATCTGTACGGGTCCCGGCGGCTTCGGCCTGTGCGGGCTTTGCGCCTTCGCCATTGCCGAACACCCGCAGGCCGCTGATGCGCAGCGGCTGTCCATAGGGCAGTTCGCCGCCGGTGACCCGGACGTACCGGGCGCGGATGCCGTTGGCATATTCGTAGTAGCCGTTGGAGCACTCGCGGGCAACCGTTTCGCGGGTCGTCCAGTCTGCTCCGTTCACACTGGTCTCTACCGTGTAATGGGAGATCTGCGGCCGGGTCTCGATGTGGCGGGTCTTGCGGTCGTCGCCGTAGCTGTCCGCCGGGAAATCCACCACCAGCTTTTCATCTGCCATGTTTACCTGAATGGCACGGACATCATTCTCTTTGCCAAGGTCCACGCAGAGCCATTCGCCCGGCTCTGCACCGGCGGCACTCCACCAGCTGCGGCAGTCCTCGTTGACTGCCAGCTCCGGACTGCTGTTTTCTGCGGTGCTGGAAGCCGTGACCGGCTTTTTGTAACTCAGCAGCATCCATTCCGGCTGCTGGCTGGCGGCATCGAATTTGCCAGCCGGGATGCGGTGGGGGTAATCGGAAAAGTTCTGGTTGCAGTAAAGCACGCCGTCCTTGTCGAACCCGGCAGGGAACAGCCCCACCCGGCGCTCAAAGTCATAGTTGACGGAAATGCGCATGGTGGAGGCGTGCCACCAGTTGCCGTAGATGTCGGCAATGGTGCTGCCGTGGCCTGCACCGGTGATGAATCCACCGGGCTTTGCGGAAAACGGATTGGATGCCTGCCGCACAAAGGGGCCCAGCGGAGAACGGGAGGTGTATACACCGTCGGCGTACGTGTTGTACTGGGTGCCGGGGCAGGCGTATTGCAGGTAATAGAGGCCGTCATGCTTTGTCATAAAGGCACCCTCAATGTAGGGTTTGCCAATGGCGTTGAACATGGCAGTCAGGCTTTCGGCACTCAGGCCGGGGATGTTTGCCATCTGCGGCGGCAGATTCAGCTTGCCGGTCTTGGGGTCATAGAACTGCTTCATGGACTGGTACAGCACGCTGGCTTCCCGGTCCACGATGCCGTTGTTGCCGGGACGCTCGTAGCCAAGGGTAGTTTCATTGCCGAAGATCAGCTCCTGCTTTTCACCGATGGGGGTCATGGTGTCCGGGTCCAGTTCCACGCCGTAGATAGGGGCGATGTTGGAACAGCCCCAGTAGAAGTACACCCGGCCATCGTCATCGCAGAACAGATCCGGGTCCCAGAAAGCAAAGGGCGCGGAAACCTCCGTAAACGGCTCGGTCAGGGGGTCAGCGGTGCGCAGGATGGGGCAGTTGCGCCCCTTGCGGCTGGCGCAGAAGTAGAGGTAATTGCCCACCTGCCGCACATCCGGTGCGTAGTCATAGATCAGCAGGCCGGGGTCTGCATGGAAGTCCCAGCTCAGCAGATCCTCTGAGTACCAGAACCCTGCCGACATGGAAACGAACAGATAATATCTGCCTTTGAAGTACACCAGTGTCGGGTCTGCACCCTCCCGGAAACCTGCCACGCGGGGGCCTTCCTTCATGTGCTGGTAACGGTAGCCCAGATCAAGGGGGTTGCAATAGGTCTGTTTCATCGAAGCTTACTCCTTGGCAATGCCCTGCAATACACGGTTCAGCTGCTTGATGTCCTCTTCCGAAGTGCCCGCCTGCATCAGCATGGATTCAATGGTCATCCGCTGCATGGCACGCTCCATCATGGCCACCAGAGCCGGGTTGTCCTTCACGGCAGCGGCAACATCTCCGCGGGCAGCGGCGGCTTTATCAGAAATCTGCTTCAGGATGGGACCAGCCTTGGGGTCTGCCATGGCGGCAGCCATGTTGTCCTTCACCGACCAGCAGCTTTCGTCCAGCTCGCCGTCAAACCAGTTGGTCACGTTCTTGCGGTTGTCCATGGCGTAATCCGGGTTGGGGGCGTCCACCTTGTTCACCAGGATCACGCTGCTGTGCTCACCGGAGCGTGCCTCAATGCTGTGCTTGCCGGTAATGGGCAGCTGGAAGGTGAACACCTTGTCGCCCTGCTTGGTCTCCACCAGCTGACCGTCCTTGTACAGCGAGACCTCCGGCAGATTGGAGTAGACCTTGATCTCGGTCACATCCTCGGCGCGGTCCACATAGCGGCTGCCGCACAGGTGCACGAACGGCTCCTTGCTCCAATAGGCCTTGTAGAGATAGAAGGGGTCTTTTTTCAGCTTGCGGTCAAAGGTGACAAGTCCCTTCTGGTTCTCGCCGTGCTTGCCGCCCTCATCACGGCCATCGGCGGCAAAGTCGAACATATTCCACACATGGGTCGCCCACAGCCAAGGACGGTCGGCAATCATCTTTGCGATATGCTCATGGTAAATGCACTGGTAACTCTCGGTGTAGTCGCCCTTTTCCGGGTGGCTGCTCTGGTACTGGGGGTTTGCGTCTGCGCCGTACTCAGAAAAGCCGATGCAGCGGTCAGGGTAATCGGCATGGTATTTGTCAAAGAACTCGTCGTTCTGCTCCAATTCGCCCAGATACCAGCCGAAGTAGAGGTTGTAGCTGTTCACATCGGGAATTTCCAGAATAGGACTGGTGGTCTCCAGCATAAACACGTTTGCCATGGTGGTCTTGCGGGTGGGGTCCAGCTTGTGCGCCAGCTCGTTCAGCAGACGGTGGTTTTCCAGCAGATCCTCGTTGACAGCAGAAGCAGCGGTGATCTCGTTGGACAAGCCCCACACAGCAATGCAGGGGTGGTTGTAGTTCTGGACGATCAGCTCTTCCATCTGGGTCAGGGTGTTGGCACGGCCGTTGGTCATGTGCATGGTGATGTAAGGGATCTCTGCCCAGATGACAAGACCCTTTTCATCGCACAGGTCGTAGAAATACTGTGCGTGCTGGTAGTGGGCCAGCCGGATGGTGTTGGCACCCATTTCCAGAATGATGGAAATATCCTCCTCCATCATTTCGTTGGTCAGGGCAATGCCGGCCCCCTTGCGGTCCTGATGGCGGGAAACGCCACGCAGCGGATAGCTGCGGCCATTCAGGATAAAGCCCTTCTGGGGGTCAAACTCAAATTTCCGGCAGCCGAACCGGGCGGAAGCTTCCTCGCCGTTGTCCAGCTTGGCAGAGACGATGTAAAGGAACGGGTCCTCCACGCCATCCCACAGATGGGCATTGTGCAGGGTGAAAACAGCCTTTGCGGTGCCGTCTTCCACCGGGGCAGCGATGTTCTGCCCTTCCAGTGCAAAGGTTACGCTCTGTGCGCCCACCACGGCAGCTTCCACAGTAACTTCAACGGTCTTGGAGGCAAGGCCGGTGACGATGGGGGTCACCTTCAGTGCCGGGGCGCCATTAGCGGGCAGGGCAAAGTGCTCTGCCGGGACGATGTGCAGGGTCACATCCCGGTAAATGCCGCCGTAGAAGGTAAAGTCCGCCTTCTGGGGGTACACGGTGTCGTTGTCGCGGTTGTCCACGCTGATGGCCAGCAGGTTCTCGTCTTTCAGGTGGTCGGTCAGGTCCACCCGGAAGGTAGAGTAGCCGCCCTTGTGCTCTGCCAACTTTTCCCCGTTCAGGTAAACGGCGGCGGTCATGGCTGCGCCGTCCAGCTGCAAAACAGCCTTGCCGCCTGCCGGGATGGCGGGCTTTGTCAGGGCCAGTGTATACCAGCAGGTGCCGCGGTAGTAATCGTTGCCGCCGTCCTGACCGTCCACCGCGTTCCATGTGTGGGGCAGGGCAACGGCCTCGCCCATAACGGCGGCGGGGATGCCGGGGTTCTCCTTGGTAAAATGCCAGTCGCTATGATTCAGCAGGATGGTCTTGCTCATGGTAAAAACTCCTTTATATTTATACTTTATATTTATAAAAGATGGATAGAATCAGCAAAAACCGAAAGAGCGTATGAGCCTTTTCGGTCTTTGCAGGGTGTTACTGCATGTGTTCTGCAATCACTTCATGACGAAGGGCGTCTTTCTTATCTGCGATGCGCTTCTGGACGTTGACCATTTCCTCCTTGGTCAGGGGACAGCCCAGCATGGCCATCAGGGTAATGAGCCAGCCCAGCATCGGCAGACCGTACTTGATGGCAAGGGTCATCCAGAAGATGCCGGAGGTGTAGGCATCCGTGGGCTGGGGCATCGTGGTGGTGTAGCCCAGAATAGCCACGGCACCGGTGGCGATGACAGCAGCCACCGAGGTGATGAGTTTGTCGATCAGGCTGTAAGTGCCGGAGACCACAGCCGGGATGTAACGGCCGCTGCGGTCCAGCTCGTAGTCGATGGTGTCAGCCATATAAGAGGTGTTGGAGGTGGTGATGCACATATTGGAGCCGTTTTGCAGCAGGGTCAGCAGCACGTAAACGATCATGTTCCAACTGCCCATCACGCCGATCTGACGGGTATCTGTGAAGATGAAGAACAGGATCAGCACAGAGGTGATGGCCATGCTGATGCAGGTCCAGGTCACGATGCCCTTCTTGCTGCCCTTTTTGCCCACATATTTTGCGCCGAAGGCTGCAAAGAAGATAGAAGGCACCATGCTGATCACGCCAAGGGTGGTGGCAAGACCCATGTTGCCGATCAGGATGCCGTTCAGCATGGTGTTGATGATGGCCTGGCTGCCCACCTGCTGTGCCAGCTTGTCGGAAGCGTTGGAGGCGATGTAGCACTGCAGGGGCTTGTTGTGCTTGAGCACCTCAAGAATATCCGCAGTTTTCAGCGGCTCGTGTTTTTTGTTGGTGCCCTCAAAGTTTTCGGGCTTATCGTAGGCAGAGATACCGGCGCAGACGATCAGGGTGCCGATGCCGGCAATGATCAGGACGATGGTGCAGACGGTGCTGAGGAAGTCCTGATTGAAGGTGCCGCCGCACTTGGGCAGGATGACGGTGTAGATCAGCATGCTCATGCCCATGGGCACGGCGTAGTTCAGGGCAGTGGACCAGACCCCGATGGTGGGACGCTGCCGGGGATCGTTGGTCATGATGGCAGGCAGGGTCTGGGCGGTCATGTTGGTGACGGTGTAGCCGATGATGTAAATAATGTAGGTCAGGGCAAACACCGGCAGGCCGAAGCCCTTGCTGGAGCACAGGTTGAACATGCACAGCAGGCCGACTGCTTCGATCAGGTAGCCGCTGATCAGCAGAACGCGCAGCTTGCCGAAACGGGTGTTGACGCGGTCGTAAACAAAGGCCAGCATCGGGTCGGTAAAGCCGTCCAGAATGCGGGCCAGCATCAGGATGAGACCCACGGTTGCGGTGGTGATGCCGTAGCCGATGCTGGCCGAATAACTGGCCATACCGATCAGAGAGTAGACGCTCATACCCACAAAGGCGTTGCAGGCATAACAGATGATCTGCCAGAGCTTTGCACGGCGGTACTGGACACCGTCTACCTCACTGGCGCTGGGTTTCTTTTGGAACATAATGATTTTCCTCCTTTTTGTGTGAACCGGTTTCCGCTTTTCCTGACACCAGAATAACAGAATGCAACAGATACTGCAGGATGAAAAACGTGGATTGAGGATAAAAATTCGTGCAGTTCTACTCGCTCAACGAAAAATCTACCAATAACGTGAAAAATTATCCTTTTTGCGCCGCACAGACCTGTTACAATAGGCACAAGAGAAAACACTGCTTCTGGATAAAAGGAGAACCATCATGCAGAAATTTGAAAAAGGCTTTTTCATCGGTGCTGCAACAGCAGCCCATCAGGTAGAGGGTAACAATACTAACAGCGACTACTGGGCACAGGAGCAGCTGCCCCATTCCAGCTTTACAGAGCCCAGCGGCATTGCCTGCGACCATTATCATCGGTACGAAGAGGACATCAAACTCCTGGCCGATGCCGGGCTGAACGCCTACCGCTTTTCCATCGAGTGGGCACGGGTGGAGCCGGAGGAAGGCAAATTTGATCCGGAAGCCATCGAACATTACCGCAAGGTCATCGCCTGCTGCAAGGCGCAGGGCGTAGAGCCCATCGCCACCCTGCTGCACTTTACCAGCCCGAAATGGCTCATCTGCAAGGGCGGCTGGGAAGCAGAATCCACGGTCGAGGACTTCAAAAAATATGTGACCTATGTGATGGAGCAGCTGGGCAGCGAGCTGCGCTATGTCTGCACCATCAACGAAGCCAATATGGGCCTGCAGCTGGCCGCCATCTCCAAGCGGTTCCGCCTGATGGCAGAACAGGCTGCGAAAAATGCCGCAGCAGCCGGAAAGTCTGCGGAGGGCACGGTGCAGGTGGGCATGAACTTCCAGAAGATGATGGAAAACATGAAGTTTGCCGCCATGGAAAACGCACAGGTGTTCGGCACACCCCAGCCCCAGATCTTTGTCAGCGAGCGCACCCCGGAGGGTGACCTGCTGGTGCTGCGCGCCCATGCCGCCGCACGGAATGCCATCAAGGCCATCTGCCCGGAAGTCAAGGTGGGCCTGACCCTCTCGCTCCACGACTTGCAGGCACAGCCCGGCGGCGAAGCCTTTGCCGAGGCCGCATGGCAGGAGGAGTTTACCCACTACCTGCCCTACATTAAAGAGGACGATTTCCTTGGGGTGCAGAACTACACCCGCACTCTTTATGGCCCGCAGGGGCAGCTTCCGGCACCGGAGGGCGCAGAGCTGACCCAGATGGATTACGAGGTCTACCCGCAGGCACTGGAGCACGTCATCCGTAAAGTGGCAGAAGCATTCAAGGGCGATCTCATCGTCACCGAAAACGGCATTGCCACCGCCGAGGATGCCCGTCGTGTGGCGTTTATCCGGCAGGCACTGGACGGCGTGCAGCACTGCATCGCCGACGGCATCCCGGTGAAGGGCTACTTCTACTGGAGCCTGATGGACAACTTTGAGTGGCAGAAGGGCTACGCCATGCAGTTCGGCCTGATCGCCGTGAACCGTGAAACCATGGAGCGGACCGCAAAGCCTAGCCTTGGGGTGCTGGGCAGTTACGCAGAAAAATAAGCTGCAATAGCAAAAAACAGGCTGCGGAAGATGCTTCTCGCAGCCTGTTTTGGTTCAGTGGGAAAGATGCAGACCATGGACACCATTTGCAACCACGGCGGCAATTACGTTGATGTGCTTTTGCGCCAGTTTGGCGTCGGTGTTCAAAAGCCCGGAAAGACCGTTCATTACAAAAATCAGGATGGCACCGACATTTTCATATTGGGACGGCTCGATATTGTCACCTTTGATTTTTTCCAGAATGGCATCCCGCAAATGCTGCGTAAAGCGGTTCATCGCGGATACCGGAACCACACCGAGGTAATCCGTTGCCTGCTGGAGAGCAGCAAACATTTCCTGCACAAAGGCCTCCGGTTCATCCAGCAGCTGCTGTGCGCCGCGCATATTGTCGCAGACGAGCTGGACTGTCTGCCGCTCCATTTCGGCGGTGAGTGCATCCAGCGTTTCATAGTGGGAATAAAAGGTCGTTTTGTTGATCTCGGCGCGTTCGGCAATTTCCTTGACCGTGATCTTTTCAATGGGCTTCTCCCGCAGCAAGTCGATAAACGTTTTCTGAATGGCACGCTTCGTTTTTTTGACCCGGATATCCATACAATTCCTCCGTCAATGTATTTCGTAAAGGATGCTTAACCAACGCTTGGAACGTGATCCGTTGCTTAAACACCGGACACGCCGGAAACTGCTGATTGCAGCCCCTGCGGCATAGTGCTATTATAACACCATAGAGATGGATAAGCAACTAAGAGTTGCAAATCTAGTTCGTGAATACGAAAAATAAAAAATGGAGGATGCTTTATGAAAATGATGAATTTCAACAGTGTCAGAGATAAAGTTGCTATCGTCACCGGCGCAAGCCGCGGCATCGGCCGCGCCATTGCCGAGTGCTTCGGCGAAAACGGCATGAAGGTAGTCTGTGCAGCCCGCAGTGCCCAGCAGGGGCAGGCTGTGGCAGACGGCATCTGCGTCAAGGGCGGCGACGCCATCTTTATCCAGACCGATTGCAGCAAGGCTTCCGCCATCAAAGAGCTGGTGGACAAGACGGTGGCACACTACGGTAAGCTGGATGGCGTTGTCAGCAACGCAGGCATCGGCATGGGCGGCACACCGCTGCATGAGTATGAGGTAGAGGATTACGAGAAGATCTTCTCCCTGAACAGCGAGGGCGTCTTTGCCGGGATGAAGTACGGTGCAGAGGCTATCCTGAAAAGCCACAGCGAGGGCGGCTTCCTCATCAATGTGGCATCGGTGGCAGGGCTTGTGCCCCAGCGCGGACAGGCATTGTACAGCGCCACCAAGTTCGGCGTGGTGGGCATGACCCGTGCAGCGGCACTGGATTACGCGGAATACGGTATCACCGTCAACGCCATCTGCCCCGGTTACACCAAGACCAGCATCTTCGGTGATGCACCGGCTGCGGCCATGGACTTTTTTGCATCCGACTGCCCGGCAAAGCGGATGGGCGACCCGGAGGAGTGCGCCGCACTGGCACTTTTCCTTGCCAGCGGTATGGCACGGTACATCACCGGTGCAGCCATCCCTGTGGACGGTGCACTGTCTGCCGGGCACCAGAGCGTCAGCAGCTGGAAGCACCCGGAAATTTTGACCGACGGCAAGCTGAACAGCCAGAGCACCATTGCAGCCCTGATGGAAAACGAGTCCGCAAAAGCCGTTGTGGAGCAGTACCTGCCCGGCTTTGCCGAGAATCAGCAGGCAAAAGCCGCCTACGGCATGACCTTTGGCAAGATCGGCCCCATGCTGGGTCTGCCGGAAGCAGCGCTGAAGGCACTGCTGGATGCGCTGGATAACCTGTGATAGATGCCGCTCTGAAAGCCCCATGACCGGGGCTTTCGTTCTGCCTGCGTGCGGTTGATTTTTGGAGGAGATCATGAAGAACGAAGCACTTTTCCGTACCGGCTCTGTCTGGAAGTCCATTTTTTCCATGGCAGTGCCCTCCATCATCATTATCCTTGTCATGGTGCTGTACAACATGGCAGATATGTTTTTTGTGGGCTGTCTGGGCGACACCGCACAGGTGGCGGCAGTCTCCGTCGTCGGGCCGGTGTTCTCGATTCTTGCGGCGGTGGCCACGATGCTTGGCGCAGGCAGCAGTGCCATCATTGCGCGCTGCTTTGGCGCGGGTGAGATCGAGCAGGGCAAGATCTGCTCCTCGCTCTGCTTCTGGACTAGCTTTTTTCTGGGCGTTCTGGTCAGCATCGGTCTGCTGGTGGGCAGAGTGCCGCTTTTGGGGATGCTGGGCTCCAATGCAGAAATTTTTCCCTATGCGGAGCGGTATCTTCAGGTTCTGGCACTGGGTGCACCGTGTTTCATCCTGTCCAACAGCATGGCGATGCTGGTGCGTGCAGAGGGCGCAGTAAAAGAGGGCATGATCGGTAATCTTCTGGGCACGCTGGTCAACTGCATTTTTGACCCGCTGTTCATTCTGGTGCTGAACTTCGGTGTCAGCGGTGCGGCTGCCGCCAGTGTGCTGGGCAACCTTGTGGCGACTGCCTGCTATCTGCGCTACATCGTCAAGAACGGCACGGTGCTGACGGTTGATTTTCGCCCTGCCCTGAAAAAGCCGCAGATGCTGGGCGAGCTGCTGGCCATTGGTCTGCCCAACGGCATCAGCAGCCTGCTGGCCGGGTTTGCGTCCTCCTTCAGCAACCGGCTGCTGGTGACCCACGGCACGGCGGCGGTCGCAGCTATGGCAGCGGCAGGCAAGACGACCATGGTCATCAGCATGATCGCCATGGCAATCTGCATGGGCTGCCAGCCGCTTCTGGCGTACAGCTACGGCGCAGGCGACTCAAAACGTCTGAAACAGCTTTTAAAGGACCTGATCCTGCTGACCGTTGTTTTTGACGTCCTTGCCGGAGCTGCCAGCTTTGCCGGACGCAATGCGCTGATCGGGATGTTCATCAAGGAAGAAGGCGCTTTCCGTCTGGGAACGCAGCTGGTGACTTATCTCGTTCTGGGCAGCCCGGTGATCGGTCTGACCTATCTGGCAACCAATTTGCTGCAATCTGTGGGCAAGGCAAGCGGTGCGGTGGTGCTCTCTCTTTTGCGGCAGGGGCTGCTGCTGATCCCGCTGCTGTACCTGATGAATGCGCTTTACGGCGTGCAGGGCATTGCGGCGGCGCACCTGATGGCAGACGTAAGCTCTGCGGTCATCTCTGCGGGCATCCTGCTGCACTGGCTCCGGGCATCGATGGAAAAAAAGGCGGAAGTATGATATACTGGTTCTATCAATGAGCCAATGAGCCGGAGGGGTTACACATGGATGTTCTCCAGAATATGATGCTGCTTTCCGAACTTGTCCAGTGCGGCGGCAATGTTTATACATGGTGCTATGATGCACAGGGAAAGCTACTACGGAGCAACTGTCCGGACGAGGCCTTTCTTGCCAGCGCATTTGAGCTGTTCGGCTGCAAACAGCGGATGCTGGAGCATGGGAACCGGGATGATGTGCCCGTTACCTTGGGGACGGCTTTGGGTCTTTTGTGGGGAGCAGCCTTTGAAAAGGAAGAGGAAAAGCTGAAGCGTGTCTGGGTCATTGGACCGGTGTTCTATCAGGACGTGACCCTGCGCGGGATCGAGGACGGGCTGAAATACTACAGCAAGTTGGAGATCAGTGTAGCATGGACGATCCAGCTTTACAAAGCCCTTGAAAAAGTCCCCACCCTGCAAAACACCATTATGAACCGCTACCTGCTGATGATGCACTACTGCCTGACCGGACAGCGGCTGGAACTGAGCTGTGTCAACAGCAGCACAGCGCAGGAGGAGCGGCTGAAAAGCGCCACAATTCCCCACGACCGGCATAAGATCTGGATGGCAGAGCAGGGAATGCTGCAGATGGTCCGCACCGGAGATATGAATTACAAGCAGGCGCTTTCCAACAGTATGAGCATAAGTGCAGGTGTACCGGTGCAGAGCAGCGATGTGCTACGCCAGAGCAAGACCTCCATCATCGTGTTCACCTCGCTGGTGTGCCGTGCCGCCATTGAGGGTGGTCTTTCCCCGGAGGAGGCGTACTCGCTGGGGGACAGCTACATTCAGGCGGCAGAATCGGCAAAATCGCTGGATGAGCTGAGCCCCCTTGCAATGATGATGTACGATGATTTCATCCGACGTGTCCACAAACACCGGACAAACCCGAACCTCAGTAGACAGATCCAGAAGTGTGTGGATTATATCGAGATGAATCTGGACAAAAAGATCGTAGCGGAAGATCTTGCCGCCCTGGTGGGCTACACAGAATATTACCTCACCCACAAATTCAAGGAAGAAACGGGTCTGAGTGTCACGAACTATGTAAAGTTTGCAAAGGTCGAACGTGCGAAAGTTCTGCTGAAAAGTACACCGTTCAGCGTCCGGGAAATTTCCGAGCAGCTTGGCTTTGCCACCCGCAATTATTTCAGCGCAGTCTTTCAGCAGGTCACCGGAAAAACGCCCATGGAATTCCGGGAAACATAAAGCAGAACAGGCATCCTGCGATACCGTTTGGCGGTATCGGGCAGGATGCCTGTTCTGCTATGATGAAGAAAAATGGAGGAGAATGGCTCAGTTGAGGAACTTCTCGTTCAGGGTCACGCCAAAGTCGCGGGCAATGGCGCGCAGGTCGTCGTCGGTGATGGTCTGCCGGATGATGCCGCCGCCCATGGAGAGCACCTTGACGTAAATTTCCGCGCTCTTTTCGATGGTGTGGGCCAGACCAAAGGTGATGTCAAAGTCCGGGCCGGAGGCAAACAGACCGTGCTGTGCCCAGATAGCAGCCTGATAGGTTTTCATCAGCTCACTGGTGGCCATGGCAATGTCTGCACCGCCGGGCACCATCCACGGGCAGACGCCCACGCCCTCCGGGAACACCACCGGGCACTCGGTAGCACTCTGCCACAGCGCACGGGTGAAGTCCCGGTCGGTCAGGGGCAGAATGTAGGTCAGGGCAATGACGTTGGTGGCGTGGCAGTGGTAGATGACACGGTTTGCGCCATTGGTGGCGGCTTTGCGGACGCTGTGATTCATAAAGTGGCTGGGGAACTCGGATGTGGGCTTTGCGCCGCCCTCCAAGCCCCAGACGATGCGCCAGCTGTCGCCCTTGCCGTTGATCTCCACAATACCGATGCTGTGGACAGGGTCCGGCTCTACGTTGCGGAAGAACTTGCCGGAGCCAGTGGTGATGAAATACTCCCCGGCCAGATTGTCCGCCTGCACGCCCATGTTCACCCATTCGCGGGGCTGCTCGTCAAAGAAGGGGCGGCACTGCGCCACTTCCTCTTCCTTCATGCGGTAGGTCAGGTTGCCGCCGTTGCGCTCGTGCCAGCCCTGCAGCCAGCCATCATTGCACATCCGCATAAAGCCTTTTACGATCTCAATATCCAGAATACCCATCTTCAAAAACCTCTCTCATTCAAATGCGCTTGCTCAGCACGTTCTGCTCGTACTTTTTGACTTCCTCAAACCATGCACCGTCCACCGGCACACTGTTCCGGCGGCAGTATTCGTCCCAGACCTCGCCAAAGGGCAGGGTCTTCAGCTCCTCCTGTCGAACCATCAGCTCGGTGAACTGGTTGGTGTCCTGCAGCTCCTTCAGCACCGTATGCGGGGTGCACAGGGCAGACAGCAGCGCCTTTTCCACGTTGCGGAAGCCCACTGTCCATGCGGAGATGCGGTTGATGGAGGCATCAAAGTAATCCAGCGCAATGTTCACCCGGCCGTCCAGACCGCCGCAGCGCACGATCTCCTTGCAGATCTCCTTTGTTTCATCGTCGAACAGTACCACATGGTCGGAGTCCCAGCGGATGGGGCGGGTGATGTGGAGGGCAATCTCCGGGAAGAAGGCCAGCAGGGCAGGAATCTTGTCGCTGACTACCTCGGTGGGATGGTAGTGGCCGTTATCCATCAGCGGAATGCACTTTTCCCGGTTGAAGGCGGCGTAGCTCAGGGCAAACTCGGCACTGCCCACGGTGTAAGCCTCTACGCCGATGCCGAACACCTTGCTCTCGATGCAGGGCTTTACCAGCTTGAAGTCGTAAGGCTCGCTCAAAATCTCGTCGATGCTGGCCTTGTAGCGGTCGCGAGGGCCTTTGCGGTCCGCCGGTACATCCTTGAAGCCGTCGCCCGTCCAGATGTTCATGGTGCAGGGCTGCCCCAGCTCCTCGGCCAGATACTGACTGATGCGGATGCAGGCCTTGCCGTGTTCCACCCAGAATTTCCGGGTCTCCTCGTTGGGGCTGGCAAGGGTCAGTGGGTCGCACTTGGGGTGGGAGAAAAAGGTGGGGTTGAAGTCTGCGCCTAGACCTCTTGCCTTGCAGAAATCCACCCATTTTTTGAAGTGCTTGGGCTCCAGCTTGTCCCGGTCTACCCACGGGCTTTCTTCGTCAAAAATGGCATAGGAGGCATGGAGGTTGATCTTTTTGGTGCCGGGGCAGAGGGACAGCACCTTGTCTATGTCTGCCATCAGTTCCTCCGGGGTGCGGGCACGGCCGGGGTAGTTGCCGGTGGTCTGGATGCCGCCGGTCAGGGGCTTGGTGGGGTCGGTATCAAAGCCCCGGACATCATCTCCCTGCCAGCAGTGCAGGGAGATGGGGACAGTTTTCAGTCGGGCAATGGCAGCTTCGGTGTCCACGCCAATGACGGCGTAGCGGGCTTTTGCTTCTGCGTAACTCATAGGGCTCCTCCTTCTTAAATCTGCATCTGAATTCTCAAATTGCCGATGGCGGTGGCCTCGATGGGCAGCGCCACCACCTGTTTTCCGGTATAGTGGGCGGTTAGCTCGTTCAGGGTAGCGTTCTTTGCGCCGCCGCCTGCGATGTAGAGCTTATCCCAGTGCTGGCCGGTGAGGGCTTCCAGCTTCCGGAAAGCCTCCCCATAGCAGTACGCCAGCGAGTGGTAGATGCTGTTGATGAGGTCGGCATCCGTGGCAGGGGCTTCGCCGGTCTCGGCGAGAGCCGTGCAAATCTCTGCGCGCATATCCTGCGGGGCAGAGAAGCGGGCTGTGTTCACATCAAAAATGCGGGTGTAGGTGGCGTTGGTGTACTCCCGCGCTTTCACGCCGCAGAGCTTCCACAGCAGATACTCCGGGATCATCAAAAAGTCCTCGGCCTGCGCCAGCCGTCCGTCTTTTTTGTCGGCATACAGCCGATAAATGCTGTTGAAGGGCTGGAATTGGATGCCGGTGCGTGCATAGAGCTGCGCAAAGGGCAGGATGCTGTGGACTTCATCTAGCACCGCCTGCGTCCGGCTGTCGCGGTAGGCGTAGACAGGGGAGAGGGGCTGACCGTCTTTCAGCAGCACATAGTCCACCGCCCATGTGTCGATGGAAAGGCTCTCAATTTCCGGGAACTTTGCAAACGCTTCCCGGATGCCCTGCTTCACGTTGATAAACAGGCTGTCGATGTCCCATTCCAGATGACCGTCCACCCGCCGGACGCTATTGGGAAAACGGTACACTTCCTCGGTACGGAGAATGCCGTTCTCCATCCATCCCACAATGTGCCGCCCGCTGGACGCACCAATGTCGATGGCAAGATAATTTTTTTGCATAATGCGCCTCCTGTATGGCTTTGACTGCTACCAGTATAGCGGTATGATGCGGGCAATTCCATCCGCAAAGGTGACGCATTCTTTGTGAAAAGTCTACTCTTGCACGGCAAAGACCGGTGCGCTATACTGAACACAGAAAGTGAGGAACCGGAAAATGTTGACTTATAACATGGATGTGACCCCGGAGAGTGTATGGAAACGCACTACCCCCAGCGAAGCAGAGCTGGCACAGCCCTATTACTGCACCGAGGCGGGAGTGTTTTACGCCCAGCAGCATTTTTCCACCGCCCGGACAGATAAGGAAAGTTACATCCTGTTTTATACCCTCCGGGGTGCAGGGCTGATTGAGCAGGGGGAAAGCCATGTGGTGCTCAGCACCGGGCAGGCGCTGCTGCTGAACTGCCGCACCCCGCAGAGCTACTGCACCGCCCCGGGGCAAAGCTGCTGGCATCATTATTGGGTGCATCTGGACGGCGCAGGGGTTGTCGCCATGGAGCCGCTGCTGCTTCCTGGCAAAAAACTGACCCCGGTGCAGCTCACCGGGGTCAAGATGCAGGAATATTTTGAAATGCTTTTGGGGCAGATGGAGCGCAGCACCGTGGACAGCATGGTGCACACCGGATTGGCTCTCCACGAAATGCTTGCCTTATGTGCACAGAGCATTCTTGCAGAAGCTGAAACCACCAGCGCACGGCAGGTCATTTTGCAGGCAGCGGAGACCCTGCGCAAAAATTACCAGCAGGAACTTTGCCTTGCCGACCTGCTGGCAGAGGCGCACATGAGCAAAAGCTATTTTCTGCGGCTGTTCCGGCGGTATATGGGCACAACACCGTATAATTATCTGGTCAACTTTCGCATCACACAGGCAAAGGAACTGCTTGTCCTTACCGACCACAGCGTCAGCGAAATTGCACAGAAGGTAGGCTTTGGGGATGCCAGCAATTTTTCCACCCGCTTTGCAAAAGCCACCGGGCAAAGCCCTCTGCAATACCGCAAAAGGGCGTTGAAGCCGCAGGAGGGCACAAGGTGAACAAAGGTTCTTGACCTTTTTGCCGGAGCTATGCTGTATGTGGTGGTGTAGGAACTGATCCCGGAAATAGGGCTTTATGGGGGCGGAATCTTTTCCGCAGGGGAAAAGCGTGGTATACTGAACGCAATGAACCGGAACGGATCAAAGAAAGATGAGGACTGTAAAATGAACATCGAAGAACGGGCAGCGCAGGCTGCCGCATGGAAAGCTGCCGGACAGTGCAATTGCGCGCAGGCGGTGCTGAAAGCATTTGAGGATAAGCTGCCGGTGGATGCCGACACCCTGATGAAGCTGGGCGCAGGCTATGCCGCCGGTATGGGCTGCATGGAAAGCACCTGCGGCGCACTCATCGGCGCAGTGATGGTGGCGGGTGCTGCCACCGACGGCAAGGGCACGCCCCGCATTTCCAAGGAACTGCTGCAAAACTTTCAGGAAAAATGCGGTGCTACCATTTGTAAAGATCTGAAGGGTGTGGAGACCGGTGCACCGCTGTGCCCCTGCCCGGAGTGCGTCCGTAACGCTGTGCTGGCACTGGGTGAGGTGCTGGGGGAGTAAGATGAAAAAGGTGTTGTTTGTTTGCCACGGCAATATCTGCCGCAGCCCCATGGCAGAATTTGTGATGAAGGACTTAGTGGAAAAGGCTGGGCTTTCCGCGCAGTTTGAAATTGCCTCAGCTGCCACAAGCACCGAGGAAATCGGCAACCCGGTCTATCCGCCTGCCCGGCGCAAGCTGGCGGAGCACGGCATCTCCTGCGCGGGTAAGACCGCCCGGCAGATGACCCGGCGGGACTACGAGACTTACGATTATCTTATCGCCATGGATCACAACAACCTGCGGAACATGGCACGGTTTGTGTGGGGTGACCCAGAGCACAAAGTCTCGCTGCTGATGGATCACACCCGCCGCCCCGGCGATGTGGCAGACCCGTGGTACACCGGGGACTTTGAAGCTACATGGCAGGATGTGCTGGAGGGTTGCACCGCCCTGCTGGAAGAACTGCGATAAAAAGGGGAAGGCTATGACAGAACGTTATTGCGAAGGTGAACGGTTTACCGGCCTGTCATTTGCAGGGGAAGCCTTTGAAAGCTGCGATTTTGCGGACTGCGTATTTGTGGACTGCTCTTTTTCAAAATGTGAGCTGGACCACACCACCCTGAACGAGTGTCGGTTCGTGCGGTGCGAGATCACCGGGCTGCGGAGCGTGTCCTCCTCAGTGCAGTCGCTGGATTTTGAGGACTGCCGCCTGCAGGAGATCGAGTGGGCATCGTTGCTGTCAAACGGCGCATTCCCGGACCCCATCCATACCCTGAAGGATTGCAGCCTGAAATACAATACCTTTACCGAAATGAACTTCAACCGCTTTGATTTTTCAAACGGCAACGAGATCGTAGGCTCCATGTTTGCCAAGTGCGAGATGCAACTGGCAAGTTTCAAGGGCACAGAGCTGCACGAAACGGAGTTCTACCAGTGCGATCTGCGCAAAGCGGATTTCCGGGACGCCACGGGCTATAAGGTGGATATTCTGGGCAGCCGCATGAAGGATGCCAGGTTCTCGCTGCCGGAGGCGGTAAATCTGCTGGCTGATTTGAAGATCAAGCTGTCCTGAACAGGGAGGGCAACGGCTACACCGCCGACAAGCTGACCTTGCAGGATCTGGAAGCCGAGTAAGACATAATAAAATAAGTGAAAAGGGAGCTCTGCCCGGACATTCGTCCGTGACGGAACTCCCTTTTTTGCTTTGGGTAGCTTGAGCGAGCGACAACCACCAGCTTTGCTGGTGGAATAAAAACGGC
>ERZ1027063.79-NODE-79-length-50872-cov-8.062991_pt1 | contig 50872 bp, 44 predicted proteins | sample MGYA00519423_ERZ1027063 | MGnify/ENA primary metagenome ERZ1027063 (study PRJEB26926, sample SAMN06164493) | human gut metagenome | biome: ENVO:00009003; feature: ENVO:2100002; material: ENVO:00002003 | host: Homo sapiens | place: USA | collected 2012 ...
CGAGATGAGCGCTAGTCTCGTGGGCTCGGAGATGTGTATAAGAGACAGATGTTAATACAATGCACTTATTTCTCAATAAACAAAAAACACCCTATAATTCCAAATTTTAATTTATCCCAAATTTAACCCTTAACCTAATTAAATAAAAAACTATGAAACACAAAGCCTTCTTTAGAACATTATGCCTTATGGCATTGGCTATCTGGAATTTCGGTTGTGAAAACGACGGAGACCAACTGGAACCCCTCACACCTAAAGTTACCTTGGAAAAAGGCACGTGCAAAGCGACAAGCCTGACAGTCAAAGTAACCCCGAGCGATGCAACAAGTTGCGCCGTAATTGCTCTCGAGACAGAGGCAGGAATCCCCTCGACCGACGACATTCTGCAAAATGGGAAAAATACTGCCGCAGATAAAATGTCTGAAGTAACCTTCGACAAACTGCAACCAAAGACCGAATACAATATATTCGCAGTTGCCGCCAACGACACAAAGTTCAGCGAAATAGTGAAAGTAACAATGGAGACCCTCGAAAAAGAGGATCCGGATCCTGACCCTGACCCTGACCCTGATGATAAACTTTATGAAATGACCCCTAAACTTATCACCGGAGATTATTTGGGGGTAGGAGGTTTCGATGGCTCCCATGAATATTACACAACAATCACCGATGCTGAATTTGATGAGTGGGGCGGTGCAGTGTCAGGAGGTATTGTAATGGAACTCGATATATATGCAGCCGCATCAAAGAACCCGACAAATCCCATCCTGGCAAGCGGAACATACGAAATCGACCAAGAGGAAAAATGGCTTGACAAAACCATCGACGCGCAGAGCATCTACTCAAGAGTATTTCGTCTTGCAGAGGATGGAAGCGTCATCGGCGATCCTATCAACTATACAAGCGGAAACCTTGTGGTAAATTATGACGAAGCGTCTGCAACCTACGATATTTCTGGAGATTTCATTCTCGAGGACCAGACACATATCGTACTTGCCTACAAAGGCAGTATCGAATATGCCAACGAGACCGGTTCGACAGGCGAAAATATAATAATGAATACACCATACATATATGATGCCGCATATCACGGAGCAGGCACAGGCAAAGAAGACGGACTGGGTATATACTATATAGAAATTACCGATGCGCAATTCGATGAGCAGGGATATCCAACCACAGCCGGACACCATATCTACATCAAGCTTTTTAATGAAATCGATTACGATACTAATACCTCAATCCCAGCAGGACAATACACTATCCCACAAGATGATAATCCGACAATTCTTTCAATGTGCAGTGACGTCACACGGTATGAAGAATATGGCAACGAAGTGAGATGGACATTTCTTCCAAGCAGCACTATTGACGTAAGTTACAGCGGAGATATATGCACTATCAAAGGAAGTATGCTCAATGATGACGGGACAAAAATTATCTTCACATACACGGGTGAAATCAAGGTCAAGAACTTGGCTCAATTCCCTGTCGGAAATGTTACAGATGCCGTTTTCGAGCGCGGAGAAGCTGTTCATAAATATCTCATGGGCACAGAACTTGAAAAATACACGATGACATTCGAAGACAAAGACACCGGTGTCACTGCAAGCATCATAATGTATGACAACAAAAGCGATAATCCGACAGTAAAAGAAATTTCAACCGGCACTTACACCGCCACTCCTTACGCAGATGAAGACGCAACCGCCCAGCATCTGACATTCCAGCTTGGCGACGATCCGCTTCTTACCTGGTATTATGGCAGTTATGGATTTAGATATAACTACGCAAATGGAATGAAAACCGCAGCCAAAGTAACCGGCGGCACCATCGAAGTAAGCGAAACCCCGAACGGAATGAAATTCGATCTCAAACTTACGACTATCGACGGAGCGTTCGAAGGTGTCTATGAAGGTGAAGTTCCATTCTACGAAGAGGGTACGCCCGATCCTATCGGCGACCTCGACCTTACACTGACAGGCATTCACAGACAATATGACAACAGTTCAACAGATCCCTCGAATTTCTATCTTGAACTCGTTGACGATGCTTACACAGAATCTAAGGGAATGGATGGGCACATGGTCGTAATGGACTTATACTGCGCAGCAGGCGTAACCACTCTTGCAAGTGGTACATATCCTCTCAGCGACGAAGTGCAGGCGGGAACTTGCAAAAACCCTGCAACATTCGTCAGAATATTCAAGTCTGGAAACACTACAGATGTGACATTCAAATCCGGTGAGATACAAGTCACATACGACGAAACAACAAGCAACTATGATATTACAATGAATATGATCACTGCACGTCAAGAAATTATCAAATGTAAATTCACAGGCAAAATAACATTTCCTTCTCCCCAATCAATGTCAAAGAAAGCTATTCCAATTCTATACAAAGACACGGAATAATTAATATCGATAAACTTACAAAGAAACCGGCTCTTTTTCAAGACCGGTTTCTTTATATATAAACATAACGAAGATATTAGAAGCCAGGCAAAGTCTCTTTTTTTTCTAGCCGGCGTAAATATCCGCTGCAACTCAAAAAGCAACAAAGTCTGCATACATCACCTGCCGACACAAATTTACCAATATGAAAGAATCCTATCTAATGCAAAGAAAATCAACCTACTCCCAGAAACAAGATGAAACTGGGACTACCGCTAAATAACATATTTGCATAAAAGACTACAGAATCAGACTCAAAGTTATCACAATCTCCTATTCCGACGATGAGGAAGCTACCCTAAGGGATAGAGTAAGAAAATAATCAACTATATACGGAATTTTGCATTTCCAACCGCAATATCATCACTCTATTCTCAAAGAAAACGTACACAACACTACTCCGGACAAAACTTTGAGCCGAACTCTAAACATATCGCGCGACAGCGGGCCCGGGTATTCCGCAACATACAACGAAAGGCCGCCGGAGAGAACTCTCTCCGGCGGCCTTTCATTGCAATACCTGGAATCCCCTACTCCTTATACTGGAATTTGGCCTTGATATCGTCCACGGACATCAATGCACCGAAATCCACTCCATCACAGATCCAGATAATGTTCGTGGTCAGGTTATCGGCTCCGACACCTTTGACTACGTTATTCTCAATAGTCATGTTTGAAAACATGAAACCGGCGATGGTTATCGCGCTGTCTTTACAATAAGCCATAGAAACATTCTCGAACGTACAACCGGTTATGGTCACTTTCGCATCGGGATTGGCAAAACTCTGATTTCCGTTCGTAAGTTCGAGGTGAATGTAACGATAACCCTGCTTGGTGTTGCGGAAAACGCAATCTTTAATGGTCACCGATTCGATATCCTTGTCGGTGAGCTGGATCGCATCCCAGGCGGCGTCGGTGAACTCGCATCCCTCGAATGTCACGTTCTTACAAGTATTGCCATTGACGTAAACCGCAGATTCTTTGCCTTCCGTTCCGTTATCGAATTCGACACCCTTGACCGTAATGTTTCCTCCTCTGAAATAGAGAGGCTTTCCGGAGACGGTCAGGTTCTCGATCGTCACATTGTCGGCCGATATGCTGGCCGCACTTTCCAAAACGAGCACCGTACTGCCGTCCGCAGCGCCGGAGATGGTCATACCGTCTTCGATCACAGCGGGTAATTCGAACTCATCGACATTGTACGTTACGGTTACATCCGAAGAAACATTGTCTGCAACGCTCTGACCGCTCAGATTCCGGCCGACAACGGCTCCGGCATTGGCATCCTTGGGACCGTAGGAGTTGGTCTTCTGGTCCACCGTGATCGTTGCGCCCGTTACCGTATTGCCGGAAACCGCAATATTGCTGCATCCGACGATGCCGCCCAAATCCCGGTAGCCCTTGATCGTGACGCCCGTAACGGTGTTGCCCGTAATGACGTAACTGCTGCCTTCGCCGACATATCCCGCGATACCGCCGACTTTGTCGCCGTTATCGTAGCTGCCGGTCAGTTTGTCAGGCACTGCTTCGAGGGTTATGCCGTTCACGAAACAATTTTTCACCGAACCGTAAACGTATCCGGCTATACCGCCGAGATAGCGGTTGCCGTAAACCTCCGCGTTGTTCACCTTCACATTCTCGACAAGACCGGTATTGTAGATCGATCCGGCCACCACAGCGGTACCGTTCGAAGTCGCACCGTTCGCACCGCCTTCCGAAACGCTTCTTACAACGGCCTTCTCGATCGTCAGATTTTTCACCGTTCCGTTCAGCGCTCCGAAAAGTCCCGCCGCATGATAACCGACACTTCGATTCACGTAAAGATTCCGGATAACCTTATCGTTGCCGTCGAGCGTACCCTGGAACCGGGCGGCGGCATTATCCGCACTGGTGCCGATCGGCGTCCACGCAGCACCTGCCAGGTCGATGTCGTTCATCAGTTTCACGGTCTTGCCGCTGAACGTATCGTTACCCGCATTGACTTCGGCGGCGATCCATGCAAGCTCGGCAGCAGTGATCACCTCGTACACACCTTCCGGGGTCGGCGTCACCTCCTCGGTCGTCTTACCGTCCCATACTTCGGACGAATGTTCTCCGTCGAAACCAGGAGCGATGACTACATCGAAATCGGCCTCGTGGGTAAGCAGCGCACCGAAAATGTTGGTACGGTAGTTACGCTGTACCGGGACGCTCGTAACGGACATCGTTCGGATAGCGGCATCGGAAGCATCGTTCACCGTGAACGTACAGTCGAGCAGTTCGGAATCCTCGTTCACCAGCACATAGTTCATGGCCAGGTAATCGTATTCGCCCTTGCCCTCGACCGCAAACTTCGACGGGTCGGTCGGGAGCGCCGCAAAGTCGTACGTAACGTCGGTCAGATCGGCGGCAACGCCGGTCGCAAGATTCAACGAGCCGTAAGCCTTGATCTTGACCTGCGTCTTGGCTGCCGCTACGCCTGTCGCAGCGGCCTCCTGCGTATCGTTCGTTCCGATGTTGAGCTGTGCGAAAGGACGCTTGAGTTCGATGGCCTTATTGACCGGACCTTCCACCTTCAATCCCATTTCGGCATGGAAGAAAGCATCGCGCTTCTCGTCGTTCGAAAGTGCGCCCTCATAATCCACGGCCACGGTCTGAGTTGCAAAATCCACCGTATAGGGAGAATCCTCCGCATCGGCCCAGAAAAGGATATCGTAGGTCTTGCCCACGACCAGGTTCAAGGAGATCTTCGCCTGAAGATTCGAAAACCGATCCTTGTCTTCGCTTACGATAAGCGGTGTGGTTTCGCCCGCTTCGTAAACGGCGTAAGAGAGTGTAGTAGCCGTGGTACCGTCACCCATAGCACGGGAAGAGAACTCTCCCGGCAGTTGTGCGCTGAAAGTAACCGCGCCCTCGTTCGCGGAATCCGCAACGTCGTCCTTCGAACACGATACGGACAACGCTGCCACCGCCGCAAAAGCGATGAATAATAAACGTTTCATAATAACTGAATATTTCAATCTTTTTCAATCGGTTGATTCCGCTATTCGGCGACGACCTCCCACTTCAGGTCGCCGGGCTGATCGCCTGCACCCTCGATCGCCTGCCACTTATAGCCCTCGGCCGGTTCGTAAACGACCTTGGTCACGTGATTATAGGCCTTGCCGCTGAATTTGCCGCCCTGGAGAATCACGCTTCCCGTCGGCAGATTCACATCATTGTCGCCCGATACGACCGCACTGGTGCCTTCGATCGCCAAACCATCGGACCTGTCATTGGCAGCGGAAAACTCTCCGCCCGTGATTGTGACTTTCGCACCGTTGGTTATATACAACGGATAATAGGCATCTTTCGCTCCCGGCGTATTTACCGTATAATACTTACCGCCGCTGATTACGGCATCCTGACAGCTTTCGATGGATACACCGCCCTGAATACCCTTGACCTCGCAGTTGTCGATCCGCACTTTCGAACCGTACAGACGCATCGCGTAAGCATAGTGCATCTTATTATCCTGATACGAGGACGTGGACTCGAAGTAGCTGTCGGTAAGAGTGATCTCTCCGCTGGCAACGTCACGACCCATACCGCAGATGGTGAACTCGCCCGAGATGATCCGGGCATTCCGGATAGTTACGTTCGCATCGTTCCAATAGGCGATCGCCGCACTGTTGTAAGGATGTCCCGTAGCGGAGCTGCCATGCCAATGATAGTCGCGGTCGTTAATCAGGGTAACACCATCGACGACACAATCTCCGCCCGTAACGTGAATCAGGGATTTCTGATACCCGTTACCCAAGTCGCTGTTGTCCTCCGAAGTGTTGTCGATCGTACCCTTGCCGGTCAGCGTGAGGCCCTTTTCGGCCGTCAGGTAATTCGCGTTGCCGAGCTGGAGGGTCGCACCTTTCTTGATGTCGATGGTTTTATGCTCTTCGAAAGTAAGTTCTTCGGCGCTTTTTTCCGAAAGGTCGATGCTGGCAGCAACCTCGATATTGGGTACCGCCGGATTCGACAAGGCCACGAGCAGGCTCTCCGCATTGTTCACCTCGACGGGAACGCTGACCTGTTCACCCTCCTTAATCACCTCATAAGTACCGTTCGGCGTGGGTTCATCGCTGATTCTCACGCTCGTATAACCCTCCGCTACGAAATTTTTGACCGGATTTTCCGTCATCGAGCTCGAAGGATCGAAATTGACGAACGTACCGCCATAGACATTGATCGCGGCTTCCGTATCGTCTTGCAGGTTCAGCACCCAATAACCGCGGGAATTGGCAGATCCCGATTCGAACCGACCGCCGTAGATGTTGATAACGGCGGCATCGGCAGCATAAATAAGGTCGAGCTGCGCGTTATGATCGTTATAATCCTGGTCGTTGAAGAAATCGCCGCCGTAAATATTCACGGTCGAATTGCCGCGTGCATATACTGCCATACGATAACCGTCCTGGTTCGGCTCTTCGCTGATAGCCTGGATCTTGCCGTCACCCTTGATATTCAGAGTCCCATTCCCGCTGACTTCGAATACGGTGGTGTTTCCATATCTCGGATCAGCATCGGGGAGCGAAGTTGTATTGACAATATCGTGACCGTTAAGATCGACCGTCATCGTCTTGCCCGGAGCTACGACAAGCGGCTCTTCGATCGCCACGTCCCCGGCAAGCGTCACCGCACCGCCGTTCTGTGCAGCCAGCAGAAGCTCGTCGTAATCGTGGTCCGGCTTCGTAAACGCAGGCTCGATGGTCACGTCGAAATCGGCCGAGGTAGTCAGCAGCGAACCGAAAATATTGGTGCGGTAATTACGCTGCACGGGCACGCCGGTAACGGTCATCGTCCGAATATCGGCAGCGCCGTCGTTCACGGTAAAATCGCAATCGACCAACTCCTTGTCCTCACCTACGAGCAGGTAGTTCATCGCAAGGTAGTCGTACGTGCCTTTCCCCGTAACGGTGAACTGTGCCGGATCGGCAGGCAGGGCGTTCAGGCCGAATACGACGTCGGTCTGGTCGGCCACGGAACCGTCCATGAGATTGAGCGTGGAGTAAGCCTTGACGCTCACCTTCGTCTTCTCGACCACCAAACCGGCTTTAGCGGCTTCGGCCGTATCGTTGGTACCGATATTGATCTGGGCGAACGGACGATTCAGGACAATGTTCTCATTAACCGGAGCGGAAGTTTCGACCTCGACAACCTTGTAAAACGCATCGCGCTTTTCATCGTTCGAAAGGGCGGCTGCGTAATCCACGGTGACTTTCTGCGCCGCGAAATCCACCGTATAGGGCGACTCCGGCGCATCGGCCCAGAAAATAACGTCATAGCTCTTGTTCACGGCCAGACGAAGTGTCACGGTAGCCTTGAGATCCGTGAAGGTAACCTCGTCCTCGCTGGTGATAAGCGGCGTTTTCTCGTCGTGTGCGTACACGGCATAGGAAAGCGTCGTCGCCGTCGTTCCGTCGCCGATCGCACGGGTAGCGAGTCCTTCGGGCAACTGCGCGTTGAAAGTCACAACACCGGCACTCCCGTCCTGCGACGCGGTCACATCCTCCTTGGAGCACGATGCCAGCAAGACAGCGCCTGCGGCAAATGCACATAAGAAAACCTGTTTCATAAAAAGAGAATTAAGTTAGTATTAGTTAAAATGAATTTCCGTTTGATCGACCTATTTTATCTCGTAGTTCCAATCCCCGTCGAACCCGGGATCGATACCGACATTCCCCGAAGCCTCCGAAGTAAGGAATTTTCCACGCACGGTAGTATGTTTGCTGCGCACGATCGGCACCTCCACCGCATCGGTACTCGACAGGAGCGTTCCGTCCTTGTCGTAAATCTCCACGGCGACGGGCACTTTCGACTCGCTGCCGTTCACGAACACGTAGTCGAAACCCAGCTCCACGTCCGTATCGTTGATTTTCGTCAGCTTGCTCTCGAAGCTCACACCCGTAGCGGCGTCGCACGGTTTTCCGGTAAAAGGGTTGAACGCCGAAGGCATGAAGCCCGCATAGCGAAAGACTACTTTGAAATCGTCGAGGTTCACCGTCCGGGTTCCCTCGTCGGCCAGCGCCGGGTCGCCCCCTTTGAGCGCGGCATTTTGGGCCCGCATTTCGAGCACGCGGGTAATAAACTCGCCCAGGTCGTTGGACACGAAATTGTAGCGCGCCAGAGGACGCTGCATGGTTATATGCGCCTCCGCAGCATTGGCCCCCACCTCGGCATCCACAGTCCCATAGAAGGCATCCCGAAGCTCGGTACAACCGCAATGTTCGCCTTGCAAGCATATCTCTTCGAAATTGCCCGTATCATAATACTTGTCCTCCGTACTGCCGTCATCGACGTAATCCGCCCAGACGATGAAATGATACACTCCCGCATCGAGTTTCAGCTCGACGTCGTGATCGGGATCGGAAACCTCATTTTTGGTCACGACGAACGTATAATCCGCCTCGCGGTCGTAATTCATATTCTGGTCGCAGCAATAGGCGTTGATCGTATAGCGTATGTCGCACTGCATCGACGGATCCTCGGCCCGTGTGGTATGATCCACTACTTGATGAAGCGGCAAGTCGGTTTCGAACTCCAAATGCAGCGTAAAACCAGCCTGTTCCGGCTCTACCTTCGGGAACTCGTGAACGTCGCACGAATACGCGACCGCAGCCAACAGCAATCCCGGTATCCATTTTCTGTAAAAAACTTTCGTTCCCATCATCTACGTTTATTTTTCAGGTCAAACATATAGGAGAACGATACGGCGACATTGTCGATCCCGAAAAAGGTCTTTTTCACGCTCGAATCGTAAGCGCCGTTGTATTCGTTGCGGAACTTGTCGTAATGGAGCTTATACACCCCGGCCCCGAGCGAAAACTCCACGTTCCATCGCTCGTTGCGGCTCAGCGGCAGGCGATAACCGACATTGACGCCGCCGCCCCACGCAGGAGTATCGCCATTATGATCCTGAATACGCCACTTCCCGCCGAGAGCCAGATTGTAGGAAGCCACGCCGAAATGGACACCGGCGAAGAACCGGCGTTTGGCAAGCGGCCATACGCGCAGCTCCGGCTGGAACGCCAGCATGCGGAACTTGATGTCGTTGGTAAAATAGTTGCATGCGGAGTAATAGAGCGGTATGTTCAGGGAGAACCGCCGGGAAAGATCCACCTCGACGGCGGCATTGATCATCAGCATACCCCAGCCGATCGCATTGGTCTTGACGGACAATTTGGGTCCCCACTCCTCGACAGACGGAACGGGATTTTCCGTAACGGCGGGCACCTCCGAGGGCATCGGCTCCAGATCGCCTGCAGACTCTGCCACAAGTCCGACCGTCGGTTGTTCGGCGACCGACTCAACGACGGACAACGTATCGGGAAGGGACTTTGCAAGAGAATCTGCAACGGTCACGGTATCGGCGACCCGCTCAACCTGTTTAATCGTATAAAGCGTCACACCGATACTGCTGCGCAGATCGGGGAAGAACACCTTCAACATATATTTATAGGGACGTCCGCCGTACAGGTCCATAAGCCGTTTCTTACGGCCGTCCACCACCCGTCCCCGTGCATCGAACACGAATACGGGAGTATTGTCGAGAACATGCAACACCTCCTCGCGGTAGCGCATGTCGGAAGTATCGACCTGCCTGCGCAACATATCCCAGGCGATACCCACCCCCTGTTTCTCGATCAAATCCGCCGGTACCGACGTATGTCGGACGATGTAGGCCGCGAGCGAATCGGCACGACGCTCGGACAACAATTCGTTCGCCCGGTCGTATCCATCGGGAGAAGCGCCGGAACGGATGATGATTCGCTCCACGGCATTCTCCTGCATCAAGCTACGCACCGCCTTCATGAACCGGTTCAGTTCAACACGGTTATTACGAAAAGACGGATCTACCTCCCTGTGTCCGACGACGTAATAAATACGCATCGAATCTACGGCCTCCTGTGCTTTACCGGGCAAAAACCACAAGATACCACAAACAATCAATAGCAGCCGTTTATTCATTTGTCACCTTCCTATATCAATGCATGACAAACATCAACAATCAGCGAAAAAACCGGCATAATTGCGGCATTATCTGCTTAATCGTTCCTATTTTCCGGACACGGAAATAAAGCGGGGTATAAACCAATATTCGGGGTTTAATGGGAAAATTTAACCTGTTGGTTGGAAAATATTTATAATTTTTCCTTGGAAATATAAAAGCGAGTTTCTACCTTTGCCGTTAGAAACCAACGATTTAACCAACATATAAACAGAATATACGCAGCCTCTGACCACCTTATTATCGCGGCAGAGAGGGCTTGCAAGGCATTTTCTCCTTTCAACGATTTCTCCGGCAGCGGGTCGATACGTTTCGACCCGCTTCGAAAGCCGACCGAAGACAACACGCAATCCCCACATTCGAATTGTCGCACGGGCATAACCCGTTTCGATCGAGTAGAAATCCGGCGTTTCTTCATCGGATATCGTTCCGACAATCTATCGTATCACCAAGTGTAAACGCAGTGCCGGAAAACCCGGCACATATATACTCCGCACGATCCTCGGAGCAGGCAAACTCCCCGCTTCATTTACCCCGCTCTTTCAAAGTCGAGGTGCATTTTCAAAACAATCACGAAACGAAAAAGCGGACAAATCTTTCGACTTGTCCGCTGTGGTAGCGGGAGGAGAATTGACAGCGCTATGCTTGTCCTCTTTCTGTCGTCGCTGGGCAAACCGCATACATACGCTCTGACCTCGCTTCTGAAAAAATCCGAACCTACGGTCTTCTAAAATATTAAAACGAAAGGAAGAGATTTTCCAATCTCTTCCTTTCGTTTTAGTAGCGGGAGGAGGACTCGAACCTCCGACCTTCGGGTTATGAGCCCGACGAGCTGCCAACTGCTCCATCCCGCGATATATCGTTTATTCGATGCGAATATTCCGCTTTTGTGACTGCAAAGATAAAACAAAAAAATGGTTCTGCCAAATATTTCGACGATAAATCCAAAAACAAATACCGATTAAGCAGGCCTTCAAGCCGATGAATCACTCCTCACGCTTGCAGCCGGCACCAATCAATTCCTCCTGAAAGCTCGCATACTCCTCCGGAGTTACGAATTTGTCGGCACTGATCGTCAGCCGTCCGACCGGAGTATCGATCCGAATCCGAACATCATCGCTCGTAACGATCTTCAGGTTCTTTATCTCGACATTCAACCGTCGGGTCTCTCGACCACGGACCACGGAGAGGTGCAATACTCCCTCCTCGATCTCGATCGCTCCATTCTGAATAGACCACCGATCCTGATCGCGCATCTTCCGAAACACAGGATAGACCAGTACCGCAACAGACAACAAAAGAAAATAGCCGAATATCAGTTTCCAATGGAGCGAGGTAAATGGCAATTGCTCCGCAAAAAAGATTTTCAACAGCAAAAAGAACAGAAACATTGCGACTCCCATTCCCAAAAGAAGCCGACGAAAACGCGTCCGTCTCGTATCGTCATAACCGTATTTACTCATGGCTCGATTTGTTAAATGCCGGATAGAAACTATCCGACTTCATCCTCTACGAACCAAATATACGAAAAATTAGCGAATATACTTCCCCGACCCCAGAAAAATTCCGCAATACGGCTCTACAACGATGTTCTGCCACAACAGCGCCCTCTCATAGAAACCCTACTTCATACGCCTCTCACCGCTCCATCCGGACATACCATCGGAAGCGGACGAACGTCAGACGCCCTTGTCGGGCACAGCCGCCACTGTCTTCGACACTAAAGCAGCCGCCACGACCTCGGCTAGATCCAGCACCTCCCGGCCGTCAGCTCCGCGTGCGATAGCTTTTTTACAGAGCGGACAAGCCGTTACGATCGTCCCCGCTCCCGTAGCGCTCAGCTCCTTCGCCACGGAACGCGCCAAGCGAAGCTGCTGCACGTCCGAAATTGCCGTATTGGCCACCGAAGAGCCGCAGCAGAGGGCGTGTTCCCGCGTCTGGGCCGGTTCGAGCAGCACGCCCACCGCTTCGATCACCTCGCGCGGCTGGTCGTAAATACGGCTCCCGCGTCCCAGTTCGCAGGGGTCGTGGTAAGTGAATGTCTGCGCCCCTCGGCGAAGCTGCAGGCGGCCGTCCCGGATCAATCGCAGCATATACTCGGAATGGTGCAGCACTTCGATTCCTTCGAGATGATACTCCTCCCGGAATACCTTCAGGCAGATCGGGCACGAAGTGATGAGCGTCGTAATCCGGTGCTTGCGGAAAAGCGCAATGTTGTAATCCATCATCTTGCGGGCCGAATCGGTTTCACCGGAGAGCTTCAGAGGCCGGCCGCAGCAAACCCCGCCCTCCTTGTCCGCCCACCAGACCTCTTCGCCCGAAGCCTTGAAAATCCGCTCCATCGCCAACAGGACACGGGGCGTCAGCAGGGTCATACACCCGGCGAAATAACCCACGCGGCCCTCGCCGGCCGAACGGTCCACTCCCTGAAAATATTCGTAGCGCTTCTCATCGGGCGTATTGCGCATCGTGTCGCGGGAATTCAGACGCAGCGTATTGAGTTCGATCCCCACCGGGCAGCGCTGTTCGCAGCGGCCGCACATCAGGCAGTTGTTCGCCACCGACTGACGCAGGTGGTTATACCGCCGGTCACGCAGGAAATAGACCGACTGCACGTCGTCGATCCCCAATTCGCTCTGCAACTGACAAGGGTCGATGCAGATGCCGCACCGCGAGCAGGCATCGGTCTGGAAACGGTCGAACGATCCCTCCTTCTCGGTCGAATGCAGCTTGTAGCGGCGCAGAAAAATCAGGGGAATTTCGGTGAAGATATGCATATAACGCGAGAAGGGCAGCGCTATGAAAAATAGCCCCAGACAGATCGAATAGGCCCACCACAACGGCTCGTACAGCGTCTGCAGGACGATCGGATTGACATGATGCGCCATCCACTCGCCGATCGTACCCGTGAGGAATCCCCCGCCGCCGTGCAGAGCGCAGGTGATGCTTTCGGCCAGCAGGCGGGCCGGGAAGATCAGCCATAGCACCGACAGGGCGATTCGGTCGCCCAGTACGTGCCTGGTCGTGCGGCGCATGCCCATCGCCTGCGAATAGATACGCTTGCCGAAAGCCAGCGTCACGCCCGAAAGCACGAACAGCAGCAGCAGATCCATCAGGAAATCGAAGACCGGCTTGTGCGGCAGTTCCGTGGCGAAATATTTGAAAAAGACATGCCCATGCAGCGGAACGTACCGGAACCCCAGGTAGGCGACCGTTTCGATCCATCCGACGACGATCAGCAGGAACCATCCGAAGGCCAGGCTCATGTGCATATAGCCCAGCAAGGAATTGACCTTGAAGATGCGGCGGTGCAGCAGCGATTCGCGCACCACTTCCCAGACCGCCAATAGCGTCTGCCGCGAAGGAATGCCCTTGACGATCCGCATGCGGTCGGCAGCCGAAAGACCGAAGATCCAGGAACCGTATTTGACGATCAGAACGACGAACATCGTCACGACGCCCACGATGAACGGAATAGAGAATGTCGCGTAAAAATTCATCGTCAGAAATCCCCCAGTTTACGTTTGATGAGCATCACCACGGCCCGCGTATTGATTCCACGAGGACACACCAGGCGGCATTTGCCGCACAACATGCATTTGTTCATCTGTTCATAGACGCCCTGATATTCGCCCCGGCGCACGAGCGTATGGAGTTTGCGGAAATTGAAATCCGTAAGGTTGCCGGCCGTACAGGTCGCCGTACAGCCGCCGCAGCCGATGCAGGTCTGCAATTCGGGCATCTCGCGCAGGATCTCGTCGCTCTTGCGCAGGTTGTTGCTGTCGATGTCGATCACGCGCGGCTTGTTGATCGCATATCCCCAGTTGATCGCTGCCATGACTATACCCTCCCCAAATAAGCCGTCAGGGCTTCCACTGCCGCATCAGCCTCGTTCAATGTTTCTCCGATATTCTTCGGCGCGGTGACCGTACCGGCGTAAAAGATCCCGTCCACACCGCTGCGGGCGCTGTTCAAGAAGAGGTCCTGCGGTTCCATGAAGCCGCTGGGCGCCTGCCTCAACCCGGCCGAAGCCGCGAAATCGGCGTTCGAATCGTTCGCCCGCATCCCGACGAGCAGCACCAGCATATCGACGCTCATCCGCAAAGGACGCCCCGTCAGGGTATCTTCGGCCTTGATCTGCAACCGGCCGTCGTAGGTCGGACTCGCTTCCGAAATACGTCCGCGCACGAAATGAATATTATAATTCTGTTGAGCCTCGCGGTACATCTCTTCGTAACCGGGCCCGAACATACGAATATCCATATAGAAATTAAAGACGTCGGCATCCGGAAACAGCCGCTTGAGTTCCATGGCCTGTTTGACACCCGTGATGCAGCAAACACGCGAACAATGCGCCTGGCACACCTTCTCGTCGCGCGATCCCACGCAGTGCAGCAGGGCGATCCGACGCGGACGGCGACCGCTGGAAGTAGTCACATTCCCTTCGTTGAGCATCCGCTCGATGTCGGCCGAAGTGAAAACATTGTCATAAACCCCGTAGCCGTATTCCTCCTTGAGCCGGGCATCGAAAAGCGTGAAGCCGGAGCAAACGACCACCGAGCCGCACTCCAGGGTGCGGCCGTCGGCCAACGTCACGCTGCCGGGGGTGATCGACACCGCTTCGGCGGAAGTCATCACTTCGACATCGCGTGCCGCCAGTCGGCGGCGCAACTCGGAAAGCACCTCGGACGCAGGCGTCAGCGACGGGAACAGATGATACCATCCCCGGAGCTTGCCGCCCAGATCGGGCTCTTTCTCGACGATCGTCGGACGGATGCCGCGATCCGCAAGCCGCAGTGCGGTCTGAATACCGGCGACACCGCCGCCTACGATGATAACCTCTCTTTTCATTGTGCCTTGATATTATAGATCATATCCTGAACGCCGCAATTGACGGCCGAAGGTGCCGGTTTCCCGATGAATTTCCCGTGACGTCCCAGGTATTTGGCTGCAGGATCGTAGTCGATGCCCATTTTTTCGAGCAGCGGCTCCACATCCACCTGGTGCATCTGCATACCCAGTTCCCAGGGATCGTAACCCAGCACCAGACCGGCCATCTCCTCGTACGTCAGCACCGGAATACCTCGTCCGTCCTGACCGTAGGTGACGCCCTCCATCTCGGCGATCGTATATTGCCATTTGTCGAGGAACATGGCGCATCCCGGACAGTTGGCCACGATGAAATCGGGCTTGTAGGGAGCCATACTCTCGAGTTTCTTGTGCGAATTGGCCACCGAATAGCCCCGGTTGGCCTGCACCAGGTAGTTGCGGAATCCGAAACCGCAGCAATGGCGCCGCTCGGGATAATCCACGCACTGACCGCCCCACGCATCGATCATACCGGCGAGCACATAAGGAAATTCCGAACCGCCGATACCCGCCTTGGGAAAAATCTTGGCGTAGTGGCAGCCGATATGTTCGACCACCCGCAGCGGCTCTCCGGTGGCAGCATTGACCAGCCGGTATTTCGCCTTGCGGGCGATCTCCTCGCGCAAGTGGAAAACGATGTCCGAAGTGTGGGCCAGGCTTTTCGGCTTGCGGAACTCGCGGCCGGTAGCCTTGTAAAGGTATTCGCGCGTCTGCTCCTCCTTCTCGGGAAACTCCTCCCAGGTGGCCAGAATTTCGGTGTAGATGCCGAACGAAGTGATGCACGAAGAGATGAAATTCTCATACCCCGCATCGGTCATCAGCGCGAACTGCCGGGCCACGACTGTCATGATCGTATCCAGCGGCACGATGTCCGAATGGTAACCGATGCCCGTACACGAGGTGTGCAGCGGATCGTCGAAGACATCGCGTCCCAGATCCTTCTGCAACATATTCAAGAACGCCTTCTCGCTGCCCGGAAAAAAGTTCTGACGGATGCAGCTGCGCACATAGTAATATTTGTCGTCGGCGATCTCCTTCTGGTAATCGCTCCAGCTCGACCGTTTCATACGCTAATAATGTTCGTTGGAATTTTTGGTGTAGGTATCCATCATGTACTCGTCGTCCGCACCGTCGTATCCCATCTCGCGGGCCTTGCGATCGGAATGCCGCTCGATCGTGTCGAAGAACTCCTTGCCGCCCGTAACGTCGAATATTCGATGGAGCTCCTCCATGGACCGGTCGTCCAGCTTGCGCAGCGCCCCGGCTCCGGGACGGTTGTAAGCGGCGGAAAACTGTCCGTAAATCTCCTCGTCGTTCTCGTAGATCCACTCCCAGACCGTACCCTGCTCGGGATGCAGCTCGGGCTTCACCAGTTTCGGGGTCACACAGTAACCCGTACGGAGGATATTCTCCCCGATCGTGCGCTTGAGGGCCAGTTGTTGCCGCCCCTTCTCGCTCTCGACGAAGAAACCGAGCTTTTGGGAAAGCGTCCGCAGCGCCTGGATGACATAAGCGGGAGTATTGCCTCGGGGACAGCGGGGCCGGCACGACATACACTCGCCGCAATACCAGATCACGTCGCTACGCATGAGCTCCTCGATCGCATCGTCGTCCTGCGTCTGCACGATATTGACGATCTGACGGGGATCGTAATTGTAAAACTCCGCCGCCGGGCAGACGCCTGTACACACGCCGCAATTCATGCAGGAATGAAGGCCCTCCCTCATCCGCACATCCTCCATCAGCATATCGAAATACTTACCCATACAAAAAAGATAACTTCGCAGCAGCAAAGTTATCCATTCCCCAGGTATCGTACAGTAGTAGAAATACCTATTTTCGCCGTCTGTAATGTTCGAACGCAAAGGGGTAAGGGAACTCCTTTCCCGAAGCAAACGACTCGCTGTCAATAATTTCCCACTCCCGTTCATCCCACCTCGGAAAACAGGTATCGCCTTGGTAGGCATGGAACACCCGCGTCAGATAGAACTCGTCGCACAGGGGCAGCGCCTGGGCATAGATCTGCGCCCCCCCGATGACGAAGACCTTCTCTTCCGGGCGGAAAAGCGCCAGCGCCTCGTCGAGCGAATGCACCACGTCGCACCCTTCGATCGAAATATTCTGCCGCGTGACGACCACGTTGCGCCGACCCGGCAGCGGACGTCCCAACGACTCATAGGTTTTGCGGCCCATCACCACCGGATGTCCCGTAGTGACGGCCTTGAAATGCTTCAAATCTTCGGAAATATGCCACAAAAGGCGATTGTCACCGCCGATCACTCCGTTTTCGGCCACTGCGACGATAATGGCAATCATGTCTAATCAATCGTTTTTTCTTTTAATATCAGTTCGAAGCCGGATACGGATGGCAGGATCCGCTGTTTCGCATCCAGCAAGGTCAGCGTATCACCCCCTCCCTTCAACAAGTTGATCGTTTCGTCCCCCTCTTCGGTCACGAGCTGCCAGACGGTCGCATCCGCATTTTCAGGAATTCCCCGTAACGTATATCTGCGGCCTCGCCTCACGGACACCTCTCTCCGGCGGGCATCAGCTTCCGAATAAAACCGCTCGAGTGTGAACGTACCGTCGCCGCTGTGTTCCCGGCTTTCGATCGTAAGCTTAACGCATGTTCTTCCGTCGCCGGATGCCGCCGGAAGAGTTCCTTCATATACCAGCACCTGCCGGCTGCCCAATCCCTCCGGGTCCATCGAGGTTCGAGGAACTTCCGTTTCGACCTTACCGCCTCTGTCCGCATGCGAACACGACGCCGACAAAATCAGCGCTACGACAGACAGCATATACAGAATTACCCGCATAGCTAAAACGACATCGGAGCCTTGATCGCCGGCCAGGGATCGTAATTCTCCAACGTGAAATCCTCATAACGAAAATCGAAGACCGACCGCACCGCCGGATTCAGCCGCAGGGTCGGCAACGGCCGGGGCGTGCGGGACAGCTGCTCGGCAACCTGGTCGGCATGGTTCAGATAAAGGTGCGCATCGCCCAGCGTATGGACGAAATCGCCCGGACGCAATCCGCACTCCTGCGCGATCATCATCGTCAGCACCGCATACGAAGCGATGTTGAACGGTACGCCCAAAAACGTATCGGCGCTCCGCTGGTAAAGCTGACACGAAAGGCGCCCTCCGGCCACGTAAAACTGAAACAGCACATGGCAGGGCGGCAGCGCCATATCGTCCACCTCGGCCACGTTCCACGCCGATACCAGCATCCGCCGCGAATCGGGGCTGTGTTTGATCTGGTCGATCACCTGCCGGATCTGGTCGATGCACCCTCCGTCGGGACGGGGCCAACTGCGCCATTGATAGCCGTACACGTGGTTCAAATCGCCCGGACGGTAACCGTCGATCGACGAAGGCTCTTCCCGCCGCACGGCATCGAGAAAGGCCTCCCGCTCCAGCGGCAAAACCCCGTGACGGACACAAAGCTCGTTGTAATAGCGGTAAGCGTCGTTGTCCCAGATATGGACCCCGTGATCCAACAGGTATTTTATATTGGTATCGCCCTGCAAAAACCAGAGCAGTTCGTAAATCACCCCTTTCAGGAAAACTTTCTTGGTGGTAAGCAGCGGAAATCCTGCCTCCAGATCGAAACGCATCTGGTAGCCGAAGATGCTGCGCGTACCGGTTCCGGTACGGTCGCTCTTCACAATGCCGTCCTGTCGGATCTTACGGAGCAAATCGAGATACTGTTGCATGGTCGAATCAATATTTTTTCAACGAGGCGTTGCCCTCGGAGTCGATGACCGCATAGACCGGATCGGAGTGCCACTCCCCAAGGCACAGCACCCGCAAATTTCCTTCGGAATAGTCGCGCGGCTGGTGCATATGGCCGAAGATGAAATAATCGGGGCGTTCGGCTCCAGCATATTCGCGGGCATATTCGATGAGCGGGTCGGTAATATGGTCGCCCATCTCGCTTACCAGATGACTTTTGCGGGACTTGCCGCTCCACCACTGCCCGAAACGCATCGCCCAGTCGGGATGCACGAGCCATGAAAAAAGGAAACGGATCGTTTTGGAACGGAACACGGCATTCATAAAGCGCAGCACAGGAAGATGATCGATCTTCATATTGTCGCCGTGCGCCAGGAAAACCCGTTTGCCGGCAAGCTCCATGATCCGGGGCGAAGTATAGACCTCCACTCCGCACTCCGCTTCGAAATAGTCACGAACCCACATGTCGTGATTACCCGTCATGAAAACCACCCGAATCCCCCGGTCGGTCAATTCGCACAACTTTCCCAATACGCGCACAAACCCTTTGGGGGCGACCCGTTTGTATTCGAACCAAAAATCGAAAAGGTCGCCCAGAATAAAGACCGCATCGGCATCGCGGGAAACTTCGTCGAGCCACGCCACGAAACGTTTCTCGACCGCACGGGCCGCAGCCGGCCCTCCCGCGCCCAAATGAATGTCCGATGCGAAGTAATACATAGCCTATTCGAATTGCGCTTCGAGCGCCCGTTGCAACCCCGTACCGTAAAGATCGCGGGCCACTACGATACCCTCACGATCGATCAAAAAGTTAGCAGGCAGTTTCTGCACGTTGTAAAGCCCCAGTGCGGGAGAATTTCGTCCCCGGAAATCGCAAACCGAAATCCAGGGAAGCTGCTGCTCCTGCACGGCGTTGATCCAGATATCTTTCGAAACATCCACACCGATCTGGTAAATTTCGAATCCCCGGTCGGCATATTCGGCATAAACCTCCTTCAATTCGGCGTTGATGGCGTTGCTGTTTCCCAATTCGGCCGACCAGAAATCCACCAGCACGACCTTTCCCTGCAACGAACTCAAACGCACTTTGCGGCCGAACATATCGGGCAACTCGACATCGGGAAAATTCGTTTCGGCGATATTCGACATCAGATTTTGCCGCGCATCCATGCGGGCGATCTCACTGGCCAGCAACGGCAGGTAGGAAGACTCCGGATAGCGCTCCTCGATGGCTTCCGCCACCATGCGGTAGTAAATCACATCTCCGTCGAGGTTGAAAAGGTAAGTTTCGCCCGGAAGCCGCTGGTACAAGGCATATACCCCGGCCAGGGAAGACTTATGCTCGACGATGAACTTGATCTGTTCGCGTTTGATCCGGCGGTATTCGGCCCAATATTCAGACTCGATCCGTCGAATCTCCTCGTCGGTCATCCTGTAAGTTTCCGGCGAAGAACTCAACGCATCGAGCCGCTGCATCCCGGCCACGAAAGGCTGATAAAATCGGCGCAGCAACTCCGACTCCTCGGACCCTTCGACCGTATAGTTGTGCACCACACGTCCGACCGAGCTGACCGTCAAGCGATCTCCGCCCTGCAGGAACAGGGGAATCTTATCGCCATTGCAGACCAGGTTGTAAAGCGCCGGAGTACGGTCCACATCGCACAATTCCAATTTGTAATTCCCGGTTTCATCCAGTTGCGCCGAATCGATGAGCGTCTGCGCCAACGGAGTAACCTGCTCGAGATAGATCATCCGGCAATCCGAACCGACTATACGACCCGAAATCTTAACCGTAGAAGAGTGACAGGAAACCGCCAGGAGCGCCCCTGCCAGAAAAACGATCGAAATAAAAAATCTGCTGCGCATGTTGCGAGAAAATGGTTTATCAAAAAACGGAACCCTATTTCGAGGTATTGTGCCGTGCGCCCCCGTTCTTGCCGTTGAAATTGCGCGACTGATGCTGATTCCGGTTCTTCTGCTGCCGTTGCTGCGCTCCCTTCTGCCCTTTCTGGCCTTTTTGCAGATGCGCCATAAAGGGCTGTTTATAATCGCTTCGGATATTATTGAGAGCCACTTCGTCGATTTGGATCGCATTTCCGGACATTTTTTTTATGTCTTTTATGATAACCTCGTTACTCGGATGTTCCTGATTGTACTCGTAGCTCTTGGTGCGCATGTAACGCGCCAGGTTATCGACGGTCCGCGTGACTACCTGGGGATTCTTCTCATCGGCCAGACGCCGGATCATCCGTTCGACATATTTGCCGTAATGCTTGTACTCGATATGTCCCGACGAATAGGGCATACGCCGGGGCACCGTGGTAAGTTCCTGGCGCGAAGGCTGCGGATAGGGGGAGTCCACATCCAGTTGAAAGTCGGACATGATGAACAGGTGATCCCACAGCTTGTGAGTGAAGTCGGCCGTATCCCGCAACAGGGGATTCAGGTTTCCCATAACGGCGATGACCGCACGGGCCTGCCGGTTGCGCTCGCGGCGGTCTTCGATCTGCATCAGCGAATCGACCATTTCGTGAATATGGCGGCCGTATTCGGGCAAAAAAAGCTTCCGTCTTTTATAATTATAATTTTTTTGCATAATTTTTGCGGGAGTTCGGTGGCATTGTTATTGCGAACCGTTCCAATAACATTCTGAAAAGATTTCGCGGATATAAATTTCAAAGCGATCGTAAATTCACCTTTGAAATCAACTTTATCTACAAAGTTGGATTCCTGCGAATAATATATTAACTTCGTCACAAAAGTACGTAAAAAAATCACAAAAGCAAGGTATGGCAAAAGTTTTAATCCTGGATCAATCGAAAAGCATACGCAACACGCTGCGAGAACGGCTGGAGTTTGAAGGAATAGCGGCGGAAAGCGCTGAAAATGAAGCGGCGGCATCCGTATTATGCGAACGTATCCCTTTCGATCTGATCATTTCGGATCATGAAACGAGGCTTCCCGAGAGCGACGTACCTTTCATCGTACTTTCCTCTGAAGCGACGGTCGATTCGGCTATCAAGGCACTCCGGAACGGAGCGCAGGACTACCTCACCAAACCGATCGACATGAACCGCCTGATGCAGTCGATCCGGCAAACACTCGAACAGGCAGCCGAAGCGCCGCGCACGGCGGCAAAAGCCAAAGCGAAACGCAGCTCGGCAGGTCACACGGAAGAGATCATAGGCACTTCCGAGCAAATGCAACACGTCCGGCGTCTGATCGACAAGGTCGCACCGTGCGACGCCCGCGTTCTGATCACGGGCGAGAACGGCACGGGCAAGGAACTCGTCGCCCGCTGGCTCCACGCCAAAAGCAACCGGGCCGGAGCGCCGTTCGTCGAGGTCAACTGCGCGGCCATTCCCTCCGAACTGATCGAAAGCGAACTGTTCGGCCACGAGCGGGGCGCCTTCACCTCGGCCATCAAACAGCGCAAGGGCAAATTCGAACAGGCGAGCGGCGGAACGCTCTTCATGGACGAGATCGGCGACATGTCGCTGGCGGCGCAGGCAAAGGTGCTGCGGGCCCTGCAAGAGCGCAAGATCAGCCGCGTAGGTAGCGACAAAGACGTCGATGTCGATGTGCGGATCATCGCGGCGACGAACAAGAACCTGCGAGAAGAGATTAAAAAAGGAAATTTCCGCGAAGACCTTTTCCATCGTATCGGCGTTATCCTGATCAAAGTACCGCCCCTGCGCGAACACTCGGAGGATATTCCCCTGCTGGTCGATCACTTTATCGATATGATCTGCGAAGAATACGACATGCCGCGAAAACCGATGGATAAAAAAGCGGTCGAAATGCTCCGGCAAATGCCGTGGACGGGCAACATCCGCGAACTGCGCAACGTCATCGAACGGCTCGTGGTCCTGAGCGGCACCAAAATCACACCGAACGACGTAGAACTCTACTGTTAAATATCTCAGAGCAAATCGAGAATCTCACCGGGGCGGTCCACTACGTGGTCTGCCCCGTGTTCATACAACTCCGCCCGGTCGCGGAAACCCCAAGTCACACCGACCGACCGGACACCGGCTGCCCGGGCCGTATCCATATCGACGCCCGAATCCCCGGCATACAGCACCGCTCCGAATGCCGCCCCCGTATCGGCGAGAATCTCCTGCACCACCTGCGGATCGGGTTTGAGCGGGACTCCGGGACGCTGACCGAAAACCGCATCGAAACGGATCGACGGGAAATAGATCCGCACCAACTTCTCGGTACCGATTTGAAATTTGTTGGAAGCGACAGCCAGCCGGATTCCACGCTGCACCAACTCCCGGAGCAATTCCGGAATACCCTCGTAAGGACGGGTAAAGCGGTCGATATTTTCGGTATAGTAAGCCACGAAATCCGCACGCACCGCCGCCACCGTTTCCGGCGTACGCAGCTCCTCGGGCAGCGCCCGTTCGACCAGCCGCATTACGCCGTTGCCGACGAAACCGCAATACTCCTCATAAGTATGCCGGGGCAATCCCCGCGCAGCCAGCACATGATCGCAACAAGCCGCCAAATCGCCGATCGTATCGAGCAACGTCCCGTCCAGGTCGAAAATCATCAATTTCGTATCCATATCAAGTCCTTGAATTGCAAATAAATAGTCCGAAACGGGCAGGAGCCGTGTTCCTGCCTCGTAAAAACGGCCCCTATCGGCCGAAATACCCAAAGCGGAGCCAAAGATACGAATAAGCCGAGCGCAAAAGCAAATTTTATTTGCGTTTTGCCGAGGCGAAGTATCTAAGACGAAGTCAAAGATTACGAAGGAGCCGAGCGCAAAGGCGAATTCATTCGCTTTTACCGGTCCAAGCGCTTGAAACGGACCCGAAAAGGGACAAAAAGCTGTCCGAAGGTAACGATGCACGCGAAACATTTTGTTATTTCGGGATTTTGAGTTTACTTTGTCATCATCGTATAAATCGGACAAAACCTATGAAAACAGACATCGAAATTGCACGCGAAACGAAATTAAATAAGATAGAAGACGTAGCCGAAAAACTGGGAGTTCCCCGCGACGAAGTCCAGAATTACGGCCGTTACATCGCCAAGGTGCCCATCCACCTGATCGACAAGAAAGAGATGGAGAAGCACAACCTGATCCTGGTTTCGGCCATCACCCCGAACAAGGCGGGCGTCGGCAAGACTACGGTATCGATCGGCCTGTCGCTCGGCCTGAACAAAATCGGCAAGAAAGCGGTGGTCGCCCTGCGCGAACCCTCCCTGGGTCCCTGCTTCGGCATGAAGGGCGGCGCAGCCGGCGGCGGCTATTCGCAGGTGCTGCCGATGGAGAACATCAACCTCCATTTCACGGGCGACTTCCACGCCGTGACATCGGCCCACAACATGATTACCGCCCTGCTCGACAACTACATCTACCAGAACCGGAACAGTTGCGAGGGGCTGAAAGAGATCAAGTGGAAGCGGGTGCTCGACGTGAACGACCGCAGCCTGCGCAACATCGTATCGGGACTGGGAGGTTCGGCCAACGGCATCCCGACAGAAACGGGATTCGACATCACGGCCGCCTCGGAAATCATGGCGATCCTCTGCCTGGCCACCGACATCGACGATCTGAAGCGCCGCGTCGGCAATATCCTGCTGGGCTACACTTATGACGGCAAGCCGTTCACGGTGAATGACATGGGCATCGCAGGCGCCATCACCGTCCTGCTGAAGGACGCCCTGCTTCCCAACCTGGTGCAGACCACCGAAAATACTCCGGCCTTCATCCACGGCGGCCCGTTCGCCAACATCGCTCACGGCTGCAACTCCGTGCTGGCGACCCAGATGGCCCTGACCTACGGCAATTATGTCATCACCGAAGCCGGCTTCGGCGCGGATCTCGGTGCGGAAAAGTTCTTCAACATCAAATGCCGCAAAGCGGGCTTGTCTCCGAAACTGACCGTTATCGTAGCGACAGCGCAAAGCCTGAAGCTGCACGGCGGAGTTCCCGAAGCACAGATCAAAGAACCCAACAAGGAGGGGCTGATCCGGGGATTCGCTAACCTGGACAAGCATATCGAAAACATGAAAAACTTCGGCCAGCAGGTGATCGTCACCTTCAACCGCTTCGCCAGCGATACGGACGAAGAGATCGCCCTGGTCGCCGAACACTGCAAGGAAAAGGGGGTCGGCTTTGCGGTGAACACGGTCTTCGCCGACGGCGGGGAAGGCGCAGTGGAACTGGCCCGGCTGGTTGCCGAAACCATCGAGAAAAACCCGTCGAAACCCCTGAAATTCACCTACGAAGAGAGCGATTCGGTACGGGAAAAGGTGCGAAAAATCGCCGAAGGAATCTACGGAGCCTCCTCGATCGTCTATACGACGCTGGCGGAAAAGAAACTCAAGGAGATCGAAAAGCTGGGCATCGCCCACTACCCCGTCTGCATCGCCAAAACCCAGTACTCCTTCTCGTCCGACCCGAAAGCGTACGGCGTAGCGAAAGATTTCGAACTGAAAGTCCGCGACATCATCATCAACAACGGCGCGGAGATGATCGTAGTGGTCATGGGCGAAATTATGCGGATGCCGGGTCTTCCGAAAGAGCCGCAGGCCCGTCACATCGACATCGTGAACGGACTGATCGAAGGATTAAGCTGATTCTGCGGGGTGCGATAAAAGATCGAATTTTATCGCACCCTGATTTTTCACGGCACAAGTTCCGTAACAATCCGTCCCGATTTGGCGGATTCAACTATTATTTCTATTTTTGAGTGTTGTAAAATCGTTGAATTTCTCGACTATTTTGCGCCCGGCATAACGAATCGACTCGCTCTGCCCTGACTGATCGAAAACACTTCAAATAATGGCAAAACGCATCCCGACCCCGGCCGACATCTTCCGATTCTACGTGGACGGATTCCGCTCGATGACCCTCGGACGGACGCTTTGGGCCATTATCCTACTGAAACTCTTCATCATGTTCGCCATTTTGCGACTCTTCTTCTTTCCCGACCAACTGGCCGGCATGAGCCAGGAACAGCGCAGCGAACACGTACTCGAACAATTAACCATTCCCGACGTTTCCGGCAAGTGAGGCCGCCGCAAACCCCTCCCGGACAACGGAAACGAATACTAAAACTCAACTAATTATCTCAAAAGTATGTTGTCGGACTATCTACAAACCGTCGATTGGTCGCGGGCCCAATTCGCCATGACGGCGATCTACCACTGGCTGTTCGTCCCCCTCACGCTGGGATTGAGCATCGTCTGCGCGATCATGGAAACCATCTACTACCGCACGGGCGATCCGTTCTGGAAACGCACGGCGAAATTCTGGATGCGTCTGTTCGGTATCAATTTCGCCATCGGCGTAGCCACGGGCCTCATCCTCGAATTCGAATTCGGCACCAACTGGTCGAACTACTCCCACTTCGTCGGCGACATTTTCGGTGCGCCGCTGGCCATCGAAGGCATCCTGGCCTTCTTCCTCGAAAGCACGTTCGTAGCCGTCATGTTCTTCGGCTGGAACCGCGTCAGCCGAGGCTTCCATCTTTCCGCCACCTGGCTCACGGCCGTCGGCGCCAATCTGTCGGCCCTCTGGATCCTGGTAGCGAACTCCTGGATGCAATATCCGGTAGGCTGCACCTTCAACATCGATACCGTCCGCAACGAGATGACCTCCTTCTGGGACGTACTCCTCTCGCCCGTAGCGGTCAATAAGTTCACCCATACGGTCACCTCGTCGTTCGTGCTGGCCGCGCTGTTCGTCTGCGCCGTCTGCGCCTGGTACCTGCTCCGTGGCCGCGAACAGAAGATGGCTCGCAAGAGCATCGCCGTCGCTTCGGTCTTCGGTCTGGTATTCGCTCTGATTACCGCATTCACGGGCGATCGCTCAGGAGCGATCGTGGCCCGGGTGCAACCGATGAAACTCGCGGCTCTCGAAGCCCTTTACGACGGAGAAGAAGGGGCTGCCCTGACCGCAGTCGGCGTCTTGAGGCCCGAAGCCGAACGCTCGAACAACGAGGATGCCTTCTATTTCAAGATCGCTATTCCCAAGATGCTGTCGCTGATGAGTTTCCGCGACGCCGACGCCTTCGTACCGGGCATCAACGACCTGGTGAACGGCAACCCGCAATACGGCATCATGCCGACGATCGAAAAGATCGAACGGGGCCGCGTAGCCATCGCGGAACTGGAGCGTTTCAAACAGGCCCGCGAAACCGGCGATGAAGCGACCCTCAACGAAATACGGGCCAAATTCGACCCAGGCACCCCCGAAGGAGCCGTCTTCCTGAAAGAGTATTTCGCCTATTTCGGCTACGGCTACCTCGACTCGCCCGCGCAAATCGTGCCCAACGTGCCGCTGCTCTTCTACTCGTTCCGCCTGATGGTCGGCGCAGGATGCCTTTTCATCCTGGTACTCGCGGCCGCCTGGTGGTTCAACCGCCGGAACACGCTCGAACGCAAGCGCTGGATGCTGTGGGTACTGCTCCTCTGCATGCCGCTCGCCTACCTGGCTTCCCAGGCAGGCTGGATCGTCGCCGAAGTGGGCCGCCAGCCCTGGGCGATACAGGATCTGATGCCAGTCGGTGTCGCCGCTTCGCGCATCGCCAGCGGCTCGGTCGCCACGACCTTCTTCATTTTCCTGGTGCTCTTCGCCGCACTGCTCGTGGCCGAAATCAGCATTCTCTGCAAACAAATCAAGATCGGACCTGAAAAAGAGTAAAAATTATGGATACTTTGGCATTGCTGCAACACTACTGGTGGTTCCTGATCTCCCTGCTGGGAGCTTTGCTGGTCTTCCTGCTCTTCGTGCAGGGCGGCCAAAGCCTGCTCTACACCATCGGACGTACGGAACACGAACGCAACCTGATCGTCAATTCGCTGGGCCGCAAATGGGAACTCACGTTCACTACGCTGGTAACTTTCGGCGGCGCGTTTTTCGCCTCGTTCCCGCTTTTCTACTCGACCAGTTTCGGCGGGGCGTTTTACGTCTGGATGCTGATTCTGCTGGTCTTCGTCCTGCAAGCCGTTTCGTACGAATACCGGCGCAAACCCAATAACGTATTCGGAGAAAAGACTTTCGACTGGTTCCTGAAGATCAACGGATTTCTCGGAACGATCCTCTTGGGCGCCGCTGTCGGCACATTCTTCACGGGTGCGAATTTCACCGTCGATCGGTTCAACATGGCCAACCTGGGCGGCGACACCACGATCTCGCAGTGGACGACTCCCTGGCACGGACTCGAAGCGGTGCTCGACTACCGCAATGTGGCGCTGGGACTGGCCGTGCTGTTCCTCTCGCGGATGCTGGCGCTCCACTACTTCATGAACGACATCGACGATATACAGATCCGCGAACGCTCGCGCCGCCGCTCGCTCTGCACCGCAGGAACATTCCTCGTCTTTTTCCTCGTATTCCTCGTAAGCCTGCTCTTCGCCCAGGGCTGGAGTGTCGATCCGGCGACGGGAATCATCGCTCCGGAACCGTATAAATACCTGCACAATTTGCTGGCCATGCCCTACGTCGGCATAGGGCTTCTGGCGGGTGTAGCGCTGGTTCTCTGGAGTATCTGGCTGGGCTGGCGCGGCAGTCGCAAGGCGATCTGGCTGAGCGGATCGGGAACGGTCCTCACGGTGCTCGCCCTGCTGCTTACGGCCGGATGGAACGATACCTCCTACTATCCTTCGCTGGCCGATATGCAGTCGTCGCTGACGATCTACAACTCGTCGTCGAGCGAATTTACCCTCAAGGCCATGAGTATCGTATCGCTCTGCATTCCATTCGTCGTCGCCTACATCGGCTACGCTTGGTGGGCCTTGAGCCGCAAACCCCAAGACGGCTCCAAAGAAGAACTCAAATACTAAAGACACTTCGACGATCCCTCGATCAGCGGGCCCGGAAGAGTGATCTTCCGGGCCCGCTGCAAAATGGCAAAACCGTCAATTCAGGTTTTTCTCGATAAACTCCTTCAAAATCACCGCATGGTTCTCAACCCTGTTCTTCGAGGCATAGAGCAACGTCACATCCGGATAGGTCCGAATGCGGTCGAGAAAATCCTGCACGGCAGCCGAACTCCCCAGCTCATCGAGGTACTTGCGCCGAAACTCCGCCCAACGGCCAGCCGGATCCCCGTGATACCACACCCGCAGCGACGTCGAAGGAGCGATCCGCTTCGCCCACAAATCGTAATGAAACGCCTCTTTGCGAATGCCCCGAGGCCAAAGTTTATCCACCAGCACCCGAAATCCGTCTCCGGGACTTTCAGGGTCGTAAACCCGTTTCAGCCGTACTTCCATACTCGATTCGTCTTAACAATCTGTACTCGCTTCAACAAATAACGGGCAAAATACCCCGGACAACTTCAAAAAATACCGATATGTATAAAAAAGATGGATTCATCACACCATCCGAACACGTAAATTTCCTGGCCAAAAATCTGTTCGGAGCCTGCGGCCAGATCGTAAACGGCGCCATCGCCTATCTCGCCCCTGACGGCGGCGGCCCCGTCACGCCCCACACCCACGCTACCGACCACCTGTTCATCGTCACGCAGGGAGAAGCCAAAGTGCTGCTGGACGGACAAGAGCGAATCATCCGCGAAAACAAAGCGTTCATCGTCAAAGGCGGTATTCCCCACTCCGTATGGAACAACGCACAGGCAGAAACCGTCATGATAGGCATTACGCTGAAAAACAACGAAAATGGTAAATAAGTCGATGCACCGCACGAATCAATTTCGTATACCATGCCCCCAATGCGCTCATTCTATCCTGGTAACTGAAAAGCCGCAAGCAATGTTTGCGGCTTTTCAAATTTTATCGTTTGAAAGAATCAGGGATTGCGGATCAACTTCACAAAAAACGCCTCTTCCCGATCCGGCCGGAGGTTACAAATGTCCCGAAACAAAAAACGTATCGGCCATTCTATCGCCGCAGCCCATTCGAACGACTTTGCCGCGTTGCAGAGACAAAAAAGCTGTGCTTCCGTACAACATTTCGCCCCGTTTCCACTCTTCGGCAGAGCCCGCTCGACTTCGCGTTACCGCATGCCGCCCGTCCTTCCCTCCGTCGGACCGGAGGCGACCTTGCGAACTCCTGATTTTCGCCTGCCAGCCATACGACCAACTTTTATCTTCAAACCGCTCCGGACAAATTTGTCCACCCCGAAAATAAAAAAGGTTGCAAACATTCGTTTGCAACCCAGCCGACCTCCCGGTCGTTTGCGGAGAGAAGGGGATTCGAACCCCTGATACGCTTTAAACGTATACGAGCTTTCCAGGCGCGCCTCTTCAACCACTCGAGCACCTCTCCTCGGATGGGCAAAGATAATGATTTTTCCGGCAATCGGCCAAATTTCGCTCCTACTAATTCACCGTCCGGCACGATATTTTCCGGCCACTGTCGGCAAAAGACGCTCCCGCAGGCTTCAGAACCTGGGCGAAACGGCATCCATTCCCCCTGGCTCCCGCCCATTCGCCGTCAGGCAAAAGGCCGCGTACCTTATAGCCGAAGAACGGCCGGCACGGACCCGACGAGAACGATCCCTACCCAAAAACGAATCTCCAGGCGCAAACGGTATAACGCCGTCCCACCCGCTACTTGTCCGCAACCATCTGCTTCCACTCCGGATGCCGCAGAATATAACGGGCCATGAATCGACACAGCGGAACCACTTTCAGCCCCTGCCGTTTCAGATCTTCCAGCACCGCCACCGTCAACTGCGAGGCGATACCCTGTCCGCAAAACCGATCGGGAACGCCCGTATGGGTAACGGCGATACACCCGGGACCACACTCCTCGTAATCCACCACTGCCGTAGCACCGCCCAGATCGAATTCATAACGTCCGAGCGCCTTATTATTCTTCAATTCATACTTTTTCATAACCATCGAATATTGATTGTATGCAAAGAAGAACAAAATCCGCACCGCAACCCACATTTCGGGAAAGAAAAAACCGGACCGGACAAATTGCCCGGTCCGGTATCGCAATCCGCACGAATCGGCTACGCCTTGCCGGCCGATCCGAGAACTTTCTCGCATTTGTGCATGTAGAGCTTCTTCATCTCCTCGCGGGCCGGCCCCAGGTATTTGCGGGGATCGAACTCTGCGGGTTTGTCGGTCAGCACCAGACGCACGGCGGCCGTCATGGCCAGACGGCTGTCCGAGTCGATGTTGATCTTGCAAACGGCGCTCTTGGCAGCACGGCGCAACTGCTCCTCCGGAATGCCGATGGCATCCTTCAACGCACCGCCGTGCGTATTGATGATATGCACGTACTCCTGCGGCACGGAAGAGGAGCCGTGCAGCACGATCGGGAACCCGGGGATGCGTTTCTCGATCTCCTCCAGGATGTCGAAACGAAGTTCGGGCGGCACGAGCACGCCGTCCGCATTGCGCGTGCACTGCTCGGGCTTGAACTTATTGGCTCCGTGCGACGTGCCGATCGAGATGGCCAGCGAATCCACGCCGGTCTTCTTCACGAAATCCTCCACGTCTTCGGGACGGGTGTAGGTATGGTGTTCGGCCGAAACCTCGTCCTCGACACCGGCCAGCACACCCAGCTCGCCCTCCACCGTCACATCGTGCTTGTGAGCATACTCCACGACCTTCTTCGTCAGCGCCACGTTCTCATCGTAAGGCAGGTGCGAACCGTCGATCATCACCGACGAGAAACCCATATCGACGCAATCCTTGCAAAGCTCGAAAGTATCGCCGTGATCCAGATGCAGTACGATCGGAATGTTCTTACCCAACTCCTTGGCATACTCCACGGCACCCTGGGCCATGTAGCGCAGAATGGTCGGATTGGCATACTTGCGGGCACCCGACGACACCTGCATAATCACGGGCGACGAAGTTTCGACGCACGCCTGCACGATGGCCTGCATCTGCTCCATGTTATTGAAATTGAAAGCGGGAATGGCATACCCACCCTTGATCGCCTTGGCAAACATCTCGCGGGTATTCACCAGGCCCAGTTCTTTATAAGATACCATAATTATATAATAATTTAAGAATTTATGCATTTCAATCTTTACAAAATTAAGCATTATTTCCTAAAGAACAGGCACTTTCCCGAATAAAAATCAGACGGGAGAAAAAATAGCGCTCAAACGGAATATTCTGATTTTATTTTAGTAAATTTGCGAATAATTGGCAATTTTTCTAACGCTACAATAAAGACCTCAACACCATGTCGGAATTCATCTATCAAGAACCATTCCCGATCGAATGTGACAAGACGCAATATCGTCTGCTGACCAAAGAGTATGTCAAGATCGTCGAATGCGACGGACGCCGCATTCTCAAGGTCGATCCCAAAGGTATCGAACTGCTGGCCCGCGAAGCCTATACCGACGTATCGTTCTACCTGCGCCCGGCCCATCTGGAGCAACTCCGCCACATTCTGGAGGATCCGGAAGCTTCCGACAACGACAAATTCGTGGCCTACACCATGCTGCTCAACCAGACGGTCGCCGCCGAAGGCGAACTGCCGACCTGCCAGGACACCGGCACGGCCATCTGCATCGGCAAGAAGGGCGAGAATGTCTTTACGGGAGCGGACGACGCCGAATGTATCGCCCGGGGCGCCTACGAAGCCTACAAGGAGCGCAACCTGCGCTATTCGCAGGTGGTGCCCTTCACGATGACCGAGGAGAAGAACTCGGGCACGAACCTGCCCGCACAGATCGATCTCTACGCCGACAAAGGCAACGAATATAAATTCCTATTCATCACCAAAGGCGGCGGCTCCGCCAACAAAACCTTCCTCTACCAGCAGACCAAAGCGCTGCTGAACGAGAAATCGCTTCTGGAATTTTTCCGCTCGAAACTCATGGATCTCGGCACCTCGGCCTGCCCGCCCTACCACCTGGCCGTCTGCATCGGCGGCACGTCGGCCGAAATGTGTCTGGCGACCGTCAAGAAGGCTTCGGCAGGTTACCTCGACCAGCTGCCCACCTCGGGTAACGAAGGCGGACGCTGCTTCCGCGACCTGGAGTGGGAACAGAAAATCCTCGAGATCTGCCGGGAGAGCGGTATCGGCGCCCAGTTCGGCGGCAAATACCTCGTACACGACGTGCGGGTGATCCGCGCTCCGCGCCACGCGGCGTCGTGCCCCGTCGGCATCGGCGTAAGTTGCTCGGCCGACCGCAACATCAAAGCCAAAATTACCGAAGAGGGCATCTTCCTCGAACAGCTCGAGAAGAACCCGGCCCGATTCCTGCCCAAAGAGGCTCCCGCCATGTCGCCCGCCGTGGACATCGACCTGGATCAAGGCATGGACAAGGTGCGCGAAATCCTCTCCAAATATCCGATCAAAACGCGCCTGAACCTGCGCGGCACGCTCATCGTGGCCCGCGACATCGCCCACGCCCGTATCAAACAGATGCTCGATGAGGGCAAGCCGATGCCCGAATATTTCAAGAAACACCCGATCTATTACGCCGGTCCGGCCAAGACGCCGAAAGGAATGCCTTCGGGCAGCTTCGGACCCACGACGGCAGGCCGTATGGATCCTTACGTGGATCTGTTCCAAGAGCACGGCGGCTCGCTGATCATGCTGGCCAAGGGCAACCGCTCGCAACAGGTGACGGACGCTTGCCGAAAACACGGCGGATTCTACCTCGGTTCGATCGGCGGTCCGGCGGCTGTGCTGGCCAAAGATTCGATCAAATCGGTCGAAGTGGTCGATTTCCCGGAACTGGGTATGGAAGCCGTCCGCAAGATCTACGTCGAAAACTTCCCGGCCTTCATCCTCGTGGACGACAAAGGCAACGATTTTTTCGCGCAGCTCAAACACTAAACGCTCCGCCCCGGCCGTTATAGGGGCAACCAAGGAAACAGACAGTCAATGAAAGGTTTTTTCTGTAAAATAACCCTCGCATTATGTTTCGTAATCTTCGTCGGCTCCGCAGCAAGAGCCGACGAGGTTACTTTCAGCGCCAACGCCCCGATGGTCGTCACGGCAGGCGAAAGTTTCCGTGTGGAGTTCTCGCTCAACGCCACGCCCGACGACGATTCGTTCGAAGCGCCGGATTTCGGGGCGTTCGACGTACTGGCCGGCCCGGCGATCTCCCAGGGACACTCGATCCAGATCATCAACGGCGCGATGACCAAAAACGTCAATTATACGATCACCTACGTATTGTTGGCGCAGGACGCGGGCAACATCACGATCGGTCCGGCCTCGATCAAGGTCGATAAAAAAAGATACAAGACCCAGCCTCTGCCGATCGAGATCTCCGACAAGCCGTCGGCAGGCAGCGCCCAGGCTTCGCAGGGAAATTCAGGCTCTTCGGATAAAAGTATCGAGGAGGAAGCCCAGGGACAGATCGCCAAAGACGATCTGTTGCTGCGCGTCCACATATCGAAACAGTCGGTCTTCAAAGGCGAACCCCTGCTGGCGACCTTCAAGCTCTACCGCCGGGTGGCGATCGTGGGCTACGAAGACATTAAATTCCCCTCCTTCAACGGCTTCTGGACGCAGGATATCGACGTTTCGAACGCCATGTGGCAGCGTGAAACCCTGAACGGCAAGGTCTATGAATCGACAGTCGTAAAAGAGTGTCTGCTCTACCCGCAGCAGGCGGGTACGCTCGTGATCGAACCCGCAACGATCACCGCCATTGCACAGGTTATCGTACAGAGCCGCCGCAACATCGATCCGTTCTTCAGCGGCGGGCACGAAGTCTATAATTTGCGGCGCAAGTTGCAGACGCCCCGCGTGAACATCACGGTCAAAGAGCTTCCTGCGGGCGCTCCGGCCAGCTTTACGGGCGCCGTCGGCAAATTCTCCATGGACGCGTCGCTCTCCGCAGACCAACTGGCAGCCAACTCGGCCGGGACCTTCACGGTGAAAATCACGGGACAGGGCAACCTGCCTTTCATCCAGGCTCCGAAACTGACGCTGCCCGCCTCGTTCGAGCAATACAACGTCAAAACCACCGAATCCATCCAAACGGCGACTGCGGGAACCTCCGGCTACCGGCAATTCGAATATCCGTTCATCGCGCGCGCCGAAGGGACGTACCGTATCGATTCGATCCTTTTCACCTACTTCAATCCCGACCGCAGGGAATATGTGACCCTCTCCTCGCAAAGTTTCCCGTTGCAAATCACACCGGATGCCAACGGCGGAGAGAGCTACATGGTCAAAGGACTCTCCAAGGAGGACGTTCAGATGCTGGGACAGGACATCCGTTTCATCCGCCTGGGCAAGGCACGCCTCCAGCCGATGCGCGAGCCATTCTTCCTGAGCGGACTCTATATCGGACTGCTGGCTGCGATTCTCGTCCTTTTCGCCGGAACTTACATCGCGCTGCGCAAGCAGATCCGCGACAGCCAGAATGCGGCTCTGATCCGGGGCCGGCGAGCCAACAAAGTGGCCATTCAGCGTTTCAGGATAGCCAAGAACTATATGGAAGAGCACAACCAGCACGCCTTCTACGAAGAGATGCTGAAGGCTTTATGGGGGTATATGAGCGATAAATTCAATATCCCGGTAGCCAATCTCACCAAGGAAAACGTCCGCGAAGAGCTCCACAAGCGCGGAGCCGCGCCGGAAGACACCCAGCTCTTCTCGGAACTCATCACCCGCTGCGACGAAGCCCAATATTCGCCGGTGGCTTCGGCCCGTATGAGCGACGTATATCGGGACGGCCTCGAACTGATTTCCCGCATCGAATCGATCATCAAACGCTAAAAGCCATGAAACGATATATTCTCTTTCTCCTTGCCACGCTGTTGAGCGCGGCAGTTTCGGGGCAGACTGCCGCCCGAACCGATTCGCTGACTCAACACCCGCAATCGGAGCAAACCGCCTCGGCAGCTTACGCATCCGATCCCGACAAGTTGTGGGATCAGGCCAACACGGCTTACATCAACAACGACTTTCCTACGGCAATTTCGCTTTACGAAACGATTCTGTCGAGCGGCAAACAATCGGGCAAACTCTACTATAACCTGGCAAACGCCTATTTCAAGGAGCAGGAAATCGGTCGGGCGATCCTCAACTACAACCGGGCGCTGAGGCTCAATCCCGGGAACGAAGACATACGCTACAACCTGCAAGTCGCCGAGAAAATGACCAAAGACCACATCGACGCCGTCCCCGAATTTTTCGTCAAGACCTGGTTGTCGAATCTGCGTAACCTTTTGAGCAGCACAACATGGGCCGTCCTCTCGCTGGTCTTCCTGGCGGCAATGCTCGGCTCGGCGCTTTTCTACCTGCTCTCCCGTCGTCTGGTACGACGCAAGATAGGATTCTACGGCACCGCGACAGCCTTTCTGCTGCTGGTACTGACCCTCTGCTTCGCAGCCATCGACCGCCGGGAGGCGATCGACCGCACATCGGCCGTCGTACTGCGGGATGCCGTCGCCGTCAAAAGCTCTCCCGATCAGAACTCGACCGATCTCTTCATTCTGCACGAAGGCACCAAAGTAGAAATTTCGGACCGTCTGAACAGCTGGTGCGAAATCACCATCGCCGACGGCAAAAAGGGCTGGATGGAGTGCTCGACGTTCGAAACCATCTAAAAACCGGATCCGCCCCTGCGAATCCAAAAATTTCCAAGAACGTGTCCAGACTGCTTCAAGACGTGACCGGAGAACTGTCGAAACTCCCAGGCATCGGACGCCGCACGGCGTTGCGCCTGGCGATCCACCTGCTGCGCATGGAACCCGATTCGGTAAGCGACATGACACGCAGCATCGACCGATTCCGCCGCGACATCAAATACTGCAAATTGTGCAACAACCTCTCGGATGAAGAAATCTGTCCGATCTGCGCCGACCGGGAGCGCGACCATACGACCGTCTGTGTCGTAGAACAGGTCGCCGACGTACTCTCGATCGAAAATACCCGCCAGTACCGTGGACTCTATCACGTATTGGGCGGTGTAATCTCTCCGATGCAGGGCATCGCCCCTTCGGACCTGAAGATCGACCTGCTGATCGAGCGGATCGCCCAGGGGACGATCCGGGAAGTGATCCTCGCCATCTCGACCTCGGTCGAAGGCGAAACAACCCTGTTCTATCTGCTCAACCGGCTGCGCCAATACCCGCAGGTGAAAGTCACGTCGATCGCCCGGGGGATCGGCTTCGGCGACGAACTGGAATACGTGGATGAACTGACGATTACTCACGCACTGATGAACCGGCGGGAAATCGAATAGGAAACTCGCGCCCGGAAAATCCGCACCTCCGCCAAATACAAAGCAACCGCGAATATCCGAAACGAATATTCGCGGTTGTTTTTCCACCGGGCCGACATTTCACCGCTGATCGACGAAATGAAGCTTATCGGTATCGAATCCCTGTTTTTCGACCTGTTCCAGAATCCGGGCCAGCACCTGCGTAGATAATCGAGGTCGGCGAGCGAGAATCCATAAATATTTGGCCGATCGGCCGCTTACGACGACCCACTGCCGCTCGGCAGCGGAATCGCATGCCGGCATCGTATAGTCGCTATAAAAAAACCAAAAAGACGAAACCCGCAGGCATTCGTAATCGGCAGACAACCGACCTTTTGCACTCGAAATCCGGTCCCGGCCCGTTCTGCCGTCCTTGCCCCGATAGACGATTTGCATTTTACTTTCCGACAATAATCGGTAAACCACCCGGGATCCGACCGTCCCCTCCTGAAACGGATGATCGAAACGAGCGATCTCGTACCACTCGCCGACATACAAATCGGGATTCGCCCACGGTCCACAGCCGACAGCGGCAACGACCGGTCCCCGACCGTACGCGGCGCCCGCCACAAGCAACATCGCCGCAAACAGCATATATTCGATTTTCACCCTGGTCATAACGAGGGTGTATCGCATATTCTATACCGGATTACGTCTATTGCAAAGATTCCTGCAAACTTTTCAACGTGCGGTAAATTCCCTCGGCATCATAACCGCACTGGGCATACAGTTGCGCGGGCGTTCCATGTTCGACAAAACGATCCGGAATACCCAGGCTCACGACCTTCGGCAGATAGCCGTGCTCGCAGAAGAACGCGACGACAGCTTCTCCCACGCCGCCGCGCAAGGCTCCGTCCTCGACGGTCACCACACAACGGAACTTACGTCCGACCTCGTGCAGCAGCTCCTGGTCGAGCGGCTTGGCGAAACGCAGGTCGTAATGGGCCACCCGAATCCCGTCCGCCTCCATACGCGCAATGGCCTCGGAAGCAAAATTGCCGACCGTACCGATCGTAAGGACCGCAATCCGCTCCCCTTCCTTCAGGCAACGCCCCCGCCCGATTTCCATCGCAGCGAACGGCTCATCGCGCCAGGCGACGCCCGCTCCGTTACCGCGCGGATAGCGGATAGCGAAGGGCCGACCGGCCTCGAGCGCCGTAAACATCATGTTCCGAAGTTCCAGCTCGTTCATCGGCGCAGCCACCGTCAGATTGGGAACCGTACCGAAATAGGCCAGATCGAAAGCGCCGTGATGCGTCGCTCCGTCCTCACCCACCAGACCGCCCCGGTCAAGACACATGACCACCGGAAGGCGCTGGATCGCCACGTCATGAATCACATTGTCATAAGCCCGCTGCATGAAACTCGAATAGATGTTGCAGAAAGGCACCATGCCCGCAGCCGCCAGTCCGGCGGAGAAAGTCACGGCATGTCCTTCGGCGATACCGACGTCGAAACAACGCTCCGGCATCTCTTTCATCAGAATATTCATCGAGCTGCCCGACGGCATGGCGGGCGTTATCCCCACGATCCGCTCGTCGGCACGGGCCAGTTCGAGCAGCGTCTGGCCGAAAACATCCTGGTATCGGGCCACTTCGGTCTTGCTGACGATCCGCTCGCCCGTTTCCGGGTTGAATTTGCCCGGAGCGTGCCATACCGGCTTATTGCACTCGGCGGGCTTATAGCCCTTTCCCTTTACGGTCATCACATGCAGCAACTTGGGTCCCTCGATACGTTGCAAGGCAGTCAGCACCCGCACCAGTTCCGGCAAATTGTGTCCGTCGATCGGGCCGAAATAGCGGAAATTCAAACTTTCGAACAGGTTGCTGTTCTTCAACAGTCCCTGCTTGACGGCATTGCCCGCTTTCTGACAAAACCGCAAAACAGCCGGCGTATGGGACAAAATCCGCCACAGGCGGCGTTTGATAGCGTTATAGCGCCTCGATGTCGAAATCTTGACCAGGTAGTTCTTCAAGGCCCCGGTAGCCTGGTCGATGGCCATGTTGTTATCGTTGAGAATGACCAGCAGGTTGGTCTGCTTGCTCGCACCGGCGTTGTTCAGCCCCTCGAACGCCAGACCGCCTGTCATCGAACCGTCGCCGATCACGGCCACCACCTGCCGCTGCTCGCCCTTGAGTTCCGCAGCTTTGGCCATACCGAACGCCGCCGAAATCGACACAGAGGCATGTCCGCCGCCGAAAGCGTCGTAAGGACTCTCGGACATACGCGGGAAGCCGCTGATACCGCCCAGCTTGCGATTGGTCCGAAACGCCTCGCGGCGCCCGGTAATGATTTTATGGGCATAGGTCTGATGCCCCACGTCCCACACGATTTTATCGTCAGGAGTATTGAATACGTAGTGCAGAGCGACGGCAAGCTCCACCGCTCCCAGGCTCGAAGCCAGGTGTCCCGGATTGGACGAACATTGCTCGATGATGTACTGACGCAGTTCGTCGCAATACTGACGCAAGTCAGAGCCCGACAACTTCTTCAAGTCATCGGGCGAATCAATCCGATCGAGCCATTTATATTCCGAATGCATCATGGATAGGCAAAGATAGCATTAAAAAACGACATTTTTTCGAAATTTTTCCTATCTTCGCATTATCAAATTCCGCTCCGCTTATGAAATACAACAGAATACTCCTGAAACTCAGCGGCGAATCCCTGCAAGGGACTCAAAAATACGGTCTTTCGACCGACGTGCTCCACAGCTACGCGGAGCAAATCAAAGCCGTCGTCGGAACGGGAGTTCAGGTAGGCATCGTCATCGGCGGCGGCAACATCTTCCGGGGACTTCAGGGCGCCCGCAAGGGGTTCGACCGCGTGAAAGGCGACCAAATGGGGATGCTGGCCACGATCATCAACTCGCTGGCCCTGCAGTCGGCTCTCGAGGACAACGGCGTGAAAGCGAAAGTCCTCACCTCGATCCGGATGGAGCCCGTCGGAGAGTATTACTCGAAAGCCAAGGCGCTCGAATACCTCGAAGCCGGATACGTAGTCATCATCGGCGGCGGCACGTCGAACCCCTATTTCTCGACCGACTCTGCATCGGCGCTGCGCGGCATCGAGCTCGAAGCCGACGTCATGCTCAAGGGCACGCGCGTGGACGGCATCTATACGGCCGATCCGGAGAAAGACCCTGCTGCGAAGAAGTTCGACGAAATCACCTTCGACGAAGTTTATCGCCGCAACCTGAAGGTTATGGATATGACCGCCTTTACGCTTTGCCGCGAAAACGGCCTCCGGGTCATCGTCTTCGACATGGACACTCCGGGCAACCTGGAAAAGGTGCTCGCCGGAGAGAAGATCGGCACACTGGTCAAACTCTGAAAACCTATTATATCGCTATGACCGAACGTAAAAAACCCAATAACAAACGTCTTATCCTGATGATCGTCCTGCTTGCAGTCGTCATCGCCCTGATGTGGCTGCTGCCCGACGGATCGCAGCCTGCAGCCCCCGCAACGGACGCTCCGAAGACCGAACAGGCCAAGAATACGAACGATGCGCCCGACGACATCGAGGCTACGACCCTTGTTAAAGCCGGGACACAGGCACCCGATTTCCGGGTGGAAATGTTCGACGGCACGACCTTCACCCTGGGCAGTCTGCGCGGCAAAGTGGTGCTTCTGAATTTCTGGGCGACCTGGTGCGGTCCCTGCCGCGAGGAATTGAGCCGCGTACAGAAGGACATCATCGACCGCTTCAAGGGGAACCAAGACTTCGTTTTCCTGCCCGTATCGCGCGGCGAAACCCGCGAAACGGTCGCCGCTTTCCGGGAAAAGATGGGTTATACGTTCCCGATGGGACTCGACCCCGAACAGAAAATTTACAGACTTTACGCCACCAACTACATTCCGCGTAATTTCCTGATCGGCAAAGACGGCAAAGTTATTTCCGCGACCATCGGTTACGAGGCCCCCGAATTCGACGAACTCATTCTGCTGATCGAGCGACAACTCAACTCCGCCAACTAAACAAATACGACATATGGATACCAAAACCATTCTTTCCGAAGCTTCCGACCGCATGCAGAAAACGATCGAGCACCTCGAAGAAGAGCTGCTCAACATCCGGGCAGGCAAGGCGAGCCCGACCGTGCTGAACGGAGTTTTCGTAGATTATTACGGATCTCAAACCCCGATTTCAGGCGTGGCAAGCGTCACGGTACCCGATGCCAAGACCATTCTGATCCAGCCCTGGGACAAAAACCTGATCCGCGCGATCGAAAAGGCGATCATCGACTCCAACATCGGGCTGACCCCCTCGAACAATGGGGAGCAGATCCGACTGTCGATCCCGCCCCTGACGGAAGAGCGGCGCAAAGAGCTGGTCAAGCAGGTACGCCAGGAGGCGGAAACCGCCCGCATCAGCTTGCGCAACGCACGTCGGGACGCTGTCGAAGCTTTCAAGAAGGCCCAGAAGGAAGGCATGTCCGAAGACGAGGCGAAAGACGGTGAAACCCAGACGCAGAAGCTGCTCGACAAGTTCACCAAATCGCTGGATGCGATACTCGACAACAAGGAAAAAGAGATCATGACCGTATAGATACGCCATCTCCGGAAAACCGAACACCCCGACGCATAAACGCCGGGGTGTATCTTTCATCAGAGGGGGATTTTATATCAGGTACACCACCCACTCAAGAAAACACGCCCGTCATGCCTCTGCGATTCGAAAAAATCATCACACACAAAAAACGCTTCCTCGACCTGCTCCTGCTGGCCGACGAACAGGAGTCCATGATCGACCGCTACCTGGAACGGGGCGAAATGTTCGTAGCCCGTGACGACGGGCAGGTCGTCGCCGAATGCGTCGTCACGGACGAAGCCGACGGAATCGGAGAGATCAAGAATCTGGCTGTACCCCTCCAGTATCAACAGAAAGGATACGGACGACAAATGCTCGAATTTCTGGAGGCGTACTACCGGGAGCGTTACCGGACGCTTCTCGTCGGCACCGGGGATGTTCCCCGCACACTCCGTTTTTACGAACGATGCGGATACGTTCGCTCGCACTCGATCCCCGGCTTCTTCACCGATCATTACGACCACCCCATCATCGAGGACGGCAGACAACTGGTAGATATGGTCTATCTGAAGAAGTCCTTGTAACCCGGCACACACCGGCTCCACCTGCACAAAAATCGTCCACAACGGACAAATCCCGCCCGATCGGGCTATTTTTTACCGGAATCGTCTGAAATTCCGCCTTTTTTTAATACCTTCGCGGCAAGACAACTATGAAACTCATTCTTAAAATATCGCTCGCATGCCTGCTCGCAACAGGCTGCGCATCGAAAATTTCCGCCCAAACCTACGTCAAACTCAACGGACTCTATGCGCTCGTGGGCGTAGTCAATCCCGCCGTCGAATTCACAATCTCCCCCAAATCGACCTTCCAGACCGAAATAGTCGTTTCGCCGTGGGAATCGGTAAACAATCATCACGCCCTCTTTTGTATCTTCATGGGCGAATATCGCCGTTATTTCAAGGAGCACAACCGGGGCTGGTACCTCGGAGCCAATATCGGTATGCAGGCTTTCGACCTCTCGAAACCCTACATCGAAAACTGGAAGCTCAAATTCGAAAACCGATACAGCAAAGGCTACGGATTCATGATCGGCCTCTGCGTCGGCTACGAACACATCTTCCGCGAACGCTGGGTGCTCGACGCCTACTTCGGCTGGTCGTGGATGAGCAGCTTCTACAACGGCTATTCCATGGACGGGAAAATCGACATGAACCCCGGCCATCAGGTCGAACCCAAATACCCCGATCCGTTCAACGGTTCGTCGGAGTGGTATCCCAACAAGATCGGATTGTCGATCGGATACCGTATTTTCAATCCGCACAAGAAAAAATAGTTCGGCAACAACTCGTCCTGCCTCCGCGTTCCCCAACCGATTCGAATCACCCGCCGCACGAACATCGCTTCCGTATCGTCATTTTTCAACCGTATCCGTAATTTTTCCCGGTAAATTTTGGCGGGGGGGGGAAATTCTTATATTTGCAGCGGAAACTCATTCGCCCGGGAATACATCCACTTTTCCCCAAGAACGTTTCCGAACAAAATATAAACCCTAAGCAAATATCCCTAAACAATGAAAAAAATTCTTTTCACGCTGTTCGCCCTGGTATTGGCATCCGGTATCGCCGCCCAAATTCCCGAACCCGATTTCATTGGCGAAGTATTGGCGATTCATTCGGACGGCACGGCGGAAAAATTGGAAAAACACAATGTCAAAATGCGCACCGGAGCCGGAGTGTATATAGCAGGTCTGGCCGTCAATAAGTCGAAAACTAAAATTCTCGTCGCAGGTAGTCAAGCCAACGTACGCTTCGCAGCCGACGAACCGGTCAATCTGATTGTCCGCGCCGTAGACAACAAAACCGACCCGATGTCGATCGTACGGGTATTCGCCATGAAGAACAACCGAAAACAACGCTCGGCAGTCATCTCGGCCGTAGGTTCGTTCAACGTCACATCCAACGATATGGAGTACCTGCCCTTTACCGCAGAAAAATACGGAGAAAACTCCTATTACCTGACTTTCGGAGATGCCCCTGCCGGTGAATACGGCATCATCGTCACCAACCCCAACAATGTCGATGAAAAAATGATCATCGTATCGGCTTTCGGAATCGATCCGGAAAAAATGCCTGCTGCATCCGGTTCCGAAACGGCAGAGGACACAGAGTAAAACATCCGGCAAATACGGCCCTGGAAACGACATTTCGATATCGCACTCCACGACAGCCTACAACAAAAGAACCCCCGCCGCAAGCATTGGTCTTGCGGCGGGGATTCTTCCATTAAACGGGGATTACTTGCGGTAAACCTTGGTATAACCGTAAATCGCCTCGTCACCGAGCTCTTCCTCGATCCGGAGCAACTGGTTATACTTGGCCATACGGTCGGAACGCGACATCGAGCCGGTCTTGATCTGACCCGCATTGGTCGCTACAGCGATGTCGGCGATCGTCGAATCCTCGGTTTCGCCCGAACGGTGCGAAGTAACCGACGTATAGCCGGCACGATGCGCCATCTCGATAGCGTCGAGCGTTTCGGTCAGCGTACCGATCTGGTTCACCTTGATCAGGATCGAGTTCGCGCATCCCATCTCGATACCCTTGCGCAGGAAATCCACGTTGGTTACGAACAGGTCGTCGCCGACCAACTGACACTTGTCGCCCAGCTCGGCCGTCAGCATCTGCCAACCCTCCCAGTCGTTCTCGGACATACCGTCCTCGATCGAATCGATCGGATATTTGGCGACCAGGCTCTTGAGGTACTCGACCTGCTCTTTCGAAGAGCGCTTTGCACCGTTCGCACCCTCGAACTTCGTATAGTCGTAAACACCGTCCGCATAAAACTCCGAAGAGGCGCAGTCCATAGCGATCGACACGTCGCCGCCCTCGCTCTTGCGGCCCGGCTTGTAACCGGCAGCCTTGATCGCTTCGAGGATCGACTCGATCGCATCCTCCGTACCCTTCAGCGCGGGTGCGAAACCTCCTTCGTCGCCTACGGCCGTCGAGAGACCCCGGTTGTGCAACACCTTCTTCAGGCTGTGGAACACCTCGGCACCCATGCGAAGACCTTCGCGGAACGAGGGAGCGCCCACCGGACGGATCATGAACTCCTGGAAAGCGATCGGAGCGTCCGAATGCGAACCGCCGTTGATGATGTTCATCATCGGCACGGGCAGCGTCTTGGCATTCACACCGCCGATGTAGCGGTAGAGCGGCAGACCGAAATAGTCGGCGGCAGCGCGGGCTACGGCCAGCGAAACACCCAGGATGGCGTTGGCGCCCAGCTTCGATTTGGTCGGCGTACCGTCCAGCGCGATCATCGTCTTGTCGATGCCCACCTGATCCGTTACGCTCATACCGACGATCGCCGGAGCGATGATGTTATTCACGTTCTCCACCGCCTTCTCGACGCCTTTGCCCGAATAACGGCTCTTGTCGCCGTCACGCAGTTCAAGGGCTTCGTGCTCTCCCGTCGAAGCACCGCTCGGCACGGCTGCACGGCCGAATGCACCCGATACGGTTCTTACTTCGACCTCGATGGTCGGGTTACCTCTCGAATCGAGGATTTCTCTTGCATGGATCTCTACAATCTGCATAGTTGTAAATTTTTGAATTTTATAAAAAACAATTTCGTTTTCAACGGTCGTTTCACAGGTGCGGCATCTGCCTGCAACCTCGGTTGTCTGCCGGATCGCACCCGCCGGACGGTATGAAGAGTCGCAACGAGGCATGTCCAAATTCCGAGCCGTCACGGCACAATCTGTCGAACCGTGCAAAGATAACGATTTTTACAGACAAACTGTTATTCGAATAACATTATTTCTCCCTTCGAAGTCGGTTATAAGAAACGGCAAATCCGACGCCAAAAACTTATTTTATCAACGAAAAACCTTTTTTTATCACCGATATTTTCTTATCTTCGGTATAGAAAACTAACCCTAACTTCGATCGTATGAAAAAACTTTTCCTCTGTTTGCTGGCACTCGCAACGGTAATACAGACCATAGCAAATGCACAGGAGGCTCCGAAAAAGTACCTGTTCGGCATTCGGGTCGGAATAGATGTCAGCCGACTGACCATCCCCTCCAAAAATACCGGAGAGAAATTCCTCGCAAGTCCCCGGACATCGTTCAACGCAGGGATTACAAACCAGCTACGGCTCACGCAGAAAAAACCGTTCTATTTCGAAATCGGTGCCATGCTGCACAACAAGGGAGGAGAGCTCAACGGCCTTAAATTGAAGTTAATGTATCTCGAATTTCCCGTAGGATTGAACTATCACCTCAAACTTTCCCGCAAAGTCGCATTCGTCCCCTTCGTCGGAATCTACTACGGAATCGGCATTCGGGGAAAAGGTATCATCGGCGACGGACACAATATATATCAGACACATGAATACGACGTTTTCGACCGGGACGTTCTTTTGAACCGTTCCGATTTCGGCCTCCGGCTCGGACTGGGCCTCTGCCTGGGCAAATTCCAGATCGGCATATCCTACGACGGAAGTATTGCGAACATTTACAACAAAGACTCCTGGTACACCTTGAACGATAAAATCCATAACCGTACCTGGAGCCTGTCCATCGGGGTCAACCTCTGAATCCTGCAATCACAAAACAACGATAAGATAAATTTAACCCCTTAATCCATGAAAAAACTTCTACTCTGTCTGCTGACAATAACGGCAGCCATCTCCACCACATGGGCACAAACGCCCAAAAAGAATATTTTCGGCCTTCGGGTCGGTATGGATATGAGCAAAATCAGCATCCTGGATACCGGTTCCGGAGAGAAATACCTGTCGGAATTACGGACCTCATTCAACATCGGCCTGACGGACCAGATCCGACTGCTGAACGACAAGCCCTTCTATTTCCAGTTCGGCCTGATGCTGCACAACAAAGGAGGAAAAGTCCAAGCTACCGACGGCGGCTCGGACATTGAGCTCTCCCTGAACGCAATGTACCTGGAACTTCCCGTCATGCTCAACTACCACATTCGGCTCGCCCCGAAAGTCGCAGTCATTCCTTTCGCCGGATTCTACGGATCGCTGGGTGTGGACGGCAAACAGTCCTTTGACGACTTGGGACTTGAAATCCAACAGAATTTGTTCGGCAAAAATAAAATGTTTCAACGCAGTGACTTCGGCGGGCGGATAGGCATCGGATTAAACATCCACTCCGTCTATATCGGCGCTTCTTACGGCGGCAGTTTCCTCAACATCGCCCAGGAAAGCAACACTTCCAAATTCCGCAACCGCAGTTGGTCCCTCTCCGTCGGCTACGATTTTTAACCCGTCTGTCTCCTTATTTCTATTATCGAAAGCCGTATCGGGACCTCGCCCCGGCGTTCCGAAACAGACATAAAACGGCCCTGAAGAAAACTTCAGGGCCGTTTCTTATCGTTTCACGGAAAGCGGCAGGTCCGCGCCTCCAGCATAGAACATCACCAGATCAACCGGCACCGTCCCCCGGTTTTCACCATAGTGGAACGTATTCACCAGTTCGACGATACCGCTGCCCGCCGAAAAAGTCTTCGACAGACCGTTTTCCGCAACAACGGTAAGTTCGCCTTGCAGCACGACACCGGCATTGACTACGGGATGACGGTGCATCGCCAGCCGTTCACCGGGAGCGATCGTAATCCGAAGAATCGTAATACGGGGTGTCCCCGCAGGATAAGACGGCAATGTCGTGCCGTCCCAACTCTCGGAAGTATCGACGATCGTCGTGGAACCGGTCCGTGCCTCGCGGGAATCCGCCGACACAACTCCGACCGATTCTCCGACCGGATCGCCGCACAGCTCCCGCAACGGATTCCGGGACACTATTTCAGATTCTTCTTGCGGATCACCTCCAGCATATCGTCCGTCATGCTCGACAGATCCCACTCGGGCTTCCAACCCCACTCCTCACGGGCGCAGGTATCGTCGAGCGAATTGGGCCAGCTTTCGGCAATGGCTTTCTTCACCGGATCGACGTCGTAATCCATCGTGAAGTCGGGCAGACGCTTTTTGATCTCGGCATAGATGATCTCCGGCGTGAAGCTCATCGACGCGATGTTGAAACTGTTGCGGTGTATGAGCTTCGTCGGATCGGCCTCCATCAGCTCCACGCAGGCACGCAGCGCATCGGGCATGTACATCATGTCCATATAGACATCGCCCGGCACGGGGCAGGTGAAGCGGCCCGAACGGATCGCTTCGTAGTAGATCTCCACCGCGTAGTCGGTCGTACCGCCGCCCGGAAGGGTCACGTTGGAAATCAATCCGGGGAAACGCACCGAACGGGTATCCACACCGAAACGGCTGTGGTAATAGTCGCCGAGCATCTCGCCCGTCACCTTGCATACGCCGTACATCGTCGTCGGACGCATCACGGTATCCTGCGGAGTCTTGTCCTTGGGCGAAGAGGGACCGAACGCACCGATCGAACTGGGGGTGAACAGCGCACAGTTATACTGACGGGCCACCTCCAGCGAATTCATCAGCGCACCGATATTGACCTGCCATGCCGTCTGGGGCTTCGCTTCGCCGACAGCCGACAACAGGGCTACCAGGTTGAAAATCGAATCGATCTTCTGACGCGACACCATTTCCGCCATTGCATTGGCATCCAAGGCGTTCATCACCTCGAAAGGTCCCGACTCGGCAAGCTGCTTGCACTCGCGCACGTCCGTTGCGACCACATTGTCGTTTCCGTAAATTTTACGGAGATAAGTTGTTAATTCGGAACCGATCTGGCCACCGGCACCTACGATTAAGATACGTTTCATATATTTTTAGTTATAAACCGGAAGCAAAGATATAAAATGATTATCAATTCCGAACTTTTTCTTCGCACTTTTCAAATCATAGAATCCGGGCCGCTTCCCATCTTATTATTCATACTCCATCCGTACTATGCAAAACGTTCTCACCGCAGAAAGACATGCCCCGGCGGGACAAGCGGCAAAAAATCCCGCCCGGGAAAACCTCGGGCGGGATATCGTTGTTCGTATCAGCCGGTACAACCGGCCGGAAAGCATCGCTACCGGCGACGGGCATCCTCTCGCCCGCTACCGCTGCGACACGGAAGGACTATTGCTGAATCGTCCATGCATTGGCAGGATTCTCTTCGTCGTAGCCCATCACCTTTTTCCAACTTGCCTTCAGTTGATCTCTCTTAGCCTCGGACTCGACGATAATGGTCTGCGAGCTGCTGCTTCCGGACCAATAGAAACCGGAGTCGTACGTGCCATAATTGCTGATGCAAGTAGTCAGCAACGGACAGTTAGCGATATTCACTTCAGGCGTACCGCCGACGTAGAGCAGCGCGAGCTTGCTCAATCCGGATACATTCAGCGACGTCAGCACTGCGGGCTTACTGTAAGAATCCATTACATTCACATATTCCAAGTCGGTATATTGAGTCAGATCCAATGTCGTCGGACCTACCGGTTCGTGATTGGTATAACTGATGACCGACTTGAATTTCTTGATTCCGGCAGGCAGTTTGATCGAAGTATAGCCTGCGGTCGGCGACATAGTCACATCGGTCAGCTTCGTGAAGCCCGACAGTTCAATGTCGCCCAACGAAACTTGCCATGCATTGATCGACAGCGTAGTCAGGTTGGGGCACAACTCCAATCCGTCGAGGTTAAGTCCGGTAGCATCCATAGCGGTCGAAATCCGGATCTCCGTCACCTTAGCCAGCATTTCCGCCGTAATCACCGTATTGACATCTCCGACGGGATTGACGGTTTCGTCGGCCAGAATAGCCTTGCGCAGCACGGCACCCACCGAACGGAACGCCAACGTCGTATGATCCTCGCCTACGGCCGCCATCGGGTTGAGCGTCGTAGCGAAAGTTCCCTCGGCGAACGTCTGCTCGGCAGGAATCTCCAGACCGGAAACGGTCGTTCCTTCCAGCGTAGCACCTGCAGCATAAGGATAATAGGCGAAAGCCTTCGCAGCCTCCGTACCCTCGGCATCGGTCGCATCGCCCGTGAAAGTCGCGGATGCAGCGTTGTCGTCCGTGGTGGTGAATTGGGCGTTCACGAACTTCGTCCCGGAGAAAATACCGAGCGCATCGTTCGCCGACCACCGTACATCAGCACCTTCCAACGAAGTACGGGTACCCTCTACCGAAGCGGTGATTTCAATAGCTCCTCGCTTAACTTCCGGCGTAACCGTCGTATCTTTCGTACAGGAAACCGAAGCAGCCAAAACGGCTGCACAACCAAAACAAGCTAAAAATCTTTTCATAATAATTCGGAAGGTTGAGGGGTTATTCATAGGTTTCCTCTTCGAACGAAGCGACAGAATTGCCGAAACCGTTCTCGATTGCAAATTCTGCAATACTTAACTCCGGAGCGACGTATGTCCTCCGTTCCGTAACATTTAATTTTTCCATAAAAATTACAACTTTCCCTTTTCAAAAAACAATTTTCCACGGGTGGGGGGGGGAAAAAAAAAATTGTTTTTTTTAATAATTTGATTGTCAAACTATTAAATACAAATCAACATATATTTTTTGTTTATGGAACAAATAATCAAATCAGAAAAACCAATACATTTTCCAGCCTGGCAGGAAAAGACACAACCTGTATAAAAAACTAATGAATTAATTTTGTGTCACTTACACAAATACGAAGAAAAACGGGAACGCATTCTGCGATAAAAATCCGCCGATTTTTTTGTTATTTCATTTTTGTTATATACTTTTGCACCACTCGAAATCGAGAAAGTTGCTGTTTTAGCTCAGCGGTAGAGCACTTCCTTGGTAAGGAAGAGGTCCCGGGTTCAAGTCCCGGAAACAGCTCGAAGGAAAGAGGGTGTCTGACAAACCGCAGACACCCTCTTTATTTATTTTTATTCGTACTCTTATCTAGAAATCATTTCCGAATATGCGATTCTCGGAAGATAAAAAACTTGCCAGCCCCTTTACAGCCTCACGCTCAATGCAGACGCCATAGCTAATTCGAACGACTTTGCCGCGTTGCAGAGACAAAAAAGCTGTGCTTCCGTACAATATTTCGCCCCGTTTCCACTCTTCGGCAGAGCCCGCTCGACTTCGCGTTACCACATGCCGCCCGTCCTTCCCTCCGTCGGACCGGAGGCGACCTTGCGAACTCCTGAT
>ERZ1027063.91-NODE-91-length-48735-cov-7.237469_pt1 | contig 48735 bp, 40 predicted proteins | sample MGYA00519423_ERZ1027063 | MGnify/ENA primary metagenome ERZ1027063 (study PRJEB26926, sample SAMN06164493) | human gut metagenome | biome: ENVO:00009003; feature: ENVO:2100002; material: ENVO:00002003 | host: Homo sapiens | place: USA | collected 2012 ...
ATGAGCGCTAGTCTCGTGGGCTCGGAGATGTGTATAAGAGACAGCTTTGCAGAAGACAGGAGACGGCTCGGACAAGCTCAAACAACCGACGCTCGAAGCATACACAGAGGACACATGTGAACCCTGCTATGCAAGGAGGAAGAAAACAGAGAGTTAAATTTGACTTGTCACTCGCCTTTCACTATCTTCAGCGGGATAGAATATAGAATACAGTCCGGACAAGCGTACGCAAGTTTGGCTCGTCGCTTGTCTTTTTCTATCTTTGCGGACTACAATCATGCCACAGCAGCTCCGATAAATTCGGCACTGCCCGGCAAATCTTATCCCTTGCCTCCGAAAAGAATGACTATGAGTGCCGAAAAAAACATACGGAACATCGAAAGCGACCTGGAATTCGAAAATCAGATCCGCCCCCGCGAACTGGACAACTTCGCCGGGCAGGAGAAGATCGTGGATAACCTCCGGATTTTCATCCAGGCGGCTCTGATGCGAGGCGATTCGCTCGACCACGTATTGCTGCACGGTCCTCCGGGACTGGGTAAAACCACGTTGGCGAACATCATCGCCAATGAAATGCACGCACAACTGAAAGTCACTTCCGGGCCGGTGCTCGACAAACCGGGCGACTTGGCAGGACTTCTGACCAACCTCAACCCCGGCGACGTACTTTTCATCGACGAAATACACCGTTTAAGTCCTCTCGTCGAGGAGTACCTTTACTCCGCGATGGAAGACTACAAGATCGATATCGTACTGGACAAGGGGCCTTCCGCACGTTCGATACAGATCGAACTGGCTCCCTTTACTTTGATCGGTGCGACGACGCGCAGCGGCCTGCTGACCTCGCCGCTGCGGGCCCGGTTCGGCATACAGTGCCACCTGGAATACTACGATTCTTCGGTCCTGAAAGGCATCGTAAACCGCTCGGCCCGCATTCTCGACGTTTCGATCGACAACGATGCGGCGTTGGAAATAGCCCTTCGTTCGCGCGGAACGCCGCGTATCGCCAATGCTCTGCTGCGCCGTGTGCGCGACTTCGCCATGGTCAAAGGCGAAGGTCATATCGACCTCGACATCACGCGGATCGCCCTGACAGCCCTGAATATCGACTCCCGGGGACTCGACCAGATGGATAACAAAATACTCTCGACAATTATTGAAAAATTCGGCGGCGGCCCCGTCGGACTGAACACCATCGCTACGGCAGTCAGCGAAGATGCCGGGACTATCGAAGAGGTTTACGAACCGTTCCTGATCAAAGAAGGGTTCCTCAAACGAACGCCACGCGGCCGGGAAGCGACCGAAACGGCCTATGCACATCTCGGATTCTCCCGGACGGACCATGGCGAACAGGCCTTGTTCTGACGCCAAAGACACTATAATCGAATATGTTAAATGAAGTCATAAACAACGAGTGAAGATGAGAAATTTAGTAATATGCTTTTGCACACTGATGATAGCGATATGTACGTGTGCTTGTGAAAGCAATAACGATGTGATCGAACACCAAACTGGTGTTTGGGCTAGCGACAAGGCAGAGTTGTTGCTGACTGATAAGATTATGATGTATTTTGAAAAGCAGTCGGATGATGCCGTTTTGGTGATGCTTAAAGTAGATAGCATTACAGAAGATTGCACGCTTTTCAGTAAAGATACAATCATCAGACAATCTATTCCCGAAGACTTTGCAATGAAGCACATTTCTTCCAACGAAATAATAGTCAATGGACAGAAAATGGTCAAAGCTGAAACTATCGAAATGTGCGAACCCTACGACATGACAGCAGCCAATGATTCAAATGCACTTGCCGACAGATTAACAGAGTGGCGATTGGGTGCTTGGGTTAAAGTTGATAAAACAACAAATGACATCGATGCAGCAGTGAATACCCCGAGGAATATGTTCGTATATAATATTGAAAACGGCATGTATTATTTGCGTGCTGCGAGAATTGAGAATGTGAACGAAGGTACTTTATTCTATCAGAATATCCGTTTGATGAAGAATCCAAATACGAAAGAACGGACGGTTTATTTTTCTCCGAACAACCAAAATGAAGTATTGGGAGCACTTGAAATTAACTTGGATGGATTCAAGCCAGGAACCTGTTATTTCGACCCGAACGGGGGCATATATTGGTCTTATATGTCACATACTCCGGACCAAATTATTTTGAACGGATGTGGAGGAGATACTTATTACATCAATAGAAAACTGGCCGGGGATAAAAATATGTTCGAATGGATAAAATATACAAATAAGTAACCTAACAAACACACAATACGCAGACAAAATAGATGAACGTACAAATCAATATCGACACCGCCAGCTGCATCCGATGCGGAAAATGCGTCAAGGTTTGCCCTGCCTGGATCATGACTCAGGCCAAACCCGGCGACCCGATCGGTCTGCGCAATATCGACTCCTGCATCGTCTGCGGACATTGCGCGGCCGTTTGCCCGACCGGCTCGGTCCGCCACAGTTCATTTCCTCCCGATAAAATCCATCCGATCGACCGCAACGGGCTGCCCTCGCCCGAACAGGTGCTGCTCCTCTGCAAGGCACGTCGTTCGAACCGGGCGCTCTCCGACCGTCCCGTCCCGCAGGAAGCGATCGACCGAATCCTCGAAGCCGCCCACCGGGCTCCGACGGCCAGCAACCGCCAGGAAGTGAGTTTCACGGTCATCACCGATCCCGCGATCCTGGACAAGATCATCCGTTTCACGCTGGATACTTTCGCGGGAATCGCCCGCAAATTGGAAAACCCGCTCGTCAAACCCATACTCAAACGTCTGCGGCCTGAATTTTATAACTACCTGCCTGCTTTCAAACGGCTGATTGCCGAATACGACAAAGGCAACGACCTCATCCTGCGCGAAGCCAAAACCCTGCTTCTCATTCACACTCCATACGCGAACCGTTTCGGAGCCGCAGATGCCAACCTTGCCTACCAGAACGGTTCGCTGATGGCCGAAAGCCTCGGCGTCAGCCAGATCTACACGGGCTTCGTCCTTTCGGCACTGGCACAGGACAAAAAATGCAAATTTTTGAAATCCATCGGCATACAGGGAAAAGTACATGCAGGTATGGCGCTCGGAATGCCGCTGTTCCTCTATCCCAATTACATCGACAAAAAACCGATCGCAGTAAACAGGCTCTGACCCCGGCGGATCTTTTCCGGTTTTTCTCACCGGAATACCGGCTCGGGCGCAATCCTTGCGAAAAAATAAGTTCATCAAACCCATAAAACACAATGCAAAATAAAAATATGAGAGAAGAAGCCCTTCGTTACCATGCAGAAGGGCAATCCGGCAAAATAGCGGTAGTACCCACCAAACCCCTCGCTTCGCAGCACGACTTTTCGCTGGCCTACTCGCCCGGCGTGGCGGAGCCGTGCCTCGAAATCGTGAAAAATCCGCTCGACGCCTATAAATATACGGGCAAAGGCAATCTGGTCGCCGTCATCACCAACGGCACGGCAGTCCTGGGACTGGGCAACATCGGGGCTTTGGCCGGCAAGCCGGTCATGGAGGGTAAAAGCATGCTTTTCAAGGTATTCGCAGACATCGATGCCTTCGATATCGAAGTGGATGCGACCGACACGGACCGTTTCGTGGAAACCGTCAAGGCCATCGCTCCGACCTTCGGCGGTATCAACCTCGAGGACATCAAGGCTCCCGAATGTTTCGAAATCGAAGCCCGGCTTCGTGAAGCGCTCGACATTCCCATCATGCACGACGACCAGCACGGCACGGCCATCATCTCGGGTGCGGCCCTGCTGAATGGCCTCGAAATCGCGGGCAAGTCCATCGCCGACGCCCGTGTGGTCATCAACGGCGCAGGCGCTGCGGCAGTTTCTATCGCCCGCCTTTTCCTGAAGCTCGGCCTGAATTGCGAAAATCTCGTTCTCTGCGACAGCAAAGGCGTGGTTTCGACCCGCCGCGAAGACCTGAATCCTGTCAAGGAACAACTCGCTACGGACCGGGAAGACGTCGATACGCTGGCCGACGCCCTCCAAGGTGCCGACGTCTTCCTCGGCGTTTCAGCTCCGGGTATCCTGACGCCCGAAATGGTCCGCACGATGGCCCACGATCCGCTGGTGCTGGCCTTGGCCAACCCCACGCCGGAGATCACCTACGAAGAGGCGATGGCATCCCGTCCGGACATCATCTTCGCAACGGGCCGTTCGGACTATCCCAATCAGGTAAACAACGTGCTCGCTTTCCCGTACCTTTTCCGGGGTGCGCTCGATGTATATGCCAGTACGATCAATGACGAAATGAAGCTGGCCGTCACCCACGCACTGGCACGCCTGGCCAAGGAACCGGTTCCGCAGGAGGTCCTGAAAACATACGGTCTGAAGTCGCTCTCGTTCGGACGCGAATACCTGATTCCGAAACCGAGCGACCCGCGTCTGCTCGCGGTCGTCGCCACGGCCGTAGCGCGTGCAGCCATCGAATCGGGCGTAGCACGGCGCGAGATCGAGGATTGGGATGCCTACGCCGCGTCGCTCACCCGACGTGTAAAAAACACAAAGTAAACCCGAATCCCTGCCCATCAGGACCGGCATCAAAAAAGCGCCCCGAGATTTATTCGGGGCGCTTTTTGAAAAATCAGAGGGCATTCTGCATAAAAAACGAACTCGTTTATCACACTCTGTTCTCATTTTCATTACCTTTGTGACCTAAAATTCCCTTTATGCAAAAACTTCGCAATATAGCCATTATCGCCCACGTCGATCACGGCAAAACCACACTGGTCGATAAGATGATCATGCAGAGCCACGTGCTGCGCGACAATGCCAAAAATTCCGGAGAACTCATCCTCGACAACAACGATCTGGAACGCGAACGCGGCATCACGATCCTCTCGAAGAATGTATCCGTCATCTACAAAGACTGTAAAATCAACATCATAGACACCCCGGGCCACGCCGACTTCGGCGGCGAGGTGGAGCGTGTGCTCAACATGTGCGACGGCGTGCTGCTGCTCGTCGATGCTTTCGAAGGAACGATGCCCCAGACCCGTTTCGTCCTCCAGAAAGCCCTCTCGCTCGGCAAGAAACCCATCGTGGTAATCAATAAGGTCGATAAGCCCAACTGCCGTCCCGAAGTGGTCAATGAACAGGTTTTCGACCTGATGTTTTCGCTCGGAGCAACGGAAGAGCAGCTCGACTACAAAACCATCTACGGCTCGGCCAAACAGGGCTGGATGTCCCATGTCTGGAATCAGCCGACGGACTCGATCTCTCCGCTGCTGGACACCATCCTCGACGAAATTCCGGAACCCGCCGTCGTGGAAGGCACGCCCCAAATGCTGATCACCTCGCTCGAATACTCCTCCTACATCGGCCGTATCGCCGTGGGTAAAGTGACGCGCGGAGAGCTGAAGACCGGACAGAACGTCACCCTGGCCAAACGCGACGGAGTGACGATGCAAAAGAGCCGCATCAAGGAGTTGATGGTTTTCGAAGGTTTGGGCAAGAAAAAGGTCGATGTAGTGCCCTGCGGCGAAATCTGCGCCCTGATCGGCATCGACGGATTCGAAATCGGCGATACGATCTGCGACTACGAAAATCCGGAACCGCTGCCCCCGATCGCCATCGACGAACCTACGATGTCGATGCTCTTCACGATCAACAACTCGCCGTTCTTCGGCAAGGACGGCAAATACGTCACCTCCCGCCATATCAAGGAGCGCCTCGACCGCGAGTTGGAGAAAAACCTCGCCCTGCGCGTCGAACCGGGAGCCAACGCCGACAGTTTCATCGTCTTCGGACGGGGCGTGCTGCACCTCTCGGTGCTGATCGAAACCATGCGCCGCGAAGGTTACGAACTCCAGGTAGGACAGCCCAAGGTCATCGTCAAGGAGATCGACGGCAAGAAGTGCGAACCGATCGAAGAGATGACCGTCGATTGTCCCCAGGAGTACTCGGGGACAGTGATCGAACTGGCCACCAAACGCAAGGGAACCCTGACCAACATGGAAACCAACGGCGACCGCACGCGGCTCGAATTCACGATTCCCTCGCGCGGTATCATCGGTCTGAGATCCAATATGCTCACGGCAACAGCCGGCGAAGCGATCATGACACATCGCCTGAAAGGATTCGAACCCTGGACGGGCGAAATCGAAATGCGTGTCAACGGCTCGATCATCTCGGGCGAAACGGGTACGGCCTATGCCTACTCGATCGACAAGTTGCAAGACCGCGGACGTTTCTTCATCTCTCCGATGGAACAGGTGTACGAAGGCCAGGTGATCGGCGAACACACCCGCCAGAACGACATCACGGTAAACGTCACCAAAGCCAAGCAGCTTACGAACATGCGAGCCTCGGGATCGGACGAAAAAACCTCGATCGCCCCGCCCAAGGTATTCTCGCTCGAAGAGGCCCTCGAATACATCAAGGAGGACGAATACGTGGAAGTCACTCCGCACGCCATGCGCCTGCGCAAGATCCTGCTGAACGAAACAGACCGCAAACGCGCATCGAAATAGTCCATGGATCACTTCACGCTGGCTCTTATGACGGGTGCCGTGGCAGGCGCTCTGGACATCATCCCGATGATCGCCCAAAAACTCTCGTTCCGCTCCTGCCTGTCGGCCTTCCTGCAATATTTCTTTGCCGGGCCGATCGTCTTTTACAGCAACCTGCCTTACCTGCCCTGGTGGGCGGACGGTATGGCCGTGACTCTCATGATGGCCCTGCCGGTCGTGCTGATCCTCACGGGCAAAGACCGTAAGGCGGCTCCGGTCATCCTGCTCAATGCCCTGCTGCTGGGATTCCTCATCAGCGTCGCAGAACGATATCTGGCATAAAATTATGAAGAATTTCAAGGGTATCGTCTATGCGGCATTGTCGTCCTCGACCTTCGGACTGGCTCCGCTGTTCTCGATTCTCCTGCTCTCGGACGGGTTCTCATCGTTCGAAGTGCTCTCCTATCGTTGGGGAGTAGCTTCCCTGACATTGGGAATCGTCGGACTCGCCGGCGGCTGCCGGTTCCGCATCTCCCGGCAGGAGCTATGCACGGTATTCTTCTTGAGCCTGTTTCGGGCCGCGACATCATTGAGTCTGGTGATCGCCTATCAAAATATCTCGAGCGGGGTCGCCTCGATCATCCATTTCATGTACCCGCTGGCCGTCGCCCTGGCCATGGCACTCTTTTTCCGCGAACGTATTTCGTGGCGAACGGCAGCGGCCATCGGCGTTTCGCTGGCCGGTGTTGCCCTCCTCTCCGCCGGAGGAATCGGCAGCCGGGGCGGAGATACCACGTCGGGGACCGTTGCGGCCGCCATTTCGGTATTCGCCTATGCCGGCTATATCATCGGCGTACGCAAGAGCCGCGCGGCGCAGGTCGAATCGACCACCCTGACCTTTTACGTCATGGCCTTCGGAGCTCTGCTGTTTCTCTGCGGAGGGATGTTCACGGGCGGTGTCCGGCTCGTGACCGACGGAAAAGAGTGGCTCGCTATTCTCGGACTGGCGCTCCCGGCCACGGCGATCTCCAACATCACGCTGGTCAGGGCGATCAAATTCATCGGGCCGACGCTCACATCGATTTTCGGAGCGCTGGAACCACTGACGGCAGTAGCCATCGGCGCAACGGTTTTCGGAGAGCGGTTCGGCTGGACAAGCGCCCTGGGCGTGGGACTGGTCATTGCGGCCGTCAGCATCGTCGTACTCGACACGCAACGCAAAACGGAAAAGACTACTCCTTCTTCTTCAACGTAGCGAACGAAAGGATGTGCCAACTGGTTCCGACTGCAAGCAGAAACAGCCCGAGCTGCGCCCACCACCACGCATCGACGACCCGAAAGATGCAATACCCCATCGTCAGCCAAATCAACGACACGGAAACAATCTTCGCCTGCAAGGGTATGGCGCGATTTTCGCGGAAGTTACGGATATAAGAGCCCAAATGCCTCTGGTTCAAAAGCCACGCATAGAGGCGGGGCGAAGAACGAACGTAAAGGGCGGCGGCGAGGAGCAGGAAGGGCGTCGTCGGCAACAACGGCACGAAGATACCGACGATACCCAGCCCCAGGAAGAGGCTCCCGAATATGACACCCAAAATTTTCACGGTGTGAAAATAATGATTTTTACCGGAACATTCCGGCCAAAGAAGGTTTTTTCGTACATTTGTAGAATGTAGGAAGACGCTGTACCCTCATACCGCCCGAAAGCGCGGTCCGGAGGCTTCCAATTTCCGAAAAAAACGACGACGGCAGCATATTGCCATAAAAAGGAATCAACTAAAAACAAATACGTTATGGAAAAGAAAATCGGTATCGCCAGCGACCACGCGGGCTATGAAATGAAAGAATTTCTGGTAGGCTATCTGGCTGCGAAGGGTTGGGATGTCCTCGACTTCGGCCCCGAATCCGAGGAGAGCGTCGATTACCCCGATTTCGCACACCCGCTGGCCAACGCCATCGAAAGCGGGGAGCTGGAGCGCGGTATCGGACTCTGCGGCTCGGGCGAAGGCATGGCCATCACCCTCAACAAGCACCAGGGCATCCGTGCGGGACTCGTATGGGACAAGCAGATCGCCCACCTGATCCGCCAGCACAACAACGCGAACGTGATCGTGCTGCCCGCCCGTTTCATCACCAACGACCAGGCAGTGGAATTCGTCGAAGAGTTCCTCGCCACCGATTTCGAAGGCGGCCGTCACCAGCGACGCATCGAGAAGATTCCCGTCAAGGCGTGCAACCGTCAATAAACCGGCAGCGGAACGGCAACGTTTTATTTATTGTAAGGGAAAGACAAAAGGCGTGAGGCTTCGGCTCCGCGCCTTTTCCTCATCGTCGAAAAGCCCGAAAACGGCCGATCCGGAACCCGACATGGCGGCATAAACGGCTCCGGCATCCAAAAGCGCGGCTTTGGCTGCGGCAATCTCCGGATGGGCGGCAAAAATATGGGGTTCGAAATCGTTTTTCAGACATGTCTGCCATTCGGTCACGGGCCGGGCGATTCGCTCCGCAAGCGGAATGGCAGGAACGCCAGGCCGAATCCCGGCGTAAGCCTCGCGCGTGGAAACACCGCAATCCGGCTTTACCACAGCGATCCATAACCCCCGCAAATCGAGTTCCACGGGAGTCATCACCTCGCCGCGTCCCGTACAAAGTTGGGGCGTATTGCGCACGAAAAAGGCCGTATCGCTTCCCAATGCTGCGGCACAGTCGATCAGCTCCCGCTCCGGAAGTTCCAAACCGAATAATTCATCGAGCGCCAAGATTACGGCGGTCGCGTCGGACGATCCGCCCCCCAGCCCGGCACCGAAAGGTATCCGCTTGTCGAGCGCAACCGAAACATCGCCCGCACCGTAGCGCACCTGCATCAGCCGTACGGCCTTCATACAGAGATTATCGGCATCCGAACAATCGACTGTAAGGCCGCTCGACCGGAAGGAAGTTTGCGCTGCATGTTCCACTTCGACGACATCGTACAGTCCATACACAGGAATCATTACGGTCGCCAATTCATGATACCCGTCCTCACGACGGCACAGCACGTCCAGCCCGATGTTGATCTTACAATTTGCCTTGCGAATCATACGACAAAGATATGCATAAGCCGAGCGCAAAAGCAAATTTTATTTGTATTTTGCCGAAGCGAAGTATCTAATAAAACGATGTCAAAGATATGAAAAGCCGAAAAAAACGGGAACTTGCTCCCAGTTTTCCGAGGCATCCCTCAATCTTCTACAATGACAGCGCAAGGCAGAGCGATCGAAAATTTATCTTCTGTTTCTCGCCCCGCCTCTGTTTTCCGCTCGAAAAAACTCCCTGTCGGGAATTTCCGTTTTACGCCGTTTCCGTCTATCTTTACGGCATGAAATTCCGCACTGAAATCCGAATTGCGCCGCTATCCGTCCGGATCGGCTATGAAAACCGCCTGCTGGCGTTGGGATCCTGTTTCGCCGAACACATCTCGGGCCGGCTGTCCGGAGCCCGGTTTCGGATCACGAGCAATCCCTCCGGCATCCTGTTCAACCCCCTTTCGCTCGCTGCAACCCTCGAATCCTACGCCGCGCCGCAAGAGGTCGTTCCCGAAGAACTCGGCTGCCGCAACGGGCTCTGGTTCCACTACGGTTTTCACGGAACTTTCTCGGACGGCTCGCAGAAAATGGCTCTCTCGAAAATGAATCTGGCCCGCAGGGCAGGAGCCAGCGCCCTGCGCGAAGCCGACCGCGTGATTCTTACCTTCGGGACGGCGTGGGTTTACGAGCTCCGTTCGACCGGAGAGATCGTGGCCAACTGCCACAGGCAACCCGCAGCACTCTTTCGGCGCCGGCGTCTGACCGTCGAAGAGATCGTCGTCCGCTACGACGATCTGCAGGCAGGCCCGCTCGCCGGAAAGCAAGTGATCCTCACGATCAGTCCCGTCCGGCACCTCGGGGACGGTCTTCCCGACAACTTTCTGAGTAAAGCGACCCTTCGCCTGGCCATCGACGAAATCTGCCGCCGACATGCAGACTCGACCTATTTCCCCGCCTACGAAATCCTCACGGACGACCTGCGCGACTACCGCTTCTATGCCGACGATCTGGTACATCCCTCGCAACAGGCACAGCAATACATCTGGGAACTCTTCACCGCAGCGACCCTCACCGAGGAGGCCCGCAGAAAACTCCCGCAAGTAGAAGCCGTGACGACCGCCGCCGGCCACCGGCCGCTACACCCCGAAAGCGACGAATACCGTCGATTCTGCCGCAAACAACTGGAAATCATCGAATCGCTTCCAGAAATAGACCTCAGCCGGGAAAAAGAATTTTTCAACCAGTTTCTATAAATAACGATATGAAGTACAAAATCGACACGACGACCTGGAAAAGACGCGAACATTATGAATTTTTCAACGGAATGGACGATCCCTTCTGGGGAACGGTCGTTCCGGTCGATTTTACGGAGTGCTACCTCGAAGCCAAGAAGAGCCGTACTTCGTTCTTCCTCTGTTCCCTGCACCGTATTCTAACGGCCGTAAACCGGATCGAGGCATTCCGATACCGGATCGAAAACGGGGAAGTGGTCTGTTACGACCGAATCCACGCGAGCCCGACCATCGGACGCGAGGACGGCAGCTTCGGCTACGGGTTCTTCGAGTACTTTTCCGACCTGCACGAATTCATCCGGGCGGCCGAGCGGGAAACGGAACGCGTAAAGGCTGCGGACGGTCTTTGTCTGGGAGCGGGAGCCGGGCGCACGGATCTGATCTATTTTTCGGCTGTTCCCTGGTTCGCCTTTACGGAAATGAAACATGCCCGGTCGGCCAATCGGGGCGACTCCATACCCCGCATCTCCACCGGGAAACTGACCCGGTCCGGCGATCGGCTTACGATGCCCGTATCGCTCGACGTGCACCACGGATTCATCGACGGACGGCAGGCCGGCGAATTTTTCGCACTGCTGGAAAACCGAGAATGAAATCCGGCTCCGGCATTCGATTTCTTTTTTTGAAGGACGGCACAAAACAAATGAAGAAAATACTAAATAAATTCATAAATTTGCCGTTCGATAGTCACACGCGAAAAAATGAAGAAAATCCTGCTCGTCCTGCTCCTGCTGCCGGGTGTTCTGCCGATCCTCGCAAACACTCCGCCCCGTCTGGTCATCAATTTAGTCGTAAGCTCCATGCGTCCGGACGACATCGACCGTTACCGGAGCCAGTTCGGCACGGGCGGATTTCTGCGTCTGACAGAGGGCGGCGCCCGCTTCACGGAAGGTTCCTACGACTATCAGCAAACTTCGACCCCCGTATCGCTGGCCACGCTCACCACGGGAGCGATGCCCTCGACGCATGGCGTGATTTCGACCCGTTGGCGGGACTACATCGTCAATAAAACGGTCGGACTCATCGATGACCCCAGCGTCCGCGATCCCGAATACTATCATGGCAACGGCGCCTACTCGCCCCGCAACCTGATCGCCCCGACCGTCGGGGAGGCCCTGCTCCGGCAATCTCCCGACAGTCGGTCGGTAACCGTAGCTCTCGACCCGATTTCGGCCGTGGTGATGGGCGGACGCGAAGGCATGACCTTCTGGATGGACAGCGTTTCCTGCAACTGGACCACCTCCACCTACTACCTGCCCGTTTTACCGGCCTGGGTCAAGAGATTCAATGCGGACAAACTCTACCTTTCTTACATCGGCGAACCGTGGCACTCCCTGCTGAACGACGACAAATACCGCAACAAACGCTGTTCGGACATCGTCTTGATGAGTTCCATGGCCAAGAAAAAGCGTTCGGCCGACACCTCGGCCGACGCCGTCAAACGGATCTCGTCGAAAGCCCCTTCCGAAAGCCGCTACGACAACATCCTGTATTCGCCGGCAGGCAACTGCCTGACGCTTCAATTCGCCAAAACGGCCCTGACACAACTCGACCTCGGCAAACGGGACCGGACCGACCTGCTGAACATCTGCCTCGACGCCCCGCGTGCGATCCGCGAGGCCTACGGCCCCGAATCAATCGAAGCCGAAGACATGTACTACCGGCTCGATCAGGATCTGGAAGAGTTCCTGACATACGTTTATACGCTGTTCAAGCCTCATGAAGTACTCGTCATACTCACGTCGGATCACGGCAGCAGCCCCTCCTACGATTTCGGCCGCGAAGCGTGCGACAGGTTCAATACGCGCCAGTTCGAAGTGATCGTAAACGGATTTCTCAGCGCCCGCTACGGACCGGGCAACTGGGTGTTGGAGTACGAAGACAAATGCCTGTACCTGAATCACAACCTCGTGTATGAGAAAGACCTCAGCCTGGCAGATATTCAGAACGAAGTGGCCACGTTCGCCATGCAGTTCCGGGGCGTTTCGCACGCTCTCTCGGCTACGGCCATGCGGACCAGCTACTTCGGCAGCGGCTATGCCCGCAAGATGCAGAACAGCTTCTATCCCCGCCGCTCGGGCGACGTCATCATCAACCTGATGCCGGGATGGATCGAAGAGCACGACCACAAACGCTCCTCGTCGGGTTCGATGTACGGCTACGACACCCGCGTTCCCCTGATCTTCTACGGCGCAGGCATCCTTCCCCGGCAGATAGACCGCCCCGTCGATATGACGGCGGTCGCCCCGACGCTCTGCCGTCTGCTCGGTATCGAGGCTCCGGCGGCTTCGGAGGGAACGGTACTCGAAGAAGTTATTTCAAGCAATATTTAACCATGGCAAACGACAAACGACAAGACGAGATCATCGAAGAATTTTCGGTATTCGATGAATGGCTCGACAAATACGAATACCTGATCGGATTGAGCGACACGCTCCCGGCCATCGCACCCGAGCACCGCACGGATCAGTACCTGATCCAGGGCTGCCAGTCGCGGGTTTGGATCGACGCCCGTTACGAAGACGGCAAAGTCTGGTTCACGGCCGACAGCGACGCGATCATCACCAAAGGAATCATCGCCCTGCTTATCCGGGTGCTGGGCGGTCGGACACCGCAGGAGATACTCGACACGGACCTCTATTTCATCGACGCCATCGGCCTGAGCGCCAACCTCTCCCCCACGCGGAGCAACGGTTTGCTGGCCATGGTCAAGCAGATGCGGCTCTATGCGCTCGCTTTTTCAAAAAAATAACTCTTACGCAACATGACACCAGAAGAGATTTTACAGGTAGAAAAAGATATCGTCGCCACGCTCAAGAATATCTACGACCCCGAAATCCCGGTCAATATCTACGACCTGGGGCTGATCTACGAAATAGACTACGAACCGGACGGTGTGGCGAATATCCGCATGACTCTCACCGCCCCCAACTGTCCGATGGCGGACATGCTGGTCGAAGACGTCAATCAACAGGTCGCCAAAGTCAAGGGCGTGAAGAGCGTCAATGTCATCCTCACGTTCGATCCCGTATGGGACAAGAGCATGATGTCCGAAGAGGCGCTGCTCGAACTCAACATGTTGTAACCGGTGGAACCCCGCGCGGACCAAACGGCAGAGATCCTGGAACGGCTCCGAACCGGAGCCGCCGGCCATGCCTGCGCCGGATTCCTCACGACGCTCGATCCGCTGCACCTCGCAGACCTGCTGACCGGGCTGGTGTACGACCGGCTCCGGCGCAAATACGATGCAGCCGCAGAAATCTACCGCATTTCGGGGCAGAACTGGAACCAGACCTTCTACACGCTGCTGTTCCGCTACATCGGCGACCTCTCCAATCAGGACACCTATACGGAGCTCGCCCGGCGTGCCACTTATACGATGGTGCTTCGGGAAAGACGTTCGCTGCCTCGGATCGAAGCCCTGTTGTTCGGCACCTCGGGACTGCTCGACACCTTTCGGCCGGACGACTACATCCGCCGCCTGCGCGATGACTTCGCCTACTTCCGTGCACGATACGACATCGAACCGATAGACCCTTCGGCATGGAAAACGGCCAATATCCGACCGGGCAACCTTCCGCGGCTGCGCATCGCGCAACTGGCCTCGTTTCTCTCGCAGCATGATTTCGTTTTCGAACAACTGCTGGCCTGCCGTACCCGCCAGGAGGTGAACCGCCTGTTCCGTACCGAAGCGTCGCCCTACTGGTCCGGAGCCAGACAGACCCCGGAAGGACCGGAGGAGAACCCCAAACGGGTCGGACAGCACAAAACGGATGTCTTCGGTATCAACGTGGTCAGCATCCTGCAATATGTTTACGGCTCCTACATCCAGAACGAAGAACTCCGCGACCGGGCTATCGCCCTGCTGGAATGTATTCCCGCCGAAGAGAACAAATACACGAGGCCGTGGATCGCAGCCGGAGTCAATCCCCGCAACGCATTCGACACGCAGGGGTTGATCCAGCTGTCGAGGGAATATTGCGCCGCACAACGTTGCGAATGTTGTCCCGTCGCGCGGCGGATCATCGATAAAATCACCCGATCGCAATAATCGGGAGGATACGCTTCCCACCGGCAGCCATCTGTTCCGCTTTTGCCGGCAGTCCTGATTTTTCAAAGGAAATCATTTGGGAAAAAGCCCGGCCTGCGGATAACGACGGTCGGATTTCAAAATCCGAAAAGCTGACGGCGGGGATAAAAAAACAACTGTCAAAAAAATCCGATTCGCAACGGTCCCGGGACCGGCGAATTACCGTAAAAATCATGCAGACGATCAACTGGAAAGGACACGGCGCCATGTTCGGCGCCAACGCTATTTGGGGGCTGATGTCCCCCGTCGCCAAATTCGTAATGCTCGGCGGTATCGTTACGCCGCTGGCTGTCACCGACCTGCGGATCGTGGGCGCCATGATCCTGTTCTGGATCCTTTCATTCTTCCGAAAGTCCGAACACGTACCGCCGAAAGACCTGGCCAAACTCTTCGGTGCATCGCTGCTGGGCGTGGTCCTCAACCAGGGCAGCTTCATCCTGGGCGTGGGCATGACTTCGCCCGTAAACGCCTCGATCATCACCACGAGCATGCCGTTGTGGGCGATGATTCTCGCCGCAATTTTCCTCAAGGAACCGATCACCGCGAAAAAGGTACTCGGCATCGCCGCCGGAGCCTCGGGAGCCTTGCTGTTGGTCCTCGGCAGCGGAAATACGGACAGTGCCGGAGGGCACTCCGTCGCGGGCGACCTGCTGGTCCTGTTCGCGCAGTTGAGTTACGCACTCTACTTCGTGTTATACAAGAATTTCGTCACCCGTTACTCGCTCACGACCATCATGAAATGGATGTTCACTTTCGCCACGCTCTGTATCCTGCCCTTCACCGGCCGCGACCTGCTTTCTACCGATTGGCAGGCCCTTTCCGCAGCAGCGATCGGCTCCCTGGCATTCATCGTCGTCGGCAGCACGTTTCTGAGTTACATGCTGATCATCGTCGGACAAAAAAACCTGCGTCCGACCGTCGCCGGCATGTACAACTACATCCAGCCGCTGGTCGCTACATTAGTGGCCGTATGTTGGGGAATGGAAACATTCGATCCGACCAAAATCTGCTCCGTATTGCTGATTTTCAGCGGTGTCTATCTGGTGACGACAAGCCGCAGCCGGGCCGATGCGGAGAAGTCCCGCTTACAGCCGGAAAGCCCCCGGAAACGGCAGTAGAATCCCGCACGCCGCATACGCAGCGCCCGGGAAACGGCGAAGATCCCCGGAAATATCGGCCCTTCCGTCCGGAATATGCCGAGGCGACCCTCCCGGACGCCGATAGCGAATGAAAAATCCGCCTTATTCGAGGCAAATTCGTATTGTATTTTCCGAAATAATGAATATCTTTGACAGATTTAATTTCCACACGAAATAACAACATCGAAAATATGGACATAGCCGCCAGTTTAATCAAGCTTTTTTTCGGATCCAAAGCCGACAAAGATCGCAAAGAAGTAGAACCTTATCTCGTAAAAATCAAAGCCGTTTATCCGACGATCGAGGCGCTTTCGAACGACGAACTGCGTGCCCGCAGCAGTAACCTAAAAAAACAGATCGCCGACTTCATCGCTGCGGACGAAGCCCGCATCGTCGAGCTGAAAGCCCGTCTCGAGCTGCCCGACACGTCGCTTTCCGACAAGGAGAAAATCTCCAAGGAGATCGACGAAACGGTAAAACGCATCGACGAGAAGATCGAACAGAAACTCGACGAACTCCTGCCCGAAGCTTTCGCCATCATGAAGGATACGGCCCGCCGCTTCGCCCAGAACGAAACGGTCGAAGTCACGGCCAACGATTTCGACCGGGAGCTGGCCGCCACCAAGGACTTCGTCAAAATCGAGGGCGACAAGGCGATCTATGCGACGCACTGGCTCGCCGGCGGCAACGACATCCGCTGGGACATGATCCACTACGACGTGCAGCTCTTCGGCGGCGTGGTGCTCCACAAAGGCAAGATCGCCGAGATGGCGACGGGCGAAGGCAAAACCCTGGTGGCTACCCTCCCCGTGTTCCTGAACGCACTCGCCGGCAAAGGCGTCCACATGGTGACCGTGAACGACTATCTGGCACGCCGCGACTCCGAATGGATGGGGCCGATGTACCAGTTCCACGGTCTGACGGTCGATTGCATCGACCGCCATCAGCCCAACTCGGACGCCCGACGCAAGGCTTACATGGCCGACATCACCTTCGGCACCAACAACGAATACGGCTTCGACTACCTGCGCGACAACATGGCTTCGTCGCCCAAGGATCTGGTGCAGCGCAAGCACCACTACGCCATCGTCGATGAGGTCGATTCCGTGTTGATCGACGACGCCCGCACCCCGCTGATCATTTCGGGTCCCGTCCCCAAAGGCGACGACCAGCTCTTCGAACAGTACCGCCCGGCCATCGAGCACCTCTACAACCTCCAGAAAAACCTGGTGACCAACCTGCTCGCGGAATCCCGCCAGCTGCTCGGCGAAGGCAAGAACGAAGAGGGCGGCATCAAGCTCTACCGCAGCCACAAAGGTCTTCCCAAATACAAACCGCTGATCAAGTTCCTCTCCGAACAGGGTATCAAGGCCCAGATGCAAAAGACCGAAAATATCTACATGCAGGACAACAACCGCCGCATGCCGGAGATTACCGACGACCTCTACTTCGTCATCGACGAGAAGATGAACTCGGTGGAACTCACCGACAAAGGCCACGAAGCCCTGTCGAAATATTTCAACGAGGAGGGCTTCTTCGTCCTGCCCGACATCGGGGCCCGCATCGCCGAGATCGAGAAGGAGGAGATTACTCCGGAGGAAAAGGCCCAGAAGCGCGATGCCGTAATCAACGACTACGCCGTCAAAGCCGAGCGCGTGCATACGGTCATCCAGTTGCTGAAGGCGTACGCGATGTTCGAGAAAGATGTCGAATACGTGGTGATGGACAACAAGGTGAAGATCGTCGATGAGCAGACGGGCCGTATTCTGGACGGCCGGCGCTATTCGGACGGGCTGCATCAGGCCATCGAAGCCAAGGAGCGCGTCAAGGTCGAAGCCGCGACGCAGACCTTCGCTACCATCACGCTGCAGAACTACTTCCGCATGTACCACAAGCTGGCCGGTATGACCGGTACGGCCGAAACCGAGGCATCGGAGTTCTGGAGTATCTACAAGTTGGATGTCGTGGTCATCCCGACCAACCGCAAGGTCATCCGCGACGACCGTCAGGACCTGGTTTACAAGACCAAGCGTGAGAAATACAACGCCGTGATCGAGGAGATCGTCAAGCTCGTCGAACAGGGCCGTCCGGTGCTCGTGGGTACCACCTCGGTCGAAATATCGGAACTTTTGAGCCGCATGCTCAAGCTGCGCGGCATCAAACATAACGTACTGAACGCCAAACAGCACCAGTTGGAAGCGCAGATCGTCGCCGAGGCCGGACGCTCGGGCCAGGTGACCATCGCCACCAACATGGCCGGCCGCGGTACCGACATCAAGCTGACACCCGAAGTGAAACAGGCGGGCGGTCTTGCCATCATCGGCACCGAGCGACACGAGAGCCGCCGTGTGGACCGTCAGTTGCGCGGACGTGCCGGGCGTCAGGGCGACCCCGGATCGTCGCAATTCTTCGTATCGCTCGAAGACGACCTGATGCGTCTGTTCGGCTCGGGCCGTATCGCCTCGATGATGGACCGCATGGGCCTGAAGGAGGGCGAAGTGATCCAGGCCGGCCTGATGACCAAAGCCATCGAACGCGCACAGAAGAAGGTCGAGGAGAACAACTTCGGCATCCGCAAACGCCTGCTGGAATACGACGACGTGATGAACTCGCAACGCGAGGTGATCTACACGCGCCGCCGCCATGCCCTCTACGGCGAACGGATCGAGATCGACCTGAACAACATCATGTACGACTTCGCCACGACGTTCGTGGAGAATCACGAAGGCGTCGAATTCGAAGATTTCCGTATCGAAATGATCCGCGAAGCGGCCATCCAGCCTTCGTTCGACGAGGCGGCGTACGAAAAAGCCAAGCCCCGCGAGCTGATCGAACTGATCGTTGCTGACCTGCAGGCCGCCTATACTCGCCGGATGAAGGCGATCGCCGATATGGTACGCCCCGTTATGGAGCGTGTTTATGAAGACCGCAAAGGCCAGCTGGACACCAATATCTACTTCCCCATCACGGACGGACACCTGGGCTACAACGTCCCGGTGAACCTGCAGCGCTGCAAGGATTCGGACGGGGAGGAGATCTTCAAGGTATTCTCCAAGGTGGTGATGTTCACCACGATCGACGACGCATGGCGCGAGCACCTGCGCGAAATGGATGACCTGCGCCAGAGCGTGCAGAACGCCACCTACGAACAGAAAGACCCGCTGCTGATCTACAAACTCGAGTCGTTCCAGCTCTTCTCGAAAATGCTCAACAAAGTCAATGCCGACGTATTGAGCACCCTCAACAAGGCCTACATCCCGGTACGGGAGAATACGGCCGAGAACGTACAGCGCGAACGCCAGGAGCGAGCCAAAGTCGATGTCAATAAGTTGCAGGCTTCGCGCATGCAGGCTGCGGCACAGGCGGGACAGGCCGAAAAACAGAAGCCGATGCCCGTGCATGTCGAGAAAAAAGCCGGCCGCAACGATCCCTGTCCCTGCGGCAGCGGCAAGAAATACAAGAACTGTCACGGCAAGGGTTTATAACCGCAAAAACGGACCGACGATGGGTTACAAGGAAGAGAAACAACACCAGCTCGACATGCGCTACCTGCGCATGGCACGCATCTGGGCGGAAAACTCCTACTGCGTGCGCCGCAAGGTCGGGGCGCTGATCGTCAAAGACAAGATGATCATCTCGGACGGCTACAACGGCACGCCGGCCGGCTTCGAGAATATCTGCGAGGACGAAACGGGTAAGACCAAATCCTATGTCCTGCACGCCGAAGCCAACGCCATTACCAAGGTGGCCAAAAGCGCCAACAACTGCGACGGCTCGACGCTCTACATCACCGCCGCCCCTTGTATCGAATGTTCGAAACTGATTATTCAGGCCGGTATCCGACGGGTGGTTTACAGCGACGATTACCGCTCCGAAGAGGGACTCGACCTGCTGCGCCGGGTCGGCATCGAATGCGTACAGATCGAATTCGAAGCATAGGTCCGAATCGTTACGAAAAAAGGAGCGCAATAATCATTGCGCTCCTTTTTCATAGACACTTTCACATCATGGGAATCGTATCTTCGAGAATCTCCCGAAGCGCCGCTCGGCCAATCGACTATTTCCAAAACAAGCGGGCCGCCGTTCCGTCGGCATCGGCCAACATCCCAGGAACGAACGCCGTGCATCTACCCTACAGCACCCCGAATAAAAATGGGATGTGTCCGATGAAATAACAGGACACATCCCATTTAAGATACAGAACGATTCAGAGTAAGAAGAGCGAATCCGAAACAAACGCCCGAACCGCAATACCGGGAATAACAAGGCGGCTTACCTGTTCGAATATCCCGTTCCGCCCCTTACTCCATGCAGACTACTCCGCATAAAGGACTTCGTAACGGCTACGATAGGAAGTAGTACGCACCAGGGTACGTTCGCCCGTCATTTTGTGTTCCTTATAAACCCGCAGCTCATAGGTGGCATCGGCCCGAACGGGATAACCCTCGCCGTCGCAGGTCCAGACCATCGGCAGCGCACTGCCTTCGGAAACATAACGGTACTCGCTTTGGGGATCATCCGGCATCCCCGGTACGTCGTACTCATCGGCCGAAGAAGTGGTCAAAAATGCACTCCGCTCCCCCATCAGTCCCGCGAGCGCCAAGATACCGCAGACACCGTCGTCCTCGGGATCGGTAGGCACGGCTCCGAAGAACGCATTGAGGTCTATGCTCAACCGCTCCGGATCGTTCGAGAGGTCGGAATAGGCGAAATCGTACACATAGTCCTCCATCCCGCTCCCAGCAACGGCCGGTACGACCGTCTGCATCAGATTACCGCCGCTCCAGGTGAAATCGGCCCGGGGGCGGAAATCGTAGGAGGTTTCCGTCGGGTCCTCTATCACGCACGATTGGGCATAACCCGCCGCATCGTAGGAGGTAGTCCAGACTACCGATTCGCCCTCGCTCACCACCTTCACGGCCCGACCCGCCGCATCGAGCGTAACGGTATAGACCTCTTCGAAATCGTCGTCACGGGCCACGACCTTCATCGTCGTCGCATCCAGGTAAGTAAACTCGATCGGCGTTTCCATCTCGCCGGCACCGGTTTCCGGCGAATCGTCGATCACGACACGGGCAACACGCCCCTCGGTGTCGTACTCGATATTACAGCGGAAATCATGATGCAGCTCCCCGCCGGGTTCGTCCCCGTTATCGGAGAACGAATCGAACGCCACGATCCGTCGCCCCGGTTTCGGTTCAGGCGACGGATCGGGTTCGGGCGACGGATCGGGTTCGGGCGACGGGTCCTCCCCGCCTGCCGCCTGCTGCCGGACCGAAACCTCGACACGATTCTCTCCACAGCGGATGACGATCGAAGCCGATCGCTCCTCACCCGTATCGTTAGGGGTCAATGCAATCTCGACAGTCACGCGTCCCGCCCCGCCGTGATCGGGCGAAAGACTTACCCACCCGGTCGTCTCGTCAGTACGCGAATCGCCGTACACAACCTCCGAGGTCCACGCCTCCGCCGCTTCGAAAGTCAGCCTGCTACTCGTCTGATCGGCCTTAAAAGTCTGATCCAACTCCCCGGTATCGGGAAATTTCAAATTTCCGAAATCGCCGCTACCGTCCTCATCGCTACACCCGGCCGACAGAAAAGCCGCCGCTGCACAGAACAAAAATTTCAGTTTCATCTTCGACTATCATTTAGGATTAAAAATTTTCCATTCCAAAAATCGACACAAAAGTAAAAATCATTTTTCAAATTCCACGGGGGGGGGAATTTTTCTCAAAAAATCGCAAAATCCGACGAATCGTACTATCTTTGTAAAGGATAAGAACACGCCCCTGAAAACTGCAAATACCCCGTTTTCTTCTCGGCTCACACTGTCTTTAATTGTAAAAATTCATCGATTATCCCCATGAATCGAATCGTCATCCTCGGGGCCACTTCCGGCATCGGACTGGAGATCGCCAAACTGTATATCGCCGCCGGCTGGCAGGTCGGGGCCGCAGGTCGCCGCACGGAAAATCTCGAAGCGCTTCGGGCTGCGGCGCCGGACCGGGTAAAAATACGTTCGATCGACATCACGGCCCCGGAAGCGGAAGAGCGGCTGCTGCGGTTGATTGCCGATCTGGGCGGCTGCGACCTGCTGCTGCATTGCGCGGGCATCGGCTACAACAACCCGCAGCTCGACGCCGCACGGGAAATCGCAACGGCGGAAACCAATACCGTAGGGTTCACGCGCATCATGGACACGGCTTTCGACTATTTCCGCAGGCAGGGCGGAGGACATCTGGCAGCGATCAGTTCGATCGCCGGGACCAAAGGCCTCGGCGCAGCGGCGGCTTACTCCGCCAGCAAACGCTACCAGAACACCTATCTCGACGCATTGGCACAACTCTCACGGATGCAGCGGCTCGACATCCGCATCACCGACATCCGGCCCGGATTCGTAGACACACCCCTGCTGCGCGAAGGGAAATACCCGATGCTGATGCGCCCCGAAAAAGTCGCCACACGAATCGTCCGGGCGCTGGGACAACGGAAACGGCGCATCGTCATCGACCGCCGTTACGCCGTGCTGGTATTTTTCTGGAGGCTGATTCCCGAATGGCTCTGGGAGCGGCTGCCGATCCGCACGAAATAAGGCCCGTCAGCAAGATTTCTCCCGACACCCCATGCTCCCGCCACAACTATCCACCTCTAAAATTTCCCCAATGACATCCCAACAAATCGCTGCCATCGCCGCCCGCAACACAGAGAAAGCCCGACGGATCATCCGAGATACCGGCATCATCGACATCTGGAAATCCGCCGGAGCGGAAATAAACCTGGTCGGCTCGCTCAGCACCGGTCTTTTCATGAAGCACCGGGACATCGACTTCCATATCTATTCGGATGTCCTCCGGCCAGAAGATGATTTTACCGCTTTAGCGAAGCTTGCCGCCAATCCTGCCGTCAAACGAATCGAATACGGCAACTTGCTGGCGACGGAAGAGCGGTGCCTCGAATGGCACGCTTGGTACGAAGACCAGGAAGGCGAACTCTGGCAGTTGGATATGATCCATATCGAGAAAGGCTCCCGCTACGACGGCTACTTCGAAGAGGTGGCCCGGCGCATTTCGGCGGCCCTGACCGATGAAACGTGCGAGGCGATCCTGCGGCTCAAGTGGGAAACGCCCGATACGGAAAAAATCGCAGGCATCGAATACTACATGGCCGTCCTGCGGGACGGCATCCGCAGCTACCCCGATTTCGTTCGCTGGCGCGAAGCACATCCCCTGACGGGTGTAGCGGAGTGGATGCCCTGAATCGGATCGCCCCCTATCTCCATCCGGCAGCGCTGCGATACCGTCGGCGCCCGAAATACAGACCTATAAGGCCAGGGGAGGGCAAATCCGGTCGTCATCATTCTCAGCCTCAGGAAATATTCACCGACCTGCCCCGCTTCCAACAATCCCCTTCCCCCAAATATTGTCGGATAACCGCCGGACACGCACCCGACTCCCGAAGGTAAAATCCCGCCCTCATATCGGGCCGAAAAAAATCCGCCGGACAGGTAAAACCGGCCCGGCGGATATTCAATTGTAATAGTATGGAAAATCAGAACGGGAGATCGTCCGGATCGTCCGCAGCAGGCGTAACGGGAGTCTGGGCCGCAGGCTGCTGGTACGAAGGCTGCGCCGGCTGCTGATAGGACGGCTGTCCCTGCGGCTGGGCATACCCGCCTGCCGGAGCTCCCGCCGACTGGTTATCCCCACGGCGTCCCAACAACTTCATATCGTCGGCCAGAATTTCGGTCGTATAACGCTTGTTGTTATCCTTGTCCGTCCACTCGCGGGTACGCAGGCGCCCCTCGATGTAAATCTGCGATCCTTTATTGACGTAGCGATCCACTACGTCGGCCAAACCGCGCCACAAAGTGATCGTATGCCACTCGGTATGTTCCTTGGTTTCGTTGGTCTGGCGGTCGAACAGCCGTTCGGTCGTTGCCAGACGAACCCGGGCAACTTTCGCTCCGCTTTCGAGCGTGCGGACCTCGGGATCCACACCTACGTTGCCGATCAAAATCACTTTATTTACCATATCGCCTCGTTATAAGTTTTTTATCATCTCCATAAAGAGCTCGGCCATCTTCACGCCAGCTTTGGCCCCCTGACGCTGCACATCCTCGTGGTCGCCGACCTCATCGCTCAACCCGCAGTTCGTAATGACCGATACCCCGAAAACGGGAATCGACATGTGCCGGGCCACGATCACTTCGGGCACGGTGGACATACCGGCGGCATCGCCGCCGATCGCCTTGAAATAACGGTATTCGGCCTGCGTTTCGAACGTCGGACCCGTACCGCCCACGTAAACGCCGTACTGCAACTTGATTCCCTTCTCCTCGGCGATACGGGTCGCACGGATAATCAAGTGCTGATCGTAACAGTTGTGCATATCCGGGAAACGGGGGCCGAACTCGGCCATGTTGGGGCCGATCAGCGGATTGGGCATCAGGTTGATGTGGTCGGTGATGACCATCAGATCGCCTACCCGAAACGAAGGATTCACGCCGCCGCTGGCGTTCGATACGAACAGGTAGCGGATCCCGAGCAGCTTGAGCACCCGCACGGGGAACGTCACCTGCTGCATGGTGTAACCTTCGTAATAGTGGAACCGCCCCTGCATGGCCACCACGCGGCGCCCTTCGAGCAAACCGAAAATCAATTTTCCCTTGTGTCCCTCGACCGTCGAAACGGGAAAATTGGGAATCTCCTTATAGTCGATCGAATATTTCTCATCGATACGGTCGGCGAAATCGCCCAATCCGGTACCGAGAATAATGCCTACTTCCGGTTGGAAGTTTTCGATGCGTGCCTGAATGAAGGCCGCAGTCTCTTTAATTCTCTCTAACATCGCACTCTAATTTTTGGAGAAAATCCGTTTCCGAATCATCTATGAATGAAATATTGATGGGCAGGAAATACATTCTCTTGCGTACTTCCGCCGGTATCTTTTCGGGATGGCTCATCTTGACCGCGTCCTTTTCGGTCATGATGATCGCCGCCTTCGGGTGTTTTGCCAGCAAATTCGCTACCAATTTCATATCTTTCACCCGGTAAACATGGTGGTCGTCGAAACGAACGTCCTCGATCACCTTGTAATTGTTCCTCAATCCCTCCACGAAAGGTCCCGGATTGCCGATACCCGACATGGCGATCACCTGCTGTCCGTAATTCAGTTCCTCATCCACGAACTCAGGGAAGAGCGGCCGAGGCCGGAAACTTTCGAAACGGGTAAAGTAAACACGCTGATAGGCGACCTGAACCAGAACCTTGCGCAGGATGCGCCGGTCTATCGGAGCCATATTCTCAGGGCATTTGGTCACGATGAAATAATGCGCCCGGTGCAACTGTTCGGGCAAATCCCGCAGATTGCCCGCAGGCAGCATCCGATCATGCTGCACGGGCCGTGTCGCATCGATCATGACGATATTGACTTTAGGCTCTACGTAACGGTGCTGGAAGCCGTCGTCCATCACGACGAGATCGACCTCCGGATGCTCCTGCCGAAGACGGCGGATCCCCTCTGCCCGTTTCTCGCACACGACCACGACCGTATCGGGAAATTTGCGCTTGATCTGCAACGGCTCGTCCCCCACTTCGCGGTAGTGCGATTCGGGAGTGACCTCAATATATCCTTTCGTTCGCCGCCCGTATCCTCTGGAAATCAACGCTACGTGATGCCTTTGAGCCATGTAGGCGATCACCATCTCGGCCATCGGGGTTTTGCCCGTACCGCCTACGGTGATATTGCCGATGCAGACGACCGGAATATCGAACTTCTCCTGTTTCAGAATCCCCCAATCGAAAAGCCGGTGGCGCAACAAGACCCCCAACTTATAAAAGAAAGAAACAAGCATCAAAAAAAAATTCGACATTCTCAATACTGGTTTATAGCAATCAAAGATAGCAACAATTCAATGAATTACAAAAGAAACACCCCAAAACTTGGATAATCCGACCGCAGAGCAGCGGAAATTTTGTTTTTTTTCTTATCTTTACCGGAAGAAAACTTCCGTTAAAAATCAGGATACATCCCGACCGGACTCCAAAAAATTTGACCCGGTTCGCAGTTTTATACCTTAATTATTAACATGATCAAACAACTGAAACCAGCTGCCGCATTGTTAGCAGGCCTGCTCTTTTTCGCAGGATGCGGCCGCACGGCAACGGATGCCGAAGAAAATTCCGATGAAATCATAGAACCCAACCTTTTATACGGCATTCCCGCCGACAACTACCGGCTCGAACAGCAGATCATCGACCGTGGCGAAACCCTCGGTCAGATTCTAAACCGATACGGTGTTTCCGCCGCCCAGATCGATCAGCTCGACAAAGCGTCCAAAGACGTATTCCCGCTCCGCAACATCCGGGCCGGGCGCAGCTACACGGCTTTCATCCACGAAGATTCGCTCAACGCGCCCCATCTGGACTATCTGGTGTACGAACAGAGCATTTCCCAGTATGTCGTTTTCAGACTGGCCGACGACTCGATCAGTGTCACCAAAGGTGAAAAAGAGTATGAAATACGTCGCCAGAAAAAGACTGCCACGATCGACTCCTCACTCTGGGAGGCGATCGTAGGCGCCGGCATGCCGGCCTCCCTCGCCGCCGAAATGGAGGACATCTATCAATCGACGATCAGTTTCTTCAGTATCCAGAAAGGAGATAACTTCACGGTCATCTACGACGAGCGTTACATCGACACCCTACCGGCCGGCATCGGGCGTATATGGGGGGCCAAATTCAACTACGGCGGCAAGACCTATTACGCCATTCCGTTCCGCCAGGGCAATAAAATCGCCTACTGGGACCAGGACGGCAACAGCCTGCGTAAGTTGATGCTTATCACGCCACTCAAATATACGCGCATCAGCTCCCGGTTCACCTATTCGCGGCTCCACCCCATCTACAAAACCTACCGAGCCCATACGGGCGTCGATTTCGCAGCTCCGAAAGGTACTCCGGTACACGCCGTAGCGGATGGCACGGTCATCTTCAAAGGCTGGGGAGGCGGAGGCGGCAATACCCTCAAGATCAAACACAACAACGGTTTTATGACCGGTTATCTGCACTTGAGCGGCTATGCCAAAGGGATTCGCCAGGGCAGCCGCGTATCGCAGGGGCAGTTAATCGGTTATGTCGGCAGCACCGGAGCATCGACGGGCCCGCATCTGGACTATCGCGTCTGGCGCAACGGCAAACCGATCGATCCGCTGAAGATTCCGCAGGAACCGGGCGAACCGATTCACAAAGCCAACCGTGCCGCTTACGAATATGTCCGCGACCGAATTATGGCCGAACTGGACGGCGAGGTAAAGGAAGAAGACAAGATCAAACAACTCGACTCGATCGTACTCACCCCGTCGAAAACGGTAGACAGCCTGGTTTTCAGCAGTAAATTATGATCGACCCGCGCATTGTCCGCTTTATCGGCCGACACCACGTCCTGACACTGGCGACCGTCGCCGGAGAACAGCCCTATTGCTCGCACGCGTTTTACGCCTACGACCCAGAGCGCAATCTGCTCGTATTCGCGGCCGATAAGACGACGCGCCATGCGGAGGAGATGCAGGCGAACCGGCAGGTAGCGCTGGGCATCGCGCTCGAAAGCAAGGCAGTGGGCAAACTTCAGGGGCTCCAGCTTTGCGGAACGGTGCGGGAAGCGGACGAAGAGGCACGAAAAACATATATCCGCCGCTTCCCGTTCGCAGCACTCGCCGAGCTGACGTTGTGGGTTGTGGAGATTTCCTACATGAAATTCACGGACAATACCCTCGGATTCGGAAAGAAACTGATATGGAACAGCAAGGAACAGGAGTAATCATCGTCGCCGGCGGGAGCGGCAGCCGCCTGGGAGGTCCGCTTCCCAAACAATTCCGCATGCTGGGATCGCTGCCGGTATTGGGCCATGCGATAAACGCCTTTGCAAGAACGCTGCACAGCACGCAGATCGTCGTCGTCCTTCCCGAAGGACAGATCGATTTCTGGAAGAATCTGGCAGCCCGTTTCGACATAGCCAAGCACACCTGCACGGCGGGCGGGCCGCAACGGTTCCACTCGGTACGCAACGGCCTGTCCGCTCTGCCCCGAACCGTCGCACTGATCGCGGTCCACGACGGCGTACGTCCGCTGGTATCGTCCGACCTGATTTTGAAAGCCGTGGAGTGTGCGGCGGCCCACGGTACGGCCATTCCGGTCATCGAAGCCGTCGATTCCCTGCGGCAGCTCACACCCGACGGATCGCACCCGATCGACCGCAATACGCTGCGAATCGTACAAACGCCCCAGGTCTTCGACGCGGAATTGCTCCGTCGTGCCTATGAACTCGACTACTCCCCCGACTTCACCGACGACGCCTCGGTCGTCGAACGGGCGGGACATGCGGTCACGCTCTGCAACGGAGAGCGCGGCAACCTGAAAATCACGACAGCGGACGATCTTCCGATCGCCGAAGCAATTCTTTTATCCAGAGCATCCCGTGAAGAAAATCTATAAATACAGCTTCAGCCGCCACACGCTTTCGCTCACGACGATCTACCTCACGATCTTCCTCGCACTGGGGATCGGACTCTACTTTCTATACGAAGGAGGCTATCTTTCGGCCTGGTTCTTTTCGTTCATCGTGGCGCTCGTCGCCCTGATGTCGCTCTCCATTCCGCGTCGCATCCTCGTGGACGACGAAGGACTGCATATCCTCTGTCTGCTCGACATCACGGAGCTTCATCCCGAAGAGATCGCCTCCGTACGGCAGGTCGAGAAACAGGAACTCCGAGGCTACGTACCCTATTTCGGCGGTTACGGATTTTTCGGGTTCTACGGACACTATTTCGACCTGAAAAATCTCGAAAGGGTCAAAATCTACGCTTCCGAATGGCGGAATTTCGTCGAAATCACCGATATATATGAAAATCGGATCTATGTCTCCTGTACCCAGGGAGAAGAACTCGTAAACGACCTGCGGGAACTCATCTCGCACGCCCGAGAACGACGAGAACAGGAGCTCCAGTCCCAGGAAACGACGGAAACACGATAGTTTTCACCTTCCGTCATCAAAACAAAAGACACCGGCCTCTACACTTCTCCCCCTCTCCCAAATTCTCTTCCCGAAGGGGATCTCGATTCATTACCTTCCCCAAAAGGATGCTATGTTGTGTATATCAGTATCTGCATGTTAAGGGATGATAAACACACGAATTCCGAATTCGAAATACGATACACGACAATCCGGCCTGCATTAACGCATCTTCCGATCCCATTCGCCGCAGAAAAACAATCAGGGGAAACTGTGTACCAGTTTCCCCTGATTTCAATGTATCGTTCAATCTTAATTCAGATTCGGCAGGAAGGAGTAATCCCGGCTGTATTCGAGCATCTGCTTCACGTAGTCGTTCGGATAAGAAACCTTCACATCCACGACCTTGCCGTTCTTCTCCACCAGCTCGTACTGCGGATTCACAAAACCGCTGTAAGGCTCGATATCGAGGGCTTTGTAACGGGTCAGCACTTCGGCGTGCAACTTCGGATCGACCGTCACGGCATATTTCTCGACCAGTGCTTTGCCGGCCTCGAAATCGCCTTCGGACTTGATACGCTGCACCTCACGGAGCATACGGCCCAACAGCTCGCGCAGCTTCGTATAATCGTTCACCACGACATACGTTTTACCATCCTGCTCGACCCACTCGATCACGTTGTCGGCCTTCCCCTGCTCGTAGCACCATTCGGCGATCAGCTTGCGGTTGCGCATGTGCGCCTCCTCGACATTCTTGCCCGGCTCGATACGTGCGAGCTGCGTCATCATACCGTTCATGATATACCGGGCATATTCCGCATACGCCACATCCAGCGACGGAATCAGCCCCAATTCAACCATTTTCGGATCGCCCAGGTAGTAGAGCCCGAAAAGATCGGCACGGGCCTCCTCGAGCGTCGAGGTATAGTTCTTCAACTCACCGCCCTTCACACCCGGCGCCAACTGCCCGGAACCGTGTCCCAGACATTCATGCAGGTCGGTATGCAGATCGTCGGCCAACTTACCGTACTTGTCGATACGTTCACGGTCTTCGGGACGCAGCATGAACTCCTCGAGGAATCCGTCGCCATGCGCCGCCTGAGCATAAGCGTAGGTAATGTTGTCGATGGTCACCGACTTCGAACCGTGCTCCTTGCGGATCCAATCCGCATTGGGCAGATTGATACCGATCGGTGTCGCAGGATAACAGTCGCCGCCCAGCATCGCTGCCGTAATCACTTTGGCCGAAACCCCTTTGACCACCTTTTTCCGGTAGGCGGAATCTACAGGCGAATGATCCTCGAACCACTGCGCATTCTCGGAGATAACCTCCGTACGATGACAGGCCTCCTTGTCCATGAAATTGACCAGCGACTCCCACGACGCCTTGCGTCCCAGCGGGTCGCCGTAATCTTCGATAAACCCGTTCACGAAATCGACGTTGGATACGGTATCCCGCACCCACAGGATGTTATAACGGTCGAAATCGTGCAGGTCGCCGGTTTTGTAATAGTCGATGAGGGCTGCGATGGTCGCCTTCTGCGGCTCCTGGGCAACGCCTTGCGCCTTCTCCAGCCAGTAAACGATCTTCTCGATCGCCGGCGAATACATACCGCCTACTTTCCACACCCGCTCGCGGATCGTTCCGTCCTCATCCTTCACGAGCTTCGAATTCAATCCGTAGGAGACCGGTTCGGGATCGGCAGGATCGGCCATGCTACGGTAGAACTCTTCCACTTCGGCCTGCGTCACGCCTTCGTAATAGTTGTTGGCGGAAGTCGTCACCAAATCCTGACCTTCGGCCTGATTGAGTTGGGTCTTATAGAGTTCGGGATTGAAAATCGCCTCGCAGACCACAGCCCGCAGCGCATTGAGCTCATCGCCGAACTTCTCGACGGGGATCGACTCGGCAACCGCGAGGAAATACTCCTTCGGAAATTCGGGTACGAACTTGTCGTTGGAATAGTGGTGATGAATTCCGTTAGCGAACCACACTTTTTTGAGGTACTTCTCCAGCGCTTTCCATTCGGGCGTCGTCCGGTCACCGTCGTAATTCTCATAAATCACCTCCAACGTGCGGCGCACGGGAAGGTTGTATTTGAAATTCTGGTCGAACATGATGTCGCGGCCGCATTTGGCGGCTTCGGCCAGGTAGTAGATCAACTCTTTCTCCCGAAGAGGCAGCTCGGCAAAGCCCGGCACCTCGTAGCGGAGAATTTTAATATCGTCGAAGCGGTCCAGGATCCAGGGAGCATCCTCCGTCTTCTTTTCATGGCAGGAAATCATCGTCGTTGCGGTTAAAGTCAAACAAATTGCACTCAATCGGGTCTTCATAGGCACCAGGTCGTCGGTTTAACGGGATTTTACAAAACAGCACGAACGAAACACACGGCCTCGATTCGCGCATCTTTGCAAAGATACGAATAAGCCGGGTACAAAAGCAAATTTATTTGCATTTTGCCGCAATGAAATATCCAATTATCCGATCCAAATCGAAGACAGAGAAAAATGAGAACAATCGTACAGGCTTATACACAAAAATCGCCCAACCGCTTCCTATCTGTGACAAGGATAAACAAATATTCACCCCCGGCAAACACGGAACATCGGTCCCCCAACAGTCCGACCAGCTCCGATAAAACCGACCGCAACTGGTTCAATCCGACACACAACCCTTTCGGGTTATTTCGTTTTTCAGACAAAATACGTTTCACACCACACATCGTCCACAACCGAACAAAAAAGTCCCGGTCGGAAAATACCGACCGGGACTCCAATTAGCGTTCCGCATATCCGGACATCGATGCCCGACACGGCTTCAATTATCTAACGACCGATGCGGACGGCGTTTCATCATTACTATGCCAAGTACCGGTCCACTTGTAATTTGTCTCGAAATACTTCCGGAATGCTTCGATCTGCGCCGAAGTAGCCCAAATATCGACCAGATTAGCCGCAGGAATGAAATTAGCAGGATCTGTCAACTTTGTATTGGTATAGATATTGATCGAAGGATAGATCCATTTACCACTATTAGGTTCACTCTCCCACTTCTCCAAATAAGAGCCGGAAAGATTCAGAGAAGTCAATTCCGTACAACCAGTTACGGTCACAGCAACAATCGCCCGACAATCCTTTACCGTCACGGATTCGATCTTCGGACATTTATCCAGTTCAACACGCTTCGGCCCAACCTCCGTACCGGCCGCACCTGTCACCACCAACGAGAAAGTCGTCAGGCTCTGAAGACCGTTGCAATCGATTGCCGTCAAACCTTTCACCAACGAAATATCAACCGAAGTCAGATTGATATTACCAACAGCCAAATTCGTATCATCCAAAGACTCCAACCCAGACACCTTCAGCGTCTTCAAATTCCGGAAATATTCGATACCAGCCAAAGACTTCACTTCCGCCGCATTGTCGGCATTAAGCTCCAAATCCGTAACCCGATCGGCTTCCTCCTGCGTAATACCCCCATTGGAACCATAGGTCTCAATCAGGAACTCACGGAATGCATTATCTTTGATCGCATCGACAATCGTACTCGTTTCGATAGTCGTATAGCTCTCCTTCTCGATATTGATAGCCTCCACGTCGAGAATTCCGGCAAATATCTTGGTCAGCGTTGCACACCCCATTACATTCAGAGACTGCAACGACATATTACCCGAAATATCCAGACTCGACAATGCAGTATTGCTCGCATCGAGCGTCTTCAAAGCTGTCCCGTAACCGGCACCGAACAAAGTAAGTTCTACAAGCGGGTTTCCGCTGACATTATAATTCTCCAACATCGGAGTCGAATGGAGATAAACATACTTGAGATTGTTATTACTTACGTTCCAATCCGTAAGAACCGCATTGTCGGAACAACTGAAACCGGAAGACTCGCTCAACAAATTATTCGCCACATTTACGCTTTTCAAAGTACTCGTATTATACGAACACTGGAAGCGGGTCAGTTGGTTGTTGCTCAAATCGACAGACTCCAATACCGAGTTTTCGAAAGCAACCTCCTCGAGCATATTGTCGCTACCTTTCAGAATACGCAACTTCTTACATTTATTCAGTTCGATTCGCCCGGTCAGCTGATTGTTCGAAAAATCAATCTCCTCGAGATTGGTGAAGAATCCGGCGACAGGCAACTCGGTCAGCTCGTTGTCCGAGCAATCCAATTTCCGCACATTCGTGAAATTGACATACTCTACGCCTTTAAGCGATTTGACTCCTAAACCTTTGATATTGATCTCGGTGATCGCCTCAACCTCGGTCTTGTCGAGTTTGCCGTCCCCATTCTTGTCAAAAGTCAGCAGATAAGTCTTATACACATCGTCCTCGATATTAGCAATGGCATCCGGACCGGCGACATAATCTTTGTATTTAATAAAATCATTAATATTAGACGTGCTCTCGATCGTCTGCCCCTTACTCAACCAAACCGTTTTCAGGGAGCTCGCCATATATGCCGATGCCGAAGTCAGCAGCAGGTTTCTCGAAAGATCAATCACCTCGATCGGTGTACTATTGAAATTAATCGATCTCAAATAAGGACAATTCGTCACATCGATTTCAGCGATCTTGGTATTCTCGATCGATAGACTTTCCAGTTGGGTATTCTTCGTAAGATCGAGCGTCGTGATCTTACCTGTTACCGACAGATCTGTCAATTTCGTATTATTCGTAACATCCAAACTGTTGAACATGTCGCTGCCAACACTTAACGACTTCAACTCCGTATTCTTCGAAACGTCGATTGTAGTGAACTCGGCCCGACTGAAACCGACAGTTTCCAGTTTGGTATTCTTGCTCAAATCGGGAGCGACCGCAAAACCGGTACTCGAAGCATAGAGATTTTTCAAATTAGGAGCAACTGAAAGATTGATCTTTTTAAGGATAGGGCACTGCATAATGGAGAGTTCTTCCAGCGTGGCTGGCAACACAAGACTCGAAAGCCCGGCACCTTGGCTCACATTAAGCTTCTTCAGACTCGGACATTGCGAGAAATCGACTTTCATCAAACGATGTTTCGCAAAATCGACCGATTCGAGATTCGGGAAATACTCCAGACCGTCGATCGAAGCGATTTCGGTATCCCTCATCTCAATCGCCGTCACGGCCTCTGCCTCTTCCTTCGAAATCTCGCCGTCCTTATTCTTATCAAAGTTCGTCATGATATAAGTCTTCAGAAACTTATCCGCAATCACGGCAGGATACGTAAGCTCCTTGCCCGCCTGCTTGATCACGATCTGCTCAGAAGCATCTGCATTCTTGAAGGTAATCGTCGCCTCGCGAGGACCCTTCGTATTCGCCAAAACCTTGAACGAGAACTCCTTGTCGATCATAGCGCGGGTATCCACAGCCTCGATCCAATCGACGCCCTCCTCGATCGTAGCCGTCACAGGCTCGATGTTCGTCTGAAGTTTCACCGTTACATTCTGCTCCGTATTGGACACCGAAAGCGTCTTCGACTCCTCATCGATGATGAGCTTGCCCTCCTGATTCTGCGTAATCTCCAGCGGAGCCTTCTCTCCGCCACTTACGAAGTTGAAAGTTACGGTCTTGGCCTCTTCGGTTTCATTGATCGTCGATACCGTGAACGTTACGGTTTCCTGGCCGCCCTCGCCTTCGGTCTTATCGACCGTAATCCAGTCGGCGGAACCTTCCAACGTCCAGGCTTTCGCACTGGTCACGGTCACGGTCTCCTCGCCGCCCTTGTACGAGAACGACAAGGTCTTCGGAGAGATCGAAATCGACTCCGATGCCGACATCTGACGAACATCCAGAACAACATCCTTCGCTTCTGGATAAGAAAGGGTCACCTTGGCCGTACGGGCTTCACCCGTATTGGCATCCGCTTCACACACGATCTGGGTCGCAGTCGAAGTAAAATCGTGAAGCCAGCTCGCATCCGAAGTGGCCGTGATCGACTGACCGTCCACAGGGTTCTCCACCTCAAAGTTCAGCTTGACCTTACCTCCTCCGGCTGCGATGTCCGAAGGATTCGAGGCCTTGATGACCGGCGCTGCAGGTGCCACATCCGGGTCGTCGCTACAACCTGTGAGGCCCAAAGCGAAAACCGTGAAAAATGACAGCAGCAAAATTGATAATTTTTTCATACTGTTTTTTAATGGTTTTTTGTGAAAGTGCGCCGCTTGACGCAAGGCACTCTCGGGGTTAATATGTTTGTTAAATAAAGTGGTTCAATAATAATGTCATATGCGGCAAAATCATCCGTAACGCCCCCTTTCTGGATCCGCACGAAGTTCTACCCAAACAGCCGGACTCCTTGCAATTCTTTTTCCGGAGTGTAACGAAGCTCGAATGTTCTTCTGCTGTTTCAATTTCCGTAATATAACGCATAAAAACATAAATACAGTATAAATCTACTCTTTCGATATCTTGGAAACTCAACCCGCATCAATCGTACAAAAGTGATAAAAATTATTCTATTAATCAATTTCAAACAAAAAAATCGCACATTTTACAGAATCCCCCCCTGCAATCCTTTCCCGAATTAAAACCAAATTCCCGTTAAAAACGATCTTATCACACACACTGAGCAAAACGTGCCTCCGCCATCCCGCCTGTTTCACATCCAAAAGAACTCGCATCTTTTTACCGCTATGAATGGCAATAACGCCTCCACGAACAAATGTCTGCCCGCCGACAAATTCACAACCATCAACCTCTGCTTTCACCCGCAAACAAACAGTCCGGCTGGTAATATAACCAACCGGACCGAACGAATTCCAATACAAAAATCAATTTTTCAGTTTCCAACCGTTTTCTGAAATTTAGCAATCTAATTTTTCCAACTACCGCTCCAATCGTAATACTCTGCAAAATAACTTGCAAATGCTTTTTGCTGTTCAACCGTTGCCCAAATTTCTGACAGGTTAGCGGCCGGAATGAATTTCTCGGGATCGATCAGTTTGGGCAAATGATAAATACCCAAAGTCGGCTCATACCTGGCCTCCCAGCACACGCCCGAAGCCGACAAAACGATCCGCCATGGCGAAGCAACGGAACACATAGCATTATGAGCACCAGTCGTAGAACACACACATAGCCCAACGCCCCATATTATTCAAACACGCTTTTCTCCGCCCTCCTTTCCCGATTAAAAGATTTCCGCCCCCTACCTTCCCAACACTACAGCAACAGTGCCCCGCCCATCTCATGTAAATACAAAAATCCCGACCGGGATAAACCCGGCCGGGATTCGATTCGAACGGAAACGCACAAGTAAACCTACAGCTATTTCCAGACAGGAGCTAAAAAATTACTCTTCAATTTTCATCTCGCAACAAGGAGATTCTCCATAGTATTCAAACCAGCTGCTTCTCAACGCATCGTACTGCTCCTGCGAGCCAACGATAATCGTTGCGCCACTCTGATCGAAAGGAAGATTTGCTCCCTCGGCAGCCTGTGCTCCGACATACCCTTGCAGCAAATCACAACCGCTAATGTTGATCGTTTTAGCCGAAGCAAAAGCAGCACGAATAAGTTTCAACTTGGCCAAGCCTTTGCAGTTCAACGAAACCAATGCTTTGCTGCCGCTACCCGGAGAAGTACCGCCGACATCCACAGTTTCCAGATTGGTATAAGCCGTCAAATCCAAATCGACAGGACCGATCGACTGCGCATTCGAACAAACCGAAGTGAAGTTTACGATACCTGCAGGAAGTTTAATCGACTTATAACCCTTCGACGGAGACACCGTAACAGTAGTCAGATTCGTATAAACAGAGAGATCCACATCCTCCAACTGCGCATCAGGAGCGACTACGCTGAGCGTCGTCATGTTTTTGAAGACTTCCAACCCTGCCAGGGATTTCAAATTCGCAACATTATCCTCGTAGCCTACAATGTAAAGTTCAGTAACCCGGTCAGCAATCTCCTGCGTAATCACGGTATTGCCTTGATCCGGATTGTAACTCTCATCCGCCAAAATCTTCGCACGGAGGATCGGATCGACGTTCTTCGCCACATCGGATGCACCAAATGAGATATCCGGATAAGTCGAAGACAATGCCTCGGCTTGAGCTGCCGTAGCGCTAACCTCCTTCATAGCCTCGCCAAAGAGTACCTTGGCAGGATCGACAAGCAGCGGCGATTCGCTGATATCGAGCGTCGTCAGAGCGTCCAGCCCCGTCGCGATGTCAAGCGAAGCGAGTTTCTCGCAACCGGCGAGGTTCATATCGCTCAACTTCGCAGCGTTCTTGATCGTAACCGAAGCCAACGACTTAGCGAGCGGCGAGAAGTCGAGCGACGCAGGACCTACGTTAGCCGCAGGATCCGAGAAGATCAACTCGACCGTAGTCGATACCCAATCTACCGCTACAGTCGGGAACTTCAGCGACTGCACGCCGTTGGACAGGCTCAACGTAAGGTTCGACAGGAAAGTCTGCGCCGACAGATCGACATCTTCCAGCGAGGTTGCACCCGTAATATAGATGTTTTTCAGATATTTGAAATTCTCGATACCTTTGAGGCTCTTAAGGTCGGCCACATTCGGCGTATCCTTGTCGATAACCAACATAGCCTCTCCGGAAACTTTGTTTACTTCGATCTGAGAGAGTTTGCCGTTTCCATCCAAGTCGAACTGCTCGATACAAGCGGCACGGAATACGGGATCCCAACCCTCCGAAATATCGGGAGCGTCGGTAACCGCCCAAATTCCGAAGAACGACTCCTGACCGATCGCCAGATCCTCATAGAACTGGTCATACTGAGCCTGCGTCAGAATGAGTTTGCCGAGGTTCGGGGTACAGGTAAATTTGGAAAGACTCGGACATACGGAAATATCCAACGCTGTCGGCTCTCCGTTTTCATCCTCTTTGGCGAAAGAACCTTCAAGAACCAACGTCTTAAGATCTTTCGAATCCTTGAAAGAGAGGGTGTTCAAATTAGTAATCAAAATAACATTAATCTCGCCCAGTTTCGGACAACCGTCCAAATTAATCACGTCCAGACCGGTATCCTCGAATTTATCGGGAGCGGTTTCGGACTGAGAGAGACGCTTCATCTGGAAATAGGTCAATTCGGGCAGGTTAGAACACTCAATACCCATAACACCCGAACCCAAGGTCATGTCGATACTCGTCAGCTTCGTGTTCTTGGACAGATCGACAGCCTCGATCGCAGGGGTGATCCAGTTCAATCGGAGAGCGGTCAGTTCCGTGAAATACTCGATACCGGCCAGCGAAGCGATCTTACGCAGTTCCGGGTCACCTTTGGTAGCATCACCATCCAGATTGATCGAGGTCACGTTAGCGGCCTCCTCCGAGGTCAGCACCCCGTCTTCGTCAAAGTCGTAGCTCTCCATGATATACTTCCGGAAGAGTTCGTCCTTCAGCTTCTTGGCAATATTCGGGTTGGTGCTCTCCTGGGTAATTACGAACTGCTCTTTAGCGTCCGCGTTCGAGAAGGTGATCGTTACGCTACGATCGGTGTCGTCGTTGTTGGGATCCACCTTGAACTGGAACTCCTTTTCCGTCATCGCACGGGTCGTAACGTCCGTGATCCAATCGATCGTTTCGCCTTCCGGCACATTGATCGTCGCCGTTACGGGTTCGATGTTGGTCTGGAGTTTCACGGTAACCGTTTCGCCTTCGGGAGCGACCGCCAGCGGAGATTCGGTCACGAAGATCAACTGCCCCTTCACATTCTGAGTTACGGTAAGCTTCATCTGAGCGCCTTTGCAATCGAAAATGAACTCAGCGGTCTTCTCCTCTTCGGTATCGTTCTCCGCTTCTACTTTGAACGTAACCTTGTCGCCGTTCTTTCCCGAAGTAGCGGAAGGAACGACCCAACTGTCGGAACCGCTCGGCACCGTCAGCGTCCAATCGCCGCTGCTGGTCACGGTAACAGACTCTTCACCGCCTGTATAACCGAATGACAGCGCTTTAGGAGAAATTTCGATCGAAGCATCGAAAGCCATCTGCTTGATCTCGACTTTCAGATCCGCAGCACCCTCGTACTTCAAAGTAAGAATCGCCGTACGAGCCTCGCCCTCGTTGGCATCGACCTGGAAAGCGATATTTGCGTCCGTGTATTCGAAATCGTGAATCCAAGTCTGGTCCGACCCAGCAGAAATCGACTGACCCTCGACCGGATGTGCGATCGAATAAGCCAGTTTCTGTTTTCCAGCGGTCGCAGGCACCTGCATATCTTTCGCAGAGATGACCGGAGCCTCGGGGCCGACTTCCGGATCATCGCTACAACCGCTAAAGATCAACGCCACGGCCATCATAAGAGCCGCAAACGCCAGAGATAGGGTGAATTTTTTCATAAAAGATAAATGGTTAATTAAATTAATTAATTTATGAACTCAGGGCCGAACGATCAAAACCGCCCCTCATTCGGATGAATAAAAGTGGTTCTATTTTTAACAGCAATCATATAGTAATGGCCCATTAGCCAATGCAAAGAAAATAAGGGAAAATAAACACAATGAAAACCATTTATATTATTGGTTATTAAGTATTTAATTAGCTTTTATATTTTCCGTTGTATTCCTTGAAAATCGCTATTATTCACCATTTTTGTTACTTAAAACGATACTCGTTTTCGGATTATTTCGTATCTTTGTGCATGGATATAAAGCACTGAAATACAATGGGAAGAAAAAAGAAATCATTAGTGGAAAAGTCTCCGGTCAAGTTACGTCAGCGCAAGTTGGCAGACGGACGTTTGTCCCTATTCCTTGACCGCAGTGTGGATGGCGGACACGAATACGAGTTTCTGAAACTCTATCTTGTGCCGGAAACCGATACCAAGTCGAAGCGTGAAAATGCCCGGACACTCCGCAAGGCGGAAGACATCCTGCACGAACGCACGGAAGCCTTGATTGGTGCCAAGGTCGAAGCGCAACCGAAAAAAAACGGAGCCGACATACTTCTTTCGGAGTGGCTTCAAACCAGCTATGACAACCACGAGAAACGCGGCGCGAGAGACCTCGGCAGTATAAGAAGCGTAAAGAGGGCGTTACACATGTTCCGTCCCGATGTGCGGCTTTCCGAAATCGACAAGCAATTCTGTCTTGACCTGATAGACTGGCTGCGCAACACGTACAAGCATAGAAGAACCGGAAAACCTGTCAGCGCGAGAACCGGGGACACGTACTGCCAGACATTCCGCACCGCACTCAATGAAGCGGTGCGCGAAGGACTTATCTGCAAGAATCCATGGAACCTGCTGGAAACGGTGGAGAAGATAAAAAAGCCGGAAAGCAAGCGTGAATACCTGACCATTGATGAAGTCAAACGGATGGCGGAAACTCCCTGCCCGAATGAACTTGTCAAGAAAGCCTACATGTTTTCCTGCTTCACCGGACTGCGCATCAGTGATGTAAGAGGTCTGGAGTGGAAAGACATCTCCGTTAACAACGGGCAGACCTATATTTCCGTGGTGATGCAAAAGACAAACGCACCCGTTTATATCCCGCTTTCAAAGCAAGCCATGAAATGGATGCCTGAAAAGAAAGATGCCGCCACGGGCGGTCATGTGTTCAACCCGCTTGTCAATTTCGGCAATGTGAACGAAAACCTCAAGAAATGGGCGAAGGCGGCAGGCGTGAACAAACACGTCTCATATCACACCAGCCGCCACACCTTCGCCACGATGATGCTGACGCTCGGTGCCGACATCTATACGGTCTCCAAGCTGTTGGGACACCGTTCGGTCAAACACACCCAGATATACGCGAAGATAATCGACAAGAAGAAAGACGAGGCCGTAAGCCTTGCCGATACCGTTTTCTAACACCCTAATACCTGTTATATCATGGCTACAACCAACAAGAAAACCAAACTGAAGGAGCCGGTAAGGATACGCACGAAAAAACTCGCAGACGGTTCCGAATCATACTACCTTGACATATACGCCGACGGCAAACGCAGCTACGAGTTCCTGAAACTCTACCGCCTGCCTGAAATCAACGCGCGGGTCAAGGAACAGAACAAGGCGACCTTGGCCGCCGTGGAAACCATAAAGTCGCAGCGGATAATCGAACTTACCCACAACAAGGCCGGGTTGAAAAACACGTCGGCACGCTCCAAGATGCTGCTGACAGACTGGATGCAGACCTTCTACGATGACCAGAAACGCAGGGGTGTCAGGGGTGTCAAATTACTGGGCACGGTGTCACGCCTTATCTCCACTTATATCGTCAAGAACAAGGTACGCATGGGCGATATAGACAAGGAGTTCTGCATCGGCTTTATCCGGTGGCTCCAGTCTGATTACAAAACCGCATGGGGAAATCCGCTAAGCCCGAAAAGCATGTCGGACTACGTGGGCTATTTCAGCACGGCGTTAAACGCGGCGGTCAGAGCCGATATAATACCGGAAAACCCTTTCATGTCCCTTACCCCGACGGAACGTATCAAGGTGCCGGAAAGCAAGCGCGAGTTCCTGACCGTTGACGAGATAAAGACCCTCATAGCGACGGAGTGTCCGAGGGAGGATGTCAAACGCGCCTACTTGTTTGCCTGCTATTGCGGATTGAGACTTAGCGACGTTTATGCGCTGAAATGGAAAGACCTGTCGCAGGACGGCGAACAGTGGCGGGCTTCGGTAGTGATGCAAAAAACTACGACGCCCATCTTCCTGCCGCTTTCCGGACAGGCAGTAAAATGGTTACCGGAACGTGGGGAGGCAAAGGACGATGAAAATGTGTTTGAGGGGCTGATTGCCGAACCCAACATCAACAAGGTACTGGCGAAATGGACGAAAGCGGCAGGCATCACCAAGAAAATCACCTATCACACCAGCCGCCACACGTTCGCCACGATGATGCTTACCCTCGGAGCCGACCTTTATACCACCAGCAAGCTGCTCGGACATTCCAACGTGAAGACCACGCAGATATACGCAAAAATCGTTGACAGCAAGAAAGTTGAAGCGGTGAATCTGGTTGATAACGTATTTGACTGACATCCTGTATTGTACTCCATTACCACCGGTTTCAGTCCTATTTGAATAATTGCCGAATTTTGACCTTCCCAGTCAGATTTCAATCCAAAGAGGTCAAAACTCGGCATATTTGTTTGTTAGATGCATAAATCTGAATTTATCTCCTTGAATAAGATAGATAATTTCAGACTTGTGGATACTATTCATGAAGGCCTCGCAAAACCTTATATCTGAATTTACCGTGCAATATTTTCAGGATAATTTCAAATAAGTGGTTCCAAAATTTGCTTAGACAATCTCAAATGCGTAATTTTGCATCAAAATATGAAAGTATGGATAAACTTATTGGCCGCGACAAAGAACATGCGGAACTGGAAAGATGCCTGAACTCGGACAGATCCGAACTGGTCATAGTCTACGGCAGACGGCGTATCGGAAAAACATTTCTGATTGAAGAATTTTTCGACCGGAAGTTTGATTTCAAATATGTCGGTGCACATGGAATGACCACCCGCAGACAGTTGAATAACTTTCTGAATGTGCTCAACAGTTACTCGGAAAAACAGTTCTCCCATTTAAGCAACTGGGATGAAGCCTTTTATGCCCTTGGAAAATACCTGTCGTCCTTGCCCGCTGACCGTAAGCGGATTGTATTCATAGATGAAATGCCTTGGATGGATTCGGGAAAATCCATATTCGTGTCGGCCCTTGAAAACTTCTGGAACGGCTGGGCCATGTCACAGCGGAACGTCATGCTTATCGCCACGGGGTCCGCAACCTCATGGATGAAAGACAAGATTGTCGCCAACAAGGGAGGTCTCCATGCCAGAGTGACGTGTAACCTGCATCTGTCTCCGTTCACCTTGAATGAAACGGAACGGTACCTCGCTACCAGAGGCATCGAATGGGACCGCTACCAGCTTACCCAGACATACATGACGCTTGGCGGTGTCCCGTTTTATTACAGCCTTCTTGATCCTGCATTAAGCCTTTCCCAGAATATAGACCGGCTGTTTTTCAATGAAGGCGCACTTTTGAAACTGGAGTTCGAAGAGCTATACAACGCCCTTTTCGACAATGCAGACCTGTATACGTCAATCGTGCAACTACTCAGCGAACACGAATCGGGAATGACCAGCAAGGACATATTCCAGTCGCTATCCTCGAAGAGCAGCAACATAACCAAGGCGATAAAGAACCTTGAAAGGTCTGATATGATAGAGAAATGGCTTCAGTACGGCAACAAACGTCGCGGAGCCGTTTACAGGCTTACGGATTTCTTTTCGCTGTTCTATTTCAAGTTTCTTGCCGATAACCTTTCACACGATGATGAATGGTGGAGCAATCATCTTGATTCCGGGAATGTCTTCGACTGGATGGGCAGCAGTTTCGAGCTTGTCTGCATGAGACATCACAAACAGATCAAGTCGGCGCTGGGGATAAGGGGCATGGCTACATCCTTGTCCACATGGCAGGTCAAGCCCAATAAGGAGGAAGGGATGCCCGGCGGACAAATAGACATGATAATAGAGCGGGCTGACCGGATCATACACCTGTGCGAGATGAAATTCTGCATGGACACATACCGCATCAAGCCCGAATATGAACGCCGGTTGCGTGACCGTTCCGGTTTGTTCAGGGAACTTACCAAGACCAACAAGACGCTGGTTCATACCTTCATCACGACATATGGTGTGGCCAATGGCAAGAACAGAAGCATCGTCCACAGCGAGGTAACGATGGACGACCTTTTCAATTCCTGACGGCCATGATGATAGATCAGATTTCCCGACGGCTGCACGAAGTGAACGCGCTTCTGGCTACCCGCGTACAAGGCGGCCTTTCCTTTGAACAGGCACTGCCGCCCTCCCTGTTCTACCGTGACTTCAGCGACACGAACCGGATAATCGGCGAGACGGAAGCATTGGCGAAAAAGGATGCGGAACAGCTTATGAATTTTTCTTCTTCCCTTCTTTCGGAAATAGAGACATACCTGTCGCTCGACAGGACACTGCTGCAGGCTGCGGACTTCGAAGCCCTTTTCGAGGAACACCTCAAACCGTTCGAACTCCGGTACGAGGAAGCGAAAGTAATCGCCACAAAACTATGGGGCGAATATTCGGCAATGAGTAACCGGTTGGATTTCCTGCCTTTGGATTCGGAAGAATACAGGTCGCTCGACGCGGAATGCGGTGCGGTAAAGGCGAAGTATGACGGGGCTCACGCGCACGCGAACCTGTTATATAAAGAATGGGTGCAGGAGCGTGACCGGAATTTCTGTGTCTGGTGCTTCAAACCGATGTTCCTCGACGTGCTGGTAGAGCGTCTGCAAGGAATCGCCGGAAGTATCATCTCCGACATCAGACGCATGAAGGAGGGGGAGCCATGAACCGTGCAAGCCTGCTGCAAGAGACCGCCGCATGGATGGACACCGTTGACCTCGCCCTGTGCCTGTTCATCTACGAGGTGTGCAACGACTACCAGTTCGAGTATCTGTCGGGCAGCGACTTCGTGAACTTCCTGAACCTGAAACCCACCGGACGGGCGGTCATCGTGCGCCCGAAAGAGAACCTTCGCGTCTGTTACATGGTGTTTTCCATCGCCCGTACCATCAGGCCGCGCGAACGCGGGAAGCTCTGGTCGGAAGAGTTCCTGAAACGCTGCGGCATATCCAAATCCTACTACGACAAGCACCGCAGCGACGTTTGCAACAATGCTGCCACCAAAGAGAACCAAGATTTCCGCAAATCCATCGACAAGGCCGTTGAAAACGCCAGACAGCTGAAAGGCACCCCATAGCCGCCCGCCGTTTCCCCATTCAGCCCGGTATCTCCCCATTATAGCCATGCGCTATACCGTTCATACACAACGGTATGGCGCATTTTCTTTTCATGCACTTTCCCCATTCGTCCCCCATTGCCCCACTTCGGGGCAAACTTAACTTTGCATCGGAAACAGAAGAAAGGAAAAGGCTGAAAAACAGCAGATTCCGATTCCATGAAAGTACAAGTAACAATAAAAATGAACGTATATGGAAAGTGAACGCAATTTAATGACCACCACGGAAGCGGCCCGTTACCTCGGACTGAAGCCCAGTTATCTCTACAAGATGATGATGCGCCGTGCAATCCCTTACTACAAGCCGGGCGGCAAGCTGTGCTTCTTCGCCAAGGAAGACCTCGACGCATGGCTGAAACGGGTACGGGTGAAGTCGCAGGACGAAATCGACAGCGAGGCATCCCGCTATCTGGTATCACGTGAGAAAAACAAATGATTCATCACCTTTTTTTAGAACAATACAGTTATGGACAATTCAAAGAACATGGAGCCGGGTATCAGGAATGCCACGGTTCAGGAATCTCCGAACAAGGAACAGAGAAAGAAAGAGAGCAGACCCGTAATCAGCGCGAAGGCGCAAACCATTCTGGACTTCCTTCGCGGCTGTTCCCCCTACGAGGCCGATTCCATACGGGTAATGGTCGGTTACGGGACGGGCAATGGCGATACCGCAACGATTGAGGCGACAGACATGCTGGCCGTCAACCGCTTTCTCAACCACGGGCTTGCCAAGGAAAACGGAACAAGCAACGAGGCCGTGATGAAACACCGTCAGGAACGTGCGCAAAAACTGTTGGAAGCCGTCAAGGATTTCGTTGACATCGGCCAGCTCTGCCGCGTCAGCATCGTGCTGATGAAAATCTCTTCCGACTTCAAGGCGGTGGAGGACGCACGGGGGCACCTGCAATCCCAACCCACCGCCAGCGTGAACCGGAACTGATGTCAAACCGGAACAGGGTACCGGACGGGCAAGGAAACTCCCGCACGCAACATCTTATCGAAACTGTTGCAGGATGTTCCGGTACTCCATTCCCTTATTTTTTACTGAATTATGCAAGAAAACAAGATGAACAAGGAACCGTTTCTTTTCAAAAAGCCGCAGGGATTCCGTACAATCCGCATCCACCTCACCGCAGAGGCTATCGAATGGCTCGAAGGAGCAACGAAAGATGACGGCGGCAATACAATCGGCAACCACACTCTCTTTTATGACCTGCTCTCACGGATGCGACTGACACCCGACAGGGACGCTTCGTTCCGCAGGCCGCAGGAATTGCAGCCCGGACAGTTCCAGTTTTCGGAAACCAGACTCGCGGAAGAATGGAACGTGGGAAGGAAAAAAGTCTGCAATCTCCTTGCAACTATGGAACGGCTGGGCATGATAGCGGTAGACGCTTCCAGAACCGCTTCCGTCGCTTCCATGACCTGTGTCGAGAGCTGGACGGACTTTCAGAACTGCCACGTCATAAACCTTTGCAATCCCGCCCCGAATGGCATTTGAACCATATCCGAGCCTCTTTTATCCGGCAGCGGAGGCACGCCACAGGAGAACCGGAAACGTCTTTCAGTTTCGAGATATGCCAAGGTATCACCTCCCTTCGGTCAGTCATCCCTTGGCGCTCTCGCGGCTCACTGTCGGTTCACCGGTAGCGGCGCTCGCAGGCTCGCACCTTTTGAAAACCCTTTTAAGACGACATTATATGACAGAAGACAAGCAGAATATCCCCTTTTCGCCTGATGACAGGCGTACCGAATATGTCGGGGCGAAAGTCACCCCGGAACAGAAACGGCATATCCGCTACCTCGCCGGGGCGTGCGGCATGACCGTCAGCAGCTACATACTGGCAAGGGCTTTTGGCTACAGTCCGAAAGCGAGGCTGACGGCAAGGCAGGAGGCGGTCATGGAGACCCTTATAGGTTGCCGCAGCGACCTTGTGAACTACACGTCCGCGCTTCGTGGCATGAACCCGGAGAAGCGCAGGCAGATGTTTGGCAGTTACCCGTTCATGCTCGAATGGCTCAAGGAACTGGGCAAACTTGCCGGCCGCATCACCGGTGTACTGGACAAGGTCCGGCTGGACAACCGCATACCGGACGGGACAAGGAACAGTGAAGACGGGGAGGAGGAACCATGATAGGAAAGGCGAAATCCATCTCCCACGGGATAAATGGCATCAGGTATATCACGGGAGAATCGAGGAACAAGAAACATCCCGAGCGCATCCATCACGTCAAGGACAACCTGCTGCCGTCCGGTCTGGAGGCGACAGGAATATGGGATTCCATGCGGCTGACGCTGGCCAAGTCCAAACGGGTCAAGAACTCCGTCATCCGTATCGAGGTCAGCCCCGCGCCGGAACACACCAAAGACTTTACTATCAACGACTGGAAAAAGCTGTGGGACGACTTTGTCGACGAGTTCGACAACATCGAACTGTACGACAAGAACGGCAAAACCTATTCCCCGAAGACCAACCTCAAAGGGAGTAAGGGCTCGGTGTGGCTGCACGAGGAATCCAAAAGCGGCATCCCCCACCTTCACGGCGCGTTCTGCCGTATTGACGAACGGGGAAATATCAACAACGACCATGACATCCATCTGCGGGCGCAACGGGCAGCCGAACGTGTGGCCCTGAAACGGGGTTGGATGACCGCCGCCGGAGTGCGGGAGACGAACATCGGGCAGGTGAACCGGGACTGCATGGAAACCCTGCAATCCATGGACAGCTGGTCGTGGGACGAATACGAGGCACTACTACGAAGTAAAGGCTACGAGATATGGAAACTGCAGGACGGCAAGAATGTATTGCGCGGCTACGTGCTGAAGAAAGGCTACGCCAGATACAAGGCTTCCGAACTCGGCAGGGGGCGTAACCTTATGGCGAGCAAGCTCGAAAGCACGTGGAAGAAGCTGCATACGGCATCCAAGACAAGAGCCGTTTCGACACAGCCCGCCGCAGGGAAACCGATACCGGCTGCACCCCGGACGATTCCGGCTCACGCGCAAGGAACGGCACCGGTTCCGCAATATACAGGCTATCGTCCCGGCACCAGCCCATACCATATCGACATCGACGGGGAAAGTCGCAGGTTCTTCATTCCCGATGAAGCGTTGGACGTATTCAATGACGAGTTCGATTACCGCGAGACTGCCAACAGCCGTGACCTCACAGACATGGCGGTGGCACTTTTCGTCGGGATGCTCGATACTCCGACTGTCTCTTCGGGAGGTGGTGGAGGTGGTTCCAACGACCTGCCTTGGGGAAGGCGCGAGGACGAGGACGAACGGGAATGGGCACGCCGATGCGCCCGTGAAGCAGAGAGGAGAATCGGAAAGAAGCCGAAGACAGGACGAAAAAGATAACAGCCTATGAACAAGAGATTCGATTTCTCAAAAATAGACGAGGCACTTCCGACTGCCGAAAAAATGCAGGAAAGAGACCGCATGACCGACGCGCTGGAAAACAATTATGAAGCCGTCCGCATTCTCAATGCCAACGTGGAGAAGCTCGAAAACAGACTTTCGGAAGCCCTGCCTAAAATGGACGGGACAATTTCTTCCTTGCGTGAGGCAAGCACGGTTAGCATCAGCGAGGAAGCAAGAAAGACGCTTGAACGGGAAGGAGAGAAAATCTGCCGGAAGATGGCCGACAGAATGGAAAGCGAGTGTACGAGGCTGGCCGGACGCCTATCGGCGAACGACCGTATGCTTATCTCCGCAACCGCTTTCTGGTGTATGATATTAACAGTCATTATTCTGTCTGCTTTTTTTGCTTGTATAATTGCAGCTAATGGTTATCTATTCCAGAACGCATTGCTATGGAAAATGGCAAGCTGTTTTGGTGCTTTATGGATATTGTGTATGATAATTACCGTCTTCGTTTGTCGTAAACTTGAATGC